>RCMY010000180.1_pt1 | contig 82837 bp, 52 predicted proteins | sample 2041341 | NCBI WGS metagenome assembly RCMY01 (sample SAMN09708234, study PRJNA481090) | Marine sediment metagenome, whole genome shotgun sequencing project. | reverse complement strand
TGAAGGCATGAGCCTCGTGTTCCCAGACCGTTCGGAGCTCGACTTCCTCCACTCGACCGATCGAACCACTGACCATCAGTTCTCGCCTCTCGATCCCACAACGGTGCTCCTGATGACAGGAACCGGCGAGAGGTGCTCGACACCCTTGGCTCCGAGCAAACCCCGCTGACCGCTCGAACGACTCATGGCCTCTCCTCCGCTGCTCGGTCAAGTCTTTTTGCCGACGAATCAGCTACGGCTGCGTCCCGTCCCGTCGTCCGCTGCTGCCCCGCAGCTGATGCAGAAAGTACCAGACCAGCTCGTCGCCGATTTGAGCTGAGCAACCCAAGCACACGAAATCCTCAGCTCACCGCGCCCAGGAATCGACTGGGTTTGCCGGACCACCCGACCCAGAGCCCGTCTCGGGCTCGAGTCGCCGCCACATAGAGCAGGCATTGCTCCTGCTTGATGTCGTGCGCGTGCTGGGTTGGGTCGTCTTCGCGACTCGTGATCGCGTACGGCGACGGAATCGTGAGATCGTCGACGTCGACGATGGCCACTCTCTGGAATTCCAGACCCTTCATTCGATGCATCGTGCCGATCCGTACTCCCCTGGCCCGAGGCAGGTCTGTCGGCAGGATGCACACCTCGCGGCCGGAGTTCACCAGCGCACGCTCAACAGCATCGAACGAGCGCTGGCCGCGGGCCGCCACCCCGATGGACTCCTCGGGCGTCCCGTCGGCGATCCACTGGCGGACCTGGTCGACGAGGGCATCGATCTGTTCCTTCTTCGACTCGTGACCGGACAGGATGGGTCTGGGCCCGTGCCGGAAGCTGTGGTAGCCGGCGAAGTCATGAGGGTCCTCACCGCCATCGAGGTCGTCAAAGCTTGCCTCACCGAGAAGGGCGAGGCTCCAGCCAAGAATCTCGTGTGTCGTCCGGTAGTTGATTTTCAGCTTCTTCGAGCGGCCACGAATGTTGATGCCGACCTTCGACAGTGACGAGCGCCGATCGTAGATCCTTTGATGGCTGTCGCCGACGATGAACATGTCGTTCGCCTCTTCGGCGACAATCGCCCGCAGCAAGCGCCATTGAGCTTCGTGGAGATCCTGAGCCTCATCGACCACCACATGGAGATACGGCTTGACGGTGCGGTTGGCCACATAACCCGCAGCAGCATCGGCGAGCTGGAGGTAGCTCCGCTGATTGGAGTCGACGAGGCGTCGGGTCAGTTCTTCGATTCCCTTCCACACTTCGGCTCTGGCCCGTCGATCGAGCGGAACGCCTCGGCCGGCGCGGTTGGCTCGGAAGTAGCCGGTCCGGTCGGTGATGCCCTGGGCGATCACAACCTGTTCCCACTCGTTGAGAACGAATCCAGGCGAATACTCCAGCCCCCGACCCTCGACGATCTCCTCGATCAGGGAGTCGAGGGGCTTGCCTGAGATCGGTCGAGGCGAAACCCCTTCAGCGTCTTGAACGATCCGGTGTGCGAGCTTGTCCACGTTGAGCACGTCGATGACATCCAGCACCTCTGAGCCGCCGACAGCCCGAAGCTGCTGCTCGATCGCCTGGGCCAAATTCCGCGTGAACGTCGTGAAGAGAATCTGCTTGTTGTTCCGATCGGTCAGTCGGTCGGCCAGGAGGCGGGCGCGGTGAATGGCCACGACCGTCTTGCCGGTACCCGCGCCGCCGGTGACACGGACCGGCCCGTTGTAGGTCTCCTTCTCTACGATGGATTGCTGCGATGGATGGAGGTAGTACTTCCAGTGCTCGCCGGGTTGGCTGAAGATTTCGGCCAGTTCTTCTTGGCCGTCCACGACATGGAACTGCGCTCGAGAAGCAGGGGCTTCGAGGGCGGCAACAACGTCCTCGGTATCAACGACGAGCCGGGTCTCGCTGCCTGCAATTTGCGCATAGATCGTTTGCACCGAGTCCTCGCCGGTCAGCGCTATCAAAGCGTCGCACTGACTTTGTGGCAGCAGCGGCAGCACCCCAAGGAGTTGGTCTTCGTCAGTGAAAGCCCTCAGGGCTGGGATGAGCTCGGCATCGATACCGAGCTGGATGAAGTCCTTGTCCTTCCGGCCGGCTCGGTCGAAGAGTCCCTCAGCCGCTTCATTGGTGACCACCGATTCCACCTGAGCCCGGACCCCTTCGACGTCCATCACCTCCAAGGCTCCCGTTGCGGCGTTGACCTTGAACGTGTTCTTGGCCATCCAACGGTCGGTCTCGTCGTGGGTACCGATCGACATGAGGATGAAGAGCTCGTTGTTACCTGCATCCATCACGATGCCCCGATGGTTGCGGTCGATCCGGATCGTTCGTGCGCGGGGGTCGGCCGAGTTCTTGTGACGCTCGAGGTGGAGTCCGGTGAGCGTGCGGAGCTGCTCGGCTGACAGACGGTCGAAGGTATTGGCGTGTTCTTGCACCTTCGCCCTGATGCGGGGCTCATGACTTGCGAAGTCGTTGAGGAAGTCTCGGGAAAGGGCAAGGCGGGCCATCAGCTGCGCTCCTGGATCACGGCGGCAAGTTCTTCGGCAGTCCATTGGTTGACTGGCCGGGCATCCCAGCCGTCGCCGGACCATTCATCATCTGCGAGCAGCACGGCGACCCGCTGTGAAACCCATGCCGCCTCGAGCGGCACTCCATCGACCTCGTCGCCTGCGACGAACGCGGGTGCACCACGTTCGAGCACGGCTCGCACCAACACTCGTGCGTCGTCGTCGACCATCAGCTCGAGCTCCTCGACCATCTCATCGGTCAATCCGGTGGTCCCGGTGTGCTCAGATTCGATTGCAGCAACGTCGGCCAGCCAAGCATCCTCGGCGCTGATCGTCGACTCCTCGGAAGCGGCGCACAGGATGGCGTCGCTCCCGGGCCCACCGACAAACTGAAGGATGTTGTTCCAGTGAAGCCAGTCCTTCCAGCGACGAACGTGGGCTTCCTGATCGCCGGCAAGTGAATCCTGCAGCGAACTGATGACGGTCCATCGTTCGTCGTTCTGCTTCCCGGCCCTTACATCCAGGAGCATCGTGATCGGCAGGTCATTCGCGGTGACGTATCGGGCAACCATCGCAACCGGCTCGTCGGTGGCAGTAGGGCGAACCTCGCGACCGGAGATGCCGGCGGAGATCACTGCCGTCACCTCGTCAGCTCCAACGGGCTGGGGAGCACCATCGCTTGCCAAGCCGCCAACGGCGGAAGCAGCCAATCGCTGCCAGTGTTTGCTTTCTGGCCGAGAGAGGTAGTCGAGCAACAACGCCATCGGGTTCTGGTCGAGCGCTGCGATGTCGTAGTGCCCGTCGTTGCCATGCTGAATCGCTGCGGCGTTCCTGCGAGCTTTGCCCTTGAGCAGCGTTCGGAGCTGCGGCGGTCTTTGTGGATCAGAGGTCGCCGCCTTGTGGAAGGCCTCGACGTCGTCCCACATCAGGTTCCAGACCAACATCTCGCCACCACGCACACCACGTCGCTTCGCAGCGTCCGCGGCGATGTTGTTGTGCTCCGGAGAGGCGTGGTAGGCGAGACCGTCGAGGTAGACGGCGACGGAGGGCCCATCCGCATCCATGCGACGGATGAGATAGTCGGGAATGGTGCTCGGTGTCGTCGACAGCCCCGGCTGCTCGTCGATCCGGTAGCGGAGCCCGCCCAGGCGCAGCTCGAATGCAGCGAACCCCTTCTGTCCTGGAACGGTCTGAAGGCTGATCTCCTCAACCGGGTTTCGTTCGGTCCACTCCCGCAGCGCCACCTTGAAGCGGCGCTCCAGCTCGGACTCCTCGACCTTGCCGAGGTCGACGTTGCCGATCGTCTCGACAGGTCGTGGTGTCCACTCTGCGAGCAGATCGTCGAGGATCTCGAGGGCCAGATCGCGCCTGACGACGTCGTACTCGTTGCGGTTCACAACTCCGAGCAGGCAGCGGTGACAGGCAGGCCTTCCTTCGCTCACACATGCGCAACGGGCGATCACGTCGCGGGCCTCCTCGAGGATGCCCTTCAGCCGGTCGGGGTCGGCCATTCGAGCGAGGTAGCCGGTGCCACCCGGCACTCGATCGAACAGCACCAGGAAGCGGCGCCTGCCCTGCCCACCGCGGTTCGGGCTGTCGGAAATCGCCACTTCGAGGTGCTCAGGATTGCCACCGAAGTCCTCGCGAAGGCCGAGCAGCAGCGCGCCCTTGAATGTGGCGAGCCGCTCGGTGATCTCGAACATCGAAATCGGCAAGGCGATTCGAATCGCTTCGGTGACGAGCTCGTGGAAGAGCAGGATGTTGTCCCACTTCGCACTGACGTTGCCGGACTTGACCTTGCACCAACCTTGGTGGAGCCGTTCGGGGTTCTGGCCGTCCCTGTCATCTCTCGTCTCGGCCACTGCACCGCAGTGCCCGCACACGGTGTAGCCGGTGACGTGATGAGGTTGGCCTGCGATGGGTATCTGTTGACCGGTGCGATCCTGGAGACCGAGGTTGATGGTCCGAAGGCTCGTTCGGCCGGAGAACTCCGCGCCGAACGCTCGCTGCTCGAGTTCCCAGGCTTGGCCGATATGGGCAGGATCGACGTCGATCGGAGCCACCATCGAATACGACCGGCTCTGGCGTTCGTCGGCTTCGTCGTAGACCCGGGCCGCCTCCTCCGAACTGCCGGCCAGGGCCGACCGAAGGCGCAGCATCATGTGGCGGGAGCCGGTGTCGGCCATGCCCTGGCTCGAGCATCGAGGACACACCCCCTGTGTTTCGTTCTCTACATCGAGCGTGCCATAGCCACACTCCGGGCAGAGGCGCCACGCCTCGTAGAGCGGCTCCTGCGCCGAGCCGACCTCGAGGGCATCGATCACGTGACGGTGCCCCGCTGCGTAGAACCAGTTGCCAGGCGCGAACTCCTTGATCGCCAGCCGACCCGCCCGCTTGTACTCGACGATGTCGGTCTCGTAGCCACCATCGCCCGCCTTCGACCACGTCGTCGCCGTGAGCGTCACGGCATCGTCGATGAGGCTGTAGTTGGGCAGCAGCCCCAGCCGCTCGAGGGCAGACAGCGAATACTCGCGCCGCAGCTGATGGAGAAGCTTGACGACGGCAGAACGTTGACCCCGCAGGCTCGCCAGATCCATCTCCTGGTCGTGGTCGAGAGCGGTCTCGCCATCAAGTCGGTCGATGGCGTCGGTGAGTCGTTTCCGTCGCTTTCCGAGCTCGCTCGCCTGTTCGTTCCACTCCTCGATCGCCGCCTTGACGCCGGTCTCGATCTCTGCTGCGGCGAACGATCGCAGACGTTGCATCGTGGAGTCGGCGAGGCGGTCGCCGAAGAGCGCAAGGAAGGTCTCGATGTGGGTGTGGTCGGTCTTCGAGGCCTGGACCGCGGCATACAGGAACGCGCCCTCGTCGAGTCCGGCCTTGATGAGGACGCCAACCCGATTCGGGAGCGGTGGAGCATCGATCTGATTGTCGGCGATTCGATCGAACAGGTAGGCGACGTATTGACGCTGCAGAGTCTCGACTGCGTCGAGGAAGCAGTTCGGTGGCCGGACGTCGCCGGAAATCATGTTCTGTGGCTCGGCGAGGTAGTAGAGCCCGTGGTTGTCGGTCTTCACGAATGTGGTCACGAGTGAGTTACCGCTGGCCCGCCCGGATCGACCGACTCGCTGGATATAGCTGGCAGGATTTCGGGGAACCGAGGTGAGCATCACCGCCGAAAGATCACCGATGTCGATACCCATCTCGAGTGTCGGCGTGGCAGCAAGGACGTTCGGCGCGGTCGGCTTGGTTCCTTCCTTGAAGTCCTTCTCGAGATCCTCGCGGGCGGCACGCCCCAGGAGGCCGGTGTGCTCGCCGGTGACGACGCGACGGGTCGTGCCGGACCGATACAGGTTTCGGTAGTAGCGGCCAACGCTCGGCGGGCAGGGCTCGAAGCGGCCGACGCATCGATACCGAAGACAGGGCGTGTGGAGCCATCGGTCGAGTGATGCCGCCGGCGCTGCGAGCAGGTGCCCGCAGATGCCGCATCGAACATGCGAGTCCTCCGGTCCGTCCTCTGTCTCGGCAACGTCGTGGGCCGTGACGAAACGGCGGTCGAGCGCATAGATCGTGGCGTGGCCACCACCAACGGCTTGCACCGTGTCGGTCTCCTTCGCAAGTAGCGCAAGTGTGAAGATGTTGAGATCGCGGGCTGCAGCACCTTCGACGCCGAGATTGCGGCCGGCCCAGTCGTTCACCCAGGTCGGGGTCTTCCCAGGCGCCGCCGTGAGTGATGCGAGCTCACCTTTGGGGGCCGTAGTGAAGAAGCTCGGCCTGCCCTGGTCGGACGTGAACGGCGGAAGGCCGTCCGGCCGACCGCCCCAGAGGAACCAGCCCCGGCCGCCGTTGGTGAGGAACGGTTCGAGCAACGGATGATCGAGCCCACCTTGGAGTCGCATCCGTTCGAGAAGTCCGCGGACGTAGGCCTCGACGTGCCACGGGTCCGGTCGATCGCCGGAGACGCGTTCGATGTGTTCGCCGATGAGGGCGGCGGTCATGTCGAGGCCCGGGAGGTCGACCTCGGCTGCGGCTGCCCGTGAGAGCTCCAGGGTTCGGCCGACGCGAGAACGAAGCCCGAACTCGAGATCCACCTCGAATCCGATACGAGCGCGAAGCAGTTCGCGGGCCTCGACCGGAGGGTTCCTCTCCCAGACTTCGCGAATGATCGGGTGTCGGAGCAGGTCCGGGGGCACAAGTCCGAAGCGGTCCTGAGCCGTTACCGCTTCATCGATCATCAGATCGCCGAGGTCGGCAAGGGCGACTGAGCCCTCGGCTGCGATGATGCGCGACATCAACGTCCGCAGGTTGATTCGGTGCGTGCGGCCACCGAAGAATGCAGCACGGTGGCTGGCGTCTTGCACAGAGTCGGTGAAGGCGAGGAGCTTCTGCTCGTTTGGCTCGAGATGCTCGGACGCAAACAGCGTGTTGATCGAGACCGATGCAAGGCTTGCGACCTGTAGGCCGAGGAAACGGATGGAATTGCGCTCGTTGCACCCTGGGCATCGATTGGCTTTGGCGTCGGCACCCGACGGTGTCACGAGCACGGGGACAAGATCATCGCCGTCATCAAAGTCATCGATCAGCCGGCGTCGACTGGGCGAATACCAACGAATGTCGCTGTCGTCGGGGTGGCCCCGAAGAAGGGTCCGAGCGAGCGGAGATCGCGACATCGAAGCTTGGTAGATCGCCTGCGAATTGACGTTGAGCGTGTCCGTGGTTTCCTGTTGAATCGCCATCCAGCCCGACATTCCACAACGCCTGCAGAACGCAGCGGGCAGCTCATGCCGACCGGCAGCCAACTCTTCTTCGTCGAGCTCGACTGCCGAGTCGCGCCAACGGAACGAGGGATCGGGGTCGACAGTACGAAGGAGACGGGTGACCTCCCGAATCCAAAGCTGAACTTCGATCGTGAAGAGCGGGCGTGAGGTTCCGCCCTGTTCGCGGCGTGCAACCGAGAGCAAGTGCAAGTACTGGGTGAGGGCATGTTCGACCCCGGCGCCATCGCCGAGGCTGAGCGAACGCCCCCAGTTCGGAGCGAACGCCACGATCGCTTGCAAAGCATCGGTCCATGAGCGTGAACGGGTGCCGACCGCAGTGAGAATCGCTCGCGTAAGTGGGTGTTGCAGCAACTTCTCACCGAGCCGGAAGGGGTCCGGGTCGGCGAACGGCTCGGTCGGAGTGGAGCAGAAGATGGCTGCGACGTCAGCGAGCTCGAGGTCGCCTGCGAGATCCTCAACCTCGGGTATCGGCAGCAGGTACTCGGTGTCCTCGCAGGCTTCTTCCACCGTTTGCCGCGTCTCGCCGATCACCGAGTCGGGACCGAACGCGGTGCCGAAGACCTTGTCGGCGAACTCCCGAAGCTCGACGAGTGCAGCCTCGCCTGAGCCCAGCGTCGCCGAGGTTGCGATGGGAGTAGCGGTGCCGAGGGGCCTGTCGGCTGTCGCCATCTTGAGTCGTGCACCGAGACGGCGAATGAGCATGGCGACGTCGGTGCCCTGGGCCCCGTCGTATGTATGGAACTCATCCAGCACGAGGTACTGAAGCGTGTCCGGCGTGTTCACCGCCCAAAGGTCCCGATCCTCCTGACGGAGCAGGAGGAAGTCGAGCATTTTGTAGTTAGTGAGAAGGATGTCGGGCGGGTCGGCCCGAAGAGCGTCGCGTTTGTCGATGATGTGGTCGGCTCCCATCGCGTCGTGGCGACCTTCCTCGCCGACGTACAGACCGGCGGTCACGCCTGCGAGGCGACCTTCCTCGGCGATGGTCTTGGCGATGCGGCCCGCTTGATCGGAGGCCAGAGCATTCATCGGGTAAAGAATCAGGGCCTTGATGCCCCCCTTGCCCTCGGCTCGCATTCGAGCGCAGTGGTCCAACACCGGCATGAGGAAGCACTCGGTCTTGCCCGAGCCGGTGCCAGTAGTGACGAGCGTGGGCTGTGGTGCGCGGCAGTCGACCGTGGAGAGGCGTTCGAAGGACTTCGCTTGATGCAGGTAGGGAGTGAAGCCGTCAGGTAGCCATTCGAGCGGCGACTCCCAGCCCGGTTCTACCGATCGGAAGGGCGTTCGAACGCTCAGATACGGCCCGCGGAAGATGCCGTCGGCTTGATCCTTCAAGAACTGCGAGAGCGCTTCCCGCACGTCGTCATCGGAGAGGGCAAACGTCGACGACAGGAATTCGATTAGGGCAGAGCGAATCTCGGTGACAACGAGTGATGGAATCAAAGTTTTGGTCCGCAGCGACGCATCAGATCAGTATCGCGGAAGGACAGCAGGTGTTGGCGGCTATCGAGATAGACGCCTAACGCATGCGAACGATCCAGGACTTGACTCACCTAGGGGTCAACCCAACTCAGCATCTCAAGCTCGCTCGCTTCCGCCGTTCGAGATTCGGCGCGTAGGCCAACCACGAGCACCATTGTTTGGCTCGGCCGCAGGACTTCACGACAGAGTGACCGAACCGGCTGGGTGGGCCAGACCAGTGCCGCTACTCATTCGAGAGACCGCATCGATTGATCGTTCCGAGCCGTGCGGACCCTCAGCCCGACGAGCGCAGCAACGCACGTTCCTAGAACTGCAACTGCAATAGGCGGAACTGGCCAGGAGCCTCGGCTATCAGCATTGGTCACGGACTCGGGCAACGCCTGAACATCAGCTGCAGTGGACGGCGAAACGAGGGTTGTCGAGCCGATCTGCGCAGGCTGAACGGTTGTCGAAGTGAGCGATGAAGGGGGCGATGATGTGCTGACAACAGCCGTCATCGTTGTGGTCGTCGGCTCTGCGGTTCGAGAGCGCGCGGCCGCAGCGATATCCGTGCGCAGGATACCGTAGCAAGCATCGCCGGGGCACTCCGTAAGTGACATGTCGCGGTGACCCGCGATGGTCGTCGTCTCCACCACCACGCCCGCCGGCCACCGATTCGAACCCCTAGAAACGAAAGACGTTGTCGAATCGGGTTCAAGCTCGATTGCGTGCCTGTTTGCGAGCCAGGCCAATAGCCAAGCCATAGACGCCTGCGCTTCAGGGGTAGGAGGTTCAGTCGCCATGTTGCCCAGGAAGCAACACAGCTGGGAGAAGCCCTGATTCCCGCCGGTGGCCGAACCTTGGATCGGTCCGTCGATGCTTCCTGCTCTCGCTTCGATGATCCGACCGAACTTGTCTACGAAGAAGTTGTAGGCGACGTCTGGCCACTGCTTCTCAGGCCCTGTGTGAAACGCGTGGATCGAACGGAGCAGCCCGATGACATCTTCCAACTCATAGTTTGAGTCCGGGCTACCGGTGTGGTGAACAAGCAGGAATTTCACGTCCTCCAGTTCCATTGACGGGGGCGTCGGCAATCCCTCCGCCCAGAAATTGCGAGGAAGAATAGCTGGAGACTCTTCGGTGGCGAGGGGAAGCGGGCTCGCGTCGTCGGCCATACCCAGAGCGGCGAGCGAAGCCAGGGCTCCGAGCACTTGGCGGCGCGTGGGATTTCGTCGAAGGTGCGCGATCATCTCAGATAGAGAGTGCTTCCGGAGCGCAACGGTCACGTAACAGGCGGTTGTCCTGGAGCGTGGCGGCCTCATTTCTTTAGCGCAAAGCCGAGCATTCAAGCGGACGAAACAGCTCGTCAGTCTCAAGGCAACAACCCGTTGCGCTTATGTGGAGGAGGCACACGACCGGATTGGTTCGACCAGTGGTCATTCGAGATCGTCGATCCATCCCTGGTCGCACGCTTGAACACTGAGCTGACTGCGCACTGCGAGTCGGTCTCGAGTGACCGTCTTCGAGCAACGTCACACCGTCTGCTGCTTCTGCAAGACGGTGATCGGATCGATCGCCACACCGACTCGGACAGCTCAGACGACGTTCGATCGATTCTGATGTTGACACCAGGTTGGACTCGTGACTGCTGCGGTGAATTGGAAATCGCCGCAGGTCAGCCCCCCAGTCCCGGCGCTTGTCGTTCTCGAGATCTCGGACCGACTCTGGCACCAAGTGCGTCCTGTCAGTGGCGGAGCACGACTGTCCGTCACCACATCTTGGCAGCGACTCTGATGCATGAAACCATTCGCGTTGCGCTCAGCACCGGACCAGCAGAAGTCGACGTTGGGCTCGTCGATCTGATCGTCGAGCTCGACCGCGCAGACCTTCGCACTGATGCCTGCTGCGAGCGAGCCCACATCTTCCTCGGGGGCGCGACGATCGAGAGTGACCAGCCCTACATTGCGCTGTCCGAGGGGGCTCACCTGCGAACCTTCATCGAGGAGAGCTCACGGGTGATACCTCACGAGCCTGTGTCCTCCGAGCTCTCCACGCTCGTAGACCGAAGCAACGGCCATGAGACCGGTTGACGTTGGGAGACCTGGTACCGCCTTCCGACGGTCGGATCTGCGTGGGCACATGGAGCAAACCCTTGGGTTGACCCTGAGCTAGCCCCGATGTCTGGTCCGGTAGCTATGCGGCTTTGGGTTGGTTGATTGTCCAGTTGATCACCCTGGCCTCGAGCAGCGAATCGAACTGCCAGAGGTTGAGCAGCTCGTCTCGGAGCTTCCGATTAATGATTCGATCTAGGCGTTCTGCCTCGGCGAACCCGGATCGATGAACACCGAGTCGACACCAGCATCGGCGCACCAATCGGCGATCGCGTTCGAGACGAAGTCGGGCCGGTTGTCGAACCTCACAAACGCTGGTTCCCGGCCTCGTTCGATGCAGAGTCGTGCGAGGGTGCCGGCCACGGCATGAGCGTCGATCGAGTGATCAACCACGATCGCCAAACACTCGGAAACTGGCTGCAGGAATTGGGATGCGCCATTCTCGATTTCTCCTCCGGTGCACACCGAACTACTGGTCTCAGACCAACCAACGTTGGGTGCCATATTGGTGGCCGTCGCACTCGGGGCACTTGGCTCCATCCATCTCAACGCCGCTTGTCTGGCAAGTCTTCTTCATTCTCTCGTCTCCTCGGGTCGGGCTATGCCAAGATCCATGGTCAGGGTGACCAACTGTGGTCATCGCAACGGCGAAGGAGCCAAGTGATGGCACGAGACAAAGCGGACACTGGCCGAATCAAGGAGGAGATCCGCAAGAAGGAAGCCCTCAAGGACGGAATGGAAGCCAACGGCCAGAACACAGCTGGAATCAAGAACGAGATCACGAACCTGAAAGCCGCTCTGACCGACTAGTACAAGGGGCTCACCATGACATTGCCAGTGTGCAGCGTCGGTCGTCCGCAAAGAAGACCTGAGATTGAGCCAAACCTAATGGGACTATTTTCTGGCAAGGCCAAACCTAGTCATCCGGAACCTCTCGTCCGGCAGACAACCGACATCTACGGGCAAGGACAGACAGCCCGGAAACGCCTGGAAACCGCCGACTTCGCCTTCTGGGCGCATGCCGACTGCCGCTCGAACCGAGGAAGTCGGTCGGCTGAAAGCGGTGTGGGGCAATATCGCTGCACCACCGAGTTTGCCTAGTCCTGGTTGGTATCAGATCCGATCTACGGGTCGGGATACCGGCATCACGATGGGGTTGACTGGAGTGCCAATTGCTGGCTCCAAGACGACAACAGCCGAGCTACCGAAATTGCATCAGGACATCGCCGGATTCTGATGTCGCAAGAACCGCGACAGCCTGCAGCGTCCGATTCTGTTCAGCGGGCAGACCCCGAAGTCGCACCGTAAGCCGTATTCCTCCACCGTCGCCCCATCCGAGGCAATTCGACCTTGGCAGCGTCGGAGTTGGCAACCCTGAAGAGGAGCCGTAATGGCCAAAGGCAAGAAGTGTCGAGACTGTGGAACGCCCATGTTCGCAGAACGCGAGGAGGAACAGCCGAAGGGCCGTTGGGTCTACTACGCATGCCGTAGCTCATCATGCAACGGCAAAGAAAAGGTGTTCGAGTAGCCGATATCGAGCCGCTACCCAGAGCGAGTGAGCGCCACGGCTTGTTCGACAGGCGGACTGCGTCTGGCCCGCCTAGTAGCACAATTCTTCAAACGTAAGCGCAACAACCGCCCGAATTGCCCTCGGTGCCTCACGCGATCCCGAACTGGGGAAACTCATCGACGGCCCCTCGTCGAGATCTCCTGGCGAGCTCGGCAATGCACCAGGTTCGGTCAGTAGAGGCATTCCCGGCGACCAAGTTCGGCACGAGATTCCCTGATGCGGACCGAAGCCGGTGTTCATGTCGGCTGTAGAAATCTCATTCGACCGCGACATCAATACTTCAGCCACTCTCACAAGTTGCTCGCTGCCGGCGACGATGCATCAGCCGGGTCTTCAAGGAACCTGATCGCGTGAGTCGCCACCATTGAGGGCGTACCTGCTGATCGCCACGATCTGACCAACACCGACGAGTAATGCGTCCCAGCACCGCGGCTTGCGACGCATCAACGCAGCAGTGCCCGGCGTGCGCAGGTGGCCGATCCCAGACTGCTTCTCAACGAGATACTGTCGAACCTCAGGAGCAGCTTCCATTGCTTGAACAATTGTGCTTTGAAAAGCCGTTCTTGACGGCCTCTTTGCAGTGAGCGCACAGGTTGCCCTTACCACGATCTTTCTCGCATGCACACGCCATTGGATACTCCTTAGATATGAGTTGGTTTGGTTCTCGCCAAGATAGCAAAAGACGACTCTTTGAACCGGCACTTTCAAGCCGATCCAGCGCTTGTCGACGTCGACCTCGAACTTGCGCCAGTCAAATCGCGAATCGCGACGGTTGCGAATCGCCCTGGGTTTGATGGAGGTCTGGTGTGCTCCGACCTTTGATGGGTGCAGCGTTTTGGATTGCGTCATCCTGAGCGAGCGTGATGCATCCTCTAATATTCGACCGGGGTGAGCATCCCGATGCAACTGGGGCGCCGCTGCCGGTTGTGAAACACCTCGACCAATTCGAACATTGCTAGGCCAAGTCGACTCGGGTGTTCCATCTCTTGCGGTTCAGCAGCTCGGCCTGCATCCGGCCCCAGAACGATATTCGATCGCCGCGTTGTCGAAGCAATCGCCAACGCTCCCCACCGACGGGAGCGGGCCTGACTGGCGTGCCCGATGGGCGAAGGCCCAGGCCGAAGAACTGGGTTCCCTGGTCCGAGTGAATCACGAGTCCTGACCCAGCCGTTGGCTCTCGGTTGCTGATTGCCATGCCGAGAGCGTTGGTCACCAGCGCTGTGTCTTGGCGGTGGTCGATGGACCAACCAACGACGCTCCGGCTGAGGGCCTCGAGCACCACACAGCAGTCGAGCTTGCCTTCGCGTGTGCTCGGTGATGTCGGTAACCCAGAGCTGGTCGGGTTCGGGCCGGGCGAAGTCTCGGTCGACGAGGTCACGGCTCAGCGCCGAGTGGGGTCGGTTGTTGTTGTAGTCGATGCGGTGGTCTTCGATGATCACCCTGGCTTCGAGCAGCGAATCGAACTGCCAGAGGCACGAATGACATGTCTGGCGGGATCAGCTGGTACTCATAGGCTCCGGTGCTCTCACGCGTCTCCTCGAACTCGATCTGCTGGCCGTCTGGCGCGATCGTCTGCCGCGGACCTCCACGCCGGGGAAGACGAGCTGGCCTTCCCCCAATGCATGTCGCCGTGGCTGTCCCCGAGGGTGACACATTGGGCGAGAGCGGCTGCGAGCAGGCCGCTAGTCGACCACCCGTCGAAGGTCCCGGTCCAGCAACTCGCGCCAGGGTCCGTTCGTCGGGAGCCGCGATCGCACGCTCCTCAGACCTGAGGCGTCGCGATCAAGAAGAGCGATCAGTTGGTCGACGGGGCCGCGTGCAACAAAGCCTGAACCGAGCAGTGTCCACTTCCCGCGCTGCTGGCTCGCTAGGCGGCGGCAGGCCTCACGGCTCTCTCCCAACTCTGAATCTGCCAATACGAGCGGCGCAAGCGTCCAGACAATCGGCAATGAATCAATGTTGCGCCGTGCCAACGCCAAATCGAGCACCGGGCGCGCCTGTTGAAGAGCAGCCGAACACTCACCAGCTTCGAACAGGACTCTCGCCATTGCCGCTCGAGCAAGGTCCGACCCGGCGATGTCCGGCGAAGCCACCCCCAAGGAAGCGGCAACGGAAGGAAGCTCATCGTGGACCATGGCATCGAAGTACAACTGAGCGGCGCGGGCCGCGGGGGCGGCGGCGATCTCGAGAACGAGGCCCACGTTCGCTGCCCGGTCCACCGCGGCGCGAGCCTCGTCCCACCGTCCGTCGAACTGAAGGAGCATCGCATCGAAGAGCATGTTCTGCCACTGACGGACCCTGTCGCCGGCATCAATGGCCTTGAGCTGGCTGCGGGCGGCCGCCTCGCCAGCGGATCCGAAGTCGCCTGATCGACCAAGTTCGATCGCTTCAGCCTGGTGGAGCCTCGAGAGAACCAAAGGGTCAGCCACCTCATGCCCTGCGCTGCCGAGTTCGCTCCTCCAGTTCCTTCGTCCGTCGAGGGGCGAGTGGATGAACCATTCTGTCAGAGCGACTATCGCATGTTCCTCGCTGTCGCTGGCCGCTTGCCTGGCGATCTCCGCCGATGCCTCCGCATCGCCGATATCTCCGTCTAGCGCCGCGATGCGAGCAATCGCGATCGATGCCTGGAACTGGACGATCCTCGGCATCTTCTCCAGATCGAAAGACTCGATCTCCTCTCTGAGGCCATCGAGAAAAACCTGCTGATCAAGGAACCCCAAACACTCCAATACGACTTTGAGCGCATCCGATGGATTCGTGGAGCCAGCGATGCATCGTTGCCGGGCCGCTCGTGAGGCTTCCACTGCACCGATTCGAGCGAGGGCGATCGCCCGAACACCCTCGTGCTCAGCGGTGAGTGTCTTTGTGAACCGCTCCGCTCCGTCTAGCAACTCCAACGCCTGCCGCGAACGGCCCTCCCTCACAGCAAGGGCCGCGGCACCTGTTGCCATCTCAACAGCCTTCTCTGGCGGGACCAATGGGACAGCGCCAAGCGCATGTTTGGCTCGCTCAACCTCGTCAGGTGCGTCATCGAGCAGAGCATGGTGGAAAATCCTGGACCAGCGCTTCGAAGTCAAAGCGCTCGCACCCTCCCGCAACAGTCCGTGACTGAACGCGTAACTCCCACCCTCAAGCTCTACGAGCACGCCCAGATCCACGAGTTCATCGAGAGCGTCGGCGGCAACTTGGGGCTCCCAGTCAAGAACCGCTGCGACCTGCGCAGCTTGGACCGACTCGGGGAACATCGCACAGGCCTCGGCCGTTCGACGCAACCGGGGAGCGAGAAGTTGAAGAGTACTCCCGACTGCATTTCGTCCGTCATAGTGGTCAAGCCCTGACAAACGAAGAGACTCCCCCACGAGCCGATCCGTCAGCAGATTGGCTAGCAGCGGAAGGCCTCCGCTCGCCCGTTCAACATCCCTTGCAGCCTGCATCGTTGTGTGAGAGGACACGGACGGCCAACGTCGCTGGACTAGCTCCTCGACATCAGCGAGTTCAAGAGGGTGAAGCTGAACCTCTTCGCCGACGGGATCCCGCGAGAGACGAGATAAGTAGTCGATCCAGGACGCCGAACCACGATCGCTCTGACCGATCGAGACCAAGCCAACCTTGCGCGGAAGGTCTGTTGACGCCGCGAACTCCATCAATTTGATGCTCGAGACATCCAGCAGCTGGGCGTCGTCCACAAACAACCACAGCGGTCTGTTGCCCTCCGTCTGCTCGACTGCCTCCAAGAACTGCATCCACGCTCTTGAGTCGTTGTCACTGCCCAGCAGGCTCTTTCGGAAAGCGGGGAACGCTTCCAACAGTGGCGCGTACTTAACGCTCACCCCTTCGATGCCTCGCCCGAACGCAATGTGAGCACCGTTTTTGTAGAGCGCCTGAGCAACTGCTGCGGCAAATCGCGTCTTTCCAATGCCCGCAGCACCCGTGATCGCGACAGGCCGAGGGGACCCTGCAGCGAGCCGGTCGGCCAGTTGCTCTGCATCCGCCTGGGCAGCCTTCGTCAGCGGCCGATCGGCGAGGACGGCCAGAACCGGAGGGAGGGCTTGTCTTGGATGCGGGAGCGGAGCGACCGAAACGGATTGACGAGATCCATAACGGGCTTCCTTCTGCAGGATCAGAAGCGTCTCAGACAAGCCGGTCCCCAGCTCGCGCTGCAACTCGGCCTCGAGTTCGTCGATCAGCGTAAGAGCTTGGCCGTGCTTGCCGAAGCGCAAGAACAGCCGAAGAACTGCCTCACTCAAAGGTACATCGAACGGATCCCGACGGAGCTGCTCAGCCAGCTCGGCGATGAGCGAGCTTTGATCAACCACGCTCGCAGGCTGCAGTTCTTCGAGCAGGTCCAGCCGAGCCGTGTTGAGGGCCATGGTCATCCGCCAGATCGCATCCGACGGCACCAGCCCCTCGAACGGTCTGAACTCACTCAGGATCTCAACATCAGTCGAGTTGGACTCCGATCCTCTCGCTGATGCCAAGAGTTGCCAGGCATCGATGTCTCGTTCATCGAGTGCCAACGAGTATCGACCATCCTTCGTTTCGATCGACTCAGGACCCAGGGCCAGTCGTGTTTCCGCGATTGCGTTACGAAGCGCTGCTTCCCACTCTTTGGGCGGGCGGCCATCCCAAAGCTCCTCAGCGAGCGGCTCCATCCCCATACCGGCGGATCCGGCGGCCACGAGCAGCGCGATTAACCGCCGAACCTGTTTACGGGGTCGCTTTCCGTCGACTGGTCCGATGATCTCCACGGGTCCAATGACCCGAACCCGCTCAGCTCTCTTCGCCACCCTCACTTAGTACTCCCTTGCCTCTGTTCCCGCAACCGACTGAGTCTGCGGCCCGCCGTGACTCGCCAAGGAATCGACTCCTCTGCCAGATCGGCGCCAGACCTCATGGGAGAGCCCGGTTGCGAGCCGATGCGTCTCGGATGGGATGAGGGCACCTGCACACCTCGGTCACTGCGTAAGCCCAAGGAGGGCCACCCGTCCGTCGTAGTCCCGCAGGAACTCGGTCAGGGGAGTACGACGGATTCCTCCCGAGCGCATCTCGACGACTTCGTGACCAGCGACGACCGCGACGTGGCACCAGGGATCGCCCACGGTGTCGCACAGGCGTTGAATCCAAAATGGGCCTCGGGAAAGACGAGGTCGCCAGGACTGAGTTCGAGAGGTGCTTCCATGCCACGGTTGCGCGGAAGCGCGACAGAGTTGACAGAAGCGAAGGCCTATTCATGAGCTCGACAGAGCCAGGAATCTAACTAGGAGAGAAGAGCTCGGCGTAGACCTGGCGCGTTTCGTCGGCCGAGAGCCCGGCGCCTAGGAACACGTCATCGATGTGAATCTCCCAGTGGAGGTGGATCGATTGTGGGCGATCCCCGCCGGACGCAGCCGTAGCAGTGCCGGAGTTGCCGATCTGGCCAAGGGTTTGCCCGCTAGCCACCTGAACTCCAGCGACCACATCGGCCTCGACGGACTCGAGGTGGGCGTAGATCGTGATCACGTGGCCGACTCCATCGACGTAGCCGTGGTCAAGGACGACGAAGTTCCCATAGAGAGAGTTGAGCAGCCAAGGGGGTGTCCGGCCAATCTGTGCTGCGACATCGAGCAATGCGCCTCGATCAGCGGGCGTTGGTTCCACATAGTCCCGCACGACTGTTGCTACGCGACCGGCGAGGGCTGCTGTCGCTGTTCGGCCTTGTTCCGCGCAAATGAAGTCGATCCCTTGGTGGATGCCATTGCGGTAACTCCGGGCGGCGTTGGGAAGCGACTCACTCGCACCGGGGTCGAATTCGCAATCAGTTGGTCGAACAGCTGGCAGTGATCGGCTCCAAGCGAGCGCTGTCTCGAACGTCGGAGGGGCTGACTCGAGGACGATGACAACCGGATCTAGCGCCGTCGTGGAAACTAAGACCGTCGTCGCACTTTGACTTGTCGGTGGGGCCGAGGTCGAGGTGGGAACGACCTGCGGTTGAGGGGTATCGCTGGTGTCGACACGCTGAGCCGGCAGTGCCTCGGTTGACGCCATTTGTTGACTTAGCGTTGCGGCGAGCACCCCGACCACGAAAGCAATGACGACGGCAGCGACCGTTCTCATCGCGAAATGACGGACACGTCATCCGCTCGTACGAACCCAGTCGCACCGTCCGCGAGGATCACTTGGTGGATCGACCCGCCCTCCTCAATGATGAGGACGTAGCTTCCGGAGGCGTTCTCCACACCGAGCAAGCGACCACTTCGATCCAGAAGGACCGCCTCTTCCTCATCGTTTGTGCGACCAACGATCAGATGAGGATCGGGAGGGGAAACAAAGGCGCCAAAGACCCAACCCCTTGTTCCATCGAGCGTTACGTCCAACCAGCCGCCAGCCTGGCGGCCGTGCACGGTGAGCCTCGCCCCCTCCTGTCCGGTGACCTGCCGGACGGCGGTGGCGTCCAATGACGGTCTGGAGCGGAGATTCGCTACATCAACCAGCAAAGTGCCACTTCTTTCACCTGCAGCTCGGTCACCGTCAAAGAATGGGTGCAAGACCTGGTCAAGGGCTGTCTCGCCCGAAGGGGAGGTGAGGGTGAGGCGATCAGGGGATGCCAAATAGACCCATCCCGAGTTGGTTGCTTGAAAGATCCCAGCGGACACCTCAATCGCTTCCAGCGTGATCGAGTCCGAAAAGTCGTCGCCGAGGATTCTCGAGCCGTGATACCACAGATCGCCGCCGTTCGACTGACAGATTTCAACGACGAACGACACGCTTTCCAGGCGTCGCAACGAGATCAGCTCTTCGCCGACTCGACCAGATGCAACGGAGTTGCAAGCTGGCTGCGTTTCGACCGTCGATGTGGTCTGGGTGGTCGGCGCACTGTCCGGTGGCGGGGGCGCTGTGGTGACGACTTCTGGCTCGGGCTCGATGGCGGAGGTTGTTGTCGTAGGACTCGCGACTGTGGAACTGCTGACCTGCGAGCTCGACGGAGGGCTCCCCGTCGCTACTTCACTGTCACCCTGGTCGGCTGATACCACGCCGATGAAGCCGCCCAAGACGAGGCCCGCCACTCCGACCCCAAGACCGATCGCCAGCCTCATCCGAGCTCCCTTGGGTAGCAGGGATCGAGGTAGCCGCGGTCGGTGCAGAATGCGGATGCAGCCTCCCGATCCTCGAACGGTCCGGCGTACAGCACCCAGTAGGGATCGCGGAGCAATAGGAACTGACGTGAGTCGAGCAACCCGATCGTGTCACGCTGTCTCAATGTGACCGCCCTCGGGTCAACCTGCGAAACGTTCCAGACCTCGATCGACTCGAGCACCGATATCCAGCCCGTGGCAGCAGGTCGCGAGAGAGCCATCGATGGCGCTCCCGAGGGAGAGGCAGGGCACTCCACAACCGGCCCCTCGGTCGTCGTAGGCCAAGCCCAGGATTCCAGGTTGTCTATGCACGTCGTCGTTGTTGTTGTTGGTCGAGTTGTCGTCGTGGACCTGGTTGTCGTGATTGTTGTGCGGATCACAGCCGCTGTCGTCGGCGCGACCTCGGCCGACTCCGCCGAAGTTTCGGCGGCGAGACCGACATCATCCGGACCCGGTTCCGTCGCTGCGGCAACATCGGAAGGGAGCTCAGCCGCTGCGAGCAACGACACCGTTCCCCCAAGCGAGAGGCCAGCAACTGCTACAAGGGTCGCCACGAGTGGATTCACCATCGAAGCCAGCCGAAGAAGTCCGGCGCAACCGATTGGATTGCTTGGGAGAGTTGGGGTGGCGCCTCCCCAAAGAGCCTGCGCAGTTCAACGACGTCTGACTCTTCCCTGGGTCCATCTGCCCAGAAGGCCTCAGCCAGGCGATCAAGAGCTTGTGACGACTCGAGCACCGAGTTGTCGAAAACTGCTTTTCGGAAAGGTGCCACGACGCCAAAGGTGTCAGCAAGCGGTCGGGCGAGGTGAGCGAGGAGGCGCACCGAGTGGGCATCGAAAACCGTCCACGACAAGAACTCGCCGACCTGTTCCTCGCCTGGGGAGGTGTGCATCTCGAAGGATGCCCATGCATCGGGGCCGAATCGCCTGGTCGGCAGCAGGGGCGACACCCACCGCTGGTGGGCTGTTGATCCGGCAAGCGAGCCGAGTGAGGCCGAAGCCCAGGACTGGAGTCGCTCTGCGTGTGTTCGCTTCGAAAACGTCACTTTTCAATCCTCCTGGAAACGACCGCTTGGCCGCCTCGTTGTTCCCAACCACTCACCATTTCGCCTGAGGCGACGAATCGCCCAGCGCCGTCGTTCAGACCTGTGTCGTTCATGTAGAAGCCCGTCACTTGCCCTTCCGGGGACCTCGAGACGCCGGTCACCCACACAGCATGATCGGTACCCGGCTGCGACCTCTCAGCGGCCTGAATTTCCGGACCACCGGTGGCATCAGCTGGCCAGACCTCTGCAGCCTTCACCGCTGCGATGACACCGCCGCCGCTATCAATTTCCCGGGCAAGATCAGACTGAGTCATTCCGTTCCGAACCTCAGAGTCCAAGCCAGCTTCTTCGAGGATCGTCTTGATCTGCCCGATGTCGGTGCCGCCCTGACGCTCGGGATAAGGAGAATCGGTCACACAGAGTCCCTCCTGCTGGGCGTAATCGACGACCTCTCGCTCCGTGACCCGCTCTCCAGTTTGATCGCTGATCATCTCTGCGCTCGAGGCCAATCCACATGTCCCCTCGTACCCATGATCGTTTACTCCCTGTTTGTCCCACAGCTCTGCGCGCTGTTCTGCTTGCTCGGAGAAATACATACCGGAGTCGGCTCCGTCGACCCCCGGGCCCTGATCAGCTGACTCGGCCGGGGAGACTTCGACGGAATCGCCGAGAGCTAGTCGACCAATGTCAATCTCTGTCTCGGCTTGCTGAGCGCCGTCGAGCGCTACTCGACCAACGGTCGATTCTGTCTCGGCTTGCTGAGCGCCATCGAGCGCAACAGCTCCGATCCCCGAGACAATGTCAGCGTCCGAGTTCGGGGTGGGCTGGATGTCGTTGGGAGCCGACGCCTCCGGAAGCGCCTCAGGTTCCGGAACAGTCCAGTCGTCCGTTTCAGCTGGCGCCTCGGGAGTCCACCGTTCGCCACCTCCGCCATCGCTACCTTCACCGCTCTCGATCCCTGCCATCTCAGCCCTTCTCCCCATCTTCGTACTCAAGACGCAAGGCTCGCTCGAGCCACGGCTCCCGGACACCCAACCAAGCGAGCAGACCCGCTGGGCTCTGCTTGCGCGAACGCGCTACCTCGGTCACAACTGCTGGTTTCCCATACACCTTCGCATCGAAGTCAGACCGCAACGCTTGATGTTGCTGATCGATCTCACCGAGTTGATCGGCCGCAGACCTCGTCTTCAACACCAGGCCCCTGCCCGATGCTGCCGCCGGGTCCACACCTTCGGATTGCTGATCCTTCTGGAGCCTTCGCTTGAGATCAACCTCGAGATCGACCCAACGAAACTCGGCGAGTTGCCATCGCGTGTCCGCGGTGTGGCCCGCTCGACCGCTCACTGCAACCTCCATGGAATCCGACAACGAACGGGCCAGTTCGGCCGGCTCGTAGAACGGGAACATCTCGAGGGCTCTCGCTCCTACCGAGACGTCAGCAGCAATTCCGAGGGCGCATCGAAGGTGGCGACGCTTCACCGCAATCCGCTTCCAGCGATTGAGGTGGGCCGGAACCACCATTATCGGCACCTCGCCAGTGACAGAGGCCATCACGGCGAAGTCCACCCACAGCTGAAAGGCATCGTCGGTCGCCAACCGTGATGCGGCGGCAAGGTCTTTCTGCGAGCACCTCGAACCGCTCGAGCATTCAGCTGAGCACGATTCGCTGCGCGTCATGACCGGTGCGCTGTCGAGCTTTGCGCGATGGGAGCGGGGCGGTTCGGCCACAGAAACGAGAATGGGTCTGTCCATGCCATCCGCGTGGACCGCCGCTCTCCCGGGAGCGAACGACACCACAGACTCAGACTGAGCTTGCTCGAGATTCATCGTCGCCCCGACTACGTCTCGATCGTCGAGCGAGGGAAGCCGATGCATGATCTTGAGTGCCGAGTTCTTGATGACGTCGGAGATGAGTTTCGACGGAATCTGCTCGGCAACAATCACACCCTGTCCGTACGCCCTGACCTCTGCGAGGAGGTTCGCGAACTGCTCAATCGACGACGACCGAGCGTCCTCGGTCGCTCGAAGAAGGCGGTGAGCTTCTTCGATGACCAGCATGTGGCGCAACTCTCCCGCGCTGTCACCCTTCAGCCGAAGCATCTCGGTCCAGCGAATGAGGACCGCGCCGATCAGGAATGCCTGGTCGCGCTCGTTGCCCAGATCTTCGATTTGGAGCACGACGTTCTTCGTCGCGAGCGCATCGAGATCGATCGGGTGTCCCGTCTCGAAGAATCGACCTGCACTTCCGTTGCGAAGGCTGTTGATGCGGACGTCAACCGCAGCACGAACGTTGTCACTCACCTCTCGGCCGTAGCCGAGTTCGTCAACCGCGGCCAGAGCATGACGGCGAAGATCGCTCAGCAACGGGTATCTCCCTTGACCGCCCTCGCCGCCTGCGTACTCGCCAGTCGCTGTGTCCCACCCCAGTGCCTCGTACGACTTCTCGAGCGCGACCGAGAGAATCTGCGGAAATGGATCCTCGATATCGAATGATGCGGCGAACAGCTCGCGAATCATGGCGATGTGTGTTGCGAGCGGGAATGTTTGGCGATCGCCCCCCTTTTGAGTACTACTCGGCTCGAGGGGATTGAGCGTGACAGCATGGTTTCCGCTGCCGAGTCTGATCAACACGACCTTTTCCGGAGCGATGACGCCTGCCATTTTGTGATATTCGGCCTTGGCTGGCTCGATCACGAGCCAGGGAACACCTGCGGCGGTCAGTTGCTCGAGGAGTCTGCGAACGGTTTCTGACTTGCCCGAGCCGGTGGCCCCCGATACGAAGACGTGACGGTTGAGAGTCGAAAGACCGACCGATAGCTTCCGAACAGGTTCATCGTTGGCGTTCAAGATTGACCCAACCTCGATGGGGCCGCTGACCTCAGGGTTCAGGTCCCAGCGGGGTCGGTGACGAAGCTGAACTCCAGGAAGCTCGGTGACTGGACCGCGTGCCAAAGCTCCCAGGCACTCTGACGTCAACAGGGCCTCAGATTCCTCCTGAATCGATACCGACACGGGGAGCCGCTGCATCCCTGAGATTCCGATGAGCCGGCCCAGTAGTGCATTCGCACTACCGGCGTCGACCGATCCGCAGTAGAGCTTCGTCCGCCAAACGCCGACATGACCTCGGAGGAGAAGGTGTTCGAGAATCCGCTCGGCCCGCTCGGCCTCGTGACGTTCGCGAAACCCTCCCGCACGGCCGCCGAGGCTCACTTGTCGTTCGAGCCTCTGGATCGTTTGCTCATCGGCGAGATCCAGAGGCTCCGCTTCTACCAACCAGACATGGTCCGAGTCGGCCGTCTCGAGGAGCACCTCGAGGTCGGGCACGGCCGTGCCTCGGGGTTCCTGCTGATCATGAATGCCTAGCGATGCCGAGACCCAGGACATATCTGCAACCAGTGACGCGAGTCGCGAACGCTCGAACGACTCAGCGCCGCAGGAGGGAAACAACATTGAGGCGTCGCCGTCGTCCATCCCGGCTGCCCAGAAGACTCCTGAACTGCGACGCCCGATTGCCACCTGGATGCGTTTCCCTTGGTGGTAAGCGCCCGCAAACTGAGCGCCCAATTGCTGCCGTTCAAGAAGCTCCCCAGGCGCGAACTTCTCGAGATCTGACCGGACCACATTCACCGTTCGGATACGGATCCAATCCCGTGCGAGCCGTGGGGCCTTCACGCTCCAAGCTCCACGTAGTAGTCCCGGGAGCGGAGCTGGGACAGGAGTACATCCGACGAAAGCGAGACGAGCCGCGACGTCCTGCTTTGCACATCCATGAGCAGCATCGACCCAGCAGGCAAACCTTGGAACGTGGCTGGTTCAAGCAGGTACTCATAAACCCGACTCACATCGGTCGAGGTGCCGCTACTCACGGAGTTTCCCTGGTTCTGCGATGAGGAGGAGGACCTCGAGGTACTCGAACTGAGCGTCGACGAAAAGAGCTTTCCGGTTTGCCATGACCGCGATGTTGAGCTGTCACGGCCCACCGAGCTCGACCAGCCCCAGTCGAAAGAACGACCCTGGCTCTTCGAGTAACCCGTCAACTCGAACCGGTGCTGCTTACCCATGAAGTCAGCTGCCTCTGCTGCCTCTCGTGGATTGGAGAGCCGGAAGAACCCCCCGATCGAAGCACCGCTCGACCCGATCTGGGCGAGAGCCGGACCGGCCAGCCGCTCGTAGAAGAGGAACACTCTGGAGCGACGCCGAAGCGCCGCGTCAGTGATCATTCGAAGTGTGGGCTCGGGGACGACGTCAGCCCCCAGAAGGATGGTGACCGTTTCGTTTGTGCGATCAAGATCGTCGATCTCTCGTGCCAGACGTGTCGCCAATAGACCAGCGGCCAGCTCGTGGTCAGAGGTTGACAGACCGGTCTCGATACCTCTCAACGAAACGATCGACGAGCGGTCCGTCCCTGAGGCCGCTGACTTCCCGACGCGCTCGAATCTCGCAAGAGCGATGAGCATCTGTTCGAGCTCATCGAGGCGTGCCTGCGCCTGAAGGCTGTTCTTGACGCGGCGATCGTGGAAATCGATCAGCTTCTGTTCTTCCCTCGGATGCAGCGATCCGATCGAGGTGTCGAGCGTCAGCGCGAAGCTGACCGCATCTCGCAGATCACCGAGGCCGATGGGGTCGCGCTCAAGCGCACCCGTGACCTGTCCAAGCGTGCTGTGCAGGGTCGCCGAGCCATTCCGACCAGCACGATCGTCATCGGTGCGTAGGACATCGAGCACGAGATCGATCACGCCCCTCGTGTCCAGACCACCAAGCAAGTCGCTCGAGGTTGCCCCCGGTGAGAGAGACGCCGAACGTACGGACGTAGACGCTCCCTCAGACCGATAGCGGTCACGCTCGTTCTTCCACAGAGCGTGCCTCGTGAGATCGACCACTCTGACTTGCCGTGTGTCGAGTTCATGGGCCTGCGCAGTGAGGACGCGAAGTGCCTCACTCCAATCCTTTGACGGGTTGCCGCCGACGAGTGGGATGATGACCTGATCATCAGGGAGGCGTAGTGGAAACCACACCGAGATTGAGCCGCTTGACAGCCGACGCTCCAGATCTGCCTCGACGTCGCCCCGCCACTTGAGGTTCGCTGCAACAAGATCACCCGTTTGGGTCGGGGACGGAACCTGGTCGATCGATGGGCCCCAGTCCCCCGGTCCAGGTTCCTCGAGAACGAACCCAACGCTGGCGAGACCTGTCATCGAGACGTAGCCTCTTGCATAGCGAAAGGATGTTCAGTGGGACTCTTCAGCGACATTGTTGCCAGCACCCGATATCGGGTTCCGACAGCGCAGCTTCCGGCGCACCAGACGATCACAGCATCTGAACACGGATTCGAGATCGGGCTGCCGTGGCCATGGTTCGAGGTTGTCAACGACGAATCTGCAAGCGGGGCCGACGAACGCATCGCAGAAATCGCTGCGCCCCGTACTTCGGGGAACTGGCCGGGCGCCGTCTTCTTCGCTGAGAGCTCAGGCGTGCCGATCGACGAAGCAGAGGTAGCGGCGACGGCTCGAAGGCTCGCCCGACAGCGAGGCGGCGAGAAGCTCAAGCCCCGTCGCGTCCTGCTGGGAGGCGTACGGGGCGTCGACTTCGTTTGTGACGACGGCGCCAACCGCTTCCATGACCTACGGCTGCCGGTCGACGAAAGCCTCACGATCTGCATGCAGGCATGGCTTCCAAGTGCAACCGCCGATGGGTACGAGGTGCACTTGGAAAGTCTGCTTGCAAGCTGGCGCTGGCTCCGCTGAGTCATTTCATGTCACCAGGGTGAACTTCGTGTTCTCGATCTGAAGATCGAGGCCCTTCCGAATGGAAACGACTCCCGATGGAGAAACAGCCGACAGCGACCCATCCTTCGCAACTGCCGTCCACGTGTGTGGTCCGCAGTTCTTGAGCCCGAACTTCCCGGGCTTCGACGGGTGCGCCACCATCTCAGCAATCGGTTCATCGAAGGAGTGCTCGCCAGACTCGCTCAGGTGATGGCCGAAGATCTTCGCCGATGGGTCCAGCACAAGCTGTCGCTTGCCGAACGCTAGCTGGAGGGGAGCTGGCAATGCCGCCTGGCACGACCAGCACGCCCCAACGACTCCTGTGGCGGTGAACTGCCCCTGATCGATGACGTTGGTTCGTTGGCAACCGGGGCATGTGTAGAGCGAGTCGTAGACCTTGCTCAGGGTCCGGGCCCACGACCACTCCGTCGCTCGCTGCGAAGGACTCTCTGCGCCAGCGGTGAACGTCGTGACGAACAGCTCCTTCACTTCGCTGGGAAGACTGGGCCAGAGTTGAAGTGCTGGGTCGTGGATTCCTGGTACCGGACGGTTGGAAGAGTCATCGGGGTCAAAAAGAAACACCGGGCTGCCATACAGCTGACGGTCTGCTTCCTCGTCCTTGCTCATAATCTCCGACTCGAGCTTCCCTTCGAACGGATGGCCGTTGACGAAAATCATGAACAGCAACACCGCCAGGGAATGCAGGTCTGTCAGAACGCCTGGTGGTACCTCACCCCGTATCAGCTCCGGCGCCATGAACATCAGCGTCCCGCCGATCTCTGCTTCTTCGTCAGCAAAAACGGCATTGTCATTGTCCGGAATCAGAATCCGTCCGGTCCCTGGCTCAAAGAAAACATTGCCCCAACTGATGTCGCGGTACGCGAGGCCGCGTGCGTGCAGGCTTCGGAAAGCCTCGGCCAGGCCGATGCCCATGACGAAGAGCGACCGAAGGTTCGCACCTTTCACCCGTCTAGCCAACAAGTCAGGAATCGTCGCGAATCCGGGTGGCCGAAGGGACATCACGTAACCGAAACGAGGACCGCTAGGCGATGCAATGAAGGCCTCCGGCCAGAGGAATCGTGGATCGTCGTGGCCCATCTCGACGAGACGCTCGAGGTTGTCCCGTTGCGCTGGCGTCGCTGTCTCGTCGAAATACCACTTGAGCGCCATGTCTCCGTGCGGTGTCTTCACTCGGTAGACGTCTCCCTGCCCTCCGGACGCAAGGTACTCATCTACAACCACCGTTTGGCCGGACGAGGTCGTCAGCTGTTCACCGGGCTTCAACCGATCACTCATTGATTCTTTCCTTTGTAGTTTTCGTGCGGAGTGTTCCCGACATAGCGATGCTCACGTCGTCCCCCGAATGGCTGGAAGCCCGACCCATCCAACGGATCAATGAGTTTCGAAACGATGGCCCGAGACCGCTCCTTCGTTCCAGGGCTCCGAGAAGGAACTCGTCATAGTCGTCATCGGTTGGATAGCTGTTCGGCAATCCGTCGGTTGCAAGGACGATCTCGGCCTCATCAAGATCATGATCGAAGCGGGCAGACACTCGGCAATCGCCTACAGCGTCGGGCAAACACAACGAGCGGGTTTCCGTTCCGAACATCTTCTCGATCTCGGGGAGCGGGCGTTCAACCTTCCCATTCGCACCGACAATGGTCATCTCACCGTCACCCAATTGCCAGAAGGCGGCGGCATCGGCTGTCACAACACAACCCAGGATCGTGGCGCCGTACCGACGAATCGTGTCGTCGGTCATGTCACCATCGGACTGGTCTCCCGCATCCTCAAGGACGAAACGTCGCCACTGAGCGACGAGGCGACGCGGCACCTCCACCTCGAGCCAGTCTTTCCGGTTCAGAGTGATGTCGGCCATTCTCGATGCGGCCACAGCAGCCACCTGAAGAGCGAGCCAGACCGCTATCGCTGATCCGCGATCACTGCGATCGTATCTGGCTGAACCGTGGCCGTCGCTCACAGCCAGAGCTACGAATTGACCCGGGCTGGCACCCGCAGCCTCCATCAAACTCGACATCCACTCCTCGTTCATCGGCCAACTTGTAGCGCTGCCCGCCACCGTCGGTGGGGTCGGGGAAGCGGGATTAAACAGCCACGATCCTGCGGCGTCTTGATTGACTTTTCCGACTCGCACGTGAGATTGACCAGCGATCGAGACACACGTGGGTCGGGCGTCGACCGCATCTGCCACCTCACTCAAACCCATACATCGTCCTCGTCATCATCATCCAGGACGATCGCAGGCCCAACGACAGCGGGTTTCGACGCGTCTCGCGCCCGTCCCGGCTCCGAGGCCATTTTGACCGCCGCCGTCGAGGCCCACCGGATTACGCGCGCCAGTTGAGGGGCATTGGCCACCTGGAACACCGTCTCCGGGTTCCCGGTGAAGACCTGCAAGACATCGACGCTCTGCTCAGACCCGATCAGAATCGCGAGGCGGACCGCCTTCTTGCCCCAAGGAGCAGCATCCAACTCGGCCAAACCTTTTTTCCAGTCATCAGTCGGCAGGCCATCAGAAACGATTGCAATGACCGGAGGCAGGGCACGCTCAGGCATCGGCGGAGTCTGCAACTGGCTGGCAACGAGGCGCAGAGCCTCGCCGAAGTCTGTGAGGCCGTCCGCAACCGTTCCACCCGGCCATTCGAAGTCCTCGACTGGAACCGGCTGCGGGTTGTTCCACCTCGCACCGTTGGAAAATGTCAGTGTTCTAACCAGAAGATCGGCAACCGGGTTCTCCTGCGCGACAGCTCGCATCTCGGGCAACGCCTCCCGAATCGACATGTCGAGCTGCTGCATCTTGCCCTCGATGCCCATCGAGCTCGAGGTGTCAATCACCCAGAAGAAGTGGACGGGCCGGCTGGCCATCGCTGGCCCTGGAAGGTCGTCAATCATTTGCTACTCCATACTCTCTGTTGGTTGGCAACTCACAGTTGTTTCGCATCGGTGTCATAGGAGGTAGGCGTGCTCGCGTAGTGCTGCGCCGAGGCGCCGCTTGCACTCTTCCTTTGTGTCGTCGGTCGCCGACTTCAGATCAGCGATGATCCCGTTGAGGCGCCCTTGTTCGTCTTCATCGACGAACGGGATGATCTTCTGCTCGACCTTGTCGACGAGCTCCTGGCTCTCTGCATCCAGTCCTCGGTTGGGTGACGAGCTTTCACCGGATGGGGTGGAGCCAGCGCCCATGACCGAGTCGAGGTTTCGCCGCATCGACGCCAAGTCACGCTTGCGTTCCGGGCCGTACCCAAGCTCCTCGTCCATCAGGACGACGCCAGTTTTCTTGTCTCGCACAGCGACACGGAGGATGCCATCGACGTCGTACTTGTATGTGATGTCGATCGATGCCTCCGACGCAGGCCTCGGTTCCGCCAGCTTCACGTCCCACTCCTTGAGAATGACGTTGTCTTCGTGCTCGATCTCGAGCTCCGGATCTCCCTCAATCACCCGAATGGTGAGCTGCTCCGTGTAGTCGACGATCGGCGTGTACGAATCGGTTCGATCAGCGGGGAGAACCGCGTTACGCGGCACTAAGACACTGAAGGATTCTTGACCTGTCTCGGGGTTGACGACGATGGTGCCAAGCGCATGTTCGGTTGAAACAAAGAAGTCAAAGTCGTCGACCTCATCGTTCAGGATCCCCGCTGCGAGGGAAGCGCCTTCTGCGATTGCTGTCATGGGGTCGACGCCTGCCATCGGTGCTTGGCCGAGAATCTCGGAGACGAAGTCCCTGACCGCCGGGATCTTTGACGAGCCGCCAACCATGACAACGTGGTCAATCGTGACGCCTGAGCCGAGATCGCGCAGGCACTGATCGATCGGCCCGCGAGACTTGTCGATCAGCGGCCGAATGGCGTTGTTGAAGTCAGCTCTGGTTACCTCGTGAAAGCCCCCTCCTGGGAGCTGGACGGAAGTCCGATCGGACGAGGACAGCAGGATCTTCGCTCGCTCGACGTCCAGGGCGAAGCCCGACCTGTCCACGTTGGACCAGCCGTTAGAGGCGGAGCCCAGCTGACTCATGATGAGCTTCTCGAGTTCCTGATCAACATCGAGACCACCGAGCCTCTGGATGCCCTTGGAGGCTTGCTCGATGAAAACTCCGTGGACCGACTGGAGGATTGTCACATCCAGGGTTCCACCGCCGAAGTCGAACACGAGCACTCTCTGGTCGTTCTCGATCTCGCGGCTGTATGCCATTGCTGCGGCAGTGGGTTCGTTGATCAAGGCCAGCACCTCGATACCGGCAAGCCCGGCAGCCACTTTCGTTCTCAAGCGAGCTGCACCTCGGCTATTCGCCGGAATGGTCACAACGGCCTGATCAAGCGTGACACCAGCATCGAAGCCCTTGGCCTGGATGTGCTTGAAGAGCGTGGCTCCCGCCTCTTCCACTCTGAACGAGTGGCCTCCGATCTCCACGGTGTCCTCCGTGGCCAAGATCCGCTTGACAGCAGCAAGCTTGTTCTCCTGCATCCGCTTTGCATCCCAACCAAAGATGGGCGGCTTGCCATCACCTGGCATTCCAATGACCGATGGCAGCACTTTGTCGAACCCAAGAGCGGCCCAATCGGCAGGTGGTTCGTCGAGCGAGATCGTCTCGATGGCGCCACGGTCGCATGCTGCGAGGACGCTATTCGTCGTCCCAAAGTCGATTCCAAAGCTGGTCATTCGACGCCTCCGTCAGTGTCCTTTTGTACGGAATCGTCTGCCACTTCCTCGTTTGAGATCGGTGGCGGCATTTCGATGGCGGCCTCGATCGGATGTTCCTTCGCCCGTTCCGGCGCTGGCTGCGCCAGCGTCCGCGTTGGCAGAGCGACAAAGGCCACCCGTCCGTTCTTGATGACGCGGCCGGTCGCTCGATCGACGTAGGCGGGCTGCACGACGACAGGCTCAGGCCCCTCCTCGCTCACAACATCGAATGCGTCAGCTGCTTGCCCTTGGGAGAGGCTTGAAACGCGAGCCAACCCGGCAGTCGACAGCCACTGCGCGACAAGCTTCTTCATCTCATCCAATGACTGGGCGTGCTCAAGCGCAACGTCCATTTCAGCGAGCTGCGCCATGTGGGCCCAGTGATGCTTGGACGCAGAGGCGACCTGTTTGCGAAGCCCGGTGAATGCGTCAGCCGCAACGACAGAGTCGGGCTCACGAATCATCAGGACTGTCTGCATCATTTCGCTCTTGTGATCAACCGATCGTAGAACTTCTTCGATCTTGTCCAGTTGTTGTCTGTTTCGGGATCCGAACATTTGAGAGGTCTTCTTTCGTCAACGAGGTGGAAGGGCGGCATGGCGGGAGGCGAGAAGAGTGAACTCTCTGAGTGCGTCGGTGACGATGGCCTCAACGAACTGATCTCGATCCGACGAACCGGATTCGGTGCGTCGCTCGAGAAGCTCAGGGGCGGGGTTCAGCACCCCAGTGCCTCGGGCTTCGAAGGCCGTTGGATCGGCAGGGATTCGATAAATGTCGACAGCCGTCGTCGAGCCGTCGAGTACCTCGGCCTGGTTCAGTGCCCATGTGAGGTCGGTCAATCGTTCGGCACCGTTGGGGGCGCGGCGGAGCTTTTTCGCTCTCCGAGCAAAGGCGCTGGTAGCGACGTCACGTGAGCTACCAAACGGGATGCCAAGTAGTACGAAGGGGTTTCGATCCATCAGGACTCCTAGAGGTTCGACCGAAGTCGAATGACTTCGCTCTGCCATTCGCGCTGAATGTCATTGACGATGTCAATGAGCGGCCGTTCACCGTCGGGCATTTCAATTGGTGTGAAGCGAGGCACTCGATCGGCAACCCGCTTGATCTCATCGATCATCTCTTGCCAGCGTTGAATGATGGCGTTCATGTCCCGGAGAATCGCTCGTCGGTTCTCGTGGTCCCAGTTGACCCTGCCGGCGAGCACGTTGTAGCGCTCGATCAGGAACTGGTGTTCAGACGTAAGCACGTCTTGCTTGAAGGAGGCGTAAACCGAGAACGCCCGGTAGAACTGCTGGCTGAGAACGTTGACCAGCTCAGGTGGCAGCTCACTCTGTTCAACCAAGAATTCCTCGGCTGGCACATACAGCAGGCGACTCGCCGCCTCGTCAGAAAGCGTTCCATCTTCTTGATGGAACTTAAACGCCAGTTGAAGCGCCGTGCGGATGCTGAAGAAGAAGTAGACGTGGCGAGCGAGGAACTGCGATCCTTCTTGCAGGAACCTGTCCGCAGCGAATGCCGCTCCCACTCCCTCGCCAAGATCCTCGAACAGACCTTGACGAATCGCCTCGATTTCGTTCTCACGATGGGAGTCGATCCAGGGTTCGTTGCTGAACCGCTTGGATGTCGTGATCACTTGGTCGATGTAGTCCGAGAAACTGATCTCACCGTTCCGCATACGAGCCATCGCTACGAAGATTTCCCAGGCAGCGATCTTGGGTGCCTCAGCCGGGGTCGTCGGCGGACTGCCGGCGATGCGAGCAAAGTCGTACCTCGCAGCGAGGCGGAGGAACGGGACGTAGTGCTCCGCTGAGAGCGACGGCTCGGCGATCAGGTGGTAGAGACAGTGGGCAGTATCTGGGTGCAACTCGAGATCGGGCGTTGCCATCCAAAGCTGGACTGCGCGGTCCATCGCCGCAACCTGAAGGTCGAGCGACGGGGCCTCCAAGATCAGCTTGTTTAGGTACTTCGTGGCAACGGTCGACTCCGCCTCTGCCGCCACGATCCCGGTGTTGATCAGGAGGGCCTGTGTGTAGTCGCCCTCCATCGCGTCTTCGAGACAAGCCAAAGCCCCGTTTGAGTCGCCCAACGTCGCCAGAGCAAAGGCACGCAGGTTGAGCACCTCGTCGCGCAACGTCTCCTCTGTCAGCTGATCAGCCATGCGGCCGCCGAGATCCGCTGCCTCTCGGTACTCCCCTGTCCAAACCAGTTCGAGTACTCGGTGTAGGTCGATCCATTCGGCATACTCGGGGAACGACAGACGTTGTGTCGGCGAGGCCCGGAGCTTGCCACGCAGCGCCAGCTCCGAGAAGACCGTCCACAGCGAGGCATCAGCTGCAACAGAATCGGACAGCTCGTCGAGCTCGCCCTGGGCTATTAGCTCTCGTTGGTGAGACGCCTCTGCGAGGGCCTCGTGCTCGTCACCGATGAGCGCGTCGACCTCCAGCTCGCCTGTCGACACGAGCTTGAGCAACGCCCGATAGTGGCGAACCTTCGGAAGTTCACCAGAAAGACCGGCAAGCTCCGTCGCTCCCTTGTTCAGGAAAAGTCGGCGAGCTAATTCGGCCTCGTGACCCAGCCGCCGTAATACGGGAATATCGAGCGAACCCGGGGCAAATCTTGCGACGAGATACTCGCGGTCTTCAACGTCGACCGAGCTGAGCGGAGCGGCTGTGTCGATCCGCCCAGCGTCGACTGCATCGTCCAACAGCGGGAGGGTGAGAGTTGCGATCTCGGCCGGAGCCGGGATTGTCGCCGACGCATCAACTAGCCACCGGTAGGCCGACCACCGGTGAAGGTTTGGCCCGGGAGGCTCGGGCAGGCTGTCACTGGTGACTGCCTGCAGCGCTCCGAGCCAGTTCGCTGCTACTTCGCTCGGCACCGCCGCCGCCGCGATCTGAGCCTGCTCAGAACACGCCGACACCTCCACTCGATCCACACCGAGGACTCCAAGCAGAAGCGTGCGAGCGGGCACGGCAGGCGCCCACCGTCGAATGAGTTCAATCCAATCGCGAGTGTCCCCGGCGAGCACCTGCTCAAGGAAGGGGAACAGGAGTCCTGCGCGAGCGGGATACCCGTCATCCGGGAGATCCTGCAAGTTGAAGGCGAGGCCACTGACGTCTCCCCGGCTGGCTGCTGCGTGAGCCTGCCGCCACGCCTTCTCAGACCTCGAGAGCGTCAGAGCATCAGCGACAGAGGTCCAACCAGCATCGACGCAGTCGTCGAATGTGCCCCTCATGGCGTCGGTGTCGGCAGTCGCCCACGACCATGCTGCATCGGTCAAGAAGGCAGGTTCCCACTTCGCCTTGACGGTGCCTTGGGCAAGCAGGTCCGCTGCTCGGTACAGGCGCCCGGCGATTGAGCGCTGCGCCGCAGTTAGCTCCGTCCGGATGAGGTCGATGGCTTCCGCTTCAACGGTGGACTTGGCGCTCACGTGAAGCGTCACCGAGCCCTGCGACTCTGCGATGCATACGCCACGAGACGTCCGGCCGAGACGGCTCTTCTGTTCGAAGATCAGGCCGACGGAACTCGACAACGTGGGCGGAGCCGACAGTTTCCACGCGCACGAGGCACACGTTGGGGTTGAACCGGCTGCTACCGCACCACATGCGCGGCACCACTCCGATGGCAACTCGAGCTGACCAGACCGGGCGTTGCCAGCGACCGGAGGCGCTGGGCTCGCCTGTTGAGCTGGCTGGGCTGCTGGAGACTGCGGCTCTTCTTTCGCATGAACATGTTCGGACCACTGAGCCCCATCCCAGTAGCGAAACTGCGGGAGCCCTTCGGGATCGTCATACCAACCTTGCTCAACCATCAAGTTCACCTCTTCTCATGCCAGGGATCTCATGATGAAGAAGCCCAACACGGCCGCGAGAATGAACAGGCTTACGTACGCAACGAGCGGGTTCACCCCTGATGCTGATTGTGCGAGGCTCGACCCCGCCGGTTCCTGAGTTTGCGTTGGCTTGAACACGGGGGCCGCTGGAGCAGCTCCGGCTGGATCGGGGATGCCCGAGTCGAGGGTGTCACCGGAGGACGCAGTTTCTAGAGCTTCAACCGGCGGCGCAATCCTTGCCTGACTCCCAGCCACCTCTGGGGGTGCCGGAATATCTACCTTGGGCCCTGTCGGGGGTGTCGGCAGATCTACCTTGGGGCCCGTCGGGGGCGTCGGGAGGTCGGCCTTCGGCCCTGTTGGGGGCGCCGGCAGATCAGCCTTAGGTCCCGTAGGTGGTGCCGGATCAGTCACGGACTTGCTTCGTCTAGCGCGATCACGAACCGGTCCTGTAGTCGGCGTGGTTTCTCACCTGATTCCAGAAGAAGGTGAGGATCAGGTCGCCAATCCGGTCCTGAAACCGGAAGCTCGCACCCATCAGCCCGCCGGCCATCGGCGGTGAGGCTGGCTTTCCTTTCTGATCGGGATCGGCGGCAAGACCGACGGCGTAGCTCATCGAAGTGCTCGCAATCGCTCCTATGAAGAAAAAGGTGAAGAACACGGCGGCAGACCCGAAGATCACGCCCAACAACATCCAGCCAGCCGTCCCGCCAGCCAACCGTGCCGCCCACTTCCAACGGAACCCCTTGGAGTAGGGCCCCGTGCGCACCTTCGCCGTACTTGTCGCGAAGGAGGGAGTCGAAAAGCTAGACGGCTGGGCTGGCTGCTGTGGAGTCGTCGGGCGCATCGGCGTCGGCTGAGGCGATCCGCTCGGCCCCTTCGAGGGCACCGGTCCGCTCGGTCCCTTCGGGCGCCCAGGTCCGGTTGATCCACCGGAGGGAGGTTTCGGGATGTTTGCACGCCGCGGCTCGTCGCCCGTTGGTTTCTGCTCCACGTGCGAGACTCTTCCGAAGCCGCGCAATCAATTCATAATCACTTTCACGGGAGCCGGGCGTTGGGCCTTCGAGGATTCTCCACGTCCTCCGGGCCGTGACCGACCCGGAACGCGGGGCTCAAGCGTCACCGCTTGCGTCGAGCGAATCGATCGTGCCTCCCACGTTGGCTTGCGCCTCGCACCATCCGCAGGTGACGAGGTCGCCGTCGTTGCCGGCGAAGCACGTGGCTTTGTCGCAGGAACCGCACTTCACCAATCCGTGCGCCCCACACCGGGGGCATGCATCGACTCCAGGGGTGATGGTGAAATCGCCCGCAACCGACGAGGGGATCCCGGAGTACTCATTGATTGCGTCCATCGGGAACGACCAGGTGACCACCCACTGCCTCGAAGACATCTCCTCAACGCGAAGCCCGACAAATCTGCCGTCCCGCGCGCACTTGAGCGTGATGATTTCTGCGCGATTCATCTCAATTTTCCCAGCTCACTTGCCACTCGGTGGCGCTGAGTTTTGGGCATTATGACGGTCTACGGGAGCCACGTAACCGTTTTGCAATAGCGAGCCGCCACCATGTGGAACCGGGGCGCAGGGATCATGGCTGTTGCGGGATCAAGCTCTGGCCTTTAGATTCTCCACCGGGTGGGAGAGGTCTCCTTGTCTCAGACGACCCCAGATACACGCCTCGTTGCCGTGATCGCATTCGCCGTTCTCGCTGCGATTTCGTCCCTTGCCTTTGCCATCGGTCTCTTGGTTGGCGGTCGCAATCAGACCTCCGTAGTCGAAGCCGTGGCTTCACAAAAGCCAGATGAGCAGGCGACTGCGGCTAGCACCGAACCGTCCGCCCTGGAAGAGGGTGGCTCGTCGGCGACCTCGACGCCTACCCAAACGACGACCTCCGGTGAGCCCTCAGCGTCCAGCTCTACAGAGCCCGTTCCCATCGTCGAGTCCGCTCCTCTCCAAGTTCGCCTCTTTGACCGTCCCGTCAGACAGCTCGTTGGCGTAACCAGCGAGCATCTGGTTCTGTTGGCCACCGATGGATCGGTTCATCTCGTTTCGATCGACGGCGCTGTCCTCGGCGAAATCTCGCCGCCGTCGAGCAATCCCGTTGCAGCAGCCTTCAGCGAGGTGAGCTCGGAATTGATGGTTGTGTCCGGCACGAGATTCGCCGTGTTCGATCTGTCTCAGCCGGTCGCTGCCGGCGCCGTGCCGGCCAGAAACGGCGAGTTCAGTGGAGACCTGCGCAGCGTTACGGCCGAGCTTGATGGCACTTTCGCGGTGCTCGACACCGCAGGCAGGCGTTGGAGCGGCGAAGGTCTAGCGACTCGGTTCGACCTCGCAGACTGGTCCAAAATTGCCGCAGCGCAAATCCACGGCCTTGGCCGGGGATGGTTCGCTGCCTCCACCGATGCCGAAGCACTTTCTATTTCTCAGCTTTGGCTACTCAGCCCTAACGGAGACCTCTACAACTGCGGTCCCCAGCCTGCAGCTTCGGCCCTCCGGGTGTCTGCCGAAGGTCTCGTCCTCTCGGACGGATCAGTTCGCAACCCCGAACAATGCGCAGCCACCTTGGATCAAGGCCCTTCGCTTACAGGTGAATTGGCCGTCGCTCGTCACGACGGCGCGGCCGTCGCCGCAGTGCTTTTTGCCGACGGAGCGCTGCAGCTGCTGAATCTGATCAATGACACAAGCGTGGCTATCGACACCAACTCTGCAGAAGCGCTTCATGCTCCGTCGCTGGACGGATTCGTTGTCCTGGGACCCGACGGCGCCGATTGGATCGAAGCCCCCTAGGCCCGCTGGCTCATCTTTTGACTAGGTCAGCCGACTCAATGGTGCATGGCCACTGCAACACCGAGCCGAAACGATCGTTCCTCCGTCTCCCCTGATAGCGCGCCACCTCCGAAAGAACGGCGTTCGCTAGAGACTTGGTGCAAGGACCACAAACCTGCCCGTGAAACAGTGGCGGTTCTTGTATCAACTCTTGCCTTGCTCGTGTCGGTGGTCGCTGGCTACCGGTCGAACGCTTTGGCGGCGGAGCGAACACTCACCCCCAGCGTCCAGCTCAATGCAACTCCCTCCGAGATCGAGCTCGAGGTAGGTCAGTCCGCATACTTCTCTCTCGACGTCATCAACACGGGCGCGGCTCGAATCAGCTCCGTCGTTTTCGACAACGTCGATGAGAGCCAAGTCCAATGCGCCTCCGGCGCAGATGATCTGGCTAGCACGGCTGAGGTCGCGCTCGAGGATGGGGCAATTGCCACACTCACGTGCAAAGTGTCAAACGACTGGGCGTTGTCGGGGAAACCGGTTTCAGTTCCAATCTCGGTCTACCTCGGTGACGGGAGTGCAGATCATCGACTCAGCAGGACTCACCTCGAGATTCTCACTGTTCCGGGGTCGCTCCAAACTGCGCTGGTCCCAGAAGTGACCAGCGCCTTTGTCGGTGAGGAGATCGCAGCAACGCTTCACGTGAGCAATCCAGGGTCGATGGCTAGAACGAACGTAGCTATCGAAGGTGGGGGCACGTGCGATGGCGAGGTCGTGGGGTCGATCGCGCCAAACGCCCCAACCCTCGAGATTCCGTGCCTAATACAACTTGGATCAGCCGGTGAGAACCGCCTGGGTGTTCGGGTCAATGGCGACTTCCTGGCGCCCGCAGATGCAGACGTCATGGTTCAAGGCATCGAGCCCTCGTGTCCAACTATCAGCAGCGACCAACCTGGCGCACCCGAGGCTGCAGCGACTGACGAGGAAACAATTACTCCAGCCGTCCTCGTGGGCAGGCTCACTTCACTCGTTGGCGAGATCAATCCCTTGGTTTGTCCCGCATTTCGGGACCTAATTCTGGAAACCCAGACTCAAGCTGCGGGGCCGCTGAGCGCTCAAGACGATGGAGCAAGCGAGCCCCAAAGCACTTGCGACGACCTTCTCCTTAAACTCCGAGACGACCTCCCCCAGGTCCTGGTGTCATTCAACGTCGAGAAGGGCTGCGACGCGCGGAGCATCACAATCTCCAGCGAATCCGATGCCGATATCGACAACGTCACGCTGTCCATCGCGGCACGCGCGATCACCGGCCGGCCGGATATCGGCGACCTCGTCCTCGGCAGCGACCCAGCAATTGCCATTGGCCTCCTCGGCTGCGCAACTCCGGTGACTGGAACACCACCAGCCTGGTCGATGCATCGCTTCGGAAGACAGTGGGTGTTCGACGCGTGCCCCTAGCGGCAACAGGATCTGTAGCGGGGACCAGACGATCCGGCAGCTACGCAGAAGAAAAGAGCGTGAACTCGATGTCTTCAGGCGTGTGATCAGCTGCACTCGCCCAAGCCTCGCAAGCCAAGAGGTATGCGACGTACCTGGCGCTCCAGCTTCGATCGCCGCCTGCAGCCTCAAGGCTGCTCCAGCCCAGTGTTCCCAAGCTCTGCCAAACACGAGCGTCGAGCGTGAGCGGAACGGGCCCGATGCCTGTCGCAGTTCCGACGACCCAGAGCAGCTTGGTGAAGAACGCTGGGCCCACACCTGGCAGCTGTCGGTGCAGCTGGTAGGCACGGTCAATCGCCGTTGCCGCTTCGTCGGCCCCCGTTGGCTGCAGCAGACCCCAGACCTCAGCAAGCACGCCCGGCACCTTGCCGCTCGCCAACGCTTGATCGGTGTAGCGAGGACCACGTCCGTTGGTCGTTCCGGAGCCCCAAGCCATGACTCCGACGAAAAGCTCACTGGTCTGATCAGGAGATGACCAGTCGGTGACGGCAGCGGCCCGCCGCAAATCATCGCGGCTGACTGCCGAAGGAAGCCCGGCGGGCACCGCTCGATGAATCTCTTCGTAGCGAGCCCAAGTCTCGGGGTTCAACTTGACCGGCTGCTGAGAGTCGACGCTGCGGATGGATCGCCCAAGGAGTCTCTCAAAGTCACGCTCGGCCGAAATCCCCAATGTCGGATCAGCAATCACCCCGCTTCCCTCTCAGCCCCAGTGGTCTTGTTGGTACGTGACCATGGTGTCGCCATGCATCTGTTCGGTCTTGTTGCCGATTCGAACCCAGAAGTCCGAGTGGCCGGCATTGCCGTCGAGTGCCTTCGCAAAGACCGGCTTGCCTGCACTGGCCACCGAGACGACGCAGACATCGCCAGCAAGCTGGCTCTCGAAGCGGATCTTGACCACCGCCGCAGTCGGGACCGACAGGTTGTTGTCGAGGTGTTGTCGAAGCCACAGCTCGTAGCCGTCGCGATTCGCCTTCGAACCAAGGGTGGCCATGTCGGGCGCCAGACCAAGCACGTTGCCATCGTCGTCAACCCCGACCAGCAATGTTCCACCCTCGGCATTGAGCAGGCCGCACACCGTCTTGGTGATGACGTGCTCCATCTTCTTGTCTTGCATCTCGGCGCGAACGTTCCACCGAGCAGTCGACTTGTACTCGACGGTCTGAGATTCGCCGACGGCAAGCAGGTCCTCGAGCTCGTTCGACGCTGCCGGGGCCGAATTGGCGTCAGTCCAGAGCTTCTCGAAAGCGTCCTTGGTGACCTGAGCGATCAGTGCTTGCCGCTTCTCGAGGAACGTTGGGTAGTCGAGCTGTTCCCAGCCGACCGGTAGGGCATGCCAATAGACCTGCTTGGCAAGTCGATCTGCATCAATCGTTGCCTTCATCTGCGGCCAATAGTCGAGCGGGTCATCGGCGCTGATGGTTGCGTTCTCTGGCCAATCGAGGAACGACATGTTGGCGATGGCGTTGATCTGTCGGGTCGAGGAGATGCCCTTGTCCTTCAAGAACTTCTTGGGAAAGAGATGGTGACGTTCGATCGAACGAGGAGCGGTCACGGCCGGGTCGAGCAGGTCCCGCACGCGCATCTCACTGAAGAGCAGCTCTGCGTCCAGGAGGTTGAGTGCTGCCCAGTACGCGTAGAGCGCTGGCGAACGAGGCGACGAGGTGTCGAGCCTGTTTGGCAGTGAGATGTCCCAATAGTCACCAGTGAAGTTCGAGCGGACAATTCGATCGAGCTCCGCGCAGAATGCCTCTCCGTTGCCAGGCTCGAGTGCGTCGATTCGCCCGATGTCGGACTCGAGCTGGCTCTCGGGCGAGGACGTGTAGCGGCCTGTCGTCTGCGCCATGAAGAACCAGCGACTCATGACGGGTCGAAGCTCCTTTGGCTCGAGGCCGAAGTCAACCCGACCAATAAGCCAGAGAATGTATGTGTAGATGATTGCGTTCTCTGACGAGATCATCCGCTTGCGTCGGAAGCCAGCGTTCGTCAGACACTTCAAATACTCATGCCAGTTGGTCAGGTCGAGTGCCGAGTCTTGAGCGATCCGCAGGGCATCAAACTGCTCACGGCTTTGCTCAGAGCTAACGACCCCAGTGTCGAGATCCTTGCCGCGCAGGATGCTGTAGACATGCTGCAACCTGGCTCGTCGGAACGCAAGACCGATGCCAGCTCTCAGCATCTGGTCTGGGCTTGGGTCGATGAACGGGTTCTTGGGAGATGGGCCTTTCACAGCCGGGTCGACGGCATCACGTGCGAAAGACTCGAGCTCTCGCCTCCCCTTCTCCCAGTGAACGGACATCAGCGTGAGGATGAAGTCAGCTTGGTTGAGCTTCACACCCTCGGAGTTGATGCGAACAAAGATGTCGGCGACCTGCTCTTCGTTGGCGTTCACACCCAGCTCAACAACCTGGAAGCGGAAGTCCCGAAGATCTCGAACACGATCGATGCGATCTTCGAGGTGATCTTGTTCTTCGTGTTCCAACTCGACGCCACGGTTCTCCCCGAGGCGAGCCATGAAATCGCGGACGAGCGACTTGTACGAGCCGTTCCAGAGTTGAGTGATGTCCGGAACGAACTCGGGGTCCCGTTCGATCGCAGCGTCGGTCACCTCGAACGACTCGTCGGATGGACGGAAGGCGATTCGAATCCGCTTCTGCTCAAAGGTCTTTGTCAACACCTCAGCACCGGTGATGACTGCGTACAGCGACGTCAGCCGCTGCTGCCCGTCCACAATCAGAAGCTTCGCGACCTTGTCGGATTCGCCGCCCCCCACCTGCTTCGTTCCGACCTCGGCTCCGGTCTCCCAGAACATCAAGGTGCCGACGGGGTACCCCCGGTACATCGAATCAAAGAGATCGCGGATTTTCGCTGACGACCACACGAATGGCCGCTGGATGTCAGGCAACGCAATGTTGCCGTGCTTGATGTCCTCGATGAGATGGGTGAGGGTGTAGCCGGTGTCTCGGTACAAGGTTGGTGGCACGGAGTGTTCTTTCTGAATTCGGACGGTTGGACAGGTTCGCAGGTTCGGCAGCCCACTTCCATGAGCAACTTGGCGCTTCTACAGCTCGGCGATGATCTCACCAGAAGCAGATCGCACTTCGACACGACAGTCCTTCGAAGTCCATGCCTGTTGTCGGAGCGCTCCGAGGTCGAAGAGGTCGCCGGGCACAACCTTCCGCCAGCTCTTGTCGAAGTCCTCGAAGTGATACGCCTTGCCCTTCAAGATATCGCGCACCTCGTAGCCGTTGTGGACTCTGATCTCAACGGCGTTCTCATCGAAGTTGCCACGAAAAGGCGGAAGCATTCCCCATTCAAGCTCGGCCACCAATCGTGTCTGTCTGAGGTCGTCAACGAACGGGCTCATGCTCACCGAGTCGGTAAGGATCGTCAACGAGTGCATCGGCCGTGAGATAGCGACATAGAACAGCCGGCGTTCCTCGGCTTCGATCGACTCGAGTGTGTCGCCAAACAGACGGTTGAAGATCCACGAGGGATGAATCAGCGGGTAGCTCCCCGCGTCAGCATCACAGACAACTACGGCGTCATCTTCCAAACCCTTCGAACCGTGCGCGGTCGATACCGAGATTAGCGTTCGCTGGTCCTCTGGAAAGAGACTGCGTAGGTACTGCAGGTAACCCGTGATGTTCTTCGGCGCTCCCCCCAACTTTCCATCCCCGCGGATCCAGGGAACCTTGTTGCGACGGAACAACAGAGTGACGCGCCGGTCGTTCTTCAGCTCGCTTTGAACCAGCCGCAGCAACGCTGGTGTGTGCTCGTCCCGGTCGTGCTGTTGGCGTTCGAACAGATCGAGCCTTAGCGAGTCCAGGGTTGCAATAGCCACCGATCCCGATGATCGAGAATTCGCAACAGCACGTCGACCGAGCCCCGTCATCAACTTGTTCGTGACGGCAACGATCTGCTTGCCCGAGCGATAATTCGTGCGAATCCCTAAGGACTCGGCAGGTGAGAACGCGGAAGTGAACTGGTCGAAGTAGCGAAGGTCGGACCCTGCGAAACCGTTGATTGCCTGCCAGTTGTCGCCGACTCCAAAGATCTGCAGTCCCGTCGCAGATGCATCGACGGCTTCTACCAGCGCCTGGAAGCCTGCCGAGAAGTCCTGCAGTTCGTCGATCATCATGAATTGAAGCTCGGCCACATCGCCGCGTTCAGCACCTCCTCTCCCGCTGAATCGTGTCTGCCCACCGAGGATGGACTCGACCGCTCGCCAAAGAAGCCCGTCAAAGTCGATCCGGCCCTTTTCTTCGATTCGCTCGAGGTAGTAGCGAAAGACTGACGGCAGAACGTCCAGAAAGAGCGACTCGGCAAGAGACTCCGACTCGTGCAGCTCGATCATCGTTTCCAACCCATCGACGTCGAGGTTCTGCTTTCGAGCGCGGGACACGGCACTCACGACAGCAGCAGTGAACTGGTCGATCGCTCTCTTCCCGATGCGTTCCCAGATCTCTTCGTCACTCAACTGCCTGCTCGGAATCCCAAGCTCGGAGAGCTTGCGGAGCAGCTCCTTCCGAAACACATCCGGGCCTTTCGAAGTAATGTCGAACGGCGTCGGATCGAGCAACGGAACGTCGCGCTCGAGCCGCCAAAAGTCCCGCTTGCGGTCGGCTTCGGCGTCATAGTTGGCATCGCCAACCATGCCGAAGTACTCGATCACAACCTTCGAACCACTCGGAGTAGCCAGGACGAAGTCGGGGCGATAGCGACTGCCGTTCCATTTCTCGACCGGCTCGTAGAAGTACGCGATGTCGTTTTCGAACAGGGTGTTGGCGATCAACTTCTCGCCGAACGATTTCACGGCATGACCTTTGAGGCACTGTCCCGGATGTGAGCGACGCTCATCCAGTGCTTCCTTGATTGGTTTGTCGAAGCCGGCGCGGACCAGAGCTTCCCAGTCCTCTTCAAATGCTGCGATCATCACCCGCTTTACCTGTGGTCCGTACTCATCGCTTCTCACGAAGTCGTCGATGACACTTTGAAGCTCACCACTCAGGCGCAAGTCATCGAGATCTCGATCGTCGAAGATGATTTCCTCGTCGGGATGCACGAGCCGATACGCCAACGCATGAAAGGTCATCACGAAGGGGAGCCGGTCGGGTCCGAGCAGGGATTCGAGTCGTTCCTCCATCTCGGTCGCCGCAGCCTTATTGAACGCAAGGAGCATGAGCCGGCGCGGCTCAACCTCGCAGTGCATGACCAAGAAAAGCGCTCGGGCAACAAGAGTCCGCGTCTTGCCGCTTCCTGCCCGTGCCGTGACCTTGACATGCGAACCGACCGCGCCGACCGCTGATGCCTGTTCCTTGTCTAGCGACCACCCCATCTGCGTTCGTGCCCAGTTCCGAACGAACTCTGCTTGAAGGTCCGACAGGTCGATGAGCTGAGCAGCGTCTTCGCCACAGGCAACAAGGAAGTCTTCGCGAGCGCTCAGGTAGTCGCTTTGGAACAGGCGCAGTGCGATCGAGCGAACCTCGGATCGTCGCTTTTCGAGAACCCGTTCCTTCTCCCTGCGAGCCCTTCTGGCGGCCTTGCGGGCCTCTTCAGCCGCCAGTGCCTCCTCCTTCCGAGATGCTTCGGCCGCCAGTGCCTCCTCCTTGCGGGCCTTTTCAGCTGCCAGGGCCTCCTCCTTCCGAGATGCTTCGGCCGCTTCAGCTTCTTCGGCAAGCCGCTTCTGCTCCAGCCTCTCGACTTCGACGTTGTCCCTCCGCCAGATGTAAAGCTCAGCGAGCTGCTGCCACAGCGCTTCGGAGAGCTCAGATCGGAGGGTTCGTTTGAGCGGCCCCTCCCTAGGAGTCAGCTTTGCGGTGCCATCCAGAAACGCTGGGATGAGACTCGATACGACGAACTCGTGGTCGACGTAGCTCCAGCAGAGTTCTCGAAGTTCGTCGATGGCTCCCCACACCTCCGGGCTGACGTCGTCGAACTCCGTTGAGCTCACCTAGTCATCCCAGTTCGCCCGCATCAAGGCGTCGTTGGAACTCGTTGTAGGCCTGGGTCATTTCGGCCTCGCGGTCGGCTCGGCGGAAGGGGGCGGTGTAGAGACCAAGCCAGTCGACCGAATCAGGATCCTCTTCGTACTGCTCGTACAGCTTCCAGAGGTTCGACCACTCTTTCGGCAGGTCGCCGGCCTTGGCCTGATCTTGCAACTGCGACTGACGGAATCCGGCGGACTGGTGGTGTGCGCAGATCTTTCGACCCTCAGCGTCGAACACCATCTTGTATTCGTACTTCCGCAACACCGCGAACTGCGTTCGATACATCGCACAAAGTTGCTCGGCGGAGAGCCCCAACATCAGGGCCGCCAGCGCATCAAGCTCGACAAGCGCTCGTCGGCGATCTTCGTCGCGTCGCAGCGGTGTGCCCATCGTCCACTCGGGTCCAATGTCGTTCAAACCAATTCGGTTCATAGCCGGGTCGACCCACGCATCTTCTTCCCAGGCAGGATCGAAAAGCTTCTCCCAGAGTGGCGCATAGTCAGCGGTCAGACAGTTAAGGCGCAAGGTTCGGAGAAGTAGCTCGGCACCGAAGTGCTGAGGATCGGGAAGCGGTAGCCGCTGCGCCGTATCGAAACGCACGTCCTTGCCAAGCATCCGAATCTGATAGTCAATCGGCAAGGTCGACCAGAGGCCCGCCGTAAGCGCCGTCAGTTCATCGCTCTCCGCAGCCATGCCAAGGATCAGGTCAACGTGCAATGGGCCTGGACAAAGCAGCATCGACTGAAGAGTGCGTTCAGTCCCGATGTCCGTCCTTCGACCCCACACGAGGCGCCAGTACGAACTCACTGGTCGTCCGTTCCAACTCCCGACCGCAAGCTCGTAGGTGTTGACCTCGCAGATGCGCTGATAGTTGGAGCGAGGTACAAATCGATCGGGGAGCGACTCGATGTCAAGTAACGAGTAGTCCTGGTGGCTTGAACATCCGGGATTCGGCTCCTTGTTGAAGGGTGTGGCTATTGCGAAGTGCGGCGTCTGAAGAATCAGGTCGTCGAGGTCCTGAGCCGTCGATGTCTCCCAAGCCATCGTTCCATCCGCCTTCGCCTTGTCCTCTTCATGTCCACGAGTCCAGTGGCAATGCCCATCTCCGACCCGGGCAGGCTGTCTAGCTAGAACGGAGATCGCCTTGAGGTCCTCAATACCCACCGGCTTCAGCAACCTGGCTTCAGCGAAGGGCGTCCCGTGAGGATCAAAGAGTTGTGCCCACTCAAAGAGCACACCTTCATCGATCGCGACTACCCGACTCCGGTGGGGGCGGAGATCCCAGCCACCGCCAACGTGCTGCAGAGCTGGTTCATCCCCAAGTCCATCGTGCTCTAGTGAAAGCGAACCGGTGGACGGGTGAAGAAGCTGCGAAACTTGCCGAAAGCTGATTCGCGAACGACCTGGCCCATAGATGTGGACGCCGAACTCCTTCGTAGTGCCTACGCCTTCGAAGAGCTGAAGATCGTTGAAGAAGTGAAAGTGGAGTCGGAGGCGGCGATAGGCAGCCGCTCGAAGAGCAGTTGCCTTCGGTTCCGTGAAGTGGCCCTCTGGGTGCAGCAGACCAACAACTCCGTTCGCGCCCTGGTGCACCCAGACGGTGTCGAGGAAGGCTGTGTACAAGTTCGTCTGAGCTCCAGAAAGAACGGGCCTTAAGGCAGACGATCCAAGGAGCTGAACGGTGCCCTCGGCAGAAGCCGCCTCGGTCAAGTATCCGGCAAGCGACTCCGGCTGGGAGAGCACCATCGCTCGACGGTCTAGCCGCTGAGTCGCACCAGCCTTAGTGGTTACTCCCCACCATGCATCGACTTCGGCCAGCACTAGATCGTCCTGCCAAGCCAACTTGACCCAAGGCGGGTTTCCGACCTGCAGGTCGAATCCTCCCCGCTCGAATACAGGCGCAAACTCGAGGTCCCAGTGCCAAGCGCCTTCGCGCTTCGCAGCATCGGCGGCGACAGCAAGCCAAGCGTGCTGGTTGCGCAGCTCAGCGACCGAAACCTGCCCCTGTTGCCGCTTCGCCTCAGCTTCGATCAGCGCAGCAAGATCCTCGAAGAGATCGAGCTGACCGGTCAGGCCGTGGCGTTCGTCTGGTCGGATCAGCTCCTCGGCAACCTGCAGCCATTGGCCCCACGTTGGCGGCTTCTCGCCGGTGTCGACTGGCCAGAACCACAAGCCGACCCACGCGTCCATCAGCGTGCGAAGTCGACCGAGCGGTGAGTCGGGGTCGGTCAGCAGCTTGTGGGCATCGTCCCGACTGATGTTGAACGAGGCTGGCTCGTCCGATTCCCAACCATAAACGTCGATCGTTCGACGTAGTCGCTTCTGAATCCACGCGATCTGTTCGGCGGCCGCTGCCCACATCGCTTCGACACCGGCAGAAAGCTGGGCAAGCCGATCGGCGTCGCCTTTCTTCGGTGCAGCAAGGATTGTCTTGCGCCAGTCCTTGAGCGCCTTCACTTCGTCGGGCCGGAGCTCCTTGGCTTCCTTGCGGTCGGCGACGGCCGCCCAGCCATGACCGGGCATCAGGAAGTGATGGATCTCAGCCTGGTCGCCCTCGAGCTGGAGTGGTTCGTTGAGCTTGCGATCCTTCGGGGGAAGTAGCTTGTCCTTCTTGGTTTGCGCCCACGGTTTGTCGCCGAGCTGGCTCACTGTCCACGTCGCCCTACGACAACCAATAAGGCTGTTGCCCGCTCGCAGCTGCAGTCCGAACCATGGGGCCTTCAGGCCGGGATACATGCAGTTCAGCCACAGACTGACCTCGGCCAGCTCGATGGCAGTGCCGTTGAGGTCGACGCCGTAGGTCTGGTGAAGAGCGAAGTGCGCCTTCACCTTCTGGAGCTCACGCTGCACCCGGTCAGCATCCAGGGTTTCGCCGAGCTCGGCTTGGCGCCGGCGGAGATACTCAGCGGCGAGCTGGTTGATTGCTTCGTTCGCGAACGCCCCGGAACCGAGAGCAGGCTCACAGATCGTCAGGTCAAGCATGTCGACAGCGTTGACGATGCCGCTCGATCCGTTCTCGGGCGCGTAGTCATCCATGCCCAACAGCTCGGCCAGTGCGTGCTTCACCACACAGCGGGTGAGCACCTCGGGCGTGTAAAAGCTGGCGGAACGCTGCCGATCTCGCCCTGACAGGCGGAACACGAAGCTGCCCGTGGGGTGAAGCACCCGTTCGTCGTGACCGGTGATCTCGTTGGTGCGGGTGACGAAGACATCATCGGGATACTCGTCGGCCTTGTCGGTCGGCAGCATCCAGGTGCCGTCTTCGGGGTCGCCCTTCTTGGCCACCTCGTAGAGGTCACGGTCGGCGAAGAAGCCCGAGTAGGCCATGAGGCCTTCGTAGACCGCTCCGAGTTGGTTGATGCCGAGTTGGGCATACGAGATGAAGCCAGCGGCATCGTTGCGCTTCTTCCCCTTTGCCAGCATCAGCTTCTGCAGGATCCGCTGCAGAGCCTCGTTGCGAATCACGACACGGTTGATCAGCTCGGTCGAGTCGGGATCGAACAGGGCAGCGTCGAGGCCGGGGAACTGGAGGTAGTCCTCGGTAGAGCGTTGCTCGACGTCGTCGAGGTTGGCGAGCTGGGTGAGGTCAAGTTGCTGCTGCGCGCCGTCGGCGTGGTTTCCATCGTTGACAAGTCGGAACAGCAGTTGGAGTGAATCGTGGAGGTGCCTGCCTTCCCGGGCTTTGTCGTCGGTGAGCTCGACAAGGCAGAGCTCGCGAAGGCGATCGAGGCTGTAACCCTCGAGGTAGGCCTCGTCATCAACCGGCAGAATGCCGAGCTCGGGCCGTGACTCGGCGTAGAGCAACACAAGCAACCGGTAGAGGTATCGCAGTGTTTGCTTCGTGAGATCCTTCGCGTCGACATCGGTGCGAGAAAACAGCTTCTGCTTGCGACTGAACTCTTTGGCGTCGAGCTGATGGATCACCTCGTTGGCCAAAATCTCGATCGACTCGCGAATACCGGTGCGAAGATCCTTCGAAACGCCAACCGCGTGCTTGTGTGATTTGTCGACCAGGTCGTCGAGAACTGATTGACCTGCTGCATCGTCGAGCGTGCCGGGGACGATCGTGTCGGCAGTGAACAGCGCTGCGATTGTTTCGAGCTCGCCTCTTGCTTTGCTGTCGTTGCGTTCGAGAGCAGCATCGAGGTCGAGTGCGAGGTATCGGCCCTCGGCCCATTTGGCCCGCTCGGCCAGCAGAACAATGCGACCGCCGAGGACCAGGACGTAGCGAGGTGGGTCATCGGTCGAGAAGATCTCGCCGACCGCGTCGGCTGCTCCTCTGACCGCCCGGTTCTCTGCTTGGCGCATCAGCGCTTCGAGAAGCTCGCCGGGCTGCTTGTTGGTGTCGTGGGAGTGTCGGTCGTCGAAGTCGAAGAGGTCATCGGCTGAATCGGCAAGGCCGGCTTCGATCGCGACGAGAAGCAGACCGGTGCCGGTCTCTATGTGGCTGGCAATCGGCACCGATATCAGGTGCTCGGTGTTGCGCTTCAGCTCCCACACGGTGCGTTGCGGCGGAAACCCAAGCGCTTCGAGCACCAGGTCATTCAAGTGATTGAGTGCTGCCGCGCGATTGTTCGGGCTGGCCTCGGAGGCACCGGCTCGGGCAGCGAAGAAGGCAGCGGGAAAGCCCTTGATCCGTGAACGCCCCGTCGGCAATTCTTTCGATTCGAGCTCGTCCCACTTTGAACGCACGTCGCTGAGGTCGCCACCGATCACGGCGTCGAGGTAATGGTTCGAGAAGAACTCGCCGCGGTTGGTGATGCTGTCGAAGCTCATCAGTTGCCCTTCGGAATGAGCACGGCGACAACCCGCATGAGCGGCTGGCCTTTGGTCCGTAGCGATTCGATCATGGATTCGGTTCGTTCCTGTTCGCTCTTCACTTCAGCGCGACGCTGCCTGCTTCGCTTCTCGTCCAGCTCAAACGCCAGACGGTTCGATTCCTCAACCCAATCGGACAGCCGCTTCGTTGGCTCGGCGAGAAGCTCGTCGAGTGATCGGTCGTGGTCGGCCCGTCGTTCATCGAGGTGTTGTTTCGCAATGGCGACCGCGGCGGGGATTCCTGCCTCGATGGGAGCTGGGTCAATCGGTTGCCCAGGGTTGGGCATACCGGGCTTCACGCCGGCCCTGTCCAGTACTTCGAACAGGTCGGCGACGACTGTCTGGCTGAACGTTTCGGTGATGGCCATCCACTCGACGAGTTGCGGCTGGCCCCGGCCGTTGGAGTAGAGGCCCTGAATGCAATAGACCGGTGCCTGTACGTCAGCCACGAGGACCGGGGCTTCGTTGCGGCCGACGGAAAGCAGCACCTTGTCGACCAGCCAATCGACCAGAGGATGAAGCGGCGAGAGGTACCCGACATCTGGCCAGGAAGAGTTCGTGGCGTTCCGAGCCTTCTCGAGCTGAGTCTCGGCAATCTCTTTGTCGGTGCTGAGCTTGATGCGCTCGGCGATCTTCTGTTCGCTCAGGTAGCTCTGCGGCAGCGCAGCGAGGCGCTTAACCAGATCCCGGGGCGGTTCGAGCGACAGGAAGTCATCACGGTTGTTTTCCCGGCGACGATCCAGCTGCTTGTCTGCGTCTTCGAACGCACCCTGCAGTGCTTCGTCGACGAACGCCATTTGCGATCGAAACAGTGTGGGCGCCGTGAAGCTTGGGATGTCGTCGCTTCCCGTGCCGCCAGCCATCAGCGCCATGAGGTCGAAGCCCTTGGTTGGTTTCTCGGGGATGGCTTCGTCGGGGTCAACCCCATCGATCAGCTTCTGGGTGATCGCCTTCTCTTCGGCATCAACATCGTGAAGACCGAGCAGGCTTCCCGAGTCGCCGAAGGCTCGGTGGGCCTCATGTTCGCGTTCGAGCAGCTTGGTGAGGACACGGACATCACCGTCGAGATCTGCCCGGTCAGGCTTGAGCAGCAGGGCACGGATCTCTGGTGACTGTTCCTGCCCGTAACGATCGATGCGGCCATTGCGCTGCTCGATCGTGATGAGCGACCACGGGAGATCGAAGTGGATGAGGTGGTGACACTGCCGGTGAAGGTTCACACCTTCTGATGCCATGTCGCCGGTGAACAGGATGCGGACATCGGAGTCGGCCAGGCCGAACTCCTCGATCACATCCATCTGCTTGACGTCGGCCATGCCACCGTGCAACACCCGAATGTGTTTGGGCTTCAGCCCGAGCTGGGCAGGCACCGTCTCCGCCAACCAATCAAGCGTTGCGATGCGTTCAGAGAAGATCACCACGCGGGTCGGGGACTTCCCCCCGACGCCGATGGACTTGAGCTCACTGACGAGGGTGGCCAGCTTCGACGCCGAGCTGTCGTCGATTTGCGCACAGGCTGTTTGGAGACGCTCGAGCGCTTCATCTTCGGTGCGCTTCTCGGGGTTGGGGCCGGCCTCCAGGTCCTTCGCGAGCGTCTTGCGACGAGCTTCGAGTGTTTGCGCCAGCGCCTTGTGGGATGACAGGGCTGCCTTGAACAGGGTCCAAGGGAAGAGCGAGCGTCCCTTGCCCGAGGTTGGCGGTTTGCCTGACCGGGGATGAGTCCACACATCAGCGATCTCGGCGAACACAGCGTTCTCTGCGTCAGACGCCGGGATGAGCATCGGCTTCGGTTCGGCGCGGTCGGCCCAGTTCGCCCCAACCTCGGCGCTGACGTCGTCGTGATGCTTGTGCCTGCGGACGTAGAGGTGCGAGATGGACTTCTCGTCGATGTTCTCTGGATCGGCGATCGCTGTGGGATCAAGAAGCTTGATGAGCTGAGCGAAAGACTTGGGGTCGCCGTTGTGGGGCGTGGCACTCGTGAGCAGCAACGCCTCGGTGCGAGGAGCGAGGACCTTCGCCAGCTGATTGTTCAGCGTTCCCTGGTTGGCCAAGTTGTGGCACTCATCGATGACCACCGCGTCCCACTGGATGCCTTCGAGGTGATGGCGGTAGCGGCCAGCGTTCTTCAGGGTGTCGATCGAGATGATCGCCCGCTTGTAGTAGGTGAACGGGTTGCGGTTGCCAGGGATGTTGCGCCGCACCCGCTGGATGCCCTCGGAATCGAGGCGGACAAGCGGGATCGAGAAGCGAGTCCAGAGCTCGTGCTGGAACTGTTCGAGGATGTGACGAGGGGTTACGACCAGGATCTTCTCGCCTCTCCCCCGCCGGATGAGCTCGGACAGAATCATGCCGACTTCGAGGGTCTTGCCGAGACCGACGGCGTCAGCGATCAATAGCCGGGGGCGGAGGCTCGTGAGCGCCTTGTGAACGGCTCGGTGCTGATAGTCGAGCGGGTCGAGCAGTTGGTCGCGCGAGACCGCAAGCCCTGTCTCAGTCGCAGGCACTGGCGTCTTGCGAATCATTGCCTCGAGGTAGAGACGAGATGTTCGGAACTGGGGTGAGTCGTCGGTGACGAGCCTCGTTTCCTCGGGCTTCAGCGGCTGGATGTGATCAAGGCTGGTGAAGAACGTGGCGTCGGTGTCGCGTACGAACGGCGACGTGCCGGTGCATTGCACGCGGAGCCCGTCGGCAGGCGTGTGTTGGACACGGGTGACCAGCCACTCCTCGTCGCGCACAACGACCTGTGCACCGGCTGCAATGAGAGATTCGAGTTCTGTCGGAGTCGCCGTAGCCATTGCTGTTGTTTGTAGTCGAGCCACGATCATTTGTGGGCAAGCGCTGTGACAACAAGGCCGGGGAGTTCGGTCCATTCGGCTCGGACACTGGTCGAAGTTGCTCTGTCGTCGAGTGAGCAGCAACTGGATCAACCAGACGCAACCCAAGAGCTTGTCGGCTCGAGGTCTGGAACGGCCGTCACTACTGTGATCGACGTGTCCCCATTCCTCGAGGTTGATCCTGAGCACTGGCTCGCGAGCAACCAGTACGCATTCGCTATTCGCGACCGCTTCCCCGTCTCCCCTGGTCATGCGCTGATCGTTCCTCGGCGCGAGATCGCAAGCTGGTGGGACGCGTCCACCGAAGAGCAACATGCGATGTTGGACCTGTTGGATGTAGTGAAGATGCGCTTGGAGGCCGAGCACTCGCCACACGGTTTCAATGTTGGCTTCAACGCAGGCGAGGCAGCGGGCCAAACCATCGACCACCTTCACCTTCACGTGATCCCGCGTTTCTCCGGTGACGTCGACGACCCTCGGGGCGGAATCCGCCACGTCATCCCCAAGGCAGGCAACTACTTGGTGGAGACGCCGCAAAGCCAACGCACAGCAGCACTTGTCACGCCATTCAGTGGAGGGCTGCGGCTCCAACTCGTGCGGGCGTTCATTCGCACAGACCTGGATCGGATCGACCTCCTCGTCAGCTTCATCATGCAGTCGGGTATCCGGGTGATCGCTCCTCACCTGGACGAGGCCATCGCACGCGGCGCCAACGTTCGAATTCTCACCACCGACTACCTGCAGATCACAGATCCCTCCGCTCTCGGCATGCTTCTCGATCGAGCAGGCGAGCACGACAATGTCCAGCTCCGCGTCTTCAGCGAAGCCGGCCTGAGCTTCCACCCAAAGGCCTACATCTTCTCGTCCTCCAGCAGCGCTGCAGGTCTGGCGTTCGTCGGTAGCAGCAATCTCAGCCGGTCCGGAATCGAAACGGGAATCGAGTGGAACCTCGAAACGTCGAACCTCCGACCAATCCAGGACGAGTTCGAACGTCTCTGGGTTGATGACCGAAGCCGCACGATCGACCACGCGTGGCTTCGCTCATACGAAGACAGCAGGCAAGACAGCCAACAGGCATCGGAGGTAGTCCAGCAACCCCCGTCTGCTCCAACCGATGAAGAGATCATCGCCCGGGCCAACACAGGTTCCGAAGAAGATGCCACCCCGAAGCCTTGGTCGGTTCAAGACGCTGCGCTGAGCGCTCTGGCCTCGACCAGGATCGAACAGTACGAAGCAGGCCTGGTCGTGATGGCCACCGGACTGGGCAAGACCTGGCTGGCAGCATTCGACTCAACGAGGCCGCAGTTCCGACGTGTGCTGTTCATCGCTCACCGGGAAGAAATCCTGAAGCAGGCTCGTGACATCTTTCGGCAGCTGCGGCCTTCGTCGCATCTCTCGATGTTCCTAGGACGTGAGCAGGACACGGAGGGCGACGTGGTTTTCGCCGGCGTGCAACTGCTCAGCCAGCGGCTCGATCAATTCGACCCTGATGCATTCGACTACATCATCGTTGATGAGTTCCACCACGCCGCCGCCCCGACCTACCGCCGGGTGATCTCCCATTTCCGGCCGAGCTTCCTTCTCGGCCTGACTGCAACCCCGAACAGGGCCGACAGCGCCGACCTGCTGGCGCTCTGCGCCGACAACCTCGTCTACGAATGCGACATGGGCGAAGGCATCAGGCTCGGCCTTCTCAGCCCGTTCCGATACCGAGCCATTCCCGACGTCGCCGACTACGAACACATCCCGTGGCGAAGCGGCCGCTTCGACCCCACGGCTCTGACCAACGAGATCGCAACCGAGCGTCGTGCCCGCCAGGTGTACGACGAGTGGCTGTCCGCAGACGGGCCCAAGTCGAGAGCGATCGCGTTCTGCGCTTCGGTCGTGCACGCAGACTTCATGGCCGCCTACTTCCGGCAGCGCGGCACGGCCGCCGTCGCCGTGCATTCAAGCCCGACCTCTTCTCCGAGAGAGGACTCACTCCAGCAACTGGCAAACGGAACCACGCCCATCCTTTTCACGGTCGACCTGTTCAACGAAGGCGTCGACGTCCCCCAGATCGATCTCATTCTGATGCTCCGGCCAACCGAATCCGACATCGTCTTCACCCAACAACTCGGCCGCGGTCTGCGCAGAGCTGACAACAAATCCCAACTCAACGTGATCGACCTGGTGGGGAACCACCGCAGCTTCCTGCGCAAGGCGCGTCTGCTCGCCTCACTCGCCGGGCTCAGCAATGCCACACAACGCGAGTTCGTCGACTATCTGGCTCAGAATCGAGCGTCGCTCAGCGAGGGAGATTCGCTGCCCGAAGGATGCTCGATCATTCTGGACCCCGAGGTGATCGACCTTCTCACTGCGCTGATTGGCAGGCCAACAAACGAAGATCGACTCGTGTCGCTGATCAGGGAATGGGCACAGGAGCACGACGGGCAGCGCCCCACCGCGCTGGAACTGGCGACCCTCACCCAGAGCAGCTTGAGCGTCAAGAAGAACCCAGGGTGGTTCGGTTTGCTCGATGAGCTCGGGCTGCTCCCTGACGAGGAAGCCGCCGTGCTCCGAGAGGCGGGAGACTTGCTTACATTCATCGAGTCAGGCAGCTACACCAAGAGCTACAAGCTGGTCACTCTTCAGGCTCTCCTCCAGCTGAACCAGCTTCGAACCGTGGCAAGCGTGAGCGATATCGCTCAGACCAGCCGGTGGTTCCTCTTCCGAGACAGCTCGCTCCGGGCCGACCTCAGCGACGCTCAAACCGCGTTCGTCGATCCGATGCGACCCACCGCGTTGGAGTGGCTCGCATACTGGAAGAAGAACCCGATCGCCGCTCTGACCAACGGCAAAACAGAGAGCGGCCCGTTCTTCGCAGTGCATGATGATCGGTGGATGCCACTGTTCACGTTGTCCGATCACCTCGGGCCCACATTCGACGCGATGGTCGGCGAACTCGTGGACTACCAGCTGTGGCGCTACGTGTCGCGCCGATCAGCGAGGTTGACCGCCGAGAGCCGGAAGCCGACGGTCGATGGGCAGGAACTCGACGCGACCTTCACCGTCGAGTCAAGCGGAGGCGTCGCATCATCAATCGTGATCGAATCTGCCGGCGGCACCCGCAACACGCCGAAGGCTCGCAACCCCGACTATGTCGCCGGCTTCGATCGTGTCCTGCTTCGCCTCGCGCAAACCGGGTTCTCGCTCGCCGACGCCCATATCGACACCGGCGCTTCGAAGCACCTCACACTCGCGGAGCGACGCCTCGACCCTGGCGAGGGTCGAGACTTTCCGATCGAGTTGGGAGCCGAGCAGGATCTTGTTGGCCTGAGGAAAGCTCTGCTCCAAGCGATGGCTCGCGTCGGTCGATCGCCAGGAGCGAAAGGCAGCAGTGGAAATCAACGGAAGCGAACTCGACTGGTCATCTCCTCTGACAACCCTTGGGAGGCGAAGCCCCTCGCACAGGAGATCGCCGGAACGGGACCAGACACCAGTCCGGCTGACGAAGCCGAGGTCGCTCATGGCTGACGGCAGTCAAGCGACAGTGGGATCACCTCGGCAGCCCGGGGCTCGATCTTGCCGTCCGGTCACACCGGTTCGGAAGCGGCCGCAACAAGTGGTTCGGGAAGAAGGCCAAGCAGCTCGTCCAAGCCATCGACGGCCCGACGAAGGGCATCCTCATCCAGCTGCTCCGCTAATTCGTTGGCCACGACCTCGCGCACCTGGGTAGCGCCGCTCAAGAGTTGACCCCTTGTCTCGGCCGCCTCCTTCTCGACGAACTGAACCAAGTCATTCAGGCTGGATCGGATCTCCTGGCGTGCATCGCTGAGAGCTGATGCAACGACCTCGGTCGCCGCCCGAACAATACCGTCGATCATCCGCGCCTTCGTTCCAGAACCCCTCTCGGTCCCCGCCTTCAGGAACGCAGGCTCCATCTTCTCGCCCACCGCAGACTCGACCGCGGTATCGAGGAGCTTGCGATCGTTGCGCAGGCGATTCTCGATCGAGTTCTCGAGCGTCTCGACCCTTTTTGCGACGACCTTGGTGTTCTTCTCCGAGCTGGGACGCACGTGCGACTCGACCACCGACGACAGCTCGGGGGAGATCCGCCTGCAATCGTTCATCAAGTCGGTGCTGTGCCTCGATTTCAGTTCGAGTAGTTCGGACCCGAAGGAGGACACGTCACTCGTCACCTCGGTGCCGAAGAAGCCGACCCACGCGAACGAAGTCGAGTCGAGGAACGGCTTCGAGACCGTCTTCGACAGGTCCACCTTGCCCGAGGCGGGGCTGGCGAAGACCCCCGACCGACGTGCTGCTGCCCGCATGGTGGACCAATGCACGTTCTGCAGGGTCGCACGCAGCTCATTGATCGCCTTGGCCGAAGCCACGACACCGGCATCGAGTTCGACGTCGAGGTCGTTCAGCCTCACCTTGATGCTCAGGTCGGAGTTGGTTGCTGCCGTCTCCTGTTCCAGAAACCCGCGCAAGCGATCCGCAGCCGATCGAACCTCCTTCAACTGCGCACCACTGGCCGCGTCGGCAGCGGCGAGGGCTCCATAGTGAGATTCGACGACGCCCTCCATCGACAAACGGACGGCCTCCACCTGTTGGAGGATGCGATCGAAGTGCACTCGCTCCCCGACCTCGGAAACGAGAGCGGCGGCTTCATCCTGAAGCGCCGGAAGTCCCGTTTCGGCCTCGACCGCTACGACCGGCGACACCTTCTTCATGAGACCACGACACTTGAGATACTCCTTCGCCGTCACCGTGTGGATCGGGGCCGTAGCGAGCTCCTGGCGGAGCATCGCAACCGCCGCAGGGTCAGCCGATGCGTCATGAGCCAGCAGCATCGCCAGCTCATCGAGCTGGCTGCGAACAACCTGCTTCACCTCGGCAGAGCGGGCGCGGATGACTTCGATCACCTCCGCATCTCCGTCGAGACCGAACTTCTCGATGTCGCTGTCGTAGTCGATCTCGTCCGACCCTGTGCCCACCAACATCAACGAGCCCGTGTAGCCATCGACAAAGAGCCGCCGCAGCAGATCTCCATCGCGCAAGAAGTCGAAAACGTCCTTGGTCAGGGCTCGCTTCATGTTGAACACCACCCAGACGAAACGAGCGTTCTTCAAATGCTCTCTCGTCGCCTCCTCACGAGCAGGATTCGGGTCGTTCAGACCGGGAAGATCGACCAGGGTCATGCCGTTTCCGATTCGACGGAACGGGCCTCTTACCGACACCCTCTTCACGATCGGCCAATAGCGGTGGTCGGAATCCAGGTACTGCTTCAGCTCGGTCCGGAAGTCTGCGACATCGTCGCTCGCCAATGTGATGCTGCCCGCGTCAAACGCTGCGGCAACCTCGTCCGGCTCCTCGAGCTCGTTGCGATCAAGCGACACCAGATATCGCGCCTTGGATTCGGGGCCGTAGACAGCGTCCAGCTTCGACTCGGCGGTGTAGGTGATCGAGCGCGAGATCTCGTCGCCCGAGCGGAAGTCCTCGTCTGCGAGGTCCTGTTCAAGATGCTGGAGCTCCTCGAACCACGAGTCGCGACTTACGAACTCAACCGTGGCCTCGTAGCCACCTGGCTTGTAGCTGACTTCGGTGATAGCCGACGTGCATGCCTTCATCGAGCTCACAGGCAAGAGCCGGCACTCGGCCATGGCGTTCACAAGCGTGCTCTTGCCGGCACCGGTACCGCCCAACAGCGCAATCTGGACGGAGGGGTCTTCGGCCAGCCGGGCTTGTGCCTGAGCGAGCTGCAAGTGCCAGTTCGGATCGGGCTCCTGGCCCCGTTCGACGAGCAATTCGCCGAAGGCAGCAACAGAGCGGATCGCTGTCTCGATCTCCACTACCCGTGGGCGAGGTGGACCCGGTGTCGTAGCAAACTCGTCGTTCAACGTCTCACATCCTTCGACATCATAGATCCGACAGGTCTCTGACTGCCTGCGACCATCGGTCACTATTACAGATCGACCCCCTGTCGAGCAGCTTGAGGGGCGGAAGTCCGGGAACGCACAGCTACCAATTATCTCTCACCTGTCACAGCCGACTAATACCAGGAGGATGAACGTCGCGAGCTGAGGGGTGGGACGACAACACATGAACCAGGGCAGCGTTGCAGGCTGGACAACCGAATCGGAAATCACTCGGCTCGTCGAAGACCTCAAGTCGCAGTGCCTCGGTGCCTATGCGGCCTATCCCGACCTCGTCGAGGAGCACTTCGCCATCGAGCGAAACATCGCCGAGGGCGGATACGGGAACCGACAGTTGTATGAACTCGTCCAGAACGGCTCGGACGCGGCGCTCGACGGCGGCCTCAGTGGCGCACCACTCTCCATCGTTCTGACGAACGACAATCTCTATTGCGCCAACCAGGGCGAACCGATCACAACAGAGGGCCTGACCGCAATCCTGGGCGCTCATCGATCAGCCAAACGCGGCAACCAGATCGGTCGCTTCGGTGTCGGGTTCAAGAGTGTGCTGGCCGTCACCGACTCCCCCGAGTTCTTCAGCCGAAGCGGCAGCTTCGGTTTCGACCCATCCGCGGCTCGCGAGCTCGTACGTAACATCGTCGAGACGGATCGAGTCGCAAGCCTGCGGTTGGCCTTCGCCATCGACCCACTCGAGGCCGCCGAGAGCGACCCCATCCTGGGCGACTTGATGAGCTGGGCAACGACCGTCGTGCGCCTCCCTCTCAATCGTCCGGGAGCCGCCCGCCTCTCCGACGACATCGCAGAGTTCCCCAGCCAGTTCATGCTGTTCTCACGACACGTCGGGCAGCTGATTCTCCAAGACCGGACGACGGCAACGCGGCGGAAGATCCGGGCAGTTGCAGACGGCGACGACTTCCAGATCAGCGAGGACGATCGGACCTCCAACTGGCGTCTCATCGACTCCGTCATGCGGATCTCGGACCAAGCGCGCGCCGAAGCGGGCGAACTCGCCGAGCGGGAAACGCTTCCGCTCGTGTGGGCCGTCCCTCTCGACAGCGCAGCCGAGCGGGGCGCCTTCTGGGCCTTCTTCCCGACAGAGTTCTGGACCTCGACCCGAGGAATTCTCAACGCGCCGTGGAAGACCAATTCCGATCGCCAGAATCTGTTGAAGGGAGACTTCAACGGCGAGATGATCAGGAAGTTCGCCGGTCTCATCACCGACAGCCTCCGAACGCTACGGACGGACGAGGATCCAGCCAGACACCTCGACTACCTGCCGGGAGGTCGAGAAGCTCCTCAGTGGGCTGACGCCCTGCTCACCGAAGAGGTGTACGACCTTTGCTCGATCACGAAGTGCATCCCCGATCTTGATGGCGAACTGCAACTGCCTCGAAAGATGCGTATCCCCCCTGAGAAGGTGCCGCCTCAAGCACTCACGATCTTCTGTGAGGAGTCGTCGGATCGGAGCTGGACGCATCCCAGCACAGAGGGGCGAAATCGCCGACCGAGAGTGGTCAGGCTTCTTGACAAGGAGCGATGCCTCACGCCGACAACAAGTCAGTGGATCTCCTCGCTCGCTGCACCAGGCGATGCTCGATCCTCGGCGGCAGCGATCCGAATAGCAGCCGTGTTGGCCGTGGCCCAGATTCCGGGGGGGGAGACTGCTCCGCTCGCTCTCACGAGCACGGGATCGCTGACGATCATCGACCCTCGGGCCCTGTATCTGCCGACCCCCGAGGTCCGGAACGCTGCACCGGGTGTCCAATTCGTCGCCGCCGAAGTGCTCGAGTTTCCCGGAACCAGGGAAGCACTGGAGACACTGTCCATCCGAGAACTCGATGCTCGTGGCCAACTCGATGCCTTGCTGAACTCTGCCGACCTGACCTCCCCGCGCACGTGGCCGGCCGTTTGGAGCATCGCCGATCAGTTGGATACCGAGATGCTGACCTCACTCCTTGTGGCCCACGACGTCGGCAAACACGTCCGGGTTCAGACCGAGGACGGCGGGTGGCATCCGCTGGCGAACACGTTGCTGCCCGGAGAGATCGTGAGCGCAGGCGATCCCGAGGTCTCACACGTGGTGATCGACCTCGCACGTCACGGCAGGCATCTCAACGCCCTGACGGCCTTGGGCGCCGTTGCCGGCCCGACGACCACGGCATCGCCGACGACCGAACCGTGGTGGGCGGACTACTCGGCGGAACAGAAACGCGAGTTCCTCGCCCGCCCGGAGGTGGGGGGCAGGTCGCCGCGAACAAATCTCCTGGTATTCACAGAAACCGGGTTCGCAGGGCCCTGCTCGCCTCTGCAGTCTCTTCCTCCTGAACAGAACGCGCGCTACACCCGAGCGCTTCTCGCCGAGGTCGCCACCCATGTCGACTGGCAACTCCGGCACAAGTCCGCTGCGTACGGCGTGATGGACTGCGTCAATCCCGCATTGTGGTTCATCCGCCAGTTCGGCCTTTTGCCGACAAGTCTCGGCGCGATGCCGATGGCCAAGTGTCTGGCTCCCAGCATCAAGGGGCTCGGCGATGTCCTTCCGGTTGCGGACGTTTCCACCGCGGTGGCAGACCAGCTCGGGCTCGAAACCGACCTGGCATCCCTGAGCATTGGAACCTGGAGAGCCGCGCTCGCTCTCGGATTCGATGCCGGCCCGGAACGACTCGGTCGAGTCGTCGAGGCGTGCCTCGATGTTGCCGAGGACATACCACGATCGTTTGTCGCCGGCGGGAAGAAGCATGAGCTCTCCTCCTTCGTGGCGTGTGTTGCGGGTGACAGCGAAGCCGCGGCCGAGGAGCTCGGGCAGCCCTACTGCATCTTGTCGACTCCTGACGCCGCCGCCATGGCCGTCGAGCAGCTCGGGATGATGTCGTCCTTGGGCTTCTTCTCGACCGAAATCGTCGCTGTCGGAGAGTCCGGCGGCACCAACGCTGCTCTGCTTTTCCCCGATCTCGTATTGCTCGACTCTTCCCTCGAGCACTTGGAAGTCGTCACCTGCGAGTCCATTCTGATCGAGCGCGCGTCGGAGAACGGCTCGGTCGTCAAGAACGCAACGGTCCAGTTGACGGACAACACGCTTTACGTAGTCGGAGCCGCGGATGACAAACGAGCGATGCTGGATGCGATCGCCGCAGAGAAGGGCTGGCACTTTCGCGACAGCGAGATCGAGGAGCTCCTCAAGTCGGAACAGAAGGCCAGTGTCCGAGCCACGACGGCCGAAGTCCGGGCCCTGGCCACCGTCGAGGAAAAGATCCTCCACACCATCGGAGCCGAGCGGCTCGTTCGAAGGCTGCCGAGGCAGCTGCTCGACGACTCGCTGGGCCCGGAGCGGGGTGGCGACCCGACGGCTCGCAATGCCGCAGTCGCGCGCCTCGCATTGGCCGTCCACGGCGTCGAAGTTCTGAAGCACCACGCCGCCGATCTCGCGGCCGCCGGTTTCACGGTTCCCTCACAATGGGCCGGCGGCGGAGTCGCTCAGGCATTCGTGGCGGAGCTTGGGTTCCCACCCGAGTTCGCAGGCTTCCCTTCGGCGGCGCGAGCACCGTTTGTCGATGTGCTCGGGCCTCCCGAGTTGCCCGAGTTGCACGACTTCCAACGAAGCTCGGCCGATCGCATCAAGGACCTGGTGGCCAAGGGTAAGGGTCGCGGGATGCTGTCGCTTCCGACAGGAGCAGGAAAGACGAGGACGGCGGTTCAAGCGTTGATCGAGTCCATCGTCGACGGTGATGTCGACGGCCCAATCCTGTGGGTGGCACAAACGGACGAGCTTTGTGAACAGGCAGTTGCCGCTTGGTCGGACACGTGGCGGGCGATCGGTTCTCGGGACACCCTGCGAATCTCACGATTGTGGGCGACACGGTCGGCCAAGAGCCTCGACGACGACCAGCACGTCGTCATCGCAACGATCGCCAAGCTCGATCGAGTGTTGGAAGACGACAGCTACAGCTGGTTGAGCGGCGCTGCCGTGCTCGTCATCGACGAAGCACATCGGGCCACCACGACGACCTACACACAGCTCCTGCAGTTCATGGGTATGGGCCGCAACGTTGACCGGATCCCATTGATCGGGCTCTCGGCTACACCGTTCCGAGGTACCTCGGAGACCGAGACGGAGGCCCTGGCGGTCCGTTTCGGAAGAGAGCGTCTGGATGACCTCGGTGACCAGCCGTACGAGCTGCTTCAGGACAAGGGCGTGCTCGCCAGAGTCGAGCATCACTTGCTCGAGGGAGCGAGTATCAAGCTGACCAGCAGCGAGCTCGAGGAGCTCCATCGATTGAAGCGCATGCCAAGCTCGGTGTTGGAACGCATCGGCGGCGACAGCGACCGCAACGAAACGATCGTGTCCTCCATCGAGGCACTCGCCGACGATGCGACGGTGTTGCTGTTTGCTGCTTCTGTTGCTCACGCCGAGCTCCTCGCCGGCCTGCTCGAGCTTCGAGGGATCGCCAGCCGAGCCGTTTCCGCGAAAACGAATCAGTCTGCGCGTCATCACTACGTGGAACAGTTCCGACGCGGTGACATCAGGGTGCTCACGAACTACGGCGTGCTGACCGAGGGCTTCGATGCTCCCGCTGTCCAAGCCGTCTACGTGGCACGACCGACCTACAGCCCGAACGTCTACCAGCAGATGATCGGACGAGGGCTGCGAGGGCCGAAGAACGGAGGCAAGGACACCTGCCTCATCGTCAACGTGGCCGACAATCTTGCCGAGTACGGCGAGGACTTGGCGTTTCGCCAGTTCGAATACCTCTGGAGCAATGACGTATGAACCTCACCGTCGAACAACAGGCGATCGTCGACCTTCCGGCCACGACCAAGGCACTCGTGACCGCAGGCCCCGGAACCGGGAAGACGCACACACTCATCGCTCGCATCTCGAAACTCGTCGATCAGGACGAACTGGCGCCGAGCGAGATCCTGACACTCAGCTTCAGTCGAGCTGCGGTCGGGGAGGTCAAGCGACGGTTGCGAGCGGTCGGCGACTACGCCGGACAGGTCACGCCGATCACGTTCGATTCAATGGCGACCCAGGTTCTCTCCCAAACCGACCCCGAAGGTTCTTGGACCGAGAAGTCATACGACGGTCGCATCGAGGCGGCAGCGGTCGCAGTCGAAGCATTCGCCGAGTACTTCGACGAAGTTCGCCACATCTGCATCGACGAGGTCCAAGACCTCGTGGGAGTTCGAATGCTCTTTGTTCGAGCGCTGCTCGAGTGGCTCGATGTTGGCTTCACCTTGCTCGGCGATCCTGCCCAGGGCATCTACGACTTCTCGCTACCAACAGGTGCTGACCTCGAAGAAGCAGGATCGCCGGCGTTCTACGGGTGGTTGCGCACGAGCATTCCTTCCCTCGAGGATCTGTCGCTCACGCACAATCACCGAGCAAAGAGCGATCACGCGAAAACTGCTGCAGCGTTCGGTGCGTTGGTCATCTCGGATCCGGCCGGCGCAGGCAGGGAGATGCAGGCGTTGCTCGATTCCCTTCCTCCGGTCAGCAACCTCGGCGTTCTCCGCCTGGTCCCCAAGGATGAACGCACCGCGGTCCTGTGCCGCAACAACGGCGACGCCCTGTGGATCTCGCGTGAGCTCGACAGGCTTGAGATCGATCACATCCTCCAACGAGGAGCGACCGCGTCAACTACGGCGCCATGGGTCGCAAGACTTGCACAACTCGGGAACGGCGACACCGTCTCCCGGGATCGGCTCGCACGCCTGCTCTGCGAGATCGGACCGGGCGCGCCCGACATCGACGATGTGTGGGGTCCGATCCGCAGACTGGCTCGCACCGACGGCGGCCAGGTCGACCTCGACCGCTTCGTCCGTCAACTCCGAATACGACGTGTTCCCGACGAGTTTCACGCGCACCGCAGTGCCCCGATCGTGGTGTCGACGGTCCATCGTGCGAAGGGTCTCGAGTTCGAGCGAGTCCTCGTGGTCGGCGACGGCTGGCGGTCCGAGAGGTTCGATGACGACGATGCCAAGACGCTCTTCGTGGCGATGTCACGCTCGATCGAAGGCCTCGCCGACCTGAGGCTCGACCGCGGTCGCTCCGTCTTGCGGCTGTGCAACTGGAAGGAGCGATGGACGGACGGGGACTATCGGTCGTGGGTTCGACTGGGCATGGAGATCCAGTCCGGAGACGTCGATGTGCTCGATCCCCCCGGAGTTCGTGACATCCCGGCGAAACCGGCTGACCTGCAGCAACTACTTGCTCGTGAGGTGGCAATCGATGATGAGGTCTTCCTCCAGCTCGTGCGACCAACCATCGGTGCTCCTGGAGCTGTTTACAACATGGTCTGGAAAGGCCGACCGATCGCCACAATGTCGGAGGAGTTCGGCGAGGCTGTCGTCAGGGTCGTCAAGGCAAGTAGTAGCTGGAAGCACCCGAAGAGGATCCACGATCTCCGCATCGACGCCATCCGCTCGGTGGGTGGAGATCCGAACACGACCAACAAACATGGCCTCGGCCTCGGGGGAGCCTGGCTCGTTCCTTCGGTCACAGGACTTGGAAGATTCGACTGGGAATGGAAGGCCACAACAGCATGAACCTCGATGATTACTACGACTTTCGGGACGGACTGGCGGACGCCGTCCTGAGGGACCTTGTTGGGCCGCCCCACGGCGAGGAGCCTCGAGAAGACGAGACAACGCTCTACGAAGCACCGATGACCCGATACATCGCCGGCGTGCTCTACCCCCAGAGCCCGGATCCCGTCGATGAGGTCATGGACAATGAACACGATGACATCAAGCGTGCGGAGGCCGACGACTACGTCGACGCTCCGGTCGCCATGGCCAACGTGCAGTACCCCTCAGCGATGGGCCTTACCTTCGCTGTTGACCGGGGCGCGTCTTCAACCCTGACGGTCAAGGTGCAGGCCGCGCGCTACGAAAAGGACGACCCGGGAGACAAGAGAGAAAAGTGGAATCGGGTAGCCGTCTCGTGCGATCAAGTGGTCGAGTTGGCCGGCGTTGTCAAAGACCACAACTACTCGTTCGCCAACGGCCTCCGGCTTTACGTACGGGAGCGAACTCCCGATGCCGCCGGCATCTCCGCTGTGACCGTCGCCCTGATCAACACGTTGCAGGTCCCGCTCGGCGAGTGGCAGAAGGATCCTTACTGCTACTTCCAGTGTGACCTCGGCATTTCGGCCGACGACACCTCTGCGTTCGTGGATCGGTCGAAGGTGAACCTCGATCAGGCTGACGACGACGGGAACTCCTTCGCACTGCTCTACCGCAACAGCCCAAGCTTCGCCGCCGGGCATGGCTGTGGAGCCATGTGGGATCACGAACCGGGCGAACAGCGGGCACATGCGATCCGTTCGTCGTTCACACCAAGCCACGACCTGCTCCTGGCCGACAACAACCCCGACGTCAGCTCACCGTTCTTCGGAATGCACAAACTCGCTACAGCAACGCGGGGTGAGGTCGCCACCGGTTTGCGAGAGTTCGTTGCCGGCTACGAGGAATGGATCACAGAGCGTCGGGCCGACATCGACGACCTCGACGGCGTGACCGCTACGACCGCGACGCGTCACCTGAAGGAGTGTTCCATCGCGGCCGATCGCATCGGGGCCGGCATTCGCGTACTGGAGCAGGACGACTTCGCCTGGAAGGCCTTCCAGCTGGCAAACCAAGCCATGCACGATCAGCGGGCCCAAGCCGCGTGGATACAAAACGGCCGACAGGGCGTGCCGAATCTGGCTGACGAGAGCCAGCAGTGGCGAGCGTTCCAGATCGGCTTCTTCCTCATGACCCTTCGAGGGGTTGCCGAGCCCGAGTCGGAAGACCGCTCGACCGTCGACCTCCTCTGGTTCCCCACCGGCGGCGGCAAGACCGAGGCATACCTCGGCCTCATCGCATTCACCATCTTCCTGAGACGCCTGCGGGCTGTCAAAGGTGGCGGCAAGGGAGACGGTCTGACCGTCATCATGCGTTACACCCTCCGGCTGCTGACACTCCAGCAATTCCAGCGGGCATCGCTCCTGATCTGTGCTTGCGAAGCACTCCGGCGCCGAGCCGTCGACGAGCTCGGCAAAGAGGAGATCTCCATCTGCCTGTGGGTTGGGAAGGCAGCGACACCCCTGAAGCTGGCCGACGCAAAGAAGGCGCTTGGCAAGCTCAAGGGTGGGGCCGTCCTCGAAGAGGACAATCCAATGCAGCTCCGAGAATGCCCCTGGTGCGCAACCCCGCTCGACGCCGACAACTACTACGTCGCCGACTACCGGAAGCGCCTTGTCATCACCTGCAAGAACTCGGACTGCGAGTTCGAGAAGGGTCTGCCGTGCTACCTCGTCGACGAAGACGTGTACAACCTGCGGCCGACGCTGATGATTGCGACCGTCGACAAGTTCGCCAGCCTCCCGTGGCGCGACACCGTCGGCAGTCTGTTCAACGTTCACAGCGTGGAGAGCCCACCCGAGCTGATCATCCAAGACGAGCTCCACCTCATTTCCGGTCCTCTCGGCACGATGGTTGGCCTCTACGAAACAGCAGTACAAATGCTGTGTACCGACGGAGGGATAGGCCCGAAGATCATTGCTTCGACCGCGACCATCCGGCGCGCCGAGCAGCAAATCAAGAGTCTGTATGGCTCGAGGAGTTTCCAGTTCCCTCCACCCGGCTTGCACGCCGCCGACTCGTACTTCGCCATCGAGCGAGCGCAAGAGGACAAGGGCACACGCCGCTACCTCGGACTCATGGCGCCCGGAACCAGCCACGCAACGCTGCTTGTTCGGTCATACGCAGCCGCGCTACAGGCGGCGAAGGCGCTTCCCGGTCCCGACAGCGTTCGAGATCCGTACTGGACGATGCTCGGCTACTTCAACAGCCTCCGGGTTCTCGGCGGCGCCATGCTCCAGGTCCGCGACGACGTCACGGACCGGATCGAGGTCCTCGCCCAAACGATGGACACCGATGCGCGCTTCGATGGGTCGAGCCTTGAGATGATCGAGATGAACTCGCGCATCGAGAGCAGCAAGATTCCTGAGCACCTCGAGCGGATGGCTCGTACCAAGGGCGAGGACGGTGCCTTGGATGTCATTCTCGCTACCAACATGATCTCTGTCGGTGTCGACATCGATCGCCTCGGCCTGATGGCTGTCATGGGACAACCGCAATCGGCCAGTGAGTACATCCAAGCGACAAGCCGCGTGGGGCGAAGGTTCCCTGGCCTCGTCTTCGTTCTGATGAATGCTGCGAGATCACGAGACCGCTCGCACTACGAGGATTTCGTTTCGTTCCACAACAGCCTCTACCGCCAGGTCGACGCATCGAGCGTGACACCATTCGCTGCTCGAGCTCGCGATCGTGGCCTCCACGCCGTGTTCATCGGAATGATGCGAGCCAGGTACAACGAGTTCAGCGCAAACACGTCGGCGAACAACGTTGCCAATCTCGACGCACAGGCTGCGCCGATCAAGAAGCTCATCGTCGACCGCGTCCAATTGGTCGATCCCGAGGAAGCAGAGCACACGGCAACGTCAATCGATCAGATCGTTGCCGACTGGAAACGGCGAGCATCAGACCAACCGAACCTCAAGTTCGCGGACTACAAGAAGCCCGAGCTTGCGCTTCTTCAGGATGCCTCCCGACCCGAAGCGCCGAATGCCGACAGCTCGTTCTCGACCATGTGGTCTCTTCGAGCCGTCGACACCGAATCCAACCTCTACCTCGCCAAGGACTAGCCGTGACCATCAAAGGAAGCGTCAGAAGCAGTCAGCTGATCATGACCTACGGCGTTGGAGCGATGGTGGCCTCGGGCAACGAGTCATTCATCGTTGCCGGCATTGACCGCTGGGATCGAGACGAAGCGCACGAGTTCCACGAACCCAGGCTCGAGCGACGCCTCGGGGTGCACGCCTTCATGCGACCGCCATCGACCGGAGAGTCAACATCGTGGGATGTGCCCGTCTACCGCTTCCCCCGTTGGTATTCGTGTCCATCGTGCCATCGGCTGAACGACATCAAATTCTTCCAGAGCCCGATCAAGGGTCTTGCACGCTGTGGGGAGTGCGAAGAGGACTTGGTTCCCTCCCGATTCGTTATCGCTTGCGAGAACGGCCACCTGGATGACTTCCCCTACTTCTCGTGGGTCCACAAGGAGGACCGCCATCCAGAGGGCTCGGCCGGGAAGCTCAGGCTCAAAACGACCGGCGAGTCAGCTGGTCTACGCGACGTCGTCATCGAGTGTGGCTGCGGCGCAAAGCAGTCGATGGACGGAGCTTTCGGCAAGGAAGCAATGAAGCGGGTTCGGCCGCGGTGTCGAGGGGAACACCCACATCTGGGGCGTGGCAACGGGGAGGACTGCGACGAGACACCACGAACGGTTCAGCGCGGCGCTTCCAGTGTGTGGTTCTCCGAAACCCTTTCTGCGATCTCGATTCCGCCATGGTCTGAGAGCGCATTCCGGCTCCTCGATCGGCACTGGGCGATCATTCGACACATGCCTGAAGAGGCGCTTCCGATCACGATCAAAAGCATGAAGATGGCGGATGACAACCACTCGGTCGAGGACCTCGTCGAGGCAGCGATCTACCGCCGCCGCGTCGATGACGGCGAGGTGGAACCGACAGACATCAAGGACGAAGAATACGACGCCCTCACCCGCACGATCGCCGAGCGGAGTCGCCACGACCAGTTCGTTTGCGTTCCGGCCAAGGATCCTGGCGAGCTGGCCAAACAATGGGCTCCGACGATCAATCAAGTTCGAAGGCTGAGGGAAGTTCGAGTTCTCACAGGCTTCTCGCGGCTCAAACCACCCGCCGGTTCGCCCGACCCCGACGCCGATTCCGAGGGGCAATCGACGACAGTAAAGCTCCCAGGAAGAGAGCAGGGATGGCTCCCCGCAATCGAGGTAAACGGCGAGGGAGTGTTCCTCGAGTTCGGGTCGGACCACCTCAAGGAATGGGAAAAACGCTACGACGTGATCAAGCGCGTCACTCGAATCGCGGACAACTACGAGAAGAGCTTCGCCAAACAAGAGGGCCTCGTCGTCTCACCCCGCTTTGTCATGCTCCACACGCTGGCCCATGCACTCATCGATCAATGGGCGCTCGACGCCGGCTATTCAGCGGCGGCGCTCAAGGAACGTCTCTATGTCTCGGAGGACCGGGCGGGCGTCTTGATCTACACCGCAACTTCGGACTCCGCCGGGAGCCTCGGCGGCGTGGTCGGCATGACCGAGGACGGGCGGTTGGACGGATCCCTGAAGGAGGCGATCAAGCGCGCTGCTTGGTGCAGTGCTGATCCCATCTGCATCGAATCGGCAAACCAAGGATCCGAAGCTCTCAACCTTGCGGCGTGTCATGCGTGCTCGCTCATTCCTGAAACGTCCTGCGACTATCGCAACTCGCTCCTCGACCGGGCGCTACTCATCGGCACGCCGGAGGATCCGACGCTCGGCTACTTTGCAGAACTCGTCTAGCCAATGGCGCAGCTCCTCCCACCACAGCTCGGCAAGCGAACCGGCTCCAACGCTGAACGAAAGTTGGCCGAGCGGTTCAAGCGCGAGCTTCCCGAGCCCGCCACCGTGATGCACTCGGTCGGACTCGTACGGCACCGCACCAAGCGATGGGCGGAGGCCGACTTCGTTCTGGTCTGCCGGGCCGGCATCTTCTGCCTCGAGGTGAAAGGTGGACGAGTGGCGAGGCGCAACGGCATTTGGGAGTTCACTCGTGCCGACGGCAAGGCCAACCAGAAGGCCGAAGGACCGTTCGATCAAGCCGGCGGCGCAGCGGGCGCGCTACAAGCGTGGCTCAAGGAGTCGGGTGTTCGCCGTGACTCCGGGGCGGCCTTCCAGGTCGGATACGGCGTGATGATCCCGGACGATCGCCTCACCGCCATCGGCCCCGACATCGAACCCGAAATCCTCTTTGATCTGACGTGGACCGGTCGCAGCGTTACGGAGTATGTCGAAGCGCTCGGCGCCCACTGGCAGTCGCGCCTCGACAGCGCTCCACTCGACGACACGGAGATCTCCAGGATCGTCGAAGCGATTCGACCAGACTTTGACGGGCTGATGCATCGGCGCCTGGTCGGTAATCGCATCGAGGAAGAGCTCCTGCGCCTCACCGAGGACCAAGAACGCATTCTGAAGTCGTCAGCCTCGAACGAGCGACTCTTCGTCGAGGGCGGCGCAGGGACCGGCAAGACGGTGCTGGCAACGCTTGAAGCCCAACGGTTCGTGTCAGAGGGCAAGCGAACCTTGTTCCTTTGCTCGACGAGAGCTCTCGCAAGCGAACTCCGGCGCACGATGCCTGCGGAGCTCCAGGTGGAGACCACGCACTCCGCCCAGGTCCGATTGGTGCGGGCTGCCGGACTCGGAAACGAGCTGGACAAAAGCAGTGGCGATAGGGACAAAGTCTCTCGGCAGCTTCGTTCGTTGGCTGAGCGCGCGGCCGACATTGTCGATCCCGGGTTCGATGCGCTCATCGTGGATGAGGGGCAGGACGTATTGGCGGGCAGCACTCTGGTTTCGATTGCGTCTCAACTCAAGGGCAAGCTCGACACAGGCACCTGGCGGATCTTCAGCGATCCGAACCAGAGCATCTTCGGCCCTCCGGATGCCGAGGCGATGAGTGCCGTCACACGAGCGTCACCCGCTCGCCTTCACCTCTTGGAAAACTGTAGAAACACGCAAGAAATCGCCCACTACGTCTCGCTGCTCTCGGGCTCAGGGCTGACCTTCACTCCCGTCGCCGGCCCACCCGTCCACCTTTGCAAAGAGTGGGACGGGCCGGAGATCGATCGAGTTCGACAGATCGTTGACGACTACGTCAACACGGCCGGCAGCGCAGATGACATAGCGATCCTGACTCACTCGAGAGAACTGCGCGACCAGATTGCAGCTGGTATCGAAGCAGCCGGAACCGACCGGTCCTCGAGCGATGCTGCTTATGTTTCGACTGTGGCCGCCTTCAAGGGGCAGGAGGCGAGAGTTGTCATTCTGGCCGGTCTGCCAACGGTGTCCGGTCGGCGCTGGGCTCAGACCGCCTACGTCGGGGCAAGCAGGGCGAAAGCCGAGCTCCACATCGTCCTACCGAGGTCAGCGGCCCAATCAGTCGAGCAACGAATCCTCGACTTCGGCCAGCGGATGGCCGCTGCCATGACAGCTCCGGCCAACTGATCTTGGTGACTGCGAGTCTCGCCGACGAGGATCGAATACCTTCGCTGTCGTACTCCCCCGGCTAGCTTCGTTTCAGGTGAGAGGGACTCAGTGGTGAGCAAGCTTCGGACAATCGATCTGTTTGCGGGTGCGGGTGGCTTGACCCTCGGGCTCGAGCTCGCCGGTAACCGTACGGCCGGTTTCAAGCCTGTATATGCGGTGGAACACGACGCCGCCGCCGCACACACGTACAAACGGAACTTCAACACGACGGTCTTTGATGGCGACATCGAGTTTTTCGATCCTCGGGGGTACCCGGAGGCCGACGTCATCATCGGCGGGCCGCCATGCCAAGGCTTCTCCACGCTCGGTCGGGATCGTGATGATTCATCGAGGGCCGCGCTCAACAGCCTCTGGGGGCACTACCTGTCAGCAGTACTTGCGGTGAAGCCGCTGGCGTTTGTCATCGAGAACGTTCCCCAGTTCCAAAAATCTGCTCAGTTCAAGGAGCTCCTCCACCGGATGGAGCACGACCCATTGCTCTCGACGTTCGGATACGCCTACGGGGTTCTCAACGCAGCCGACTATGGCGTCCCACAGAACCGCAAGCGCGGGATTTTCATGGCGGTGCGAGATGCCGACGTCTCTTGGCCACCGGCACGAACGCACGGTGCAGACGACCTCTTTCTGCCTGCTCATCGCACTGTCGCGGACGCCATCAGCGATGTTCCCGCTCAGCCGACCACGGATCGACCGACAATCGGAGATGACGGAGCTCAAGACCTCCACATCAAGAGGAATCCGACCGCGAAGTCGGTAGTCCGCTACCGAACGATTCCGCCGGGTGGCAATCGGTTTGATCTCCAGGAGGCTCGGCCCGACATCACTCCAGCGTGCTGGCTCAACAAGCCGACGGGCACAACAGACGGAATGGGTCGCATGTGGTGGGATCGGCCTGCACCGACGATCCGCACCGAGTTCTTCAAGCCCGAGAAGGGTCGCTACCTCCATCCGGAGGAGCATCGACCGGTCACACACCGCGAAGCTGCACGACTGCAATCCTTCCCCGATGACTTCGTCTTCGAGGGCTCGAAGCTCGAGATCGCACGACAGATCGGCAACGCCGTCCCACCACTCCTCGGCAAGGCCATCGGCGAGCATGTCCTCGAGCTGCTCGGCGCGAGGAGTGATGCGCCCTGATGGAGACACCGTCCGGAAGACGCCCGCATGGGTGGCGTCGTTGAGCTCCGGCCGTCAGATGGTCTGGCTGGCCCTCGAGGCGACGCCAGGAATCGGGCTGAAGACGCTCTCCGCTCTGGCGTCGGAGCTCGATCGACGCGGGATCGATGCATCGGAGCTGAGCGATGCAACTCGCTCCGAACTCGAGGGGCTCGGACTGAAACCCAAACTTGCGGTCTCCGCCGAGGAGTCGTTGTCCAGCCTGCCGGAAGAGACGGCGGTCGAGGACGGCCTCCTCGTTCCCGGTGATGACGGCTATCCGACCCACAGGCTGGGTCGACGAGCCGCCGTTCCGGTGCTGCTCCGGTGTCGAGGGGACGTCGGCTTGTTGGCCGGCCCAAGCATTGCCTTCTCGGGAGCGCGCAACGCAGGAACCGACGCTCTTGACTTCGTACGCGATCTCATCAATGCGCTTGCGGGTCACGACCTCACCATCGCGTCCGGCAACGCTGTGGGCATCGATGCTGCGGCTCATCAGGCCGCTGTCGATGCCGGTCTCCCCACGATCACCGTGCCGGCTACCGGCCTCGGTAGTTTCGAACCTTCTTTCGTCTACGACGAGGCGTTCGACCGCGTCCTCGCCGTGAGTCAGTTCAGGAACGACGCACCCTGGATTCCCCGGCAGGCCATGCAACGGAACGAAACCATCGCCGCATTGAGCGATGCCGTGATTGTCGTCGCCGCAGGCAAGAGCGGCGGATCGCTCGCCATGGGCGAAATGTGCCTGAAAGCAAACCTTCCGCTGCTCGTGCCCCGCATTGCCGACGACTACGCCGCCGGAAACCGCTTGCTACTCGAATCCGGCGCTGTGGTGTTGCCGTTCGGCGACGTCGACGACGCTGTGTCGATCATTCAAGACGCACTTGCGTCGGCCGAAGGTGGAACCGATGGCCACGAGCAGCAGTCTCTCTTCGGAGGTGCACCGCCGAGCTGAGCGGCGGGCTTACCCATGAAGGACTGGTCCAGCGGTGAGCTGTGTGAGTGCGGCATCACATTCTGCGCGATTCATCGCCCCGGATTCAGGCCCCGAGATCCGCGGGAGACATCTGTCGCCGAATGGTCGGGGAACCCCCTGTACATCCGGTCAGGATCCGAGCTGGACAACTGCTGGGCACTGGACTGGTACAGCAGTCCCGACGGCTCGAACACCACGGTTGGCCGGCTGGTGCACAACGCCAAATACGAAGAGCCTCCCGATCCGGATCCTGCCCACGAACTCGGTCGCACGATGCGCCAGTTATTCCGAACGCTTTCTCACCCCAGTCAACGGGCAGTCAGTCGGCTCGACGGGCTGCGGCGTTTCGATGGCGTCATTCCCATTCCCTCCCCACGTCAACGACTCTTCGACGACCCCCTCACCGAGCTTCCGGCCATCCTGGCAGAGGACATTGCCCTCGAGACGGGCTGCTCGTTCTTACTGGCGGCGCTCACAACCGAGTCAAGGCGCACACCGATCAAGAACCTGCCGTGGGAGGCGAGAGCAGGCGTGCTTCGAGATGCGTACCGCCTCACCCTCGAGGTGGCCGGAGCAAGGATTCTCGTTGTCGACGACGTCATTGAGAGTGGGTCGACCCTCTCCGAGGCGGCTCGGGTTCTGAAGCGAGCCGGCGCAAGCGAAGTGACCGGCCTCGCTGCAGCTCGAACAGGGCGTCGACGCAAAATCTAGACTTGGCTGCGATCGCTTCGAAGGTGAAGGGCGAAGACAACGACCAAGGAACGGGGCCGGATGACCGAGCGCCCAACTGCCTCGTCCGAGGCGACAAGCCGCCGGATGAGCAAGCAGGCAACGAAGAACACACGGCCCGAACTCGACATACGCCGGAGACTTCATGCAACGGGTCTCCGCTATCGGGTGGACTACCAACCGCTTCCCCAGCTTCGGCGCCGGGCCGACATCGCCTTTCCGCGACACAATATTGCTGTCTTCGTTGATGGATGCTTCTGGCACTCGTGCCCAGAACATGCGACCTCCCCGAAGTCGAATGGCGAGTGGTGGGCCGCAAAGCTCGAACGAAACCGTGCTCGCGACGCCGAGACCAACAGCGCCCTTACTGAGGCGGGTTGGAAGGTAGTCAGGATCTGGGAGCACGAAGACCCGGATGTCGCAGCCGCCAAGGTCGAACGCGCCGTGCGAGCGTCCGCAGGCGAATCTCCGTAATCAGGCGATCAGCGACTGACAGACGCAGAGTCGCGATGGCCGCTCAGGGAATCGACAGAAGCGTCCGACCGGCGGCGCCGCCGAGCTGCCTGCCACGTCGGTTGGTCACTGCGGTTGCGACGCTGGAGCTCTTCCAGCCCCTGCAGAAGCCAGTCGTACGGGACGATGGGAAGCCCGAGCTCCCTGGCCCGCCTCGCCTTGCCCGATTGCGACGCTGGGTCCGCACAGATGAGGACAGCGACCTTCGGGGACACACTCCGTTTCCAGGCAACCCCGAGCTCTGCGGCGTCGGCGACAAGTGAGTCTCGAGTCCGCGTCGGATGGCCTCCGGTCATGCAAACCACCATTCCCGGCTGCAGCCTTGGTGGATTGGGTGTGAAGCAGGCCATGAGCACCTCGTAAGGGTCGTCACATCTCCTTCGACACAATCGAGGCGTGGATTGAACGACTCGTGCATGGACCGACACCGACTCGATCAAGATCGCAACAGGGTTGGGCTTGTTCGCCCTTCGATCAGTCGGTCGCCGTCCAGAGGTGCTCGTAAGCCCGGAAGGCGAGGTCTTCGCCGTACTGGGCCAGGTTGTCGGCCACGTTCACCACGAGGCACCGGTCTTTGCCGCCGTTCAGCGGTCCACGTAGGCCACGCCCGATCATCTGCTGATAGAGATTCGGGCTGTAGGTCGGCCGGGCGACGTAGACGGCACTTACGGCCGGAGCGTCGAACCCCTCGGTGAGGACACCGAAATTCGTCAGAACACGCACTTCACCGTTTCGGAACTGCTCGACGTAGTGGCGTCGCGCTCCCCGGTCCGTCTTGGCCGAGATGGCCCGGGCCTCGATCCCGCCGGCCGACAGCAGACCGGCCAAGAGCTCTGCGTGGTCGACAGAGGTTGCAAAGAGCAGGGCGGTAGCGGTGTCCGGTAGTTCGCCGATCGAGTCGAGAATGACCTGGTTGCGGCCCTTGTGCTCACCCAGTCGATCGAGAACGGACGGCGGAAGCAGCCGGGTCCGCTGTAGGTGATCGAGCTCGGAATTCCCGAGGGCAATGTCAGCGCCGGACAGGAGTCGATGCTCGACCTGGGCCAGGACACCCATCTCCTGGAGGCGCCCGTAGGGGTCGTCCTCCATGGTGTCGAGGCGATGGCTTCCGTATCGCTTGACGAGAACCTTTGTCTCGTCCTCGCTGTGGCCGCGGAATGGGGTAGCCGAGAGACCGATCACCGGCACACGATCCCGGTTGCGGCCCATGCCGAGCCACTCGAGAAGTCTGGTGTAGGACGGCCCGGTGGAACGATGGGCCTCGTCGACGACCACGACGGCGGCATTGGAGAGCCAGTCGTAGCCGCGCTTTTCGTTGATCACGTCGAGTTTGGCCATCGTGGCAACCACCACATGGTTGTGGCCGTCGAGTTCCTCGGCCTCTTGCGAGGACCAAAGACGAGCCACTCGGAGGGTCTCGCGAGGACCGATAGCCCGCCAATTGTCCGACCATGAGCTCACGGCCTGTTCGCAAAGCTCTTCGGTCTGTGCGACCCAGAGCACCGGACCGTCGATCAGACCGTCGCGCATCCCTTCGACGAGTGCCTGCACGGCCGTTCGGGTCTTGCCCGCTCCGGTGGGGAGCGACAGCAGTCCGCGTCCCCTGCCGCGTTCGAGAAGCTCACGGATTCGGTCCGCAGCTTCTCGCTGGAAGTCGTGAAGCTCGGGGAGTTGTGGTGGCCCGTCGATGTACTCGAGAGCGTTGCGAGACTCGGTTGGGAATCCGGCGAAAGCAACCGGGAAACCAAGGTCACGGACAAACTGGCGAGCAGCCCGTCGGGCCGCCCACTGGTGGGGGACGTCGAGGCCGGTCGTTGCAAGGTCGTCCTTGTGTCGTTTGAGGGTCTCGACACCGTGCACGGCGAGCGCCATGGCGGCAATGTCGAGGTCACTCGCTCCGCTGTCGTCCAGCTCGTCGACCATCTGTTCGGGCAGGCGCCGACGGAGCGCCTCGGCTCCGATGGCCACAAGGAGCTTCTCCTCGAGGGATTCGACCGCAGCGATAGACCGCCGTAGCTCGCGTCCGCCGGCCCGGCGGCCGGATTCGAGGACGGCCTCGCGTTCCGACTCGAATAGCGTGAGACCCTTCGCCTCGACGACGGCCTCGAGGACGGCTGCCGGGTCGTCAGGCGCGGCAACCACGTACAGGGTCGACCCGTCGGAATGATGCTGGACCTCCGTCGAACGCGAGCCCGCCTCGGAAGCGCGTTCGACGACAATCTGGTCGCAGGTGATGATGACGAGGTTGGCGACGTCAGGGATGATCCCGAGGTCGGGGAACAGGTCGGTGGCCGGGACTGGTTCGGCCGGAGCGATCGGAAAAACATCGGTAGTGAAGTATTCCTTCGGGTCCTTCATTCCCCATTCGGCACGAAGACGTCCGGCGACGACCGGATCTCGAACGATGGCGTGGTGAACATCGAGCTGACGCACGGCTTCAAGGTCGTCCCCAGGGCCGCAGACGACGATGTCACTGCACTCGATGACCTCATCGCCGACGAGCGGAGACGGCGGTTTCACGTCCTCGAGGAGTGCGAGCCCGAGGGCACCGCCGAAGACGGCCGGCCCGGCGGCGAACGCATGCTTCAGGATCGACTTCCACTGGCGGCGCGTGACGTCGCCGAGTGAGACGCCCAGACCGAGCTGCTCGGCGACCTTCAGGCCGACCTGAGCTACGGGCAGAAACTCCTCATGGGCACTCAGGCCGGGTCCGAAGGCGTCCAGTACCGGCACCGTGCCCATTGACGTCTCGATGAACCCGTGGCTCCTGAGGTACCAGAGGCTCGGATTGGGCGCTGTCACCTTCCCGTACTGATCCTGCGTCGAGTGGTACACCGACCAGCTGACGGTGGCCTTCGAGTGCTCGATCACTCGCTTGGAAAACCTCTTCTTGGCCTCGGTGGAGAGCATCGGCAGCACCGACATCGGGCCGACGTGGGATGTGCCGACGACCGCCATCAACTCGGAGCGAGGCCTTCGGCCGTTCATCTCCGGCCGGTCGTTGAACCGCTTGACCTGGGCAGACCAGTATGCGCCGAACCAACTCTCGTTCTCGGCCGAGCTGCTCGGACCCGGTGAGCTGACGACACCGAGAGCGCCGAGCAGCGCAAGGTCTTCGGCGTGGAAACGCAGATCGACTCGCACCTTGGCGTCGGCTTCGTCGTCGACCTCGATCACTTCGCCGGGCAGCAGAACTCGGGACAGCGTCGCCCAACGATCTGCGTCGGTTCGGACCTTCACATCATCCAATAGACCGAACTCCTCGAGCAGTGTCCGGGTCTTCGTGGCGTCCACGGGGCGGCTCAGCTGCCAGAAGGATTCCCACACTCCGCTCGACTTGCGGTCGAGCGATGCGAGGAAGGCAGAAAGCCGTCCTTCGGCGTCGAGCTCGACGATGCCGAGAGTGGTCAGGGCCTGCCGAAGCTCGTCGACCTCGGCGATCTCGGGGGCCACGAAGTAGGCGCCCTCCGGCGTCCCCTCCGACGGATCGCCGAAGAAGAGGATGTCCAGGTTCGCCGGTACGAACTCGCCGGTGATGGTACGAACGAATGGCACGTCGTAGCGGAGATCGTCGTGAACCGACTCGACGGGCCCAAGCAACTCGGCAGCGATCAGGATGGCCGTCGCCTCGTCGACCGACTCGACGACTGCGGCGAACCACGCCGAGGGCGTCATCGTGGAACGCTCGGAAGGTCCCATGATGCGTTCGACTCGTGATCTCCGCGCTCGTGAGTCGGCGGAGGGATGAACCCATTTGCGGTCGGTCGACGCTGCCGCCCACAATTCGATCGCCTTCTCGGGCAGGCCGTCGGGATGGAGCTTGAGTCCCAGTGGTTTTCTGAAGACGCCATCCAGATTGGGGAGCGATCGAGCGCGGCGACAAAGGTCGTAGACCTCCTCGGTGAGGAGCTCGTCAGCCCACTGGGGCGATTCGCGCCCTCGGCCGGGGAGGTAGTCGAGGAAGCGCCCGGGGTCCTCAGGCGACCCGAGACCCTGGAGGTTCGTCGCCACCATCGAGGCGAACCGCCGGATCATCTCGCCGTTGAACTCGCCGTTGAGCAGGTTTTGCCTGTCGGAGTTGGTCATCCACGGGGCGTTGAGGATGCCGCGCATCGTGGTCCAAAACTCGGTCGGGAAGAAGGCCCAGAACGAGCCCCGCTCCGTGGCCTTGTCGATCGGGACGGCCCATACGAGAGGCAGTGAGTCGCGGTCGGCCAGCTCGCCGGCAGAGGCTCGCGCCGAGTCACTCATCACGTAGTCGGTCGAGACCAGCTTCCATCGGGACGTATCGCCGTTCTCGTCGAGCTCGATCAGTCCATCCGCTTGACGAGACGTAATCAAGCGATGCAGGCCCTCGGTCCGATCGTGGAGCTCGAGAGCTCCCACGTGGCTCGAGAACAGGACGAAGGGCGACGGAAACTCCCGCACGTCGCCCGAGAGCCAGGCGGCGCCATCACGGTTCAGCGGCAGACGGATGACGGTCGCCGCCCACTCCATGAGTTCAGCGAGCACCGGGTCCGCTGTGGACTCGGCTCTCGCGTCTGATGGGTAGGCGAGCCGCAAGGTCGCCGATCGCTCGATGCGAACGGCCGAGGCGATGTCGGTTCGCGCTCGTATCGGGTCGAAATGAAAGGAACCCGAACGGCTGAAGAACTCCGGGGCATCTGTCACGGCAAGCACGCTCTTGAACCCGAGCCCGAATCGGCCGATCTGATTGTTGCGCTTTCTGGACCGGTGGGCGCCGAGGATCGCTGTCACGCCGTCGACGGTGATCGGGTCGCCCTCGTTCGCGCAATAGAGGGCGTCGTCGGTGAGCACCACGCTGATGCGGGCACATTGGAGACCGGCCTCCAGTGCAGCGTCCGCCCCGTTCTGTACCAGCTCGTAGATCTGGCGACGCCCGTAACCACCCTCGGCGATGCTTCGCTCAATCCCGAAGTGTTCCTCGACAAGGTCGGGGTTGACCCGGTAGGCCTCCAGGCATCGTTGCGACATGTTTCGGACGGCTTCGGGGATCGGTCCCGCCTCGCTCCAGTCGGGGGCCGTCGTCGAAAGACCATTCACTGTTCTTCTACCTGAGGCCATACCAATACATCGACAGTCCTCGCATTGCGTTGAACAATGAATGATCTGCGTGGTGGACTCGAATGGCCCGGCACATCGCCAACGGGCCGGATGAACCAGACGCTGAACGCTCCTCGAGCCGCCGCGGGATCCGTCCGGAGACGCGCCGAGAGCCGCTCCTCAATCGGCTAGTTGATATGCCGTGCCAGCTCGGCGAGCGCTCCGCTTGCGGCGGCACAGGCCGAGCGGTCCCCAACCACAACGAGCATGGAGCGCGCCCGGGTCACCGACACGTTGACCAAGTTGGAATTGCCGGCGTGATGGATCAATCTCTACCAGTCATGGGACCGACCCTCGAAGACCTCGCAATCGCTGCCGACACCCGCTTCCGCCGAGAAATCCTTCTCACTCTCGAGGCTTTCGCCGATCTGCGCCTGAGCCTCTCGGGCGTCCATGGTGCATCATCGCAAGAGTTGGCAAGGCTGACGCGCCTCTGCCTCGTCAGTCAGTTCATCATGACGGTCATGCTCATGATCTGGTTCACCGTCGTCCTCTGACCCCGCCGGAGTCATGAACGGTCGGACTACTCCGTCCCCACGAAGATCCGGTCACCGTTTTCGACGGCGTGATCAAGTCCGTTGCCGAGACCAACGTCATCTCGAACGGCATACCAATCAAACGATGTTCCCTGCCACCGGGTCAGCGACAAATCCCTCCCACTCAGCCGACGCCGAGGCGTCCTACGCAGAACCGGTAACCAACAAGATCCACACCGAACACCGGCGCTGGGATCGTGGCCAATCGGCCGCCGACCCAAAGGACGACCCACCGCCACTTCACTAGGGTCTCACCGTGGACATCCCTGCAGCGCTGATCCGTTCCATCCGGGCGGGCGACTGTGTTGCGTTCGTGGGTGCCGGCTTCTCCGCCCCGGCGATTCCACAGTGGAAGCAACTCCTCTCGCTCATGGCCGAGAACGAGGCTCTGCCAACAGCGACCTCTGAAAGGGTGAAGCGACTCGTCGACCGTGCCACGGGCATGGATCTGGAAGCTGCGGCACAGATTCTTCGGGACGACCTCGGGCAGTCCAAATTCGGTCAGGCTCTCCAAGCGGCGTTCGGTGGCCCAAAGGTCGAAAGCCGGATGAAGGCTCGCGTTGAATCTCTCCTCGGGATTCCGTTTCGGGCGATTCTGACGACCAACTTCGACGGAATCCTCACCGGCGACGATCCCGGTCGGGACGCGTATCTGGGTGTGCTTCGACCAACAGGTCATCGGTGGTGGGATCAGCGCTACTGGAACCCCGAACGCGATGGCCGGGCAATCGTCAACCTCCATGGCTGCCTGTCGACCGGGGACGAGATCGTGTTCACCCGCCAGGACTACCGCCGTCGGCTCTACGAGAATCCTGGGTACGTCACCTTTCTCCGCTCCGTGATGGCGACCACCACGGTGTTCTATATCGGCTGCTCGTTCAGTGACGCCTACCTCGACGAGTTGAGGTCCGAGATTCTGGCCCTGATCGACTACCAAGGCGGCGACCGGCCGATCGCCTACGCCCTGATCAACGACGCAACCCCTGACGAGATCGAATACACACGCCGGCACGAGGGCATAGAGATCCTCCCGTATCCGTCAGACAACGACTTCGAAGCGTTCGACGAGGCCCTGGCTTCGCTTCACCGAATGACCGACCCGACCAGAACTCTTGGGTCGTTGCTCAGCGGAGCGAGGATCGTGTGGATCGACCCCGCAGCGCAGCTCGTGGGGTTCGGCATGGACTTCCTCGAGCGTGCAGTCGCCTCAACCGGCGGCGAGGCGACAATCGACCGTTTCGATCGCGTCGACAAGGCGCTCGCCTCGGTTGAGAGCGACGGGGCGGACCTGATCGTCACCCGATGGGGCCATCAAAAGGGGCCTGAGGGTCAGTCGACTGCCGAATATGTGCTCAGTGCAACCCGCGCGCGTGACCTTCGTTCGCCAGTCGTCGTGTTCGCGTCAGGTGACCATGGAACTGAGAACAAGCGAAAATCCATGGATCTCGGCGCAACCAGTTTCGAGTTCACATGGGAAGGTCTCTTCCAGGAGATCGAACGGATTTTCAAACCCGGCTCCCCGCTCGAATAGGCCTACGTCCGCTGAAGACGAAGCGAACAAGAAACAGTGGACTGTGCCTCCGTGCTACTTCCCCAAGTGGCGATCATCCGTTCGAAGCAGAAGGACATCCCGGCCATGTACGCGAGCGGGCTGCCCCCAACCATGTCGGCAGCTGGCGAAGGCACTGCGCGGCATGTGGTCTGTCGGAAGCGCCGAGGCCAGTCACAGCCGACGACTACGTTCAGGGCGTGGGCTTCGTGGAACCATCTGATCCGAGCGAGTGGCTGCAGTGGCGGTTCCGTCATCCGACCGCGTCGGCCGGCAAGCCTCGGTCGGTCGCCCGTAAGCGCTACGACTTCGCCCGTGACGAAGCGCAGGGTTTGGCCGAAGCCGCGCTGCCCGACGGGAAGGTCGCGATTCACCGGCCTCCGCGCCGGGTGTCGCTTCGCACGCCGATGTTCACCACGGCC
>RCMY010000081.1_pt1 | contig 82971 bp, 77 predicted proteins | sample 2041341 | NCBI WGS metagenome assembly RCMY01 (sample SAMN09708234, study PRJNA481090) | Marine sediment metagenome, whole genome shotgun sequencing project. | reverse complement strand
CTAGCCGCCTAATATCAACCAATAAGACGAGGCCGATGCTCCGCTAATTTACGCAGCCATCTGTGCCAAATGTTCTGACGACGGACAGACTCCGTTCTTGGCGCCATAAGTCACCTGATTGTTGAGATCGCTGAGCTTGAAGGCTGCTTCAGAAAAGACATGTCTAAGCTGAAGGGTTTCATCACAAGTGACTGTGACAAGGTCCGGCCACCCTACGCGCGCGATTCAATCGTCTATCCGAGGCGTACCGTGTTTTACGGCACGGTAAATGACCCCAAGTTTCTGGTAGACCCGACCGGCAATACGCGATGGTGGACCATACCGGCGAAGGCTCTGAACCACACGCATGAAATCGACACTCAGCAGGTCTTCGCGCAGCTGGCGATCGACTATCAGGCCGGAGAACAATGGTGGCTGACCGAGGACGAGGAAGCCATGCTGGAACGGCTCAATCGGGATCACCGCGTCGTCAACGCGATTAGGGAGCGTATTGAAGATGTGCTTGATTTGGACCTTATATCTGACCCGCATAACCCTGCAATGACACCCACTGAGCTGCTGACGAACATACTGGGGATGGCCCGGCCTACCAATGCACAATGCCGCGAATGCGGTGCTGCGCTGCGGGAACTGCTGGGCGATCCAAAACGCATCAACGGACGCGATAGATGGCGCATACCTCTTCGACGTGGATCGTCTCCTTCCAGTACCGGTGAGGGACCAGTGCCTTTGCCGGGCGAGGTGTTTTAGACCGAACCGCTGAAGCTGGTGGGGGCAGGGGGCGGCAGTTCTGTCGCTTCTGCTCCTGGCGACGGCACGAGCAAACTGGGCCCTAGGCCAGTTGCCGATGTTGCTGCCACCTCCCCCCACCGGCTGAAATCTGACCCTCTGCGCACCCGCTGGCTCCGCCGATGGCTCCCCTGACCCCGGACCTCGCGGCGGCCCCCGGCGGGGCGCTCTGGCGACAGAACTGCCGACCCATCACCATCCAGCCACGGTGAATATCACCGCCATAATCAGGAGAAATATATTGCTTTTACAACAATCCAATATCCGGCCGGACCATATTGTTCTTTCCGAAAACCGACAATGTATCAGGGGTAAAAATCTGCCCTCTCGCTGCGCAGTCCATCCGAACTCTTCGGCTTCCGCGAACCACCAAATCAATCAGCAATTTAAGGAGAGCCATCATGGCCAAAGTGAGACTCGATAAAATCACCGTTCAAACGACCTTCTGTCCCGAGGGCAAGAATTACATTCGCCTGTATTGTGACCGCATACCCGGCTTCATTTGTGAAATTCGCAGCTCTGGAACCAAGGTTTATGGATTGCGGTATCGTGACGATCACGGCCGGCAACGCCAGTATAAAATTGGCAACGTCGAAGATGTGTCCTTCGATCTCGCACGCAAGCAGGCGATGAAGATTCGCTCCCGCGTTGTCGTCGGCGAAAACCCTGCGGAAGAGCGCTTTGTCACCCGTCGTATCGCCACTGTGGAAGAACTCAGTGTGCGTTATCTAGCCTATGTCCGCACCTACAAGCGATCGCATGACATTGATGAGCGCTATTTGCGCAACCATGTTCTTCCGAAATATGGGACCATGAGGCTCGATGAATTGGCCCAGGAAGAAGTGGTCGACTGGCTGCAGTCCAAGGTGGCTGGTGGTTATGCACAATCGACCGTGAACCGCTGGCAGGTGATCCTTTCACACATGTACAAGATGGGAAAGAAATGGAAAATGCCGGGTGCGGAGAAGAACCCGCTCGCAGGTGTTCCTCAAAAGCCGTGTAACAATGAAATAGAACGATTTTTGACGGCCGAAGAAACGCAGCGATTACAGAAAGCGGTGGAGGACAGTCCCAATAAACAGCTCAAATTCATCGTTGCCATTCTGATTTTGACGGGATGCAGGAAGCGTGAATTGCTCGATGCCACCTGGGATGAATTCTGCCTCGATCGGCAGACATGGCGGATTCCGATGGAAAGGGCGAAAACTTCCAAGGTCCGGCATGTGCCGCTTTCAAAAGCTGCCATCGAAGTGTTGAAGCAAATCCCGCGTTGGGATGGATGCGATTATGTCGTTCCAAACCCTAAGTATCTCAAACCCTATTGTTCGATTTTCCATGCTTGGGATAAGGCTCGAAAACAGGCAGGATTGGCGGATTTTCGGCTCCATGACCTGCGCCATAGCATGGCCAGCAACCTTGTAAATGCAGGTCACTCGCTGTATGTCGTGGCCAAGATTCTGGGCCACAGCCAAACCCGCACAACTCAACGCTACGCCCACCTCTCACAGGATACACTTCTGGCCGCCGTGGATGCCGCTGCCAGCTCCACAGGGACAGATTGGGCGCGTGATAAGAGTGATGCAGCCTAAATGTCAGCCACCCCCTGTCCGATTTCGAAAACTACATTTTTTGAAATTGGGCGGGGGGTGGGTGATTCTACTGGTTCGTAATCTAGCGAAAGCATTTTCACTTTATAATTTCTGCCAACCGACCAACCGCCGCCGGTGGGAGGTGTGTGGTAAGCAGCCAATTTCCGGCCGGAAATCAACAGTAATAAATTGATAAATATAGATAAATCAGAAGTATACCCTGATCCTGTTCATGCTGGTCAGCGCGCTGATGGGGATGGAGACGATGCAGGCGGCCTATGCGCATGCGATTGCCGGGGGATATCGCTTTTATAGCTACGGGGATTCTAGCCTGTTGCTGCCATAACCAGCGAGCATATCCACAGTGGTTTGTCGTTCCAGAACGAAAAAAGGGCGGCTCAATCGAACCGCCCTCTTCAAATGTCTATTGCTTCTGGCCTAGCCTTCAGCAGCTGCTGGTGCGACCGGCGGGTCGTTGTCAGCGACTTCGGTGAGCGAGCCACCGATCGATTCGCATTCGCCAGCGTCGGTATATTTCCAGGCATTGCCCTGATAATCTACAACCGATGTGCCGGCACAGCTGGTGCCTTCGCCCGCGGCGCAATCATTTTTGCCCGCTTCGGCGATGCCAAAGCATTTCTCTTTTTCTGCTGCAGCGACCTCGGTCACTTCTCCGCTTGTTGCTCCAGCGCTTTCGCTGGTGGCTTCGTTGGCTCCGCCGGAACAGGCGGAGAGGGCTGCTGCGGCAATCAATGCGGTTGCTGCGGAACCCAGTGTCGTTGCTTTCGTCATAAGAATACTCCCGATTTAGCTCTTTGAAAATCTGTCGTCATCCTGCACAGATGCCATGCAATTCGAACAGGACGGGCCAGTGGTTACACCAGCAGGCAAAAAAAACAAAATCGAGGCGGTAAAATCTGGTCTCGAAACGGAAATCGGGCATGTGCGTGGCTGAGCGCTTTTCCTTCTCCATCGCTGCGACCGACGGCAAGGCGCGGACCGGCACAATCAGCATGCATCGTGGCGATATCCGCACCCCTGCGTTCATGCCGGTGGGCACAGCGGCCACGGTCAAGGCGATGAAGCCGGAAACCGTGCGCGCGACCGGCGCCGATATCATTCTTGGCAATACTTATCATCTGATGCTGCGTCCCGGCGCGGAACGGGTGGCCCGGCTGGGCGGCCTGCACAGGTTCATGAACTGGGATCGTCCGATCCTGACGGATAGTGGTGGATATCAGGTGATGAGCCTGTCGGAACTCACCAAGCTGAGCGAGGACGGGGTGGAATTCCAGAGCCATCTCGACGGCTCGCGCCATATGCTGACCCCGGAACGGTCGATGGAAATCCAGCGGCTGCTGGGCAGCGATATCGTCATGGCTTTTGACGAATGTACCAAGAATGGCGCGACGCGCGACGAAGCGCTGGCGTCGATGGAACGCTCGATGCGCTGGGCGAAGCGGTCGCGCGACGGTTTTGACAGTGGCGAGGATCATGCTGCGAGAGCGGCCTTGTTCGGGATCCAACAGGGATCGCTGGACAAGGAAATGCGCGCGGCCTCGGCCGAAGCGCTGATCGAGATCGGCTTTGACGGCTATGCGATTGGCGGTCTGGCCGTCGGCGAGGGGCAGGAGGCGATGTTCGATGTGCTCGACTATGCGCCTGAGCAATTGCCCGCCGACAAGCCGCGCTATCTGATGGGCGTGGGCAAGCCCGACGATCTGGTCGGAGCCGTGGAGCGCGGGGTGGATATGTTCGACTGTGTCTTGCCCAGCCGGTCCGGCCGCAATGGTCAGGCGTTTACCGCGCGGGGCGCGCTCAACATCCGCAACGCCAAATTTGCCGAGGATCTGGAACCGCTGGACGCAAATTGTGCATGTCCGGTCTGTGGAAGCTACAGCCGCGCCTATCTGCACCATCTCATCCGCGCGAAAGAGATATTGGGCGCGATGCTGATGACCGAGCATAATATCGCTTATTATCAGGCGCTGATGGCGGGTATGCGGGCGGCGATTGCCGAGGGAGTTTTTGCTGATTTTGCCGCCAAATTCCGCACCTCCTACCTGAACACATGATCGCCGGATTGCCCGAGAAAACCAGTTTGCAGGATGCGCTGCAACGCGCTCGTGAAAACTCGCCGTTTCTCGCCATGGCAATGCAGGTGCAGCCCGAACTGACCAATTTGCTGGAAGCGGAGAATCTCGACGCAGCGCTGGAATATGGTCGCAGCGCGGGAGAAGGCGCCGCCAATGTCCGGCAGAAATTGCGCCGGGAAAAGCGGGCGCTTGCCCTGACTCTGGCCATCGGTGATCTGGCCGGGCGACTATCCCTGACCGACGTCATCACCCGATTGTCGGATTTTGCCGACCGGGCACTGGATGAAGCGCTGGCCGATATTTATGCGACCCGCTATCCCGCCGCGCCGCTAGAGGGCTTTGCCATCATCGGACTGGGCAAGCACGGCAGCCGCGAACTGAACTATTCATCGGATATCGATCCGATTTTCATCTATGATCCGGACAAAATCCCCGTTCGCGGCAGGGAAGATCCCAGCGATGCTGCACGGCGGATCGGCCAGCAGTTGGTGGAAGCGCTCAACGCCCGTGATGCCGATGGCTATGTATTCCGGGTCGATATGCGGCTGCGGCCATCGCCGGAGGTGAGCCCGGTCGCGCTGCCGGTCGAAGCGGCGATCAGCTATTATGAATCGAGCGCGCTGGCGTGGGAGCAGGCGGCGTATATCCGTTCCCGGGCAGCCGCCGGCGATCCGAAGTTGGGGGAATATTTTCTCGAAACGATCAATCCGTTTATCTGGCGACGGTCGCTGGACTACGGGGCGATCAGGAATATCGGTTCGGTCACGGCGCAAATCCGCGATCATTATGCCGCAGGTCAAAAATTCGGGCCGGGCTTTGACCTGAAGCGCGGACGTGGCGGCATAAGGGAGACGGAATTTTATGCCCAGATGCATCAGCTGATTTTTGGCGGTCGGCAGCCGGATTTGCGGGCGCCAGCAACGCGCGATGCGCTTGCGGCTCTGGCCCAGGCAGGCCGGATCGATGGCGACAAGGCGAGGGTGCTGAGCGAGGCCTATGAATATTATCGGATCATCGAGCACCGTTTGCAAATGGTCAATGACCAGCAAACCCACAGTCTGCCCGATGACGCAGCGGCCCTTGACCGGGTGGCGCGGCTGCACGGGCTGGAAAACGGGCAGATATTGCTCGACCGGCTCACACCGCAAGTCGAAGCAGTGGGCAATATCTATGATGACCTGATCGAACCGGAGGAAAATGCTCGCCTGCCAGTGGATGAAGAGAAGCTGATCGCCGTACTGGCGGAGAAAAACCTGTCAGAAGCCAATGCCTTTCTCCAAGCGATCAAACGCTGGCGGAGCGGAAAGGTGACGGCTCTGAGATCCGCTGCAGCCCAGGAATCCTTCGAAGCGATATTGCCCGATCTGGTCGATGCGATTGCGACGGCGCCAAATCCGGCAAAGGCGCTGGCTCGGCTGGACAGCCTGATCGACAAATTGCCGACCGCAATCAATTTCTTTCGGATATTGGAAGCGCGGCCCGCTCTGCTCGATCTGCTGGGCAAGATACTCAGCCACGCGCCGGTGCTCGCCGATGGGCTGGCGCGCCGAGCGGAATTGTTCGACGGCCTGATCGATGCGACAGCGCTGGACCTGCCGCCGTCGGTAGCGGAACTGGCCAGACAATTTTCTCGGACCGAACCTGGCGATGACTATCAGATGTTGCTCGATCGGGTGCGCGCCCGGGTTGGCGAAAAACGCTTCGCTCTTGGCGTCCAGTTGATCGAAGGCCGCCACGACGCGCTCGAGATATCGGCCGGCTATGCCCGGGTGGCCGAAGCGGCGATTCAGGTTTTGACCGACGCAACCATATCAGAGTTCGAGGTGGCGCATGGAAAGATTGCCGGTGGCGCGCTGCTGATTCTGGCGCTCGGCCGGCTGGGCGGGCAGGCGTTGACCCATGCCTCGGATCTCGATCTGATTTTTCTGTTTACCGGCGATCATGGCACCGAGTCCGACGGCGAACGGTCATTGGGTGCCACGCGATATTATAACCGGTTGACGGCACGGATTGTGACAGCGCTTTCTGTGCCGACAGCTGCCGGCCCGCTTTACGAGGTGGATACCAGATTGCGACCGTCCGGCACGCAGGGCCCGCTCGCAGTGACCCTGGAGAGCTTTTACAAATATCAGCGGGAAAGTGCCTGGACATGGGAGCATATGGCTTTGACGCGGGCGCGTCCGGTCTATGGCGATACAGCGGACAGTGCGGAACTGCAGGACGAGCTTCGCGATATCCTGCGGAAGGACCGCGAGCCGGAAGAACTGCGCAAGGCCGTCCGGAAAATGCGGCTTGATATTGTCGAGCATAAACCGCCCAAGGGGCCGCTTGATACCAAGATGATGGAAGGCGGGCTGGTCGACTGGGAATTTATCATCCACTTTCTGCAATTGAAAACCGGTGAAGCGCTTCATCCACAATTGGGTGATTCTGTCCGGGCTCTGGTCGCCGCGGGTCATCTTGGTGCTGACATGGTGACCGCATATGAGTTGATGGCCCGCCTGCTGGTGGCTTTGCGGCTGATGTCCCCGGATTGTGACTTCCCCCCGGAAAGCAGCCGCGCTTTGATCGCCAAGGCTACAGGGCAGGAGAGCTGGCAAGCCCTTCTGGACGGCTACGACCAGGCGAGGCAAAGCGTTATTGAGGAGTGGAATCGGCACTTGCGGCCGGACCCAGATGAAATATTAGGAGATATTAGATGATCGATATTGGCGATAAAATCCCGGACATGGAACTGGTGGCACCCGACGGTAGCCCGGTAAAAATTTCCGACTATGCCGGTAGAAAGCTGGTGCTGTTCTTTTATCCGAAAGCCAGCACACCCGGGTGCACGACGGAGTCGAAAGACTTTTCGGCGCTCTTGCCGGAATTTGAAAAAGCCGGTGCCGCGGTGCTGGGCATGTCTGCCGATTCACCGAAAAGGCAGCAGAATTTCATCAACAAGCAGGAATTGACCGTCGATATCGCTTCCGACGAGAGTACCGCCTTTCTGGAAAAAATCGGTGTTTGGGCGGAGAAGAAACTATACGGAAAAACCTATATGGGAATCATCCGTTCCACATTTCTGATCGGACCCGACGGAATTGTTCTCAAGGCCTGGCCGAAAGTGAAGGTCAAGGGCCATGCGGAAGAGGTTTTGGCTGCGGTTCAGGCGGCATAGGTTCGAGAAAATGGTCGAACAGTTCAGTGTCGGCGCTGCGGTTCTGCGCGTCCTGCAAACCGGCGATCCTGCCGCCAAGGTGATGGCAGCGCGACGGGCCGCCCGGGAATGGCGGCTGGGGCGGCTGGCCCATGACTTTTGCGACGATATGCCGGATATCCCGGCGCGACCCGATCAACCCGTCTTGTTGCGCCCCCGGGACATGCCGCGACGCGGCAAGGGCACGTCGATACCCAGACGGATCGCCCTGATCCACGCGCTCGCCCATATCGAATTTGTCGCGATTGATCTCGCATTCGACATGATCGGACGGTTTGGATCGCAATTCCCGAGGGAATTTACCGACGACTGGATGCGGGTCGGAGCAGAAGAAGCGATGCATTTTGTCCTGCTCGACCGGCGGCTCCGGGCGATGGGCAGCTTTTACGGCGTCCTTCCGGCCCATGACGGCCTTTGGGATGCGGCAAAAGAAACGGCCTATGATGCTGCGGCTCGTCTGGCGATCGTTCCGATGGTGCTGGAGGCACGAGGTCTGGATATCACTTTGCAGACCGTGGAACGTTTTAAACAGCAGGGCGACCATCTGACGGCCAAGGTGTTAAATCGCATCTATCAAGATGAAATAAACCATGTTTCTTTCGGCACAAAATGGTTCGAATATGCCTGTGAAAGAATCAACTTGCCGCCGCATGGCCATTGGAGGCAGCTGGTAAAAACTCACTTCAAAGGCGGGTTGAAGCCACCTTTCAACGACTCAGCGCGCCAAGCAGCCGGTCTGACCCAAGAATATTATTATGGTATTGAATTGTTAACCAATATGAATTTACACCCGCTTAACGATTGACGGGGGAAAAGGTTCCACCAAAAATTCATCCCCATGGATTTCATGGGTCGCAAGCAAGGGTCCGATCAGTATATGACCGACAATATAGTAGTTTTGTTTCGTAAATCTGTGAGCAAGATCACAGCAATTGCTTTTCTCGGATCAGCAATGATTTTTTCTACCGCCGCATCAGCGGAAGCGGCTGCAGAAGCCAGCATCCCGCTTGACGTTCTGAAAAGTCATGCAGCGGAAAGCGCCCTTGGCGAAGCAGACCCGGCGTTCAAGATGATTTTCAACAATTGGGCCGGTCAAGGCAAGATGGAGCAGGTTAAATTGACCATCCCTTCGCGCAAGCCCGTTAAAGATTTCACGCTGACCAGTTCTTATGGTTTCCGTTCCGATCCCTTCAAAGGTCGCCGCGCCAGTCACAAGGGTCTCGATATGGCTGGTCCGATCGGCACACCGATTTATGCGACCGCCGACGGTATTGTCGGCCGCGCACAATGGCTTGGCGGTTATGGCAAATATGTTGAAATCAACCATGGTAACGGAATCCAGACCCGTTATGGCCACATGTCCCGGCTCAATGTCGACGCGAATGCGCGCGTCAAGAGCGGCGATCTGATCGGCTTCATGGGCTCTACCGGTCGTTCCACCGGCAGCCACCTTCATTATGAAGTTCGGATTGCGGGCGAAGCGGTCAATCCGATTCCATTCATGCAGTCCAATGATTTCCTGGTCGCGCAGAAACTGAATTCCCGCGTTGCATTGGGCGGTCCAGCCGAATAAGACGGTTTTAACACCTTTGGGAGAGGGTGCATGAAGGAGCGGTTTGAGCTTAAGGCTTGCCGCTCCTTTTGATTCTCCCTATCTTGAGACCATGAACCAGATGCTCGCAACCACCGAACAGGATATCATCCTGACACCCAATGCCGCAAAACGCGTGGCGGCCATTGCTGAAAAGCAGGGCAAAGCGGCCATCCTCAGGCTGGCCGTCGAAGGCGGTGGCTGTTCCGGCTTCCAATATCGCTTTGGCCTTGCCGACAGCATCGAAACGGATGATGTCACCGTCGAAGAATCCGGCGTTACCCTGGTTGTCGACGAGATCAGCCTCGATCTGGTGCGCGGAAGCGCGGTCGATTTTGTCGAGTCGCTTGGTGGCAGTGCTTTTCAGGTGACCAATCCCAACGCGGCTTCCGGTTGCGGTTGCGGCTCCAGTTTTTCCGTTTGATCGCTTTGTAACAGTCCGTTAGCACTGAGCTTGTCGAAGTGCGGTTACGGTCTTGAGGCGTATTTCGACAGGCTCAGAACTAACGGAAAGACGCTGATAATGCGCATCGCCAGCTACAACATCAATGGTATCAAGGCGCGCTTGCCGCGCTTGCTGGAATGGCTCGAGGAGACCAGGCCAGATGTTGCCTGTCTGCAGGAAATCAAGACGCAGGACGAGGGCTTCCCCGCCGACAAGTTCGAAGAAATTGGCTATGGCGCGATCTGGCACGGTCAGAAGAGCTTCAACGGCGTTGCGATATTGGCGCGAGATCAGGTGCCGGAAGAGACCCAACGCGGCCTTGATGGTGAACCGGAAGATCAGCATAGCCGCTATCTTGAAGCCAATATCAACACGAGAGATGGCACGAAAATAAGGGTTGCCAGCATTTATCTGCCTAACGGTAATCCTCATCCCGGTCCGAAATTTGATTTCAAGCTGCGCTGGATGAAACGGCTGCGCGACCGCGCTGCGGAAATTTGGGCGGAAGAAGTACCGGCCGTGCTGGCGGGCGACTATAATGTCATCCCGCGTGATAATGATGTTTTCTCGGTCAAAGCGATGCAGAATGATGCGCTGATGCAGCCGGAAAGCCGTCAGGGTTACCGGCGCATGTTATATGACGGCTGGACCGATGCCTTGGGCGTGACCTATCCTGCTGGCAATCTATGGACCTATTGGGACTATCGCAGCGGCGGCTGGCAACGTGACCAGGGTTTTCGTATCGACCACCTCTTGCTTAGCCCGTTCGCTGCAGACCGCCTCAAAAGTTGCGGTGTCGACAAGGAGCATCGCGGCCGCGAAAAGGCCAGCGATCATACGCCGGCCTGGGTAGATTTGGCGGTTTGATGCGGATGATAGTAACCGGACTTGCCATATTTGTCGGCATTTATCTGGTTCTGTTATTGTTGATTTACGCTTTCCAACGCCAGTTACTATATTTCCCGGATCAATCGGTGCCGGCTGCATCATATCTTGATAAAATGGGCATCACGGCGGTGGTTATCAGTTCTCGGCCAGACGGCGACCTTCAATCTCTATGGCACGAACCAAAAACATCCGGTTCTCCCGTCATCCTGTTTCTTCACGGCAATGCAGGATCGCATTATCAGCGGATCCCGATCTATCAAGCGCTCGCCAGGCGTGGTGCAGCGGTGCTGGGGGTTGGCTATCCCGGATATGGCGGCAATCCGGGAACACCTGATGAAACGGCACTAATCCAGACCGCTCGGGAAAATTATAACTGGCTGATTCAGCAGGGGATCAAGCCAAATCAGATCATCATCGTCGGTGAATCTCTTGGTAGCGGGGTGGCAGCCCATCTTGCATCGCAAAATGACGCCGCCGGGTTGATATTGGTCGCGGCCCATAGCGGCATGGATGAACTGGCACAGCGGCAGTTTCCGGTCTTGCCCATGCGTTGGCTGATGAAAGATCGCTATCGAACCATGGACCTTATCCATCATATCGATATGCCGCTGATCTGGATTCATGGAACAAGTGATGAACTGATACCATTTGCAATGGGGCAGCGGTTATTTAATGCTGCGAGGGACCCCAAAGCGGCTTATTCCATCGAAAATGGTGGCCACAATGACTTGTGGCAAAAGGGTGTCGACAAGATCATTCGCGAGGTTTCGATTGGGCTTGCAGCGGCCGCGACGGGAGAAAGCCTGGCTCGTTAAACCGACTTCTCATAAATCAGATATTCCCGGTTTACGGTTGCCTCAATCGCTTCGGCGATCGCCACCATTCCCTGATTGTCTTCGAGTATCCAGCCCAATTCGGCGCGTTTGGTGCCAAAATTAAGCTTTGCATCGCGGCGTATATATTCGATCAGCATGAAAACGATCTGACTGGCCAACCGACTGTTGTGCAGTTCCTTTTTGACACCCATTAACGGGATCCGCATCGAATTTGATTTTGGGAATTTCAGCCACCATAGCAGCTTCGCCCAACCAAAGGGCCAAAGCGAACCCTTCATGGTTCTGATTGCTTCGTTGATATCCGGAAGCGTCATCATGAAGGCGACCGGTTCCCCTTCCAGTTCGGCAATCCGGATCAAATCTCCGTGGACGATGGGCTTCAGGCTCTTGCCGGCATGGGCGATCTCATGGTCGGTCATCGGGACAAACCCCCAATTGCTCGACCATGCATCGTTCAGGAGATTCATGATGATCGCTGCATCGCGGTCGAAATGCTTTTTGTCGACCCGGCGGATATGGATTCTCTTATTGCGTTCACCCGACGCAACGATCCGGTTGACCAGTTCGGGGAATCCGTCCTCTACGGGGAGATGGTACGTCACCAGACGCTTGGCGACATTATAGCCGAAAGTTTCGATCCAGCCCTGATAGTCCGCGTTATGATGTCCCATCATGATCATCGGACTATGGTCGTGGCCTTGAGTCAAAAGCCCCGGCTCTTCCCAAACCGACATGCTGATTGGCGCGAGAACGCGGGTCATGCCCTGATCCTTCAGCCAGGCTTCTGCGGCGTTGATCAAGGCGTGCATCACCGCTTTATCGCTTGCTTCCATCAGGCCCCAATTGCCCGTTCCGGGACCCATGCCCTGTTCTGCTGGCTGTTCCAGCGCAAGCTCGTCAATATGCGCGCTGATTCGTCCCATCACCTGACCTTGTCGCAGGGCAAGAAAAAACTGCACTCTGGCATGTTCGAAAAACGGGTTTTTGCCTGGTGTGATCAGCTTCACGACTTCTGACTTCAGAGGCGGTATCCAATGGGGGTCATCCGCATTGAGTTTATAGGCGATGTCGATAAACTGTCTGGTCTGAGCCTTGGTATTCACCGGCTGTATGACTATATCCTGACCGGCCACCATAGTTTATCCTTCTATATTTGCGGCTGGCTGTGGCGTTAATTGCGGCGCAATGTCAAGGGCACGGGGGTCATTCCGGTCTTGTCCTTGCCATGATATTGCCACGATATGTTGCTCTAGACCGCTCAACAATTATGCAGGTGTTTATGAGTTCGACAGCCATCTCTCCGAAAAATGCGCCCAAGGCTGCACCGGAATCGAGCCGAAGTTCCGCGCCCGTTCCCGAGGACAATGAACTGATCCGGACCGCGGCCAAGGTTACGCGTGATCTCAATGCGCCCAGGCCGGCAATTTACTGGGCAGATTTCCTGGCATCGGTGGCTGTCGGCTACGGATCGCTGGCCGGCGCGATCATCAGTCAATCTACCGGACTCGCCCTCTTCTTCGGCTTGATTGCCATTCTGGCCTTATACCGGGCCGGTAGCTTCATTCATGAACTGACCCACGTGCGCCGCAATGCTCTGCCCGGCTTTCATCTCGCCTGGAACGCTTTGTTCGGGGTGCCGATGCTGATCCCGTCCTTCATGTATGAAGGCATTCACAGCATTCATCACCGGACCAAAAAATATGGCACGGTGGAAGATCCGGAATATCTGCCGCTGGCGTTGATGAAACCGTGGTCGGTTCCCCTATTTGTGATTGTCGCGGCACTGGCGCCGGTTGCGCTGCTGTTTCGCTATGCAATCTTGTCGCCGCTTTCTCTGGTCATTCCCCCGCTGCGGAAAGTTGTGGTAGAGCGCTATTCCGGATTGATTATCAACCCTGACTTTCGACGCAAACCGCCGGAGGGAGACCTGAAACGCCGCTGGCTGGCCTGCGAGATCGGGGCCAGCATCTGGGCTATTGCTCTGCTGGTCATGGTATCGACCGGCGTCATTCCGATGCGCGCTTTTCTGATATTTCTCGGCGTAATGTCCGGCAGTGTAATATTGAACCAGATTCGCACATTGGTCGCGCATCTATGGGAGAATGACGGCCACCAGATGAGCGTTACCGCGCAATATCTCGATAGTGTCAACGTGCCACCGCCAGGGACCTTGCCCGCCTTATGGGCGCCGGTGGGACTGCGCTATCATGCGTTGCATCATCTGATTCCCGGTGTTCCCTATCATAATCTGGGGGAAGCGCACCGGCGCCTGGCGGCAGAACTGCCGGCAGGTTCCAATTTCTACCGCGCGGATCACGGCAGTCTGTGGAAGTTGATCACCGGCCTCGTGCGCGGCAGCGCCGGTAGAAACTGAACCGGCTATTCCTCGGTCCGGATCAGGACTGTTTCGCCAATAAGGAAAAACAGGAGGAACGGTGCCCAGGCTGCCAATAACGGTGGATAGGCGCCGATATTGCCCATTGCGAGCGCGAAATTGTCCGCAACGAAATAGGCAAAGCCCAGCGCCATGCCGATTACCGCCCTGACAAATAGCTGCCCTGATCGGGCGAGGCCGAAAGCGGCGACAGCACCCAGCAAAGGCATCAGAATGGACGACATCGGTCCGGAAATCTTGTGCCACCAACCGGCCTTGAGGCTCATCGTCGGGCGACCGGCGCGCTCAAGCTCACCAATGGCAGTGTGCAAGGCAAAAATCGACAGGCTGTCCGCGCTGACATTGCTCAGGGTGAACTGATCCGGCAGGATGGAATCGCCGACCAATAATTCAGATCTCTTCTCCTGGGTGCCGGTGCTGACGTTGAAAAGGGTGACATCGCTGAGCAACCATCCGGACCCGGTGAACCGGGCTTCATCGCCTTGCAACAGGCTTTTCAGGCCATTTTCCGTCCGGTCGTAGACTGTGATGTCCTGCAACACGACTTTCTCGCCACGCCCGGTCACTGTTCGCGCGTTAATCAGACTATTGCCGTCCTTGACCCAAACATTGGTGCGTATGTTGCTCTCTGCCGGAATGGGACCAAATTCGACTTTCTCCCATTGACTTAAACGAGCGGTCGCGGGCGCGACGAGCGTTTCGTTAAACACGAAGGAAAACAACGCCACGCCCATGCTGGCTACAATCAGTGGCGCGAGAATCTGGTGCGCGGACAGGCCGCCCGCCTTCATCGAGACGACTTCGCTATTCTGATTCAATGTAGCCAGCGTGATGATGGTCCCCAGCAGCACGGAAAAGGGCAGAAAACGGGCCACGAGTTGCGGGGCCCTCAGGGATACATAGGTCCAGAGTTCGGCTTCCCCATTGCCCTCATAAGCCAGAATTTTGCCACTCTCGCCCAGCAGGTCGAGCGCCTGCAACACCAGCACCAGCAGCGCCAGCACCGCCAGGGTGCGGACGATGAACATTTTGGCCATGTAGATGGCGAGCGTCCGGGAAGGGAAAAAATCCATGTCCGGTTATTCCTTCGTCAACGCACGTTTGCGATTAAAATTGAGCAAGCCCTTGAAGACGCCGCCGAATTTGGAGAATGCCTTCTCGAGTGCCCCAATCGGCTGGCCACCGGGAACATGGGCGGCAACATGATACATCCACATGATCAGTGCGGCGAACAGGACAAAGGGCAACCACAAGGCAATGATCGGATCGACGAGGCCCAAGGACCCGACATCCTCGCCATATTCGTTGACCTTGTGATAGGTCACGATCATCACGATAGACAGAAATACGCCGAGGGCGGAATTGGAGCGTTTCGGCGGAACGGCCAGCGCAACCGCCAGTAGCGGCATCAGCAACATCATCACCACCTCTACCATGCGGAAATGAAAATTGGAGCGGCTTTCGTTGCGTTCGGCCGCCGGCCGTTTTTTGTCCATGCCGACCCGTACGAGTTCCGGTATGGTATATTCCAGATCCTTGCCGCCCCGCGAACGGAAGGATTCGATGTCGGGCAAATCAATGGGCAAATCATGGTTGCTGAAACTCAGGATGCGCGGTTTTTTATAATTGGGCGCATCGTGGACAAGCACGCCATCGGTCAGACGCAAGATGATCGTGTCGGGATCGTCAGTTGCAAGAAATTGGCCGTTTTTCGCGGTGACCGAAACGGTCTGGTCCTTTTTGTTTTCGGCGCGGACGAAAATTCCGCTCAATTTGGTGCCATTGTCACGGCTTTCCTCGATCCGCAGGGTCATACGATTGCCCAAATTGGTGAATTCCCCGACCTTGATCGAGGCACCGAGCGCGCCCGATCGCAATTCGAATCGCAACTCTTCATAATAATAGCGGGAAAGCGGCTGAATGAATCCGACCAACGCCAGATTGACCAGCATCAGGGCGACCGCGAACATATAGGGCACCCTGAGCAACCGCCCGTAACCTTGGCCAACCGCTCTGAAAACATCGAGCTCGGAGCTCAATGCGAGCCGCCGGAAGGCCAATAATATGCCAAGCAGCAAGCCTATCGGTATGCCGAGCGACAGATATTCCGGAATCAGATTGGCCAGCATCCTCCAAACAACGCTGACAGGTCCGCCCTCTGCCGCGACAAAATCGAACAGACGGAGCATTTTCTCGAGCACCAGCAGCATCGCGGCAATCACCAGGGTGCTGAACAGCGGCACCGCAATCAATCTTGCTAAATAGCGATCGGTAGAAGTCAGCAGTTTCAACTTGTTGTCGCCCTCTCACCATGTTTTCGCCGCAAATCAAATCCATAGCCATGGGCAGATCGGGGGCCGATTCTTGTCCGAGCCGGAGTAATGGCGCGGGTATAACGACTAGGAGTTACTACGTCATGTTGAAATTTGCGGCATCCATCGCATTGTCCACCACTATGCTACTTTCATCTGCCCCGGCATTTGCGAGCGGTCAGGTGGTTCCCAATGATCTTGGCAAATGCCGGTCGGGCGCTGGCCCTGCGGTTCTTGTCAATGTCACTGGTGTCAAGGAATCCAGTGGCAAAATGCGAGTTCAGACCTACCGTGGCATCTCGTCGGAATGGCTGAAAACCGGGGCATGGCTTCACCGCGTCGAGGTTCCGGCCAAGACCGGGAACATGCAGTTCTGCCTGCCGGTACCTTCCGCCGGAACTTACGCGGTTGCGATCCGGCACGATGTCAATGGCAATGGCAAGACCGATATATTCGGCGATGGTGGCGGTATGTCGAACAATCCCAGCGTCAACATCTTCAATCTCGGCAAGCCGAGCTACAAGAAAACTGCTTTCAGCGTCGGGAATGAAGTCAAGTCGATCAACATCAGCATGAAATACAGATGATGCAAATCTGTTCCTGGGGATAGGGCCCAACAAATGACCAACGTCGCACTTCTTTCCAATCCCAATTCAACCGGCAACCGGGCGATATTGCCGGAAGTGCGGTCTTATTGCGTGAAGAACAGCGATGTTTTCCACTATGAAGTGGATCACGTGGATGAGATTGCCAAGGCCTTGCAAATGATCGCCCGGGTGAAGCCGAAAGTGCTGGTCATCAATGGCGGCGACGGAACGGTACAGGCGGCACTGACCGAATTGTATCAGGGCGGGCATTTCGGTGACAACCCGCCACCGGTCGCCGTTCTGCCCAATGGCAAGACCAATTTGATCGCGCTTGATCTCGGATCCGAAGGCAACCCGCTCAAGGCGCTCGAGCGGATTGTCGAATTGGCCAAGCATGATTTGCACGAACATCTGGTCGACCGTGAACTGATCGCGCTTTCGGATGGCGGCAAGGACAGCAAGGTCGTTCTGGGCATGTTTCTGGGCGGGGCAGGATTGTCGGAGTTCATCCTCTATTGCCGCAACAAAATTTACCCGCTCGGACTGCCCAATGCTGCCGCTCATGTGCTGACGGTTTTTGCCGCGCTCGCATCGGTGCTGTTTGGCATTCGGGCGAAATTCCTGCCCAACCGGTCGTTGCCAATCAAAATATCCCTGATCCGGGACGGCCAGTTTCAGGGCAATTTTGCGGTGCTGATTGTCACCACGCTGGAACGGCTTTTGCTGATGAAGCGATCGATGCGGAACAAAAACGCGATCGGGCGGATGCAGTTCCTGGCAATTGATCAGCAGGCCGGGGCAATTATTCGCTTTCTGCTTTCGGTGATTTTTGGCCGCTTGGGCAAAAATGTGCAGAAGGGCATTCATCTGGAACGCGGGGACATGATTCGCATCGAGGGTGACGGCAGCAATGTGCTGATGGACGGTGAGCTATTCTGCGCCCAGCCCGGGCATCCGATCGTGTTGAAATCAACAAAGCCAGTGTCCTTTCTTCGGCTCGCCGCTTGAGCTAGGACGTTTCGCGTGAGCGAACTCAAGTCATTGATTGCACAAGAACTGGCCCAGCCCGTTGATCCCCGGGTTTCCGCTTTTGCTGCCGCGGTTGCCGAGCAATATGGCGAGGCATCGCGGGCCGTTCTTTTCTATGGCTCCTGCTTGCGAACCACCGAACTCGACGGGCAGATGCTCGACTTCTACCTGATCGTTTCAAGCTATGAGGCGGCTTATGGCAAGAGCTGGCTGGTACGCGCGAACAAGCGGCTGCCACCGAATGTGTTTCCGGCAGAACATGATGGATTGGTCGCCAAGGTGGCGGTGTTGAGCGAAAAAGATTTTCACAAGCTGAACCGGATTACCGCCAGCGCGGTCAGCGTTTGGGCGAGATTTGCGCAGCCGTCGCGACTGGTCTGGCATGCGGACGAACTGGCACGGTCTCAAGCGGTTGAGGCGGTCGAAGGCGCTGCGATCACTTTATTCGACATGACCTTCCCGATGATGGATATCGGTACAGAATATATGATTGAGGATCTCTGGAAACGGGGATTTGAACTGACCTATGGTGCGGAATTGCGCGCCGAGCGCAAGGATCGTTCCGATTCAGTCGTCGATTCTGATCCCGAGCGTTACGCGCGATTTGGACCAGCGGTCATGGCGGCGATTGCCGAGCGGGATAAAGCGCGGGGCAAAAAACTCAAAATCATCGCGTCTCGCGAAGCGGTCGAGAAACGATGGCGGCAATTGCGGCGCAACGGCAAACTGCTGACTCTCGCCCGGCTCGCCAAAGCCTCAGCCACCTATGCCGGCGGGATCGATTATCTGGCGTGGAAGATCAACCGCCACGCGGGCACCGAATATGTGATCAAGCCCTGGCAGCGCAAATGGCCGATCTTGGGGGCGTTGACGATGTTGCCGCGGTTGATTGCGGGGGGTGCAATCAAGTAGCGCCGCGTTGATCGATCAGGATCGAGATAGCCATCTCGGCTAAATCGCTCCAACTGCCTTACCAGCCGCCTTGAACATGCCCAAAATCTGGTCGACCTGTTCACTCGTATGTTCTGCGCAGAGCGAACAGCGCAGCAGGGTCATATTGGCTGGCGTCGCTGGCGGTCGGGCCAGGTTCACATAGAGCCCCTCGGCAAGCAGCGCCTGCCACATCAACGCGCCTTTTTCGAGATCGGGCATGATCACCGCGATGATCGCGCTTTGTGCTTCCGGCGTACCGAGGACGAAACCGAGATCGCGCAGGCCCTTATGCAGTTTCTTGCTGTTCTCCCACAGATGGGCGCGCTTGTTGCCGCTGTGCATCAGTTTGCGGATACTGGTTTCTGCGGTTGCAACTACGCTTGGCGGAAGAGAGGCGGTGAACACATAGGGGCGGCAAACCAGGCGCAATATCTCGAATTTCGGATGGTTGGAAACACAGAAGCCGCCAACCGTGCCGACGCTTTTGCTGAACGTACCGATGATGAAATCGACATCGTCAATCACACCTTGATCTTCGCAGACACCGCGGCCATTTTCGCCTATAAAGCCCATGCTGTGCGCTTCATCTACCAGTATCATCGCGCCGTTTTCCTTGCAGACGCGGACCATTTCCTTGAGCGGGGCGACATCGCCAAGCATCGAATAGACGCCTTCGAGGACGACCAGTTTTCCGGCTTCTGCAGGAAGACGCTTCAGTCGTTTTTCGAGCGCTTCGACGTCATTATGGCGAAAGGCGACAATCTCGGCATTGCCCATCGCGCAGCCATCGTAAATCGAGGCATGGCTGTCGATGTCGATGATAACATAGTCGCCCTTGCCCGCCAGCGACGAGATTATCCCCAGATTGGCCTGATAACCGGTGGAAAAGACCATCGCATGGTCCATATCATAAAATTCTTTCAACGCCTCTTCGCATGCCTTGTGCCCTGAATAGGTGCCGTTGAGAACACGGCTGCCGGTGGTGCCGGATCCGAATTCTTCCAGTGCCTTTATGCCCGCCGCGCGGACATCGTCGTCAAACGTCATGCCCATGTAATTATAGGTGCCGAGCAGGATGGTTTCCTTGCCGTCGCAGACCGCAACGGTCGGCGAGAGAACTTTTTCCATCACCAGCGAGAACGGATCCTTGATGCCGGTCGCAAGAAGCTTCTCGCGCTCCTCGATCAGCGGGTCGAATTTTGATAGTAGGTCGGTCATGTTTTTCTCATCTTGTGTTCCGAAGTTGATCCGGAACCCATTACGGAACACCGCAATTAGCGTGTATATGTTCCGGGGTGCCGCACCAGGCGGGGAGCACTTTTCAGTTTTCCATCAACTTCGCAACGGCATCGCTGAGCTGGCCGACGGTTTCGATATCGGCCTGCATGTTCATGGTGATGATGATATCAAATTCATCTTCCACTGCCGCGACAAAATCCATGACGGTCAGGCTGTCCCATTCGAGATCGCCCTGGAAGGTCGTGCCCGCCGACAAATCGACGCCCTTGTTGTTGAACGGCCCGATCAGTTCACTGATCTTGGCCATGATGTCTTCGCGATTTGCCATATATTGCTTCCCTCGTGTCACTGGCCAAAAAATGCCTTGCTTGACCTTTGCCAACGGATGCGCCCCATTGGCAAGCGAATAAGGCGCAAAAGCGGCATCAGCTTGCCCAAATGCGTTGACTGTGTCACTTTCTTGAAACTTTGGGGAAAACACATGGTAGAAGACAGAAAATGGGCGGTCGATGTGATCCAGGCGCTGCGGACGACCCAGCAACATCACGTCCAGCTCAGCCTGATGGCCGATCATAAAGCCAATATGCTGATCGGCGCCACGTTCATCGTCTTCACACTGGCTATTGGCCAAAGCCAAACCGGCGAGATGTCGATACCCCTGATGATTTTGGCAGTTGCGGCCTTTGCTTCCGCTGGCCTGGCCGCGATCGCGGTGATGCCGGCTTTCACCCCGCACAAGGGCGGGCCGACCAATTTGCTGTTTTTTGGCGGGTTCAGCAGTCTGTCGGAAGAGGAGTTTATCGAACATCTGTTGAGCAAGGAATTTGAGACTCAGGAAACGGTCTACCGCGCGATGCTGCGCGACATTTATCAGATGGGGATCGTGCTTGGCCGCAAGAAATACCGCTTTCTGGGGTGGGCCTATCGGGTGTTTCTGATCGGCTTGACGCTAACCTTCGTCACTTACATCTATGAACAGTTCGCCGGACCGATGCTCTGAATTCCGTTACAGCCAGTCGTTCTGGCGATACCATTGTGCAGTATCTTTAAGACCTTCGCGGGTCTCGATCTGGGGCTGCCAGAGCTGCGCTGGCAGGCGTTTTTGCGGATCAATCGTCCAGTCATCATGGCAAAAATAGTTAATCCGGTCTGCGGTAAGCTTGGCCTTGTCGCGGCGCACCAGACGATCCGCTTTGGCACCAAGGTGCAACAGCGATTTGGGCAGGCCGACGGTAGTAATGCGTTTGCCCATCGCCCAGCCTATCGCCTTGGCAAAACTGGCCTGGGTCCAGCCACCCGGCTTGCCGTCGTCGACCTCATAGGTCTCGGCGGTGAAGTCGTCATGATAGGGGATTAATGCCAATAGCGCCGCACCAAGATCATCAACATGGATGATCGACAACCGGCCGTCAGCATCGGGAGGCAGGGTGACAAATCCCAGTCGCGCCATTTTGAATAGATCCAGCATCTCGCCATCACCGGGGCCATAAACGGCGGGCGGGCGGATGATCGTCCAGTCGAGTCCACTGGTCGCGACAATCTTCTCTGCTTTGGCCTTGGTCTCGCCGTAGATCGACAATTGCGGCTGGGTGGCTGCCAGTGAAGAGACATGGATGAAGCGTTTTGTTCCTTCCTGTTTGGCGGCTTCGATGACCGCCAGCGTCCCGGCAACATTTCCGGACTCAAACCCGGCTCTGTCCGGCGCATTGACGACTCCGGCAATATGCAGGACGACATCGGCGCTGCCGCAAAGACTGGCGAGGCTTTCCGGATCGTCCAGCGCGCCCCGAACCCATGTAACATTGGGGCGATCTTCCTGCTTGCGCCGCGTCAACGCTCGCACGACATATCCCGCACGAACCGCCAGATCGAGCATCCGGCTGCCGACAAAGCCGGTTGCGCCGGTGATTGCGATTGTTTTTTGAGAAACGCCAGTCATGGTTATTAAACGAGTACCATCTGGTTGCGATGGACCACGGCGCTGCGCGGGGAGTAGCCCAGCAGCGCCTCCAGTTCCGAACTGCGGCGACCGATGATCCTGGCGCAATCCAGCGCGTCATATTCGGCCAGACCGCGCGCGATCGTCAGCCCGTCCTCATCCTTGATCTCAACCACATCGCTGCGTTCAAACTGGCCATCAATGGTGATGATGCCGGCCGCCAGCAGGCTGCTGCCCGATTGCAAGGCGGCGACCGCGCCGGCATCGACGGTTATCGTGCCCGCCGAAGTGAGCCGCCCGCCGAGCCAGGACTTGCGGGCATTGGCACCATCACCTGCCTTGAACAAGGTGCCTACATTGGTCAGCGCATAGCGCTCCAGCGGATGGTCTTCCCGCCCCGAGATGATCGACAGCTCGATCCCGGCGAGATTGGCAATTTTTGCAGCCTCAAGTTTGGAAATCATTCCTCCGGATCCGAGGCCGGAAGACGAGCTGCCATCCGCCATCGCCATGATATTCTCGTCAACCATATCAACGGTGCCGATAAACTGGCCTTTGGTTTCGCTGTCCGGTCTGCGGTCGTAGAGGCCATCAATATCGGAGAGCAGCAGCACCCGATCGGCCGATGCCGCCTGGCCCACGCGCGCCGCCAGCCGGTCGTTGTCGCCAAAGCGGATCTCGTCTGTGGCGACGCTGTCATTTTCGTTGATCACCGCTATGGCGCGATGCTCGAGCAGTTTTTCCAGCGTGGCGGTTGCGTTGAGATAGCGCTTTCGATCTTCCATATCGTCGAGCGTGAGCAGCATCTGGGCGGCGGTAATCTCATGGTCTCCCAGCAGTTCCGACCACAGGCTGCTCAGCGCGATCTGGCCTACCGATGCCGCGGCTTGCGCGTCGGCGAGACTGGCCCGGCCACCTTTTTCGAGGCCAAGCTTTCGCGCGCCCAGAGCGATCGATCCAGATGAAACGATGATGATACTGTCGCCCGTCTGATGACGTTTGGCAACATCTGCAACCAATGTCTTCAGCCAATCCCGTCGCGGTCGCCCGTCCTCGCCGACGAGCAACGATGAGCCGACCTTGACGACAATCGTGCCCTGCTTGGCAACACTCACAATGGCGACCAATCCTTGGTTTTATCCTCTTCGCCTGAGCCTGACGTTGGTTGTCCTTTCCGTTCGATTGAACTATTTTCACCAACGGCCTCGAGGATTTTGTCGAGCGCTGCGTCCAGTCCGGCGCCGGTTGCACCGGAGACCGGCAGGACATGCTCCGCTCCGGCTGCACGCAACTGATCGGCGATATCGGCCATCAGATCATCGTCCAGCAGGTCCGCCTTGTTGAGCGCCAGTATCTGCGGTTTCTCGGAAAGTCCGCCGCCATATTTCTCCAGCTCTTTGCTGACCGTTTTCCAGGCTTTCACAGGATCATCACCGGTCGCGTCGACAAGATGGAGCAATATTTTGCACCGCTCGATATGGCCCAGAAAGCGGTCGCCAATGCCCGCTCCGTCTGCCGCACCTTCGATCAGCCCGGGGATGTCGGCAAGCACAAATTCACGGCTTTTGTGCCGGACCACGCCAAGCTGTGGATGGATGGTGGTGAACGGATAAGCGCCGACTTTGGCGCCTGCGTTGGTTACTTTATTGATCAATGTTGATTTGCCCGCATTGGGCAGGCCGACAAGACCCGCATCGGCGATGAGTTTGAGCCGCAACCAGACGGCCGCCTCTTCGCCGGCTTCGCCAGGCTGATGCTGGCGCGGTGCGCGGTTGGTCGAGCTTTTGTAGCTGGCATTGCCGCGTCCACCAATCCCGCCTTCAAGAAAAGTCGCGCGCTGGCCTTCCCGGGTAAAATCCAGCAGCACATGCTCCTTGTCTTCCGACAATATCTGTGTGCCCACGGGTACTTTGACAACCAGATCCTCGCCGCCTGCGCCGGTCCGGTTGCGGCCTGCGCCGCCCTTGCCGCGCGGGGCCTTGAAATGCTGGGCATAGCGAAAGTCGATTAGCGTGTTGAGACCTTCAACCGCGAGAAAGACGATGTCGCCGCCTTTGCCGCCATTGCCGCCGTCGGGCCCACCATATTGAATATATTTCTCGCGCCGGAAACTGACAGCGCCAGGCCCGCCCTGACCCGAGCTGACGTAAATTTTGGCTTGATCGAGAAAATGCATGGTTGTGCATTTAGGGATTTGGTGCGGGAAAGGCTAGGCTTAGCTGCAATATAACAATATTGCTGTTTTCGGGTCCAAAAATCAGCCGCTATTACGCAGCGCGGTCGCGATCGCGTTGAGCGATAACTGGATGCCTTCACCGATGCGTGGGTCGTCTTCCCCGGCGCGCAGGCGCTTCATCAGCTCGATCTGCAGATGGTTGAGCGGTTCGATATAGGGCAGTCGCAATTCGATGCTGTTGAACAGGGAAGGGCTTTTCGCCAGCAGATGGGGCTGGTCGGTGATTTCAAGCAATATGTCGCGCGTCTGATACCAGCCGGAACGGATGCGGTTGAAAAAGGCCTGTCCCATCACCTGGTCTTCGACCAGGTCCGCATAGCGGGCAGCGATGCCCATGTCGGATTTGGCCAGAACCATTTCCATATTGGAGAGTGATGCCTGAAAAAAGGGCCAGCTCTGCGCCATATCCTTCAGCTTGGCCTTGTCGTCAAAAGCGGCGAGTGCCTGCCCGACGCCGTACCAGCCGGGCAACATCACGCGGGCTTGCGCCCAGCTGAACACCCAGGGAATAGCGCGCAGATCCTCGATCTTGTCGCTTTTTGTGCGGCTGGCGGGGCGCGAACCGATTTTGAGTTTGGCAATCTCGGTCAGCGGAGTCATTTGCCGGAAAAAGGTGCGGAACGCATCGTCGCCGTAAACCAGATCGCGATATTCGGTGAAGGCGACTAGCGAAATTTCGTCCATCGCCACGGCGAAGTCGGCTTGCACATTGATGTCCGTCTGATCGGGCTCCAGCGAATTGATCAGCACCGCCGAAGTCATGGCTTCCAGATTGGTTTCCGCTCCGTCTTCCGTGCCATATTTGGCCGCGATGACTTCACCCTGTTCGGTGATCCGGATGCGACCGGCAACGGTTCCCTTGGGCTGAGCCTTGATCGCCCCGAATGCAGAGCCGCCGCCACGCCCTACGGCTCCGCCACGTCCATGGAACAACTGCATTTTGATACCGGCATCCTTGAATATCGGGATCAGTGCATCGCTTGCCTTGAACAGGCTCCAGGTCGAGGTCAGATAGCCGCCATCCTTGTTGCTGTCCGAATAGCCGATCATCACTTCCTGAAACCCGCGTGCTTTTGTCAGCGCATACATTTCCGGAATGGCGAAAAAATCGGTCATTACCTCGGGTGCATTTTCGAGATCGGCAACCGTCTCGAATAGGGGTACCGCCATCACCGGACAGGAAGACGCTGTGTCACCGTCGGTCGGCGCGCGATAGAGACCCGCCTCCATCAACAGGACATAGACTTCCAGGATGTCGGAAACGCTCTCGCCGTTGCTGATATTGTAATTGGTGACGACTTCGGGGCCATATTTCCGATGCGCTTCAGCGGCGGCGCGGATGATCGACAATTCCTTTTCAGTTTCCTCGGAATAGGTGATCCATGGACTGACCAGAGGGCGATTATTGGTGAGTTCCGTACGAAGGCGTTCTACCCGCGCCGCTTCATCCAGGGCCAGGTAATCTTCCTCGACGCCGGCTTGCTTCAACAGTTCAGCGATCACCCGTTCGTGCACCCGGCTGTTCTGGCGCATATCGAGAGTTGCGAGATGGAAGCCGAACAGCTCGACCGTGCGAATCAGGCGTCCCAGTGCTCCGGATGTCGCGAAGACGCCTTTGCCGGCGGATTTTAGGCCGCGTGCCAGGATGACAAGTTCCGAGCGCAATTGTTGCGGATTGTCATAGGCTTCGGCCGGAATCGGCGAAGAGCGTCCCGGGACATGGCCGCATAGCTTGAGATGGGTCGCCGACAGTCTGGCATAGATGCCCGACAGCGCGCGGCGATAGGGTTCGTCCTTGCGGCTCAGTGCATCGTCGCCGCTCGCTTCGGCGAGCGCCAGCACCGCATCAGGAACTTCCGCGAGTTCGGTGGAGATCGAAAGCTCGGCACCCAGCGTATGGACGCAGGTCAGATAATAGCCGATGACGGTTTCGGCCGCGCGCGAAAGAGCCTCTTCCATGGCATGGGCGTCGACAAAGGGATTGCCATCGCGGTCGCCGCCAATCCAGCTGTTGAGCTTGAGAAAACTGGGCAGGCGTTCACCCAGAACCTGTTCCCATTTTGCATAAAGTCGCGGCAGGACGGGGAGGAATACATCCTTCATATAGCTTTGCGAAATCTGGACTTCGTCGGTGACGAACAGCCGCTCGCGGCGCAGCGGACGGGTCTGCCATAGCAGGGCGATCTGGCGCATAATCGCATCGTTCAGCAGATCGCCTTGCGGTGTTTCCGTATCCCCGTCGTCTTTCATCAGCAATAGTTCGGCGATGCGGGACCTGTGATCGATGATGCTCTTGCGACGTACCTCGGTCGGGTGGGCGGTCAGCACCGGCGCGATCAAAGCCTCGTCGAGCAACTTCAGCACAGCCTGCTTGTCGACGCCCTGACTGGCGAGCAATTCGACCGCCTCGATCACGGTTGCGCCTTCCTCCGCGGCCACGCCCTGACGGTCTTCGGCGAGATTGGCGAGTAGCGAAAACAGCATGAATCCGCGCACAAAGGCCAGCGTTTCATCGAGTGATAGTGCATCAAGGCCGGGGTCTATGGCATCCGCATCCGCCAGACCGCGGTGGCGATCAACGCTGGTCGACCGAATATACTCGGTGCGCTTGTACAACTCCTCCCCGCCATAGGAACGAATGACATCTCCCAGCAATTTGCCGAGATATTTGATGTCGGGATTCTGGCGAACGGTCAGTGCTTTTGTCATTTGACGATGCTGCACCGCAACAGATAATCGGTCAAGCCAAACTAGGGTCAGGACCTGTTAAATGCGCGATCCGTTAATCTGCACATCTGCCTTGGCCCAGATGATTTCGAAAGCGGCTTTTGCCTTTTTGGCCTCTTCCATCTTGCCTTGCCGTTCAAGCGCCGTAGCGAGTCCCGACATCGACCAGCCGTTGCGCGGATAGTCTTCCAGATCTTTCCGGTACACGGCCTCCGCTGCGGCAGAGCGTCCCGCTTCAAGCAGCGCCTGACCCAGCGACTGCCGGGTCGGATAATACCAAAAGGGCGGCTCCATATAAGGCAGGGTATCCTGCTTCGCTACGGCGCGTTCGAAATGGCTCGCTGCCGTCTCAGGGTTGCCCGACCTGAGCGCTATTTCGCCCTGCAACAGATCGTCGGCAATATTGAGCAGTACGCTGGCCGGGTAATCGGCGCTGTCCAAAAAGCGTATCTGCACTGAGTCCTTCACCGCTGCAAGTTTGACACGCTCGGCCTTCGCGCCGTTGATATCCCCCGTATTGGCCATCGCGATACCCCGCGCATAGCGCCAGATCGCGTTCGAATAATCGAGATTTTCGGGCGGGGCCGACTCGGCCAGAATATCCGACCATTTGCCAAACTGGGTGAGCGTCAACAGAGGAATGGTCTTGAAAAACTCCACCGTCGGAAATTGTTCAATCTGCTCCAGCCGGACATTTGCAGCGACTTTACGCGCCGAATCGATAGCCATTTGGCTCTGGCCCGCCATGCTGGTTGCTGCCCAGAGAAAATGGATATTATGCGGATAATACATCGCCGGATAAAATCCCTGCGCGTTGCAGGCGGCGATATATTCTTCATCAACTGCCGCTGCCCGGACATTTGCCGTGGCAGCATCGTCATAGCGTCCGACCCGCCAGTAAATATGGGCGGGCATGTGCACGAGATGCCCTGATCCCGGCACCAGATTGGCAAGCGCGTCTGCCTCTTCCTCAGCCCGTCCCGGGCTATTGGACGCCTCGACGGCGTGAATATATAGATGGAGGGCGAGCGGATGCTGCGGACTGCGGGCAATGGTCCTCTCCAGTGCGGCAATAACTTTCTCTGTCTCCGGCTTGGGCGTGCCGTCGGCTGACCAATAGTCCCAAGGCATCGTGTTCATCAATGCTTCGGAATAGATAGCCGCAGCATCATCATCTTCCGGATGGGCAGCAACGACTCGGCCCATTGCTTTGGCATAAGCGAGATCCAAAGGTGGGCGGGCGGTTGCCGCATCGCCGTTATAGCGCTTGGCCTGCGCTTCGATCAGTGCCTGTTCGAGGGGCGTTGCCGTGTCTTTGAGAGCCAGCGCACGATTAATCGCGGCGAACGCGGACTTGCGTTCGGCATCGCTCATCACCGCTTTGCCCTTACTCGTCACATTGATATTGGGACCGGTGGCCAAAGCCTCTCCCCAAAAGCACATTGCGCAACTGGGGTCGAGTCGCTGGGCCGCGCGAAACGATCGGATACTTTCAGCATGGTTGAAACCGAATGTCAGCACCATGCCCTGATTAAAGTAGCGATTGGCACCGTCCGAGCTGGTCGAAATTTTACGGTCATAGGCACCCATGCCTTCAAACAGCGGCGCGCCAGCCATTTTGACGAGCTCGGCGTCCGTCAAAGCCGTGGCAGCGACAGAACTGGATTGAGCTTTTGCGATCCCGTCCCCATAAGCACTCAATGCCAATAGCGTGGCACCTAATGTAAGATGTGATTTCCTCATATTAGCCTCCCTAAGCTAAGTTGTGCGACTCATTGGATACGCACGTTACTTGGAGGATTATAGCGCAATTTCGCGGTTATATCGAATCCGGGACGCCGCTAGCTCTCCAGCTCGATATCCCAGTAGAGCCAGTCATGCCACGTATCGTGCAGGAAGTTGGGCGGGAAAGCGCGGCCATGTTCCTGAAGATGCCAGCTGGTCGGTTTGATCGGACGTTTGGCGAGCTGCATATGCGCTTCCTTCGGCGTCCGGCCACCTTTCTTGAGATTGCACGGCAGGCATGCGGTGGCGACATTTTCCCAGGTCGTACGCCCTTTCTGGCGGCGCGGGATCACATGGTCAAAGGTGAGGCTGTCGGGCGATCCGCAATATTGGCATTCAAATTTGTCGCGCAGAAACAGGTTGAAGCGCGTGAAGGCCGGATATTCGGATGGCTTGATATATTTCTTGAGCGCAATCACCGACGGGATTTTCATGTCCAGATTGGGGCTGTGCACTTCGCGCTCATAGCTGGAAACAATATCGACCCGGTCGAGAAACACCGCTTTGATCGCAGTTTGCCAAGGCCACAAGCTGAGCGGATAATAAGAGAGAGGCGTATAGTCTGCGTTGAGGACGAGCGAAGGACAGCTTTCAGGATGCCTTTGCAGGTCGGGGTGATACATAAGCACTTGTCTCCCTTGTCCTTTACTGCCCGCTCTTTATGCCTAAGAACATCACATGACTATTACACAAAGAACAATATCCTCTTCATGACGTCAAGTGTGCAATTAAATCGGGATATTGTGGTGCGTTTCGCCCCTAGCCCGAATGGATTGTTGCATTTGGGCCACGCTTATGCCGCCATGATCGCGCATGATTTCGCCCGCGCAAGGGGTGGTCAGTTTCTGCTCCGTATCGAGGATATTGATAGCGCGCGCAGCAGACCAGAATTTGTCGAGGCAATTTTGGCGGACTTGCGCTGGCTCGGACTGGCTTGGGACAGGGACGTGATTTTCCAGTCTGACCGGTGGGACAGCTATGCCGAGGCAGTGGAACGGTTGAAGGCAATGGATTTGCTCTACCGCTGTTTCTGTACCCGGACGAGCATGCGCCAGGTGCAGGAGGCCGATTCGAACGAGGAAGGTCCGGACGGACCGATCTATGCTGGTACGTGCCGTCATCTGGACCCGGCCGAAGCCGATGAACGGGCGCAAACGGAGCCGCATAGCTGGCGTCTTGATGTTGCCAGGGCGGTCGCCGTGCCCGGACCGCTGGAATGGTTGGACGAACGGCATGGCAAGCAGTTGGCCCACCCGGAAAAGCTCGGCGATGTCGTCATTGTGCCGAAAGACACGCCGGTGGCTTATCATCTGGCGGTAACACTGGACGATGCCCGCGATCGCATCACCCACGTGGTGCGCGGCGACGATCTCTTCGCTTCGACCGATATCCATCGCTTGCTGCAAGCGCTGCTGGATTTGCCGACGCCAACCTACTTTCATCATCCGCTGTTGCTCGACGATAGCGGCGCGAAGCTGTCAAAAAGTCGTGATTCTGCCTCTTTGTCCATATTGCGGTCGGCAGGCCGTGACGGGTATGATTTGGTCCAAGATTTACGACGGGATATCTTCCCTGTTGGAATCTCGCTTTCTTCGGTTTAAGGTGAACTTATGAGCTATATTTTGATATTGATGATCGTCGCAGCCGCAGGTGCTGTTGTTTACGCACTGGTTCGTGGGCTGATCGCCTTTGCTAATATGAAGCCCGGTGACGTCGATGCAGACGGTATCACCGCGTCGCATAAAAAGCAGAATGAAATGATGTTTGCCCGCGTCAAATATCAGGCGATCGCGATTGTACTGGTGGTAATATTGCTGGTTCTGGCGGGCGGTCAAAGCTAGTCCGCCCCCCCGATGGTAAAACTCAACAAGATCTACACCAGGACGGGTGATGCCGGCACGACCGGACTGGTCGACGGGTCCCGGATTGCCAAGAATAATCCGCGCATGGCCGCGATTGGCGACGTTGATGAACTGAACAGTTCTCTCGGTTTTGCAATTTGCGAAATCACCGATGGCGCGCTGGTCAAGACATTGCGGATTGTCCAGAATGATCTGTTCGATCTCGGCGCGGATCTGGCAACACCGGCGCAGGAGGGTGATGACTTCGCTCCTTCAGAAATGGTGCTTCGCGTGGTGCCATCGCAGGTCGAGCGGCTGGAAACGGAAATCGATGCGGCCAATGCCGATCTTGATCCTCTGACCAGTTTCATCCTGCCGGGTGGCGCGAAAGCGGCCGCAGCCATTCACTGCACGCGCGCGATTGCCCGCCGGGCCGAGCGAACCTGCGTTGCCGCAGCCCAGGAAATGGCCATCAATCCGCAGGCTCTGGCCTATATCAATCGCCTTTCCGACTATTTATTTGTTCTCAGCCGCGCGCTCAACAATGGCGGAAAAGACGATATTTTATGGGTGCCGGGGGCATCACGCTAGACTGCAGTTACGCAACGCTTTGCGAATTTTTGCAACCATCCGGCGCAAATATGCGTTGTTGACCTAACAATCGTTCGCTCTATGTTCTGAAGAGAACCCGAGCATCCAACGGAGTAGGACTGATCGCCAGCCAACCGCAACGCCCGACTTCGACTTCGTTCGACGCAGAAAATCCCTCCCGATCGAGCGAGCTGCTGGATCGTTTCAAACATGTCAGGAACCATTCGGTGCGTCTGGCCAATGGCTTGAGTGACGCCGATGCCACCGCGCAATCGATGGACGATGCGTCTCCAACAAAATGGCATCTGGCCCATACCAGCTGGTTTTTCGAAACCTTCCTGCTGCGTGACCACGTCGCTGGCTACCAGCTGTTTGACGAGGCCTATCCCTATCTGTTCAACAGCTATTATGAAGCCGAAGGTGCAAGGCATGCCCGGCCGGAGCGAGGCTTGCTGACTCGCCCATCGCTGGCAGAAGTGATGGCTTATCGCACGCATGTCGATGGAGCGATGACCGATGCGATGCGAGGTTTCTCCGAAGAGTTGCGCGCTCTGGTCGAACTCGGCCTCCATCATGAACAGCAGCATCAGGAATTGCTGCTGACCGATATTCTCCATCTCTTCTCCCGCAATCCACTGAAACCTGCTTATTCCGATATGGCGCCGGTTCCCGCCGCTGAGCCCGAGTCACTCCAGTGGATCGAAGGCAGGACCGGTATCCAACAAATCGGCTATGAGGGGCCAGCTTTTGCCTTTGATTGCGAAGGCCCGCGCCACGAGGTGCTGCTGCACCCCCATGCGCTTGCCGATCGCCCGGTAACCAATGGCGAATGGCTCGCGTTTATCGAAAACGGCGGCTATCGCGACGCCCGCCACTGGCTGTCCGACGGCTGGGCCTGGGTGCAGCGGGAAGCCATTGAAGCGCCCTTATACTGGAACCGGGCGTCTGATTCGCAATGGGCCGAATTTGGACTGGCTGGCAATCAACCACTTGATCTGTCGGCACCGGTCAAGCATGTCAGTCTCTACGAAGCCGATGCCTTTGCAACATGGGCCGACGCGCGTTTGCCGACCGAAGCAGAATGGGAAGTTGCCGCCAATGATGGCCTGCCTAATACCGGCACCGTCTGGGAATGGACCGGTAGCGCCTATCTACCCTATCCGGGTTTCAAACCCGCCGACGGTGCAGTCGGAGAATATAACGGGAAGTTCATGTCGGGACAGTCGGTTCTGAAGGGCGGCAGTATCGCCACTCCACCAGGCCATATCCGATCCAGTTACCGGAATTTCTTTTACCCTCACCAGCGCTGGCAGTTCTGCGGACTGCGGCTTGCCAAAGATCTTTGACGCAAAGGACCATCCCCATGGACATGACCACTTCGCTTGTTGATCATACCTTTCGCAAAGACGTCAGGCGCTGCTTTGAACAACAGACCTATGCGATTCCGGCACGCTGGCTTTATGATCGGCGCGGATCCGAACTGTTCGAGGAAATCACCGAGCTCCCCGAATATTATCCGACCCGCACCGAAACGAAGCTGCTTATCGAGAATGGAACAGCGTTCGCGGAAGCTATCGGACCAAAACGGGCGGTGATCGAATTCGGGTCGGGCAGTTCGACCAAGACTCCCCATCTGTTGAAAGCGATCAATCCTGCCGCCTATGTGCCGATTGATATTTCAGGCGAGTTTCTTGAACATAGTGCATCGTTGTTGCAGGAGGAATTCCCGGACCTGCCGATACATCCCGTCGAGGCGGATTTCATGAAACGGGTGGCCTTGCCCGAAGCGGTTGCGGACATGCCGAAACTGGGCTTTTTCCCGGGGTCGACGATTGGCAACATGATCGCACGCACGTCGGTTGACCTGCTCCGTTTCATGCGGGAAACATTGGGTGAAGGCGCACAGCTATTGATCGGTTTTGACCGGATCAAGGATAAGCGGATACTGGTCGATGCTTATGACGATAGCGCCGGCGTGACGGCGGAATTTTCGTTAAACCTGCTCCACCGGATCAACCGTGAACTGGACGGCGATATACCCTGCGAGAAATTCCGGCATCTAGCGGTCTGGAATGACCTCTACGCCCGGATTGAAATCTATCTCGAAGCACAGGCTGACATGGAGTTTTCAATCGACGGGACTGTTCATGCATTGGCCAAGGGCCAGAAAATCCATGTCGAAAACAGTCATAAATATGGTTTGCGCGATGCCCGTCTGATGTTGCGAGCCGGCGGCTGGACGCCGTTGCACGAATGGAGCGACGAGCGAGACTATTTCACGCTCATGCTGGTCGAAGCGCACCCCTACAAGCACGCGCCCTAAGGGCCCTCGCCCTAGCGCCTATTTGGCTCTCGCTGCGGTCTGTTCCAGCTTGCGATATTTTGCACGCCAGATGGTAATCCATTCGTAAGCGCCGCGGCATTCATTCATCGCGCTGGCATCAATCAGGCGAAATGCCTCGCCGTCCCAGACATAATTTTCAGCGCTGCCGCAATCGCCAAGACCGCGCCCCTTGCCATGGCTGCTGAGCGTCTGGTCCTGTTCATCCCAGCTGGCATTGACCAGCAAAGGCTGGTTGCCTTCCCCGCCCCATGTCGGTTGGCGATCAAATTTGGCGGGTGTGAACGTCCAGCCCTCTGGGCTGTCTTTCCGATACTCGCCGATATAAGGCGCGCTGGAAAAATTATAAGCGCCGGAGCCACAGGATATCAGTACCAACGCGCGGAACAGATCTCCGCGCTTGCCGAGCGGATAGGCCTGATCCTCGACCAGCCCGTAGCGGTCTTCCTTGCATTTCGAATCCTCGGCCAGCGCGACCAGGGCACTGGCTTCCGGAACCAGCTTTGCGGTTTCCCATTGGTCGACGACGATCATTGGTGCATCGGTGTTTGTGGGCTGGAACGCACGCGAACCCCGGGCGACCAGAGCGGTGCTGGTACCGGCACGGTTTTGCTTCTGGTCAATGTAGCGCAAAGCTGCAGAGGAACCAGCGAGCGAAATCCGGGTGATATTGTCACCTCCGGGTCCCTGCACGACCAGCCGCTTCCCCTTGATGATCGCTCCCGCGACTTTTTTTGCATCCTCGCCAACAATTTCGATCGGATAGTCGCCTTGCACAATCGGGCCGGTATCGACCAGCTGACCATCCACAATCATCTTGTAGCGGTCAAATCCCTTTTCATCGAACAGGACGCGAATCTTGAAAATATCATCACTGCCCGAGGTGCGGATGATAGAAATAGGTCCGCCCCAGTCATCGAAGCGCGCTCCGTCTTCGTCCGGCAACAGCGATACTGCCTCGCAATTGCCAATATTGTCGCAGCCTGCGGCCCAGTCTCTGAACGTCGGAATATCTCCCGGCTGTGGCACCGGCAGGGCGGCGGTCGAGGCGATTGTGGCAAATAGGCCAGCGATGAAAGTGATTGGGGGCATAATTGCAATCTAGCCAGTTTGACCGACAATCGCTAGTGGCTTGTGCTATTACGATGAACAGCGCGAAAGGCATGGAATGAAAGCAATCGGTATTATCGGATCGGGGCAAATGGGCGCCGGTATCGCACAGGTTTCGGCCCAGGCAGGCTATCATGTCTATCTGTCGGATGTCAGCCTCGAGATCGCCGAGCGTGGCAAGGCCGGCGTCGCCAAGCAGCTGGCGCGACTGGTGGAGAAGGAAAAAATCGATCAGCAAGTGGCCGAAACCGCACTGGCTCGTATCGAACCGATCGTTCAGCTTGACCCGATGGCCAATGCCGACCTCATCATCGAGGCCGCCACCGAGCGGGAGGAAATCAAGCGCCAGATTTTTGCAGCCGCCTCCGAAGTTCTTGGGCATCAGGCGATCCTGGCGAGCAATACATCATCGATCTCGATCACACGGCTAGCACAGTCGGTGAAGGACCCCTCGCGCTTTGTCGGCGTACATTTTTTCAACCCGGTGCCGTTGATGGGCCTGGTCGAGGTCATCCGCGGTCTGGCAACCAGCGATCATACGGCCGTTCTCGCGAGTGATTTTGCCAAAGCCGTCGGAAAATCCCCGGTGATGGCCAAGGATTCGCCCTGTTTCGTCGTCAACCGTATCCTGCTGCCGATGCTCAACGAGGCTTTTTTTGCGCTCGGTGAAGGCACGGCGTCGATGGAGGATATCGACCGGGGCATTCAGCTGGGTCTCGGCCATCCGATGGGGCCGATCACGCTGGCCGATCTGATTGGTCTTGATACATTGCTGGAAATCCTGCGGGTGCTGCAGAACGACTTTGGCGATCCGAAATATCGGCCTGCACCGATCCTGCAGAAATATGTCGAGGCCGGCTGGCTGGGCCGCAAGACGGGCAAGGGCTTTTATGATTATTCGGGCGAAGTGCCGGTTCCGACGATGTAGGTGCAACCCCTTCGTCCTGAGCTTTTCGGAGGATGAAGACTGGCAGAGGGTAATCGTCCTGCGGCGGGCCTGGGACAAACGAATATAGGATGATATGTTGTGAGTGAAGAAATCAGAGACTTTAAAATTGATATCCCGAAGACCGCACTGGACGATCTGGACATCCGGTTGCGGCATGTGCGCTGGCCTGATCCGGAGCCGGTCGATGACTGGTCGCAGGGCATTCCGCTCGCATATGTCAAAACGATCGTCGATCATTGGCGGACCAGCTATGACTGGAAGCGCTGTCAGGACGAACTCAATCAATATCCCCATCATCTGACCGAGATTGATGGCGTCGATATCCACTTTATGCATATTCGCTCGCCGGAAGCCGATGCCCGCCCGCTGATCATGACGCACGGCTGGCCCGGTTCGCTTGTCGAATTTATGGACGTGATTGGTCCGCTGACTGATCCGGTCGCGCATGGCGGCGAAGCAAAAGATGCCTATCATCTGGTGATCCCGTCGCTGCCCGGATACGGTTTTTCGGGCAAGCCGACCACAACCGGATGGGGAACAGAAAAAATCGCGCAGGCGTGGGACGTGCTGATGACGCGGCTCGGCTATGACCGCTATTTTGCGCAGGGCGGCGACTGGGGCGGGATGGTGACGTCGGTTATCGGTGCGCAAGATCTTGGACATTGTGCAGGCATCCATGTCAATCTGGTGGTCGTCGGGACCCCGTCCGAAGAGATTATGGCCAATCCGACGCCGGAAGAGCAGGCGTCGCTGGCGCATTTTGCAGCCTATCAGTCGCAAGGAGCAGGCTATGCAGAAATCCAGCGGACCCGGCCCCAGACTCTCGGCTATGGCCTGGCCGATTCTCCGGTCGGACAAATGGCATGGATCATGGAGAAATTCCAGGGCTGGTCCGACGATGCCAAAGCCCCGGATGACAATTTCGACTGTGATCGTTTGCTCGATAATGTGATGATCTACTGGCTCAATAACGCCGGCGCTTCATCGGCACGGCTGTACCGCGAAAGTTTCGGTGCGCCCAACATCGACCCCGTCAACATACCCTCCGGGTGCAGCATATTCCCCAACGAAATTATCACCCCCTCACGCCGCTGGGCAGAGCAACGGTTCAAGGATTTGCGCCACTGGGGCGAACCTGAGAAAGGCGGTCACTTTGCCGCGATGGAAGTGCCGGAATTATTCATCGCCGAAGTGCGAAGCTGTTTCGGTTCTATGGAACTCTAGCAGCGCGTGCTGGCCTTGATCACCCGGCGGCTGATGACCGCGATACCGACGCTGCTGGTGATCATTTTGGCTTCCTTCTTCCTGATGCGACTGGCCCCCGGCGGGCCCTTTGACGGGGAACGCCCGCTGGATCCGGAGACGCAGGCAGCATTGCAACAGGCTTATGGACTGGACAGGCCGCTGTGGGAGCAGGCGTGGCTCTATGTTTCGCGGCTGGTGCAGGGCGATTTCGGGCCATCTCTGGTCTACCGCGATTTCACCGTATCAGAGCTGATCGCTCAGGGGCTGCCGATATCCCTGACGCTTGGGGGGCTGGCAATATTGCTTGCCTTGGTCATCGGTGTAACGGCTGGCCTGTTTGCCGCCGTGCAAGCCGGAAAGGCAGTCGACAAGACGATCATGATGCTGGCGACTGTCGCCACCGCGCTGCCGACTTTTGTCACCGGACCCGCGCTGGCGCTGTTTTTTGGTCTATGGCTGGGATTGCTGCCGGTGTCGGGAACGGGTGAAGGCGGTGCCTGGCTGATCATGCCGGTCGTCGCGCTGGCGCTGCCGGTGTCGGGCGCCATCGCCAAGCTCACCCGGGCGGGACTGGCGAGCGTGCTCAAGCAGGATCATATCCGCACCGCGCGGGCACGCGGCCTTTCCGAAACCAAGATCCTGTTCAAGCACGGCCTGCGGCCCGCGCTGGTCCCGGTGGCCAGCTATCTGGGTCCGGCAGCGGCAGGCCTGTTGACGGGAGCGGTCGTGGTCGAGACGGTCTTCGGGCTGCCGGGGCTGGGACGCTATTTTGTGCAGGGCGCGCTCAACCGCGACTATCCGCTCGTGCTCGGCGTGGTCACGCTCTATGCGGCGCTGATCATATTGTTCAACCTGTTTGCCGACCTGATCTATGGCTGGCTCGATCCCAGAATGCGGGAAGGGTGAAGCCGTGCTGAAACGCCATTTCCCGCTTCTGATCGTCTTGATGATAGTGGCGCTGGCGCTGTTGCTGCCGTTGCTGCTGCCCTGGACCTATGACCAGATCGACTGGGATGCCGTCCGCGCGCCGGCGTTCAGCGGATGGCATATATTCGGTACCGATGAAATTGGCCGGGACCGCTTGGCGCGGCTTGCCGCCGGAACCCGGATCACGTTGATGGTGGCGATCGCCGCGGCGCTGGTTTCGCTGATTGTCGGCATCGCCTGGGGGGCGACCGCAGGCTGGGTCGGCGGCCGGACCGACGAAGCGATGATGCGGATCGTCGACGGCCTCTATGCGCTGCCGTTCATGTTTATCGTCATCCTGCTGATGGTGGTTTTCGGGCGGTCGATATTGCTGGTCTTCGTCGGCATCGGACTGGTCGAATGGCTGACCATGGCGCGGGTGGTCCGCGGGCAGGTGATGGCGCTCAAACAGCGACCCTTCATATTGGCGGCGGAAGCAGCCGGGACGCCTTCCATCACGATCATTCTGCGCCATATCCTGCCCAATATAGCGGGCGTCGCGCTCGCTTATCTGATGCTGACCGTGCCGCAGGTGGTGATGGTCGAAAGCTTCCTCTCCTTTCTCGGTCTGGGTGTGCAGGAGCCGCTGACCTCGCTCGGCATATTGGTGAAGGAGGGTGCCGACGACATGGATATGACGCCGCTCGGCCTAGCGCTGCCAGGCGGCCTGCTCGTGGTGATATTGGTCTGCCTCACGATAGAAGGCGAACGATTGAGAGACCGCTTTTCATGAGCCTTTATGAACTCCGGAATCTGGCGGTGGATATTGCGGGCAATCGGCTGGTCAAAGATGTCAGCCTGACCGTCGAGGCGGGGCAGTGCACAGCGATTATCGGTGCCTCCGGTTCCGGGAAAAGCCTGACCTGCCTGACGCCGTTCGGGCTCACGCCGGGCACGGCCTTCGGCTCGATGATATTGGATGGTATAGACCTCGCTGGCGCCGACGCTCGTCAATTGCGCGATGCACGCCGCAGGCTCACCGGTTTCGTGTTTCAGCAGCCGTTGACCGCGCTGACACCGCATCTGACCGTCGGCACGCAGTTGCAGGAAGCGACGATGCAGGCGGGATCAGCGCGCCCATCGCGGCAGGAGCTGGCGCGTAAGCTCGAGCGCGTTGGCCTATCCCGACCCGATGAACGGCTTGAGCAGTTCCCGCACCGATTGTCCGGCGGGGAACGGCAGCGGGTGATGATTGCCGCTGCTATTGCACATGGTCCCAAATTGCTGATCGCCGACGAACCGACCAGCGCTCTCGATGCATCCTTGCGGGCCGAGATCATGGACCTGCTCGACGAATTGCGCGCCGAGCAGGGGCTGGGGATGCTGCTGGTGAGCCATGATCTTGCTTCGGTCGAAGGTCATGCCGATCAACTGGTGGTGATGGACGAGGGGCGGGTGGTGGAAACCGGCCCAACTGGTGACGTGATTGCCAATCCTGTGGAAGATTATACGAGGCGCCTGATAGCGGCGACATCGCGGCTGGATGAGCCATCACCGAAGCTTGGCCCGCCTCGCGACAGCCTGATCGAGACCAGGGATGTTGGTGTCGAATTTCACCGACCTGGCTGGCGTCGCGGGAAAATCCAGGCGGTTGCGGACGCCAGCATCACGGTTCGGCAGAGCGAATCTCTGGCCCTGGTCGGCGGTTCCGGTTCCGGAAAATCAACGCTTGGACGGGCTATCGCCGGAATCGGGCCGGTGACCAGTGGCGAAATCCTGTGGCAGGGGACATTGCTTCCGGAGCGCCGCAAGCGCAGTCTGGAAATGCGCCGGATGGTCCAGCCGGTGTTTCAGGACCCGGTAGCGAGTCTCGATCCGCAATGGCAGGTCATCGACATCGTGACCGAACCGCTGCGCAATCTGCGTGCCGAGCTGACAAAGGCCGAACGGACCGAGATGGCGCGACAATCCTTGGCCGATGTCGATTTGACCGACGATTTCCTGACCCGTGTACCGGCCAGCCTGTCGGGTGGTCAGGCGCAGCGGGTGGCGATTGCGCGAGCAATTATTGCGGCTCCACAGCTGTTGGTGCTGGATGAGGCTACATCCGCGCTCGATCCGCTGGTCGGAGCGGAAATTCTGAAGCTTCTCCTCCAGCTTCAGGTGGAGAACGGCTTGAGCCTGCTGTTCATCACCCATGACATCGCTGCGGCCCGCCGTTTGTGCCACCGGATTGCGGTGATGGAAGAGGGGCGGATTGTCGAAACCGGTGATATGCAGGCGGTCATTGACGATCCCCGGCATCCGGCGACGCAAAAGCTTGTCGCCGCCAGTTGAAATAGGGGCCACTCGGTTGGCGGGGTGACCCCTTTTTCTCAGTGCAATTTCTGTGAATTCAGAAGGATATACCGAGGGTAAAAACAACCGCACTATCGGTGAAATTGTTGATCGGTGGCGCGTCAGTATCGGTATAGGCCAGCGTGGCGGTCAGATTGTTGGTAACCGCCCAGTCCACGCCAAGCATCCAGTCAACATAGTCATTGTCACAGACGATACTGGCTGGAGTGCAAAGAGCCCCGTCATTGACCCCGATATTGGCATTCACCGTGAGCGGCGTATTCGGAACGCCGGCTGAAACACCGGTATAGATATAGACATTGTCGGAATTTCCGAGGCTGGCCTGGTTCCAGGCATATGCGATTCCGCTTTTGACTTCGACCGGACCGATCGAGCCGGCCACCGAAGCATAAGGTTCAAAATAGTCGCTGGGTCCGGCGACACCGTCTTCACCATTCGGAAAGAAATAATAGAGCAGGCCGGTATCCAGCGTCAGACCCGACATTATTTCGCCGGACCAGCCACCATAGATATCGAGTTCCGTGTGACCAAATGTAGGGCTGTCTTCAATGGAAGATCCCCAGGCTCCGATATAAAAGCCGCTTTGGTGAGCGACATCGATGCCACCCTGGATTGCGATATCGCCATCGGAAAAGGACAGGCCGCGAAAACGGTAATCCGACGTGACCGCAGCATTTCCTGAAACTGTGATGGCGCCGGGAGCATCGACTTGCTGAGCGAAGGCCGGTGCGGCCGTGGTTGCGAGCAATATGGCCGAGAGATCGATGATGTTCGACTTGGCTCTTTTGGCAAGGCTGATTTTATTGGACGTGCGCATGGAAATCCCTTTCTGGTTAATGCGTAGCGCCCCTCCTGATATTGTCACGGCTGTCATATTATTGCGCCAGATACTCCAAACGCGAACAGTCTCTAAACATGCACGAAAAAGCTGGTCGATATTACTGCGGTGCACAAGAAGGAAAACGACAGGCAAAGTGACATAATGTTATAATGTGGCACTAGCGCAACAAACCGGTTTCCGGTCGATTAAAATTTAGGCGGATAGGATTCAGGGTGGCTAAAAAAGCGTCACTGCAGCCTTCACACATTCATCGTCGCACTTCGGTCCCGCGTTATTACCTTACTCGCTCTCGGTCGATTCTGGCGTGGGAACCTTCTGTTTAGCACTGGCTTCGAGCTTGACAGTTCCTCCCTCCGACAATGACTTGATATGAACGTCACGCTGCGGGAACGGAATTTCGACTCCATGTTCCTTGAACAGATCCCAGACCCGTTTGAGAATCGCTGCCCTGAAGTTGCCAACCCCCGATTGCGGATCCTTGATCCAGCAGCGGATTTCAAAATTGACACTGCTTTCGCCAAATTCGAGCATCCAGACGACCGGCTTGGGATGGCTAAGCACGCGCGGTACATCGACGCAGGCCTGTTGCATCAGATCAATCGCGTGATCCATGTCGGTTTTGTAAGACACTCCGACCGGTATGCTGATCCGGACATTGGGGCTGGAATAGGACCAGTTTTCAACTTCCCGCGTCATCAGATCCTCATTCGGGATCAAATGTTCCTTGCCTGCGCGGGTGAGAACCGAAACCGCGCGTACGCCGATCTTGTTGACCCAGCCGTATGTATCCCCGACCGCGATCACATCACCCGGCTTGATCGAACGATCCATCAGCAAAATGATACCGGCTATCAGGTTACCGATCGTTTTCTGCATACCGAAACCAACGGCCAGACCAAAGGCGCCGGAGAAAACCGCCAGCGCGGTCAGGTCTATGCCGAGTATATCGAGGCCGAGTACGAAAGCCGCCGCCAAAATCGCCACGGTTGCGAGTTTCTGACCAAGGACTTTCTGTGCGCCATCCAGCTGGCTGTTGCCGATAATATGGGACACGATTTTCATCAAGGCCCGGGCCACGGCGAGCAAGATCACTGCGGTCATGGCCACCGTCACGATCCACCAGAGCGAAATTCGGCGGGAGCCGAGGTCAAAGCCGACACGCTCCATGGCCTCTGCTATCGGCGCTATGCCTCCGACGAGGCCAGAGCCAATGGTAACAAAAAGAGCCAGACCAACGATTGTTCCCAGCCAGTCAGGCATCCGTACTCCGCGGATCAGATCATTGGCAAACAGGCCGACGGTTATCGCAATGGTGAGTGAAAAGACGACATGGGCAATCAGGTGCCAGGGATAGGCGGCCAGAAAGATACCGCATAAAATGAATGTTGTCGCACGGCGGGTCATGTCGCGAATCCGGCGACCGGCGAGTTCGCTCTCGTAACCCGCGCGTGCTTCCCACAGGTGGCGCAGCTTGGGTCCGATAAATTTGCTGAGATACCAGCCCGCTGTCAAAGCGATTGCGGCTAGCCCTGCGGCAACTATGCCTTCAATATACTGGACGTTGCGCGGCGTATCAGCAGCCAGTGATTCCAGATATTGCAGGACTTGATCGATCATGATCGCGCACTGTGATAATTTTCAAAGCCTTTGGCAAGGTCCGCTATCAGATCGTCCGGGTCTTCCAGTCCGATATTCAGTCGCACCAGCGGGCCTTTTGCGGTCCATTGGGTTGCCGTACGATGTTTTGCCGGATCGACCGGAAGAGCGAGGCTTTCAAATCCGCCCCAGCTATAGCCGATGCCGAACAGCGCCAGCGCATCAATGAAAGCGGCACGGGTGTGGTCGTCGCCGTCGGAAAGCTCGAAGGAAAAAAGACCGGATGCGCCTTTGAAGTCTCGTTTCCATATTTCATGACCCGGGCAATCGGGCAGGGCGGGGTGGAGGACGAGGCCTACTTCGGGCCGGTCCTTCAGCCAGTGCGCAATTTTCATTGCGCTGGCTTCATGCTGGCGCAGCCGGACTTCCAGTGTCCTTAGTCCGCGCGCCGCAAGATAGGCATCATCGGGAGAAACCACCTGGCCGAGTTGTTGCGCGGTCCGGCGAATACGGGTCCAATAGGCGCTGTGCGTGGTGACTGCGCCCATCATCACGTCGCTATGACCCACAATATATTTGGTTGCAGCGGTTATTGCGATATCAACACCATGCTCGAGCGCCGGAAAATATCGCGAGGTTGCCCATGTATTGTCAAGCAGGGCCACTATGTCAGCTGCATGCGCCGCTTTGCAGATGGCAGGCACATCCTGAACCTCGAAGGTAAGGCTGCCCGGACTTTCCATCAATACGGCCTTCGTAGTGGGACCAAAAAGACCGGCAATATCCGCCCCGATCATCGGATCATAATAGCGGGCCGTGATGCCCATGCGCTTTAGAAAGGCGTCGGCAAAGCTGCGGCTGGGGTCATAGCTGTTGTCGGTGAGCAAGACCTCGTCGCCCGGCAGCAATACCGCGAGTAGCGAACAGGAAATGGCGGCAAGGCCGGAAGGATAAAGCATGGTCCCGGCCGCTCCGGGTTCCATTTCGGTCAGAGCTTCGGCAAGCGACCATTGGGTCGGGGAACCGCGGCGGCCATAGAAAAAATGACCGTCATCGTTGGATTTCAGGCCTTCCCTGAGATGCGCGACATCGTCATAAAGATGCGTACTTCCGCGCCATATAGGCGGATTGACCACAGCTCCGGTCCATGTCTTCCGTCGACCACCGGTGACGGCCTGTGTCGCAGGTTTTTTTGAACCAGAGTCGTTCCCGGCCAACTATAGTTCCAGTCGCACCAGCATCTTCAGGCAGTTTCTTTCGGAGTATCCGCGTCGGCGCCCCATTCCGCCCAGCTGCCATCATAAAGCGCGGTTTTTTCGGCGCCCGCAACCGCCGCTGCAAAGGAAACGACCGCTGCGGTTATGCCCGAGCCACAGGTAGTGACAAGCGGTTTGGAGAGATCGACACCGGCATCATTGAAGATGGCCTTGATCTCGTCACTGCTTTTCCACGTCCCGTCTGCGTTGAAGAAATCACTGTGAGGAATATTGGTCGAGCCGGGGATATGGCCAGAGGCGATATCGCCGTGCGGGTCGGGTGTTTCACCGCTAAACCGGTCAGCAGGCCGCGCGTCGACAACCTGTTCATTCTTGCTGTGCAGATTGGCGAGCATATCCGCCTTGGTGCGGACGTCCTTGTCATCTTTCCAGACCGTGAAATGGCGGTGGCGCAGTGCTTCCTTGCCGGTTTCAAGTGGTCGGCCTTCAGCCTTCCATTTGGCGATGCCGCCATCGAGTAATGCGACTTCATGCGCGCCAAAAATGGTGAGCATCCACCAGGCGCGTGCTGCGCTCTTGAGCGGACTGTCGTCATAGAGAACCACGCGGCTGCCATCACCCAGGCCAAGCGATTGCATCCGGCTGGCAAATTTCTCGGCCGGAGGGAGCATATTGTCGATTGGATTACCGGTATCGGTCAATTCACCGAGATCCATGAACACCGCGCCGGGGATATGGCCAGCCTCATATTCGGCTGCAGGATTGCGTCCGGCATCGGCCATGAATTTTGTCGCGTCGACAATTCGCAAATCAGACGCGCCCAATTCGTTGGCCAGCCACTCGGTCGTTACCAGCAATTCCATATTAAACTCCTCATGCCCGCAATTATTTGCGCTTTTCATCCCGCCGTTTAGCGATTCGATTTCCTGCCGTCGAGGCTATAACGCATTGCTCCGCGAATCCACCGCTTATGTGGTTTTTGTGCAGAACGAGTCGTAGCGGTCACGCTTGATTTGCGACCAAATCAGCGCCGGTTGCTGTCTGGATGGGCAGATATCATCCCGCCGCGAAAGGGCGGTGGCCAAGCGGCGCAAAGCTGCGGGGACCCAGGTCCAGCCGGAACGGTGCCATTTTCAGGCGTGGGGGCTGATGTTCCTGACCGACGAGATAGGCTGCGGTCTGAAAATGCTGGAATCCGGCACCATCGGTAAATTCAATCGAGATTTGCACCAGCGGAACGAACAAAGCCTGCGAGCGAAATATGATCGGATGGATGCTGGCCAAGGGGATGCGAAACTCCGCGACGATTTTTTCGGTTTGCCCGGCCCGGAGAGCCGGAAGTTCCCGGAATGTTGAGAGATCGGCCAAAGCGGGATCGCGGGTGCCGTTTTCCCCGGCCTGACCCATAGAGCCCTGGACCCTGATCCCCGTCAGAACTTCGCCGCCATGGTTGGACAATGTGAGTTCGAAACCCACGACCGCGTTGAACAACGTCGCATTGGCCGAATGTGGCTGGAAGCCTATGGCAATGGCAGGTGCCGGCTGGAGCGGTTCCGGAGGTTCTGCGATGGGGTCTGTCAGTCCGGTCTTCGCTGCATCAGCCTTTGTGACAGTCGGTTGCTTGAGGGATGTACGCCGCGCGCGCCACAGAAACATCGCGCCCAGCAAGACGAAGAACAGGGCTGCTACCAAGAAAAGATACCAACCATTTTCCGCGGTAGTTGATTCCAGTTCTGGAAGGGCTTCCGAAGGAGATGGAACGTCATCGATTTTCGTGTCCGGGACGCCAGCTGTTTCCACGCGTTCGTCTATGGCGGCTGCCGGATCTGCTATTGGCGGATCCGTTTCCGGTGGAGATATTTCTGCTCTGACGTCGGGGCGAAGCGGGACCTGCCTGACCGGCTGCTGTGCTTGGCTGACCCGGCTGTCGATGGCGGCTGGACCAACCGCCCGATTGCCGGATTCCGGTGGCGCTATTGCAGGCGCGGTGCGTGGCGGAGCAACCGGCGGCTGAACAATCGGAATCTCGGCGTCAACGGGCCCCTGGACAACATCCCCGTCCGAAGTGTCGCTGGGTCCCGGCGGCAGCGAATAGCTTTCCACCGATGGCCGGTTTCGGAGATTGGGGATAGTATCATCGGCTGACGGTTGAGCCATGGCGACCGCGCTCGGGAACAGCCCCAAAGCTACGCCGGTCAAAACCGTCCTGATCCAATTGTTTGTGATCGTCTGAAAAACAGCCAATTCCCTGTACATTCCCGGATCAAATTTCCGCCCAAAGCACTGAACCTGTGATGAATGCAGCAGGGGTGATGACATGAAGCGCCCCTTGCACTAGATAATCGGCATGACCGATAATCCATCCACTCCCCAGAGCCCGAAATTTTTGGGCAAGGCGAGCGCGATTCCCTCATCTCCCGAAGAGGCGATGCTCGACTATGTACCCAATCCTCGGGCAGGCGAGCTATATCTGGCGCGCTTTGCTGTGCCGGAATTCACGTCGCTTTGTCCGGTTACCGGCCAGCCGGATTTTGCCCATCTGGTGATCGACTATGCACCGGATCAGAGCATCGTCGAATCCAAATCGCTCAAGCTGTTTCTGGGGTCGTTCCGCGACCATGCTGCCTTTCACGAAGATTGCACGGTCGGAATCGGCAAGCGCCTGTTCGACGAGATGAAGCCCAGATGGTTGCGGATCGGCGGCTACTGGTATCCGCGCGGCGGGATTCCGATTGACGTGTTCTGGCAGTCGAGTGAGCCGCCCGAAGGACTATGGATACCGGAACAAGGCGTTGCGCCCTATCGGGGGCGTGGCTGATGACGCATAAATTCTACGGTGGGCCACTGTCGCTCTACTCCGGCAAGGCGCGGGCCTATCTCGACTGGAAAGGGGTGGATTACGAGGAAATCCTGAGCACGACGGAAGTCTACAAGACGGTCATCGTTCCCAAAGTGGGCCGTCCCGTCATCCCGGTGATGGTAACCGAAGAGGGGGAAACGCTTCAGGACACAACCCTTATCATCGATCATTTCGAAGCGAAGACCGGCGGGCCGTCGGTCTATCCCGATACACCGAAACAGCGGTTGGTGGCTTTGCTGATGGAAGTATATGGTGACGAATGGCTGGTGATCCCGGCGATGCACTATCGCTGGAACTATAATGAAGAATGGGTCTACGGCGAATTTGGCGCTGTCGCAGCGCCGGAAGCCAGCAAGGAAGAGCAGTTGGCAATCGGCCGCGAGCGCGGGCAGACGTTCAAGGGCTTTTGCCCGATATTGGGGATTAACGAGCAAACCATCCCTGCGATCGAGGCAAGCTACGAAGCGCTTCTGGCCGATCTCGACCGGCATTTTGCGCAATATGATTATCTGCTGGGTTCGCGGCCCTCGATTGGCGACTATGGCCTGATCGGGCCGCTTTATGCCCATTTATACCGCGACCCGGCATCGGGCAAGATCATGAAGCGTCTGGCACCGAAAGTTGCCGCGTGGGTCGAGCGAATGGTGGACGTCCAGCAGCCGTTATCCGGAGAATTTCTGCCCGATGACGAGGTTCCGCAGACCCTGGTTCCGGTGCTGGAGAGGATGATGGCGGAGCAGATGCCATTTCTTCAGAGGACCGCAGACCTCTTTGCCGTCTGGGCCAGGACCAATCCCGATACCGAAATTCCGCGCGCGGTCGGGATGACGGATTTTACCGTGGAAGGCGTGACCGGACAACGGATCGCACCGCCATTCAGCTTGTGGATGTTGCAACGGGCGCTGGAATATTATCAGGAACTGAAAGGTGCGGATAAATCAGCTGCTGATGAATTTTTATCGACGATCAACGGCACATCGGCGTTTGGGAATTTCACGATGGAGCGGGCGTTGGCGTTCAATAACTTCAAGCTGACTCTGAGCTAAGACCGCATGCTGCCTCAGGATTGCGAATAATTAGCTGATTAACCCTATCAATCGGCCGCCGCTAATCTTATATATTAGCGATATGAGTAATATTCCCCACCATCACAGCATTGCCATCGAGGCATCCGACATTGATTTCATGGGTCATGTCAATAACGCCAATTATCTGACGTGGGTGCAGGATGCTGTAGTCGCGCACTGGCAAAAGATTGCGCCTTCAGAAGCGGTGGCAAGTCATTTGTGGGTCGCGCTCAAACATGAGATAACCTACCGGAAGCCAGCGTTTTTGGACGATGACGTCATTGCCGAAGTGCTGCTGGAGAAAGTCCACGGTGCCCGGGCATTCTACAGTACCGTCATTCGTCGCGGCGAAGAGGTGCTGGCCGAAGTGCAGTCGAGCTGGTGCTGTATCGATGCCGACACCTTGCGCCCGACCCGCTTGGCGAAAGACATTGTAGCGCGGTTTTTCGGGTAGCAGGGATTAGCTGGTTTACTGCGCTTGTGAAGCGAAGCGCCATGGCGATCATCGCATCAACCCGCCGATAAGGTTGCGAACGAAGCGCCCCGCGACCGGGCCAGCAAGGTCGGTCGCGATTGATCCCGCCGCAGATGTCACGCCGGATTGCATCGGATTGGCACGGGATTTCTTGCCCAATATTGTCGAAGCAGCGATCGCCGCTGCCGATCCTGCAGCGACCTTTGCGCCGCGACTGAAGGCTTTTTCCCACATGCTTTTGCTCTTCCGCGGCTGTTTGCGAACTTCCTCTTCTCCCTTTTTCTCGACTTCTTGCGCGGTTTTCGTGGCGTCGATCACCTTTTGCGCCAATATTTCCTCGGCGCTATTCCTGTCGACCTCTTCATCATATTTGCCATCATAGGGCGAGATCGATTGCATGATCGCACGTTCTTTGGCGGTGACCGGCCCCAGACGGGAGCGCGGCGGCTTGATCAATGTCCGCTGGACAATCGATGGCGCGCCATCTTCCAGCAAGGTCGAGACCAGTGCTTCGCCGACGCGTAATTCGGTAATCGCTTGCTCGACATCCAGGTCGGGGTTGATCCGGAAGGTGTCGGCTGCCGCCTTGATCGCCTTTTTGTCGCGCGGGGTGAAGGCTCGAAGGGCATGCTGGACCCGGTTGCCCAGTTGTCCGGCAATCTCCTGGGGTATGTCGATCGGGTTCTGGGTTACGAAAAAGACCCCGACGCCTTTGGACCGGATCAGGCGGACAACCTGCTCGATCTTGTCTTCGAGCGCCTTGGGTGCATCGTCGAACAGAAGATGTGCTTCATCGAAGAAGAAAACCAGCTTCGGTTTTTCCGGATCACCGACTTCGGGCAGTGTTTCGAACAGTTCGGCGAGCAGCCAGAGCAAAAACGTTGCGTATAGTTTCGGGCTGCGCATCAACTGATCCGCGGCAAGTACATTGATATAGCCGCGTCCCTGATCGTCACATTTGATAAAATCATCGATTTCCAGAGCGGGTTCACCAAAAAACTGGCCCGCGCCCTGGCTGTCGAGTTGCAACAACTGGCGCTGGATTGCACCGACACTGGCTTTGCTGACATTGCCGTATTTGGCGGACAATTGCTTCGCGTTTTCTGCGGTATAAGCGAGCATCGACTGCAGATCATCAAGGTTCAGTAGCAACAACCCCTCTTCGTCGGCAAAGCGGAAGACGATATTGAGTACGCCTTCCTGGGTGTCGTTCAAATCCATCAGGCGCGCGAGCAACAGCGGTCCCATTTCCGAAATGGTGGTCCGGATGGGGTGGCCCTGTTTGCCATAGAGGTCCCAGAATATAGCGGGATTGTCGGAATAGGCATAGTCGCTCATGCCCAGTTCCTTCGCTCGTTCCTCGAGCTTGTCGGCATGTTTGAATTGCGAGGAACCGGCCATGGAAACGCCGGAAAGGTCGCCTTTGACGTCGGCAACAAAAACCGGCACGCCATTGGCGGAAAAGCTCTCGGCCAGCCCCTGCAGGGTGACCGTTTTACCGGTGCCGGTGGCCCCCGCGATCAATCCGTGCCGGTTGGCGCGGGACAGGTTCAGACTTTGCCGTTCACCGCCGCCCAGACCGAGAAAAATTTCTGTTGCATCGGCCATCGGCGAATCCCCTCAATCATATTGCAAAATCGCCCCGACCATGACGCAAGAAAAAGGCCGGCGTCAAGCACCGGCCCTTTTCTGTTACACATGTTTAGAAGTGCCTAGCCGTCCTGAAGGCGAACCGCGACAAATAGCGGATCGCGAGAGCCGCGCCGGACTTGTAGCAGCACTGCTTCGCGCTTGGAGCGTTTCGCGGTGTTGATCGCCTTGTCCAGATCGGCCGCGTTGGCCACCGGCTGGCGGTTGACGCTGGTGATCAGGAATCCACGCCTTATCCCCTTTTGAGCAGCATCGCTGTTCGGGTTGACGGTCGATACCACGACGCCCTTTTGCGTCGAGGGGACACCGATCTGCCGCGCGATTGCCGGAGTCAGATCGACAACCGACAAGCCTAGCGCATCAGCGGTAGCCTGCGCACTGGCGCCCTCATCATCCTGGCCCATGGCATTGTCTTCCGCATCCGGATCGAAGGTACTGCCGGCCAGTTCCTCCTCGGACGGACGTTTGCCAAGTTTTGCATTGACCTTGACCGTCTTGCCATCGCGGACCAGTTCGATCGGAACTTCTGTGCCGACGGGAAGATTGGCCACCAGGTAGGACAAGGTCTGATCTTGCGTAACCGTCTTGCCGTTCACCTTGGTGATCACGTCACCCGCCTGGATGCCGGCTTTTTGAGCTGCTTCGCCCGGCTCGACCCGCTGGACGAATTCGCCAAGGTTTTTCTCCAGGCCCAGAGAGTCCGCGAGATCTTCGGAAAGCCCGCTAATCTGGACGCCGAGATAGCCGCGTTCAATTGTCTGTCCCTTTTTCAGCGTTTCGACGATCGGCGCGGCGACTTCGGCGGGGATGGCAAAGCCGATTCCGACATTGCCGCCGGTGGGCGAAATGATTGCGTTGTTGATTCCTACGACATTGCCGTTGAGATCAAACATCGGTCCGCCGCTATTACCGCGGTTGATTGATGCATCGGTCTGCAAGAACCGGTCATAGGCGCCGCCCTGACCAGTGTTACGGTGAATCGCGGAAATGATGCCCGTGGTTACGGTTCCGCCCAAGCCAAAGGGATTGCCAATCGCGATTACCCAGTCCCCGACGCGCGTTGCGGTGCTGTCCCCGAATTTGACAAAGGGCAGGGGTTTGTTGGCTTTGATCTTGAGCACAGCGATATCCGATGCCGCATCGCGACCGACAAGCTCGGCCACATATTCCGTGCGGTCCGGCATGATCACGGTGATCGATTCGATTGTTGCGTTGCGATTTCCCGGTGCAACAACATGGTTGTTGGTGACAATATAGCCATCGGCTGAAATGATGAACCCGGACCCCAGCGATTGTGCCTCGCGGGTCTGTGCACCACCATTACCGCCCTGGCGGTTGCCGAACAGGCCGTCAAAAGGTGTGCCGGCAAAGGGATTGTTGCTCACCCGCACGCGCTGGGTGGTGGAGATATTGACCACGGCAGGCTGCAATTGTTCTGTCAGGTCTGCAAAACTCATCGGCGCACCGGCGCGCGGTAAGACATTGCGCATGACCGAGCTGTCATTTGCGGCGGTTTGAGCCCCGGCCGGGCCGATGCCGGTCAGGGTGGCTGCACTACCGGCCAAAAGCAAAGCTGCTGAAATTCCGTAAGCGTAACGCACTGTTGTTTTCCTCTCAAAATTCTGGCGGAACAAATAGATGTCTGCCGCCAAATCCGTTCAAAATCGCATAAACAATGGCGCGATTTTCATGAACGGAAATTGAATATTAGCATATTTGTTCGTCGATCCTAAGCGCAGAACGGCGAGACATTCCCGATGGCAACCTATTTGGGTGCGCCAAAGCCCTTTCGCAAGCCGGGATTCGCCCTTTGGTCGAAAAAAACCGGCTCTGTGCAGAAAAGACGACAAATGTAGTCGATTAGCTATCAATGGCGACTAATTACCCCGGAACTGGCGCAGATATTCATTGTCCGGAGAAAGGACAAACGAACTTTGCGGGTCACCAGGATTGCCGGGCAGGAATGTCGTTTCATAGCTCTTCATGGCGCGGTAGAAATCGTAAAATTGCGGGTCCTTGCCAAAGCTTTCGGCATAGGTTCGTGCGGCGCTCGCGTCAGCTTCGGCGCGAATGATCTGAGCCTGCTTTGCCCCTTGTGCACGGATGGTCCGGGCTTCCTGATCACGCGCTGTCCGCATTCTTTCATAGGCGCTATCGAGTGGTGTGCCGTCGGGCAGATCGGCCCGCTTGATCCGCACATCAACAATTTCCGCGCCATATTGGCGCGCAACCCGGTTGAGCCCGGCCTGGATATTGTCCATTACCTGGCCACGTTCCGGGCTAAGCAAGGCGGCAAACGGACGCTTGCCGAGTTCGTTTCTCAGGGCGGAGCCCAAAATGGGGCGGAGTTCTTCCGAAACACGCTCTTCGCTGCCGGCCGCAATATACATCCGCAGCGGATCGGTGATCCGGAACCGGGCAAAAGCATCGACTTGCAGGCGAAGCTGGTCGGTCGACAGCACCTGCTGCTGTTCCATCTCGACGTCGCGGATACGTTTGTCGATCCACACGACCTGCTCAATGAAAGGAATTTTCGGAAGCAGTCCGGCACCTGTCTGTCCGAAAGGGACACCACTCTGATAACGGTTGATGATGCGAACCGGTTCACCAAAGCGCACAACCACGCCTTGCCGAGTTTCCGGCACGATGATGAGCGTGTTCAACAAGGTGAACAACGCGGCGATGAGGATCACGCCAAGCGCGACGGGGTTCTGGAATATCCGGCTCATCATTTGCCCTCCACGGTCGAAATGGGCGCTTGCTGCGATCGTTTCTTCAGTTCGGGCAAAGCCAGATAAGGCGTCACGCCTCTTGCTTCGATGACCGTCTTGTCGACCTTGGACAGGACACGCTCCATCGTTTCATAATACATGCGTTGTCGCGTCACCGTCGGAGCAAGCCGATATTCTTCATAGACCTTGTCAAAGGCAGCGGATTCACCTTGTGCCTGCGCGGTGAGTTGCTGCGCATAGGCGCGTGCTTCGTTCAGATAGGTCTGCGCTGTCTGTTGAGCGGCAGACACTTCCTTGAAGGCATCGTTGACCTTGGCAGGAGGATCGGCTTTCTTGATCGCAATGCCGCGAATGACAACGCCGGCGCCATAGCCATCGAGCAATTGTTGCATATTGCGCTCGACCTGTTGTTCGATTTCGGTCCGTTCAGAACCGATTGTGTCATCCAGCGTGAAATTCGCAACCGATGCGCGCATCGCGGCTTCCGCGACTTCCTTGATCGTTTCTTCCGGTTCGGCGATCTGGAAAAGGAACAGTTCCGGTGCCTTTATGTTCCAGCGCACCGAATAAGCGAGATCGACGATATTCTGATCGCCGGTCAGGATCAGCTTTTCCGACTCTCCCTCCGGAATGTCGACCGTCCGGATTTCCTCGACATCAAGCTTGGTTACCTGTTCGAGCGGATTGGGCAGCGAGAAGTGCAGGCCGGGCTGCATGGTCCGTGAATAGGAACCCAAAAACGTGACCACGCCGCGTTCCTGCGGGCTGACGCGGTGTATGCTGGTTAGCAGGACCCAGAGGATGATGAAGCCGATTGCCAGAACGGGCCACCAGGGACGTCCGCTCGGGCGCCTTGGTATACCGCCTCCGAACCCGCCGCCGGTGCCTTTTTTGAACAGTTCTTCGAGAGAGCCTGCACCCTTGCGCCCGCCACCGGAAGGCCCGCCAGGAGGATTGCCCCATGGATTGCGGGGTCCGCCGCCATTGCCGCCATCATTGCCGCTTCCGCCATCATTGCCCCAGGGGCCGGCCATGTTCAATATTGCGCCCAGAATCGATCTGCGGCGCGCTTCACCGTTAATATTATCATTCATAGCTTCTTTATAGGTAGCACGCCGCCAGAAAAACAGTGTCAATCCGAGAAAAGTGTAACTATGTCCATCCAATGACCGATATTTCTACAATCGAAGCCACGCTGGACGCTGTTGCCAAGGGCCGTTTCAGCGCCGTAAAATTTGCCGAAGGCCGCGTTTCTCTGGTGCTCAACGTTGGCGGGCTGGATGTGCGGGAGCGCGGCCAGATCGAGATTGCCGTGAAAGGGAAGTTGTTGGAGTTGGACGGCGTCGAGAAAGTCGATGTCGCGATGACGGCCGAAAAGGTCGAGCGGCGCCTGATCGCCGTGGCCAGTGGCAAGGGCGGGGTCGGCAAGTCCACGCTTTCCACCAATCTGGCGATCGCGATGCAGCGTATGGGCCGAAAGGTCGGGATGGTTGATGCCGATATATATGGTCCGTCCCAGCCCCGGCTGCTCCATTGCGAAGGACAGCGGCCCGATGCCGAGGGCAAACAGCTGATCCCGGTGCCCAATGCCTATAATGTACCCGTGCTGTCGATGGGGCATCTGGCGAAGCCCGGGCAGGCCATCGCCTGGCGCGGACCGATGGCCGGGAAAGCGCTCGAGCAGTTGATCGATGCGCATTGGGGTGATGTCGAGGAACTGATCGTCGATATGCCGCCCGGCACCGGTGATGTTCAACTATCGATGATGCAAAATCACAAGCCGGTTGGCGCGGTGATTGTTTCGACACCGCAAGATCTGGCGTTGATGGATGCAACCCGGGCGGTTGATCTGTTCAACCAGGCCAAGATCCCGATCATCGGCATGGTCGAAAATATGGCAGGTTTTCAATGTCCGCACTGCGGGGAGCTGAGCGATCCTTTCGGGGCGGGCGGCGCGGAAGCCGCAGCCAAGACCATGGGTATGCCCTTTCTGGGCAGAATTCCGCTCGACATCGAAATTCGCAAGTCCAGCGATGGCGGCACGCCGCCGGCGAGCACCGACGGTGCGGACGGTCGGCCTTTTCACGACATTGCCAAAAAGCTCGCGACATGGTTGGATAATCAATAGCCGATAGGAAGGGCATAACGATGCTGAAAAGCGATCAGGAAATAGCCGAATTGTTGACGTCGACACGGCGCATCGCTGTGGTCGGTGCATCCGCCAGGCCGGAGCGCGCGAGCAATGAGATATTCAAATTTCTGCTGGAACAGGGCTATGATGTAACGCCGGTCAATCCCGGTCTCGCCGGGCAAGAATTATATGGTGTGCCGGTGGCTGAGTCGCTGGCGGACATCAAAGGCGATATCGATATGGTCGATATATTCCGCAATAGCGCTGCCGCTGGCGATGTCGTCGACGAAGCCATTGAAGCGGGTGCCAAAGCGGTCTGGATGCAGCTTGGTGTTATCAATGAATCTGCCGCAGCGCGCGCGACCGCTGCCGGGCTCAAGGTCGTCATGGATCGTTGCCCGAAAATCGAAATACACCGGCTGGGCCTGTTAAAGGAGCCCCATGGCGGCTGAAACAGACATCGAGCAGGCCGAGCATTCGTCCACGGGATTGAATCGCCGCAAATTCCTGATCGGTGGCGCCGCCGGAGCCGGTCTGGTGGTTGCATGGGCACTCTGGCCGCGCAGCTACGAGCCCAATGTAGCCGCCACCGAAAATGAACAGGTTTTCGGTGCTTTTCTGAAAATATCAGAAACCGGGCAGGTCATAGTGATCGTGCCGCAAAGTGAAATGGGGCAGGGCGTATATACCGTGCTGCCGCAAATCCTGGCCGACGAACTGGGTGCGGACTGGCGCACGGTTGCGGTTGAACCCGCGCCGATCAATCCACTGTACAGCAACAGCCTGCTGGCCGAGCAGTGGGCAGAAGTCCTGATGCCCGCAGGTACCGAAAAACTGGCGGAATTTGCCGCGGTTCAATGGATCACGCAGAATGTGGCGATCCGTGATCAGTTCATCGTGACCGCTGATTCAACGTCCATCCCCGCCTTCGCAGGAAGCTTTCGCGAAGCCGGCGCGGCGGCGCGTGTATTGCTGACCAAGGCAGCGGCAGCCCGATGGGATGTGGCCTGGGAAACCTGCACGGTCGAGAATGGCATTATCTCCAATGGTGATAAAAAATTGCGCTTCGGAGAACTGGTTCGCGATGCGGCCCGGCAGGATTTGCCAGATCCCGTACCGCTCCGACCGGCCGGCGAAGGCAATTTGATCGGACAGGATGTGCCGCGCCTCGACTTGCCGAGCAAACTCGATGGTTCTGCCAATTTTGCCGGTGATATCAGGCTGCCGGACATGGTGTTCGCAGCTATCCGGCAAGGGCCGATTGGCGAAACCCGGTTGAAATCATTCAATCGGGGAGGGGCCAGCAAGATCACCGGCTTTATCGATGTTGTCCAAGGCGAAAAATGGATTGCGGCGGTGGCCACCAACTGGTGGGCAGCCAATCGGGCACTGGATAAAATGAGTCCGGTTTTTGAAACCAGAGGGTTTCTGACCGATAGCGACAAGATCGACACCGCCTTGCGGGAAGCACTGGAAGACGGGCCGGGGATACGATTTGTGTCGCGCGGCGATACCAGCGACGTGTTTGATGACGATAATATCTTCCGGGCCCGCTACCACGCCGATGCTGCGCTGCATGCGCCGATCGAGACGCGGACGGCCACGGCAGAATATAAGGATGGCGGGCTGGAACTGTGGATGGCGACACAGGCACCGGTCGCGGCAGTGCAAACGGCGGCCAGAATGTTGAATATCAGCCAGGACCGCGTGACGCTCTATCCGATGTTGAGCGGCGGGTCGTTCGACCGCAATCTCGACAATGATATCGCCGGACAGGTCGCGCAGATCGCCAGGCAAATGGGTAGGCCGGTTCAACTCGTCTGGTCCCGTGCCGAAGATTTGATGCATGATCACTACCGCGCACCGAGCCATGGCCGGCTTGATGCTGCCATGGCAAAGGCCGGACGGGTCGAAGCACTGCAGATCAAGATTGCTGCACCGCCATCCGCTCGCGAACAGGTCAGGCGCTTGTTCGACGGCATGGACCATGTGGAAGCGATGCGGTCCTCTATCGGGGAAGCCGATATCAAGGCCGTGGACGGTCTTGATGTGCCTTATGATATTCCCAACCTGACCGTCGATCATCATAGTGCTTATGTAGGCGTGCCGACCGGAAACTGGCGCAGCAACGCCCATAGCAGCAATATATTCTATCTCGAATCGTTCATCGATGAGCTGGCTGCCAAGGCCGGTATAGAGCCCTTGTCCTTCCGCATGCAGATGATGAACAACCAGCCGAGACTGGCACGCTGCCTGACCAGTGTAGCCGCCATGGCCGGATGGGATGGCGGTCTGGATCGTAGCGGTCAGGGGATGGCCTGTCTCAGCATGCGTGGCGGGCATATCGCGGTTATCGCGAGCGCGAGCAGAGGGAGCAGTGGTCTGGAGGTTCGCCGCATTTCGGCCACCGTCGACATCGGCCGGATCATTCACCCCGACATCGCCCGGCAGCAGATTGAAGGCGGCATTGTGTTCGGACTGGCGATGGCGCTGGGCAGCGCGACCCGGTTTCAGGATGGACTGCCAACGGCAAAACGGCTGCGCGACCTGTCCTTGCCTCGACTGGCCGAAATTCCGCCGATCCAGATCGAATTTATCAGAAGTGACGAAGAGCCGGTAGGGTACGAAGAACTTGGCGTACCGGCGGTCGCACCTGCGGTTGCCAATGCCCTGTTCTCGGCAACCGGCACCCGGTTCCGGCAATTGCCGCTGTTCGGGGAAGTGTCATGAGTGATACAGGACCATTGCCAAGGGATCATCCTTCGGTTGCAGCCAGGAAGATTGGCGTTTTGCTGGTCAACCTCGGTACGCCCGATGCACCGGAAAAAAAGGCGGTCAAACGCTATCTCAAGCAGTTTCTGTCGGACAAGCGGGTGGTCGAAATCCCGTCGATCCTCTGGCAGCCGATCTTGCGCGGGATCATTCTCAACGCCCGTCCTGCGAAATCGGCCAAGGCCTATAGTCTGGTGTGGACCGAAGACGGTTCGCCGCTGGCGTTCTACACGCGCAAGCAGGCCGAGAAGCTTGCCGGTCAAATCGCCGGTAAAACTGATGGCGTGATGGTGGACTGGGCGATGCGCTATGGTAACCCGAGCATCGAAAGCCGGCTGGCCGCGATGAAGGCGGTAGGCTGCGACCGCATATTGATTGCTCCGCTTTACCCGCAATATAGCGGTGCCACCACCGCGAGCGCGCATGATGCGGTGTTTGACGCGATTGCCGCCATGCGCTGGCAACCGGCGATCCGGCTGCTGCCGGCCTATCATGATGACGAAGCCTATATCGATGCGCTGGCGACCAGTCTGGAACGCGATATAGCGGCGCTGGATTTTGTGCCGGACGCGATTGTCGCCAGTTTTCATGGCATGCCGCAACGCACGCTGGAACTGGGCGATCCCTATCATTGCCATTGTCAGAAAACCGCGCGGCTGTTGTCCGAGAAGATGGGCCGGGAACTGGTGGTGGCGTTCCAGTCGCGTTTTGGCCGGGCAAAATGGCTCGAACCGGCGACCGATAAAGTGCTGGAATCGCTACCCGGACAGGGGAAGAAAAATATTGCGATATTTGCGCCGGGCTTCTCGAGCGATTGCCTGGAAACTTGCGAGGAACTGGCGATCAGGGGCAAGGAACAATTTGAATCCGGCGGCGGCGAGAAATTTGCCTATCTTCCCTGCCTCAACGATAGCGAGACAGGCATCGATATGCTGGAAAAACTGGTGCGGCGGGAATTGTCCGGATGGATCTAGAAAAATCCGAAATCTTTCATCCGCCGGTCAAGCGCAGCATCACCATTGCCGGCCATCAAACCTCCATCTCGCTGGAACCGCTGTTCTGGGATATGCTGAAAACCGCTTCCGATCATCGCGGTCTACCGCTCAACGCATTGGTCGCCCGGATTGATGTTGATCGGATCGCGGCTGCCCAGCCGCCGGGCCTTGCGACTGCCATCCGCTTGTGGCTCACCAATGATATGCTTGGAAAAATGACGCAAGCCGACTAAGGGACGCCCATGAACGCGACCCTTCTTGTCATGGCAGGCGGTGCGATCGGTGCGGCGGGCCGCTACCATCTCGGCCGACTAGCTTTCCATCTTGGACCCATGGGCTATCCCTATGGCACTTTGGTGGCCAATGTGTCCGGCGGTCTGCTGATGGGCGTGTTGGCGGGGGTGTTGGCCCGCAGTGATTTTGTCAACGAGCCGTGGCGACTGTTGCTCGGCGTTGGCCTGCTAGGCGGTTTTACAACCTTTTCGGCCTTTAGTTTGGAAGTTCTCAATATGATCGAGCGAAGTGATTGGGGCATGGCCATCGGTTACGCCTTGCTCTCTGTTGTCGGTTCGGTGCTCGCTCTATTTGCGGGCCTGATGGCAGTGAGGGCGCTGGCATGAGCGGCTTTGATCCCACGGCCGAAAGCGGCTCCGAAGAAGAAGAACCCCAGGGTTCGGCCAAGGAGCAGAAGCAGGCGCTGAAGACGCTGGATGTAAGGCAATTTACGGTTTCCGCCGATGATGATGATATCCGGGTGGACCGATGGTTCAAACGGCATATGGACGACGTGCCGTTCAACATTGTTTCGCGCTGGGCGCGGACCGGGCAGTTGCGGCTGGATGGCAAAAGAGTGTCGCCGGGCGATCGCATCCAGGCCGGGCAGATATTGCGCGTGCCGCCGCAGGAAATCGAACGGCCGGGCCGCGTGGCTAAAGCCAAGGCCGACTTGTCGCAGGACCAGATCGATTTTGCCAGAGAACTGGTGATCCACAAGGACAAGGCCGCGATTGTGGTCAATAAGCCTCCCGGCCTGGCGACTCAGGGTGGCAGCAAGACGACAACCCATCTCGATGGCCTGCTGGACGCTCTGACCTATGATGCGAAATCTCGGCCAAAGCTGGTCCACAGGCTGGACAAGGACACCAGCGGAGTGATCCTGCTGGCGCGCTCGCCGGGGGCGGCGTCGTTTTTTTCCAAGCGCTTTGCCGGTCGCGACGTGCGCAAGGTTTACTGGGCGATTGTTATGGGCGTGCCGGAAATCGCCGATGGGATGATCGATTTGCCGCTCTCCAAGCAGCCGGGTTCCGGCGGCGAGAAAATGCACGTCGACGAAGAAAACGGACAGTCGGCCAAATCGCGCTACCGGATTATCGAACGGGCCGGCAATCGCGCTTGCTGGGTCGAGCTGCAGCCTCATACCGGACGCACCCATCAACTGCGTGTGCATATGGCGGCCATCGGACATCCGATCGTCGGCGACGGCAAATATGGCGGCAAGGACGCATTTCTGACCGGCACGATCAGCCGCAAGATGCACTTGCACGCGCGGCGGCTGCGGATCGAGCATCCCGACGGTCACAATCTCGATGTGACGGCGGAATTACCAACCCATTTTGCGGAAACCGTTGAAAATCTCGGACTCGATTTGATTCTCGGCGATCTTCCGCTTGACGAGAAGAAACCGGGCGGCAAAATGGTCCGCAAGCAGCAGGCCAAGGCCCACGCCAAGATGATCCGCAAGGACAAGCGCGGGGAACGCCGCGGCCGCGGGGAGAGTGACGGCAAGCCGACAAAAGCGGGCAAACCGACCAAGCGGGACCGCCCCAATGCCGGCAAGGCGACGCACAAGAAAAACATGCCGCACAAGGCCAAGGTCAAGCAGGCTCTTCATAAGAAACCCAGATAATGCACCCCGATCCCGCCTTTCGATGGCCCAAATCTGCCAATGATCATCAGGACGCCGACGAGCGAGCTGCGCTCGAGGCGATGATTGCCGATATCGGTTTTGCTATGATCTTTGCCGACACGCCGGATGGACCGCGCGTTGCCCATGTGCCGGTTTTTTCCACCGGCGACGGCGCGCTGCAATTCCATCTTTCGCGGGGCAATGCGCTGACCAAACATATTGCCAAGAGAACGGCGCTTTGTGTGATCAACGGTCCCGATGCCTATATCAGTCCAGACTATTATGGGGTGGACGATCAGGTGCCGACTTGGAATTATCTGGCGCTGGAGCTGGAAGGCAAGGTTCGCCAGATGGAGCGCGAAGGCCTGATCAGCCTGCTCGACGATCTGTCCGCCCAGAATGAAGCGAAGCTGGCTCCCAAAACGCCTTGGCATCGTGACAAGATGGACGCGTCAAAATTCGACAAGATGGTCGATGCAATTGTCGGCTTTGAAATGGAAATACTGGCGTGGCGTCCGACTTTCAAGATGGGCCAGAACAAGCCTGCCGAGGCGCGCATAAAAGCCGCCGAAGCGCTTGAGGCTATGGGACGCCGGTCGGTCTCCCACCTGATGCGGGGGATTGATCAAGCATGACTGCGAAGCTCGCCCTGTTCGATTGCGACGGTACGATGGTCGACAGCCAGGCCAATATCTGCACTTCGATGGATCAGGCATTTGAAAAACACGGCCTGGTCCCGCCCGATCATCATCTGGTGCGGCGGATTGTTGGTCTCAGCCTGATGGAAGCGGTGGCGCAACTGCTGCCCGAGGGTGATGAGGCAATAGTCGCGGCGGTGACGCAGTCCTACAAGGACGGCTTCTTCGCATTGCGCGAGGCGGGCAGTGTGCATGAACCGCTATATGACGGACTGCTCCAGCTATTGGAAGAATTGGAAACATCCGGCTGGGTCCTGGGCGTGGCGACCGGCAAGTCGGATCGCGGTCTTCGCCATGTGCTGGAAACACATGGCCTTTCCAACAGATTTGTCACGCTGCAGACCGCAGACCGGCATCCGTCCAAGCCCCATCCGGCGATGGTCGAACTGGCGATTGCCGAAGCGGGCGCGGCGCCGGAAACCACGGCGATGATCGGCGACACCAGCTTCGACATGGTGATGGCGGTCAATGCCCGGGTGCGTCCTGTCGGTGTCGACTGGGGTTATCATGACGAGAATGAACTGATCGATGCCGGAGCCGAAACGGTGGCAATGACAATGGCGGATCTGCAAGGGATATTGAACCGATGAGCGACCCTATCGACGACGAGCCGGTATATGTGCCCGATCCGGTAAAGGAAAAGCAGGCCAAGGCGGTGCACTTCATGGTCAGCATCATCCGTCTGCTCGGCGTGGCGCTGGTGATGCTCGGGCTGGCCATCGTGCTGGATCGCCTGCCGCCGGTTCCTCCGCCCTCAGGCTATGTGCTGATCATCCTGGGTATGGCCCAGATGTGGGCAGCACCAGTCTGGATCATCCGCAAATATATTCGCGCGCGCGTCGCAGAAGAAGAAATGGCCAAAGCGGCTGAAGGCGCGGACAAGCAGTGAAACGCTTCTACAAGGACGTATCGGTGTCGCCGGTCGGCGACGCATATGCGATCCTGCTCGACGGGCGCCCGGTCAAGACACCGCAGCGCAATCCGCTTGCCGTCCCGCTATCCGGTCTTGCGGATGCGATTGCGGCAGAATGGATAGCGCAGGGGGATGACATAATTCCTGCGTCGATGCCACTGACCGGTCTGGCGCAAGGCGCGCTGGATCAGGTCGATAATGAACGCGACCGGATTGTCGCCCGCATCGCCGCCTTTGCCGACAGCGACATGCTCTATTATCGCGCCGACCCGGGCCAGCAGGCGCTGATCGATCATCAGGCGGAACAGTGGGACCCGCTGCTCGACTGGGCGCGGCAACGTTATAATGTCAGCTTCAACCTGATCCATGGCATCAGATATCAAGCGCAGCCGGATGAAACGATCGCGCGTCTGGCAAGCGTGGTCGAGGCGCAGGATGGTTTGACCGTGGCCGCGATGCTCTCGCTTGTCGGTCTGTCCGGTTCGCTGATCGCTACTTTGGCGCTGGTGGAAGAGGCCCGCGATACCGACACTTTGTGGCCGCTGGTCAACCTCGAGGAGCTTTGGCAGGAGCAGCAATGGGGCCGCGACGATCAGGCCGTTGCGGCGCGAAACATCAAGCGGGCAGAGTTCGAGGCGGCGGCCCGATTCCTTGATCTTTCCCGCACTTAGCTTTTCCCTTTGTCCCGTCTTTCCGTTAGAGAGTTGAAACTGTAACGGAGACTGCATGACTACCAATTCCACCCTATGTGCCACCCCCGCTGAAGCGGTGGCCCTGCTTGAAAAACTCTACGTCGAACAAATCGAAATCACGGCCGCACGCTTTCGCCGTTATGCGACATCGAAATTGTCCAGGGACGATCGCCAGCAGGGTCTCTACCCGCAGATAAGCGTTGAAATCCCCGCCGATCAGGCCACCGAAACCAGCCATCTGGCGTCCGGCCATCTTGCCGATATCAACACCTATCGCACGACAATTACCGAACCGAAATTATACCGCACCTATCTGCTCGATCAGCTGCAGCGTATCGCCGGGACCTTTACCGCGAAAATATGGGTCGGGCTTTCCGACACCCCGATTCCGCTGGCCTTTGTACTCGAGGATGCCGGTGCCGGCCTCGACCAGGCAAAGAAGGAAAAGCTGCCCAATTATTTCCACACCCCTAATCTGGTCAAGACCAATGACGAGATTGTCGATGGCGGCCAGATTTTTCAGGGCGAGGAAGCCTCCGCGCTCGCCTTGTTCACCGCCGAACGGGTGGACTATTCACTGCACCGCATCCGCCATTATTGCGCGACCGAGCCGGAGCATTTTCAACCCTTCATCCTGTTCACCAACTATCAGCGCTACGTCGACGAATTTATCGAACATGGCCTGGCGGAGGTGAAATCCGGCAAGGCCAATATTCTGGTCGAACCGGGCAACCGGATAACCGGCAAGGATGGCGATCCCTCCGCACCGCCGATCGCCAAGCCGCCGCAAATGCCGGCCTATCATCTGGTCCGCAACGGCGGTCGGCCGGGGGTGACATTGGTCAATATCGGCGTCGGCCCGAGCAATGCGAAGACGATCACCGACCATCTCGCGGTGCTCCGTCCGCATGTCTGGCTGATGATCGGCCATTGCGGTGCGCTGCGCCGGACCCAGCGGCTCGGCGACTATGTCCTCGCCCACGCCTATCTGCGCGATGACAATGTCCTCGACGATGTGCTGCCGCCCAGCATTCCGCTGCCGACGATCGCAGAAGTCCAGCTGGCCCTGACTCAGGCGGTGCAGGAAGAAACGGGCATCGACAAATCCAAACTCAAGCAGCAATTGCGCACCGGGACCGTGGTCACGACGAGCGATCGCAACTGGGAGCTGCGCTTCGAACAGATCGCCCGGCGTCTCAACCAGTCCCGCGCCATCGCCATCGATATGGAATCGGCAACGGTCGCCGCCAACGGCTATCGCTACCGGGTGCCCTATGGCACGCTGCTCTGCGCCTCAGACAAACCGCTGCACGGCGAGATCAAGCTGCCCGGCATGGCCGATGCCTTCTATCAGGAACGCGTCGGACAGCATCTCGCCATCGGACTGCGCGCGATCGATCTGCTGGCCAAAGAGGCGGAAGCCGGAACGCTGCACAGCCGCAAGCTGCGGAGTTTTGGCGAGCCGCTGTTTCGGTAAGGGGGAGGATGTAGCCACTAGCTAGAATGACATAAGCCGCAACCTCGTCATCTATTCTGCACTCGCTTCGCCTCGGCGCTCACCGATCGCATCTCGCCGCGCGCTTGCCAGACTATCTGCCAGCCGCCGCTGATGGCCAGCGCCGCCAGTAGACCAGCGACCGCGAGGTCGGGATAGGCGCTTCCCGTTTGAAACACGCCAAAGGCTGCAATCATCACCGCGATATTTCCGATCGCGTCATTGCGCGAACATATCCAGACCGAGCGCATATTCGCATCACCGGTACGAAAACGGTATAACAGCAAAGCAACCCCGACATTGGCGACAAGCGCCATTGCTCCCACGACGCCCATCATTTCCGCATGCGGGGCTGTTCCGTTGATGAAGGCCAGTATGGCCGTAACCAGCACCCAACTTCCGAATGCAAGCAGCGTCAAGCCTTTCAGAAACGCCGTGCGAGCGCGCCAGGTCAGGGCCATGCCCGCGACGACCAGGCTGATCGCGTAATTGGCGCTGTCGCCAAAAAAATCCAGCGCATCGGCTTGTAGCGCGCGTGAATCCGCTGCTACACCTGCAGCAAATTCAAAGATGAACATGGCCGCATTGACAATGAGAGCTATCCAAAGAGCGACCCGCCAGCGCGGATCATTGAGGACCACCTGATCGTCCATTTCGCCTCCACAACAATTACCGGCCATTAAATTTCCCTAGACAATTTACGATTCGATCTTAGCTATGCACCCTGTAGTAACTATAGGGTCAAGCGATGAAAATTGGTGAGCTGGCAAAAGCGACGGGCACAAAGGTCGAAACCGTGCGCTATTATGAAGCGTCCGGCCTGTTGCCGCGACCTGCACGAACGCAGGCCAATTATCGCGACTATGACCTGGCACATCTCGAACGCCTGATGTTCATCCGGCGGTCGCGTGATCTTGGATTTACACTCAAGTCTGTCCGGGAATTGCTAACACTGGCCGATGACAATAATGAGCCATGCGATGCGGTGGATGAAGTCGCGTCCGCGCATCTTCACGCGGTCGAGCAGAAAATTGCCGACCTGAAAGCGCTGCGCGACGAATTGTCGCTCCTGTTGGAATGTTCCGGCGATGGCACGGTGGGCGACTGCCGGATCATTTCTTCGCTGGCGTCGAGAAGCTTACCGAAAAACCAAAGGCCAAGTGATCAGTGCGATTAAATCGTCAGGATAATTCGTCGAATCTGGATTATCTTGTGCGACTGCGACTAACTGTTAATTAGACCCCCAACGCCGCCGCCGCCTCCCTGATCCGTTTCGCTTCCGCACCATCATTCTTGAACGCCTTCAAGCCGCGATCCAGCGCCTGCTTTGCCTGCACCGTCTGGCCCAGTTGCATGCGGCTGCGGATCAGCATGATCCAGCCGTTGGCATCCTTGGGGTTGGCCTGCAGGCGCTTGTCGAGGCCGTCGACCATATTGGCGATCATCGCTTCCTGCTGGCCGGCGGGGAGGGCCGCGGCCTCTTTCATTTGCTCGCGGCTGGGGCCGGGGATCGCTGCAGTGGCAGTGGCGGGGCCATCTGTCGTGATGCCGCCGGTCGGGGCTGCGGGCGCAGCCTTGGCAAGACGGGCAGCGACATCGATTCCTTCATTCTCCGCCACCTGACCAATCACGCGGCGGATATCGGTGGCATAAGGCGCATCGGCGGGCGTGTCCTCGAGCAGCGCGAACCAGTCATTGATCGCGCCTTTGTGATCGCCGGAAATGTCTTTTTGCACCGCGAGGAAATAGCGCGCGCGCGGATCCTTGGCGTCATGTTTCAGCGCATTGCGGAAAGCGGCGGCGGCGTCAGGCGGCACTTGCTGTCCATCGCTTGCCATGACCAAAGCTTCGCCCAGCATCGACCAATATTCCGGATTGTCGGGGTCGAGCGTGGTCGCGCGTTTCATCGCGGTGGCCGATTCGGCAAATTTCGCCGTTTCAAAATAGCTCCACCCCAGCATCCGCCAGCTTTCCGCATCGTCCGGGTTTTCCTGCAGCTTCTTTTCCAGACCAGCGATGACCTCGTCAACGCTGGGCGCCTGTTCGGTCTCGTTGCCGGCGACAGGCGCGTCCGCGCCGGTACCGTCGTTCATGCTGCGGTACACTTGCACCGCGATCGCGCCGATCGCCAGTAAAGCTGCCAATATCAGAGCGATACGGTTGATATTCGTCGATGAACCTGATTTCGCCATGGTCAATCCTCAAGCTATTTTGTGTCGCGATATTCCCGCGCAGAGATACGGAGCCGATCACTGCCTGACAAGCGCCGAGATGGCTGTGATATTTTGCACTGGCAATGGAGAGGCTTTTTGGTAAGATACTGCCAAAGTTCAATCTTTTGGGTCGCGCTAAAGCCGGACAGACAGCTGAACCGGGTTGATATAACGTATGAGGGTGCGTTGGTCGGGGAAGCAAAGGGGGGAAGCAAGCGCGTGTCGGACAAGTTTCGAGTAGTCATAATCGGGTCCGGACCGGCGGGCATGAGCGCCGCTGGGCGCGCCGCGCAGCTGAAGCTGAAGCATGTCCTGCTCGAGAAAACCGACCATCTTTCCGACACCATCTACAAATATCAGAAGGGCAAGCATGTCATGGCGACGCCGAGCCAGCTGGTTCTGCGCTCCGACATGGATTTCGACGCGGGCAAGCGCGAGGCGATTCTCGGAACCTGGGATGAACAGACCGCCGGTCATGGCGTGAATGTCATGTACAAGGCCGAACCGGTGAAGATTGAGGGCGAGGAAGGCAATTTCACCATCACCCTGAAAAACGGCGAGACGGTGCAGGCCGAAACATTGGTGATGGCGATCGGGACGCAGGGCAATCCCAACCTGATGCGCTGCCCCGGCGGCGACAACAAGCTGGTGCAATATCAGCTCGACGATCCCGGCGAATATTATGACGAGCATATCACGGTCATCGGTTCGGGCGACGCAGGTATCGAAAATGCGCTGGGTCTCGCAGCCGATGCGGCGCAGAATAATGTCGTCACCATTCTCAACCGCTCGGCGGAATTTGCCCGGGCCAAGAAAGCCAATGTGAAGCTGCTGATGGAGGCGGGCGAACAGGGCAAGGTCATGATCCGTAACGAGACCACGCCTGCCGAGGTCAAGGATGGCGAGCTGGTGCTGGAAACCCGCGACGGGCAGGAGACGATCAAGTGCGACCGGATCATCGCGCGGATGGGCAGCGCGCCGCCGCGCAAATTTGTCGAGGAATGCGGGATCGAGTTTACCAGCGAGGATCGCGAGGCCTATCCCAAATTGTCGCCGGCGTTCGAGAGCACCAAGAAGGGGATTTATGTCATCGGCGCGCTCGCCGGCTATCCGCTGATCAAGCACTGCATGAACCAGGGCTATGATGTTATCGAGTTTATCAATGGCAATAGCGAACTGAAACCAGCCGACGAACCGATCCTCGAAGCGAAATTCAGTAGCCTGCCAAAAGGCCGGTCGGTCGACGAATGGCTCGAATTTTTCCGCTCCAATGTGACGATTCTCAACGACCTGTCGCCCTTGCAGATGCGCGAGTTCATGCTCGACAGCGAGCCGCAAGGCTATCGCCGGGGCGAGGTGATTTTCGAAAAAAGTGACCCGGGAAGTTCTCTTTTCGCCATAGCTGAGGGTACTGTCGCGGTTGAAATTAATCCGGATGATCCCTCAATCACCGTCCCGATCGAGCAAGGTTCGATCTTTGGTGAAGTCGGTCTGATATCCGGCCGTCGCCGCGGCGCGACGATCAAGGCGGCCGAAGATGTCATCGTCGTCGAAATTTCGCGCACTGCGGCGCTCAAGCTGCAAGCGTCGGTCCCCGCCGCAAAACGCCGGATCACGCAAATTTCCACCGAGCGCCAATTGCTGCAGATGTTCGGTTCGGGTCTGACCAAGGAAGATATTGCCGACGTCGTCGAGTCCAGCGAGATCATCAATGTCCGGGCTGGCGAGGCGATTATCGAGGAAGGCGCGGAGGGTAACGACATTTATGTCATTCGCGTCGGGTCGATGGTGGTCGAGAAACAGATTGGCGGCAAGCCGGTGTTCCTTTCCTATCTGCCCGCCGGTTCCTATGTCGGGGAAATGACGCTGATCGCCGGTGGCTATCGCACCGCGACGGTCAAGGCTGCAATCAAGTCCGAAGTGATCAAGATCAACGGCGATGCGTTCAAGAAAGTGCTCGATGCCCATCCCGGCCTGATGCGCAAGGCGAAGCAGGAAATGGCCGCCCGGCAGGATATCAACGCCTTTGTCGAAGCGAAAAAGGACAGTTTCTCGGGTGTCGTCGACATGTATTCGGGGATCGCCAATTTCCTCGTCGACAATGGTATTGGCGAAGCCACCGACGTGCTGCTGATCGATGAAAATCTGTGTGTCGGTTGCGACAATTGCGAGAAGGCCTGTGCCGACAGCCATGAAGGCCTGTCGCGCCTCGACCGCGAAGCGGGGCGCACTTATGCGCATCTCCACGTGCCGACCAGCTGCCGTCACTGCGAACATCCGCATTGCATGTCCGACTGTCCGCCCGACGCTATCCACCGCGGTCCCGATGGCGAGGTATTCATCGATGATACCTGCATCGGTTGCGGCAATTGCCAGCGCTACTGCCCGTATGGCGTGATCCGCATGGACAAGGAGCCGCCGAAAAAACCGGGCTTGTTGAGCTGGCTGTTCTTTGGCGCCGGTCCGGGGCCGGGCGAGCCCGACAAGCAATGGGCCGCCGAGAATAGCGATCCTTCGGTCGAGAAACCCAAGAAGGCGATCAAATGCGACATGTGCGCCGGGATCAAGGGCGGCCCTGCCTGCGTCCGTGCTTGCCCCACCGGCGCGGCGATCCGCGTGGCGCCGGAAGAGTTTCTCACCGTCTCCAAGCTTGAAGCGGAGGACGTGTGATGCCGGTTCTTTCCGCAGACGTCATAACTCTTCCGTCCCTCAACACCGTTCGTCCTGAGCCTGTCGAAGGACAGCTGGCAAGACGCCATGCTTCGAAAAGCTCAGCACGAACGGCGGAAAATGCGGCTGTGCCTATAGCGAAGGGAGGAGCTGTCTGATGGCGAGCCAAGCAGCACCCGCCAAGTCCGGCCGCAAGAAAGTCGTGATGCACGACGGTTTTCTCAGGCACGCCGGCTTCCGCTGGCTGAAAATTTCGTCGGCGATCATGCTGATCTGCATCGTCAGCTATCTGTTCATCGACGTGTCACCGCGGCATAATGGCGGCAGCTGGTACGGCTACACGCTTGGCACCATCGGCGCGCTGCTGATTTTATGGCTGACCATGCTCGGGGTGCGCAAGCGGGCGATGACCCCCGGTCAGTGGTCACTCAAGGCCTGGACATCCGCGCATATCTATCTCGGTCTCAGCCTGATCGTGATCGGCACGCTGCACACCGGATTCCAGCTCGGCTGGAATATCCACACCGCCGCTTATGTTTTCATGATGATCGTCATCATTTCCGGCATCGTCGGCATATATTTTTACGTGACTATTCCGAAGGCGCTGTCCGATAACCGCGACGAGATGACCGAGACAGAGATGCTCGAGAATCTGCGCTCGCTCGACCGGCAGCTACACGAATCGGCGCAGCCCTTGTCGGGCGAACATGCCACTCTGGTGCTGCAGTCACTCGAACAGGATCCATTCGGCGGCGGGTTTTTCCAGCGAATTTCCGGCAAATATCCGGATTGCGCGACTCGGCAGGCGCAAGCGGATTTGCGCCGCGAGCGCGCCTATCAACCGAAAATGGGCGGCGATGATCCGCTCGACAAGGTCGATGCGCTGCTCGAGAAAAAGGAAGCCACCCTGGCCCGTGTCCGGCGCCATCTCAAGCTCAAGGCGATGCTGCAGGTCTGGCTGTATTTCCATGTCCCGATGACCTTCGCGCTGATCGCATCGCTCACCGCGCATATCATCAGCGTGTTTTTCTACTGGTAGGATGGAGAGCCAAATATGACCTTCATAGTACGCCAGATCGCGACCACCGCCGACGGACGGGAGATAATCAGGTCCAACCCGTTCCCAGCGGACGAAATCGGCATTGGCCGCAGCACCGAAAATGCGATTCATCTGCCCGATCTGGCGGTTAATCCGGACCATGCCGTCATTCGCAAGCGCGATGACGGGCAGATCATCGTCGACAGCACTTCGGGCCAGAATTTTACACTCGACGGAAAACACCGGACATCTGTCACCGTCAATCCCTCGGCCGGTGCGGAGCTCGGCTTTGGCGGCCATGTCATTGTCGTCAGCGAAGAGGGCGAGGATATTGTCCTTACCGTCAAGCGGGTCGAGGCCTTGTCCGATTCCGCAGAAACACGCAGCGAATCCACTCTCTATACGCTCAAGGGCCTGTTGCCGGGCAAGCGGCTCACCGCCTGGGGATTCATCGCCCTGGTGCTGGCCGCATTTCTCGTCTGGCCGATCTATACCTGGGCGACCTGGCGTGGTGTCGAGGAACGGCCCGACCAGTTCCACGCCGATACCATGTGGTCGTCCGGCGCGCTCAGCAGCGCGCATCATGCGCTCGAGAAAGACTGTCAGGCCTGCCATGTCGACGCTTTTGTCACGGTCAAGGACAAGACCTGTCTCACCTGTCATGAAGATGACGCGCATGATCATGCGGCCAAACCGCGCCTGCTGACCGCACGCGGCGAACCGGAGGGCCTGGATAAAATCGGCGCTGCATTCGCGTCCGCCTTCAACAAGCCACCGGGCAGGTGTGTCGAATGTCACAGCGAGCATGAAGGTAGCGGTGCTATGGAACCGACTGCGCAAAAATTCTGCGCGGATTGCCACGGCGGGATGGATGGACGTTTGACCGACACAAAACTCGAAAACGCGTCGGACTTCGGCATAGCGCACCCGCAGTTCCGGCCGGCTGTTCTGGTGTCGCCAGGAGGCAAGAATCCACCGCGCAAACGTATTTCGCTCGATCAGAAACCGACCGAATATAATGGCCTCAAATTTCCCCATGAACTGCATCTGTCGCGGACCGGCGGGGTCGCGCAAATGGGACGGAGGCTGTCAAAGGAATATGACTTTGGGTCCTCGCTCGACTGCAAGGATTGCCACACACCCGATCCCAAGGGCGTGCGCTTTGAACCCGTCGACATGAAGGAAGACTGCAGCATGTGCCACAGTCTCGCTTTTGACGAGATCGGCGGCACAATCCGGACGTTGCGGCACGGCGAACCGAAAATGGTTCAGGCCGATCTCAGGGCTTATTACCGTTCCACCCGCCCGACCCGTCCGATCAATCTTGGCGGAATGAAACGCCGCCGCCCCGGGGGCAGCAACGAGATCCGCGTCGCCAGCGACTATGCCCGCGCCGTCCAGTTCCGCCCGAGCCGCGCCAATCAGGCGATCAGCCAGGTATTCTCGCGCGGAGGGGCCTGTTTCGATTGTCATGGCGTCACGCCGCCGACGGCTCGCGGGCGGGTCGATTACGGAATCAAGCCGGTGACCCAAACCGATCGCTATATGGAAAAAGGCTGGTTCAGCCATGAAGCCCATACTGAAGAAAAATGTACAACCTGTCACAATGCGACAACGTCCAGGGATGCCAAGGATCTGCTGCTGCCGGGGATCAAGACCTGCCGCGAATGTCATGGCGGGGAATTCCAGAAATCATCCGACGTGCCTTCGTCATGCGCCATGTGTCATGATTATCACCCCGATGATGGTGCGCCCTGGCTGATCAGGGAACAACAGAAAGACAAGCAGACAAAACCGGAGAAACAGATTGCCGGTCGCTAATGTTATCGGGATAGGGAGAGATCGCCCATGCTAATGGCGCAGATCACGGATATTCATCTCGGTTTCGACCCCGAAAATCCGGCAGAATTCAATCGCAAGCGTCTGGACCAGGCGATCAAGACGATTTGCAACATGACCCCGCAGCCCGACCTGTTGCTGGCCACAGGCGACCTCGTGGATCGCGGGGATCAGGAAAGCTACCGGCGGCTTGAGTCCGCTCTTTCTGCGGTACCTTTCCCGATCCACATGTGCCTCGGCAATCACGATCTGCGGGCACCGTTCCGCAAGCAATTTCCCGATGTTCCGACGGTTGACGGCTTTGTCCAGTATGAGGTCGATACACCGGCGCTGCGGCTGCTCTTCCTCGACACGCTGGAAGAGGGCAGGCACGGCGGCGCATTTTGCGACACGCGCGCCAAATGGCTTTCCGACAGGCTTTCGGAAAATAACGACAAGCCGACAATCCTGGTCCTGCACCATCCGCCGGTGGAAAGCGGGATTGACTGGATGAACACCCATCCCGATGAACCCTGGGTCGCGCGGCTGGCCGATACGGTAGCCGGGCACTATAATGTCAAGGGCATGATCACCGGGCATTTGCATCGCAATATCTCGACCTGGTGGCGGGATATCAGTCTGGCGATATGCGCCTCGACTGCGCCTCAGGTCGCACTGGATCTGAATCCGATTGATCCTGAAAATCCCGACGGTCGCAATATGATCGTCGCCGACGCACCGGCCATTGCCCTGCACTATTGGAACGGCCGCCAGCTGGTCAGCCATTTCGAGACGGCAGAAGAACATGTTTTGCTGGCCCGTTACGACGAAAATCTCCAGCCACTGGTGCGCGCTCTGCTGGCCGAGAGACCGAAATAGCCATTTTTTTCAATGCCGTTCATCGTCAGGACACGGTCGTTCGTCTAATAATTGATTTCTAACGTAACCTTTTTTGCGTTTCCGCTCCGCTTTGGGTAGACCATCCCCAACTGTGCCGCAGGCGCTTTTGGGCGACTCGCGACAGCGGTAAGATATTTGGAGAAATAATAATGCGATTCACGATTTCCAGCCGTAAATTTTTTCTGGGCGTTTCCAGCGCTGCGCTTATCGGCGCGACTGCAACACCGGCTCTAGCCGACCATCATGGGAAAAAAATGACCACAGCAGAACTGAACAAGATGAGCGCGACACAATCAGCCTCAAGCACGGCAACCGACAACAGCATTCTCCAGAAATGGACCGGGCCCTATGATGGCGTGCCGCCGTGGGATGAAGTAAAAGTATCCGATTTCCCGCAAGCCTTCCAGAAGATGATGGACAAGATCCAGAGCGATGTGAATGCGATCCGCGATAATCCGGCGCCCGCGACATTTGAAAATTTCACCGTACCGATGGAACTCGTCGGCAACGAAGCCAATAATCTGTTCGCGATCTGGGGGGTGCATTCGAGCAACCTTTCCAATGATCAGATCCGCGAAATCCAGGGCGAATGGATGCCCAAGGTCTCGGCTTTCTTCGATCAGCTGACCCTCGATCCCAAATTGCTGGCAAAAACCAAAGCGGTATATGACAGCCGCGCGTCCGCCGGACTGGATGCCCAGCAGACCCGTCTGGTCGAACGCAATTACGAACAGCTGGTCCGCGACGGTGCCCTGCTGGGCGGCGCGGACAAAGAAACGCTGATTGCTTATAATACCGAATTGTCGAAGGCGTTTAACGATTTTTCCAACAAGGTACTGGCTGATGAAGAAACCTTCATCTTCCTGACCGACGAAGCGGATCTGGCTGGCTTGCCGGACAGTTTTGTCGCTTCGCTAAAGGCTGCGGCCGAAGAGCAGGACAAGACCGGCTGGGCGCTGAAAAACACCCGCTCGGTGATGCAGCCGTTCCTGCAAAACTCGACCCGCCGTGATCTGCGTGAAAAGGTTTACAACGCCTATATCAACCGCGGCGACAATGCGGACGCCAACGATACCAACGCGACCATTGCCAAAATCCTGAAGCTGCGGGCCGACCGCGCCAAGCTGTTGGGCTTCAAGACACACGCCCATTACCGGATGGCCGACACGATGGCGAAGGAACCGGAAGCGGCGATGGACCTGATGATGAAAGTCTGGCCGGCTGCCGTCGCACGGGTGGGTGAAGAAGTCGCCGATATGCAAGCGATTGCCGATGCAGAAGGCGCCGGTATCACGATCGCGCCGTGGGATTATCGCTATTATGCGGAAAAGGTCCGCAAGGCGAAATATGATCTGGATGCCGCAGAAATCAAACCCTATTTCCAGCTCGACAAGATGATGGACGCCCTGTTCGATGCGGCAGGCAAGCTTTATGGCATGACCTTCACCGAAACCACCGGCAGTATTCCGGTTTTCGATCCCGAGGTGCGGACATTCGAAGTCAAGCGCGGCGACAAGGTGATCGGTGTGCAATTTTTCGATAATTATGCCCGCAAGGGCAAGCGTTCCGGCGCGTGGATGACCACCTACAAGGATAAATATAAGCTGGGTGGCAACAATAAATATACGATATCGTCGAACAACAATAATTTCGTCAAGGGCGGCGACGGCGAGCCGACTTTGATCAGCCTCGATGATGCGACGACTTTGTTCCACGAATTCGGTCATGCGCTGCATTATCTCAACTATGACATCACCTATCCCGGTCTCGCCGGCACGCCGCGCGACTTCGTCGAATATCCGAGCCAGGTGAATGAAAACTGGCTGATGACGCCCTATATCCTGTCGACCTACGCCCGCCATTACAAGACCGGCGAGCCGATCCCGAAAGAGCTGGTTGAAAAGATCCAGGCGTCCAAGACCTTCAACGAAGGTTTTTCGACGGTTGAATATCTCTCCTCGGCAATCGTCGACATGAAGCTGCACAATCGCGCGGAGCCGATCACCGACCCGGACAAGTTCGAGCGGGAAACACTGACCGAAATCGGCATGCCGAAAGAGATCGTGATGCGGCACCGTCTGCCGCAGTTCAACCATCTGTTCTCGTCGGACGCTTATTCGGCCGGCTATTATAGCTATCTCTGGTCGGAAACGATGGACGCCGACACCTGGGCGGCGTTTGAAGAGACCGGTAGCCCGTGGGACGCGAAAACCGCGGAACGTTTCCGCTCGATCCTGCTGGCGACCGGCAATGAAACCGACCGCAAGGAAGCCTACCGCAAATTCCGTGGCCGCGATCCCGAGGTCAAATATATCCTCAAGAAACGTGGCTTCCCGGTACCGGGCGAAAGCGCGAATGCGGGCAGCAAGGATGACACGGCAAAATAGGTCGCTGTCATCCGGATGAAGTTTGAAAAGGGGAGTGCGATTGTGCTCCCCTTTTTTGCTGGGGATGCAGATTGTGAGACAGGCGCAAATGTTCTTTATCCGCATCCGAGACTCGCGTAGAAAATGTGTTTAAGGGTGACTTGAACCGGCGGGAAATCACCTATGGAATTACGGTCACAGTGCACTAATTCCGGCCAATGGAGACTAGAAAATAAATGTGTTGTCACCATAATACCAAGGCCGTGACCGAAAAGCCCGAACAGAAGCAGAAATGAGCCGACGCGGTAGTTGCCTTATCGGGCTGGCCGTCGCGCTTGTCTTGATCTACGCTATCTATCGGTTGTTGATATGGAGTGGAATTGCCTTTTCAATCGGGGTGTAGCGGCGTCTTTGGATCGCGGTGAGAGGTGCCACAAGCCCTCGATTACCGCCGTAATTTGAGTCGCGACCCGGCCTGTTCCATCACCAAAAATCCACTTTCCTACAACAGCCCGTCGCGCCTATGCTTTGCATCGTGATGAGTCTTGTGTGCCTCTCTCCCCGTGATTACCGGCGCTTCCCGGCGCGCCGTTTCAAAGGTCACACTCGGTACGGTTTCGGCGTTGGTAAACTCCCGGTATTTTGCGCATCTGGGGCAAAGGTCACAGAAAATAAAAGGGTCGCTTTGTGTAAATTCTTAAAATTCTGTTGGCAGGGAATATAATGTCCAGCATCCGCAATTTTCTATCCAGCATCACGCAAAACAAGCGTTCGTAGGCCCTAACTTTGACAAACTTTGGCGCAGTCTTGATGGTCTCTCCACAAGCCACTTTCCTACAGTTCCTGATTTCTGCTATGCCAAGCAAAAGCTAAAAGGGAACCCGATCATGACCATCGCAGCCGTCCGCACACCTGATGAACGCTTTGCCGATATTCCCGATTTTGATTTTCCGGTGCATTATGTCGATGATCTGCCGGGCTATGAAGGCTTGCGCGCCGCCTATGTCGATACCGGGCCGGTGGATGCGGACAAGACGTTCCTGTGCCTCCACGGCGAACCCAGCTGGTCGTTTCTCTATCGCAAGATGATCCCGCATTTTACCGCAATCGGCGCGCGGGTGGTGTGTCCGGATTTCTTCGGCTTTGGCCGGTCCGACAAGCCGACCGATTTTGACAGCTATACGTTCGATTTTCACCGTAATTACATCCTGGCGCTGGTCGAACGGCTGGATCTGAAAAATATCACGCTGGTGGTGCAGGACTGGGGCGGGCTGATCGGTCTGACGCTGCCGGTCGATCCCGCTTTCAAGGCGCGCCTGTCGCGGCTGATCATCATGAATACCGCCCTGGGCCTTGGCACCGGAGCGGGTGACGGCTTTAACGCGTGGAAGGAATTTGCGCTGACCACTCCGGTGTTTGATGCCGGTGATATCATTGCGCGCGGTACGCCGCAGATGACCGAGGCGGAGACCGCTGCCTACAACGCGCCTTACCCCGATTCCAGCTATCAGGCCGGCGCGCGGACCTTTCCTGCGCTGGTGCCGGTATCGCCGGAGATGGACGGTGTCGAGGTCAGCAAGAAAGCCGCTGCGTTTTGGAGCGGCGAGTGGTCAGGCGACAGTTTCATGGTGATTGGCGGTTCCGATCCGGTGCTCGGCCCGCCGGTGATGAAGATGATGCACGGCCTGATCAAGAACTGTCCCGAGCCGCTGCTCATCCAGGAAGCGGGGCATTTCGTGCAGGAATGGGGCGATATTGTCGCACCGGCGGCGCTAAAGTCATTCGGCGATATATGAATGCTCGGCCATTCTGTTGGCGGGGAGTGGCGTACCGTTAGTGGCGAGGTCGTATCGTTGGTGGTGAGCGCCTTTTCCGTTCGTGGTGAGCTTGTCGAACCACACCTCTCGTCGGAAGGCGTCCTTCGACAGGCTCAGTATTAACGGAACAAGGCAGCGCCTATTTGATCGCCGCCAGCTGATAGAGGAAATCGACATAGCCCATGGTGGCATCGACCAGCCCCGCCACTTTCGGGTTGGTTGATTCGATCACATAATATTCGTCCGGGGCATGCGCGCCCGCGCCGTGTCCCATGCCGAAATGGCCGGCAGGGATAGCGACCGGCGGGCTGGTGAAGGTCGCGCCCGGCCACGATCCGGCGAGGCGGGGGTTGAGCGTCGCGGTGATGCCCGCGCGTTCGTAGGTGGCCAGTTCGGTGCGGATCAGGCGGCTGTTTTCGTCGGTCTCGGTCGGATCATAGCCGCCGCTGACATTGACCTCGACATCGGGAAAGCCCTTGGCATCGAGATGCGCGCGCAATTTGGTCTCGGCTTCGGCGCGGGTCTGGTTGGGGACAAGGCGCAGGTCAATCTTGGCGACGGCGCGGCCCGGCAGCACGGTCTTGCCGCCCGGTCCGGTGTAGCCGGCGACCAGTCCCTCTATATTGACGGTCGGTTCCTGCGCAAGGCGCTGGAGCGCCTGTTCAAAGGGCAGGTCATCGATCCAGTGGTCGACACCCAGTATCGCCTTGCGCTGGGCTTCGTCGGAATTGCGGGCGGTTTCTGCAATCAGGGCTTTCTCGCGCGTGGTCAGCGGCCGGACATTCTCGAACCACCCCTCGATCGCCGGGGTGTTGCCATCGGGCGTGACCAGTGTCTGCAGCGCCTGGACCAGCCGCCAGCTAGGGCTGTCGACCATCGCCTTGAGGCTGGAGTGGATATCACCCCTGGGGCCGCGACCCCATTTCTCGCCGCTCGCCACCAGCTCCAGCTCGACAATCCCCTTGGAGCCCAGATTGACGCTGACGTTGCCATTCATGTCCTGCCAGCTCGCCGGGATGAATATGCCCTCGCATTTCTTGAGCGCGGCCAGCACATTGGGCTTGGTCGCGACCTGTTTGAAATGGGGAGAACCGATTTCCTCTTCGCCCTCGGCGATCAGGACAATATTGACCGGGAGCTTCTTTCCAGCTGCCCGGATGGCATGAAGTGCCGCGAGAAAGGTCGCTTCCGGCCCCTTCTGGTTGACCGCGCCGCGGCCCATGATCGCCTTGCCGAAACCGGGACGGTCGACAATGGCTGCTGCCAGTGGGGGAGAAGACCATTCGGATGCGTCAAATTGCTTGACGTCATACATGAAATAGATGCCGAGCGTTCTTTTGGCGCCCGCATCAAGCGTGGCGAATACGCCGGGATGACCATCGGTCGGCACGATCTCGACATGCTGAAAACCTGCATCCCTGGCGAGCGCGGCCATATAGTCGGCGCCCTCGGCCATGTTGCGATTTTCTGCCGCGATCGAGGGCAGTTTGATCCAGTCCTGGATGCGTTTTACCGATGCGTCGCGCCCGGCTTCGGCGGCCTTGCGGATCGCGGTCATGTCGCTGTCTGCGGACAGCGCTACAGCAGGGGAAATAAACATCGCTCCGGCGCCGGCGATGGCGGTGCCGCGCAAGGCCTGACGGCGATCAATGGTTAGATTCTTGTTGTCTGCGGTCATCACGATTCCCCTTGATTTGAGGAAGCGAGAATGGCCGCAGATTAAGATTATCGCAAGACCGAATGCGCTCTTCGGTCAGGCCGCCATAGCGGTCTTGCTGAAATGTTCGGTGAAGCGCGGTTGCATCGGCTGGCTGGCGACCATCGCCAGCGGCAGAGCGGTTTCGCAATAGGCGCATTCCGCGCTGAACCGGCCGACATGCCAGTGCGATTTTCCGCAACCGGGGCAGCGGTTGACGATGTCCAGATGATAGAGCGGCTGATAGCCACGCCGGGTTCCCTGTTCGGCAAATGCTTGAGCAGGCTGATTGATGAATGATCTAGGAGATAAGTACATCGTTTCTTCCTTCCTTATTGCGCCAAACTTACTTCTCTTACTTCGGATCAAATCGCATTTCGTTGCTGTACCAGCGATGAACCGTTGGTTTTGATAGACGAAATGATAATGCCTTCTTCCTAAATCGATAGGATGCATTCGCCATTTCCCGGTGATCACCGTCACAAATATGGCTAAATGACTGATTTTGGATGAGAGTATTTTGGAGCCCATGTCCCGAACTGAGCCAATCGATTAACGGACAGGGTTGAGGGACAGCGTTAATCCGGCGTTCCATGCAAAAATCGCGCGAATCAGTCTCTTTCTCTGCCGATATCGGCTCATGCTGGATTGCAATCGAACGAAGCGGTCAGTGCACGCCCAGTTTCCGCCACGCCAGATCGGCAAATTCGCACAACAGCGGCCTGGTCTCGCGCGGATCGATGATATCCTCGACGCTAAACTGTTCGGCGGTGCGGAACGGGGAGGTGACCTTGTCGAGCTTGGCCTTGATTTCCGCGAGCCGCGCTGCCGGATCTGCGGCGCTTTCGATATCGCTTTTATAGGCGACCTCGAGACCGCCGGCGATCGGCAGCGAGCCCCAGTCACCCGACGGCCAGGCGAAGCGATATTGAAAATTCTCCGCGTTGCTCATCGCGCTGCCGGCGATGCCATAGGCGCGGCGGACGATGACGCTGGCCCAGGGCACGGTCGCCTTGTAGACCGCATTCATCGCCTGCACGCCGTAGCGGATGGTGCCGGTGCGCTCCGCCTCGCCGCCGATCATAAAGCCGGGATTGTCGACCAGATGGACGACCGGCAGGTGGAATTGTTCGGCCAGCTTGGCAAAGCGTTCGACTTTTTCCGATGACTTGGCTTCCCACGATCCGCCGAGAAAACTCGGATCATTGGCGAGCACCGCGACCGGCCAGCCGTCAAGCCGGGCAAAGGCGGTGATCGCCGCCCGGCCCCAGCGCTTGCCCATTTCGAAAACCGAACCTTCGTCGAACACGGATTCCATGATCTTGCGCATCGAATAGACCTGTTTGTCTGCTCGCGGCACGGCGGAGAGCAGGCTTTCGTCCCGACGGTCGACCGGATCGCGATTTTCGGTGCGCGTGGAGAGCTGGTTCACATTGCTCGGCAGGTAGGACAGGAATTTGCGCGCGGTGAGGAAGGCTTCGGCTTCGCTGGCGACTTCCTCGTCGACCACGCCGTTGGTGGTGTGAATGTCGGACCCGCCCAGCTCTTCCTTGCTGAGATCGTCGCCAATTGCGGCGGCCACCGCAGGGCCGGCGGCAAATATCTGGGAAAGCCCGCGGACCATTATCGAATAGTGGCTGGCTACGGTGCGCGCGGCGCCCATGCCCGCTGTTGGTCCCAAGGCCAATGCTACCACCGGCACGGTATCCTGATTCTTGATAATATCTTCCCAGCCGGGAACCGCCGGGACATAGGTGAAGCCCATATCCTCCAGACTCTTGACCGATCCGCCGCCGCCGGTGCCGTCGATCATCCGGATCATCGGAATGCCGAGCGTATGGGCCATTTTCTCGCACTGGGTGAATTTCCGGTGCAGGGCGGCATCCGCCGCGCCGCCGCGCACGGTGAAATCATCGGCAGAGGCGACAACTGGTCGTCCCTCGATATTGGCGCGGCCAAAGATCAGATTGCTTGGTGCGAAATCCTCGAATGTCCCGTCTTCGGCATAGGTCCCGCGTCCGGCGATCTTGCCGATCTCGCGAAAGCTGCCTTCGTCGACGATCCCGGCAATCCGCGCCCGCGCATCCATCTTGCCGCGGCCATGCTGGCGAGAGACTTTCTCCTCGCCGCCCATTTTTTCGGCGAGACGCTGGCGCTCGGCCAGTTCTTCGAGTTCGGGTTTCCAGGTCATTATTGTGTCCGGTCAGGTTTACAGGAAAGCAGGTTTTTATTTTCCGTGACTTTTGGCTGGATGCCGCAGAAAAATGCGGGTCGCGTCATGCCGTTGCGGCGGAGAGTGTGACCTTTCGTGAAGGCCGTCTCGACTGGACGGGAACCGCGAAAATCCATCATCCGGTCAGCATAGCGCGACGCGCTGATGTAGGACAGGCCGGATTGGCGATTGGACTTTTGTCGGATCATGCTGCTCGTTTAACCGACTGATTAAGAGAGGGGAAGCGGGATTTGATATGGTATGTAAAAAGGGCAGGACCTAATGCGGTGCCTGCCCTCTATCATTTCATAATCAGTTTTTACCTTGGGGTCACTTCCTGCAACAGTGTCGTGCCCAAGACCGTGCGGAATTTGGCCCGGTCGCCTGATTCTGCATCAAGTTGCGCGTTGCTGCGCTTCATATATTCCTGATAAGCCTTGTTGCGCTCTTCCTGCTCGGCATTGTCGGCCCAGTCGGTGTAAGTCACAGACAGATACATAGACGGTTCGCCGTGACGTTTGTGCACATTATAGTAAATATTATAAGACTTTATCCACCCCTTGCTGATCGCAAATTTCTGGTTGTTCGCCCATTGGGTTGCAACCCATTTTGCATAAGCCAGATCACCGCCGTCGGCGATATCGATGCCGGTAACTTCGGTATAGTCGCCCGGTGCGAGGGGCCATTCTTCTGCGGAGGCCGGTGAAGCAATTGCCAGAGCCAATGGTCCAGCGAGCACCAAGGCGGTGCTTTTCAAAATATTCATCGTTTTCATAGGTAAGTCCCATCCTGTTTGCGCGGTTCTCCAACCGCTTAGGCGACCCGTAGGCTCCAGGATGAATTAAGCGACTCTCCCCCAAGAGGCTGGTTACATAAGCAACCTCTTGGCCGAAAAAGTCAAGTAAATTGGGGAGTTAGTGAGCTGTGTGCCTGGCTGTCACTCCTCATCCCCGTAAATCGCCACGCTCAACTCGCCATCGCTGGCCGCCCTTCCGCGATACATGCCGTCGGTGTTGAAGCTGTAGCCGGCCTGACCCCATGGCGTGGCGTAGATTATCCCGCCGTCGCCGCCGAGCTCGCCGAGTTCGGCGATGACATCATCGGCAATCTGCTGGATTTCCTCGTCGGACAGCTGGAATTCGCTGGCGTGGATCCGGTAGGTATAATTTCCCTCGTCATCCTTCGGCACCGTCAACTGGGCTTCCTCGATGGCAATCGGCCAGCGCATCCGGATACGGGCGCAGATTTCGTGGGCGACGCCGAGGCGGATGAAATATTCGCCGGCTCCGGTCGCCGATATCGCGCAACTGCGGTTGTCGGCATAGGTGCCCGCGCCGATAATCGGAGAATCGCCGATCCGGCCCCAGCGCTTGCCGGTCATGCCGCCGGTGGATGTGCCAGCGGCCATATTGCCGCTTTTGTCCATGGCGACGGCGCCGACCGTGCCGAACTTATAGTCAACATCGGCGATGCTGACTTCTTTGGCGAGCACGTCTTCAATCTGCTTCAACCGGTAAGGAGTCGCGTAATAGTCCGGCGTGACCTGCTCCAGCCCCTGTTCGCGGCTGAACTGGTTGGCGCCTTCGCCGGACAGCATCACGTGCGGGCTTTTGTCTTTGACCGCCCGCGCCAGCAAGATCGGATTCCTGGTGCCATTGATCCCGGCGACCGCGCCCGCCGACAGGTCGCTGCCGTCCATGATGCTGCTGTCGAGTTCGTTGGTCTTGTCCCAGGTGAACACCGCGCCTTTGCCGGCGTTGAAATTGGGGTCGTTTTCGAGAATGATGATGGTTGCGGTGATCGCATCCATCGCGCTGCCGCCGTCTTTGAGGATTTGTGATCCCGCCGCCAGCGCGCTGCCGAGAGCCGCGCGAATGGTGCTGTCCTGTTCGGGCGTGATCTTGTCGCGGTTGATCGTGCCGGCGCCGCCATGAATGGCGATCGACCAGCGGGCATCCTCGTCGATCATATCCTGCGCGCTTGCTGCCGTTGCCATGGCCGAAAGCAATATGGCGGGTCCAAACAGGCCCAGTAAATTGCGGATCATCAAACATCTCTCCCGATTGGCTCTTACCATTTTGCCGTCAACTGCGTATATGTCCGATAAACGAGCCCTTCTGACAAGAGCAAAGATATGACCATAGACAATCCGTCACTGCGCCCCTGGCGCGATATCGACCGGCGCAAATCCCGCCAGATCATGGTCGGCGATGTCCCGGTGGGCGGCGATGCGCCGATTACCGT
>RCMY010000080.1_pt1 | contig 83027 bp, 77 predicted proteins | sample 2041341 | NCBI WGS metagenome assembly RCMY01 (sample SAMN09708234, study PRJNA481090) | Marine sediment metagenome, whole genome shotgun sequencing project. | reverse complement strand
CAGGCATTACGTAAAACGGTGCTTCGGTCATGCCCAGCTTTGAAGACAAGGCCGCACCGTCCACCGACGACATAATGTGATGCGTGAATTTCGCGTCATAACTAACTGATAAGGCTTTCAGTTCTTCCAGTGCCAGATCGCAGATAGTGCAGTCCGGCACCGTGAAGATTGCAATATCTGCCCCCTGCAGAACTTGCCCTGCCAACGCCTGCAACAACGCAATGTCTGCTGCGGCCTCGTCTTGATAAGCGGCAGCAGCATAGTCAGGTGGTGCCATCGCCGACGACAACAGTTCGGGCTCTGCCATCAGAAATGCGCGCATCTCGGCGTTGAAAGCGGCCCGTTCCGCCTGACTCAGCGCCATCAGATCGCTCTGCGCAGTCGCCGGAAAGGCCACCGCGCAGAGCGCAAATATCAACCGCATCTAGCCGCGTTTTTCTGCCAGAATGGCTTTCATCTGGTCATAGGGCAGATAGCCGCGCAGCAATTCGTCTTGCATGACAAAGGTTGGCGTGCCCGAAATTGACAGTATCTGCGCCAGCGCGCGGGTTTTGGCGATCTCTTCAGTCACCTCGGCACTGTCCATCTTTTCGGTAATGGCATCAGCGTCCAGATCAAAGCTGTCGGCAAGACGGCCCAGCGATGTCGGCGTGATATCCCCGTTAAAGCTCATCAGCGCGTCATGGACTGACTTATAACCTTCGTCGCCCGCAACCAGTTTGGTGGCAATCGCAAACCGCGAAGCGATCATGGATTGTTCGCCCAGGATCGGCAACTCTTTGACAATAAATCGGATATTACCGTCGCCATTGATCAGCTTTTCAACTTCGGTAAAAGCCTTTTTGCAATAGCCACAGCGATAATCCATGAATTCGACGATGGTAATGTCGCCCTCGGGGTTGCCGCCAACATAGGAAAAACCGTCGTTAAAAATCGCGTCTTTGTTGTCGGAGACAAGGGTGAAATCCGCTTGCGCCTGCGCTTCAGCTTCTTTGGCTTGCAGCTGGTTCACGGCTTCCATGATCACTTGAGGGTTTTCCATCAGATAGGCGCGGACTTCGGCGCGAAACTGGGCGCGCTCTGCATCTGTCAATTCGGTCAGATCCATCGCCTGCGCCGGGCCGCTTAGGGCCAGTGCCATCAATGCGCCGGAAAAAAGAGAAGAGGCGGTCAGTTTTGTCATCTTGGGGTCACTCACTGTTATTGCGCGGCCTTCGGGCGGCTTTGGCACGTGTGGTGCGCGATTTCGAGCTATCGCACAAGGGTTGACGGCACCAACGTGGTGCGGTGAAAGGTCCTTGCCCCAAGTTTAGGATTAAGCCCATGCGCATTTCAACCCGTTCTCAGGTCGATCCCTTTATCGTGATGGACGTGATGCAAGCCGCATCCGCCGCCGAAGCCGCAGGCCGCCATATTATTCATATGGAAGTAGGCCAGCCCGGCACCGGTGCCCCGTCTGGCGCGACAGCCGCATTGGCAAAGGCGATGGATCAGGGCGCGTTGGGATATACTGTTGCACTGGGTTTGCCTGCCTTGCGCGCAAGAATCGCGCAGATGTATGGCGAATGGTACAATGTCGATCTGGACCCGAACCGTGTGGTGATCACGTCAGGGTCGTCTGGCGGCTTTATCCTAGCCTTTACCGCGCTATTTGACACCGGCGACAAGGTTGGCATCGGTGCACCGGGCTACCCCAGCTATCGCCAAATTCTTAAAGCGCTGGCGCTGGACCCCGTTGATCTGACTACATCGCCCGACAACCGCTATCAGCCTGTGCCCGCAGATTTCGCTGATCTGGACCTCAAGGGATTGCTGGTGGCGTCCCCTGCAAACCCCACGGGGACCATGTTGGACCGCCCGGCTATGAAGGCGCTGATTGATGCGACCCAAGGGCAGGGCGCGTCCTTTATCTCGGACGAAATCTACCACGGGATCGAATACGATAAGAAAGCCGTCACGGCGCTTGAGATTACCGATGATGCCTATGTGATCAATTCGTTCTCCAAGTATTTCTCCATGACCGGTTGGCGAGTCGGTTGGATGGTCGTGCCCGAGGATCACGTGCGTGTCGTTGAACGGATTGCGCAAAACATGTTTATCTGCGCGCCTCATGCCAGTCAGGTCGCAGCATTGTCCGCAATGGAGTGCGACGACGAATTGCAGGCCAACATGAATGTTTACCGCGCCAACCGGTTGTTGATGATCGACGGATTGCGCGCAGCGGGGTTTACCAGCTTTGCGCCGCCTGACGGTGCGTTTTACGTTTACGCTGACGTGTCTGGTATCACCGACGACAGCCGCGTGCTGGCGCGTGATATTTTGGATAAGGCAGGCGTGGCAGTTACGCCGGGGTTAGATTTCGACCCTGTCCGGGGACATCAATCCTTGCGGTTTTCATATGCCCGCGGCACGGCCGATATCAAGGAAGGTATTGCCCGTCTCAAGGCCTATATGGCGGCGCGCTGAAAGGCTGGTCCGACGCGGTGGATAATGATAGCTTGCGCGCAAACACCACGATCAGAACGGTGACAGGCATGCGGTTTTCCTCTCTATTGGCGGCGCTATTGGCGTTTTCAACCCCCGTTTCAGCCCAAGAGCTGACGGCCTTGGCCCGCGTTGACCCCGGCCCAAGTGAAATCACTGACGGTTGGTTTGGCGGCACCACCCTCAAGCTGCAACTCAGCCAAGGGGTGCCCTTTCGGGTGTTCCTGCTGGACGATCCCGCCCGCCTGGTCGTTGATTTTCGCGAGGCCGATTGGTCGGGGGTTAAGACATCTGATTTGCTGGGAGAACCGGGGAACATTAGCGATCTACGCTTTGGTCCGTTCCAACCCGGATGGTCGCGGCTGGTGGCGGATCTGGCCAAACCGATGCTGCCGCGCGAAATTGGGATGCCCGTCGATAGCGGTTCTGGTCAAGCCATGCTTGAAATCGATCTAAAGGCCGTTGATGCCAGCGAATTTGCAGCAGCAGCCGGCACACCGCCTGATCCTGCATGGACGCTGGCCTTGGCCGCGCCGCCCAAGCCCGCCAATCCTAAAGGCGAGCATCGGTTTCTGGTGATCCTTGATCCCGGTCACGGGGGCGTTGATCCGGGGGCCGAAAGTGACGGTATCGCTGAAAAAGACCTGATGCTGACCCTTGCGCACACGCTGCGAGAAACCTTGGTCCGCGATGGCATTGACGTGATGATGACGCGTGAAAGCGATCTGTTTGTCGCACTCGAAACCCGCGTCGCCATTGCGCATCAGGCTCAGGGCGATCTGTTCATATCGCTTCATGCTGACAGCTTGCAGCAAGGCGGCGCAAAAGGGGCCACCGTTTATACTCTGTCAGACGAGGCCAGCGATACCGCGACCGAACATCTGGCAGCGCGCCACAACCGGTCTGACATCATTGCGGGCGCTGATCTGACCGGATCGGACGATCAGGTCGCAGGCATTTTGCTGGATCTGGCGCGGCAGGAAACCGAACCGCGCTCGGTTGCTGCTGCCAAAACATTGGTGGCCGGCATGAAGGGGGCAGGCGGCCCGATGAACCGCCGTCCGTTGCGCAATGCGGGGTTTTCGGTGTTGAAATCGGCCGATATTCCGTCTGTCCTGATCGAAGTCGGATTTCTGAGTAATGACCGGGATTTGAACAATTTGCGCGATCCGGTCTGGCGTGCGGTGATGGTGTCAGCCATTGCAGACGCGATAAAGGAGTGGCGCGATCAAGATGCAGCACTTAAGCCGTTGATCCGCCAGTAACCCTTACCGTGATACCGACACAAGACCTGCGCGGTATATCGCCAAATGGCCACCGCTTCGTGTTTTGACGATTCCACTTTGCCCGCGTATAGACGGGTTAACCAACAGCCTTGCAAGGGACTGCCACACGTGTTTCGCCTAATCCTATCTTTCTTTGGGGGTATTTTTACCACCCTGACCATGAGCGTCGGTATGGTTGCTTTGACAATTGGGGCGGTTTTCTGGATGTACGGGCGTGATTTGCCCAGCCACGAATCCCTTGCGCAATATACGCCGCCCACGATTAGCCGGATTTATTCGGGTCAGGGTCGTTTGATTGATGAATTCGCCAAGGAACGCCGTCTTTTTGCCCCCGCAAATACTATTCCACCGTTGATCAAACAGGCGTTCATTTCTGCTGAAGACAAGAATTTCTATACCCACGAAGGGTATGACTTGCGCGGTATCGGTGCGGCTGCTGTGGATGCAGTGCGCACGCGTGGCAAGGACGTGCGCGGGGCGTCCACCATTACGCAACAGGTTATGAAGAACTTTTTGCTGTCAGGTGACCGCCGTGCAGAACGCAAAATCAAGGAAATCATCCTTGCTGCCCGACTTGAGGAAACCCTCCCAAAGGAGAAGATCCTTGAGCTGTACCTGAACGAGATTTTCCTGGGCCAGAATTCCTATGGTGTTGCTGCGGCGTCGCAGACCTATTTCAACAAAACACTGGGCGAACTGGCCCCGCACGAGGCCGCATTTCTGGCGTCACTGCCCAAGGCACCTTCAGATTATCATCCTGTTCGCCGCAAAGACCGGTTGATGCAACGCCGCAATTTCGTTCTGCGCGAGATGAAGGAAAACGGATACATCACCGAGGCTGACTATCAGAACGAGGTCGCGCAGCCGCTGCGATCGGTTCAGAACGGCGACTTTGAAAGCTTTAAGGCGGAATTGCCTCCGCGCGATTACTTTACCGATGAAATTCGCCGCCAACTTTCTGAAAACTTTGGCGAGGGCGAGTTTTTCACCGGCGGATTGACCGTACGCGCCACCATCGACAACGAAATGCAGCCCATCGCGGCGCAGGCCCTGCAGCGCCAGCTTGAGGATTACGACCGTGGGATCGGCGTATGGCGTGGAACCGGCAAAAAGATCCCTGCCGAACAATTGACCGACGAAGCAACGTGGCGCGAAGCCCTGGCAAATGTGCGCGTGTCGCGTGATGTCGATTTGGAAAGCCCGTGGTACCCCGCCGTTGTCCTAAGCGTTGGCGACAGCAACGCGCGTATCGGCATCGAAGGCGTTGAAGAGACGGGCGAAGGCCACTTTATCCCAGCCAAAGACGTTCAATGGGCACGCAAACGCTTGAGTGACGGCAAGTTAGGCCGCAATGCACAGGTTGCAAGCGATCTGCTAGAGCTTGGCGATGTGGTGTTGGTGCGCCGTATGACCGCTGACAATGACGGGTCGTTCATCCGCTGGACTTTGCGCCAGATCCCCGAAGTTCAGGGTGGTTTCGTCGCGATGGACGTAAACACCGGCCGAGTTATCGCGATGCAGGGTGGGTTCTCGTATCAGGCGTCTGTGTTCAATCGCGCAACCCAGGCAAAACGCCAACCCGGCTCCTCCTTCAAGCCGTTTGTCTATGCCGCGGCCCTTGATAGCGGCTATACGCCGGCGACGATCGTGGTGGATGCCCCGATCGAGATTAACACACCGCAAGGGATGTGGCGGCCGCGAAATTCATCTAACAAATTTTATGGCCCCACGCCTTTGCGCACAGGTATCGAACAATCGCGCAACCTGATGACCATCCGTCTGGCCCAAGAGGTCGGGATGGATACCGTCGGTGACTATGCTGAACGCTTTGGCGTCTATGACAACCTGTCGCCGGTTCTGGCCAACGCTTTGGGGTCTCAGGAAACCACGCTGTACCAGATGGTTTCAGCCTATGCGATGTTCGCAAATGGCGGCGAGCGAGTGCAACCGACCCTCGTCGACCGTGTCCAAGACCGCTATGGCCGCACCGTCTATAAACACGATCAGCGGATCTGTAACGATTGCCAATTGACCAGCCTTGATCCCGGTCTCGGCCCGCGCATCATTTCCAACCGCGAACGCGTGATGGACCCGATCACGGCCTATCAACTGACGTCGATGATGAAGGGGGTTGTGGACCGCGGTACTGCCAAAGGGGCAATCAATCTGCCTGTTCCGATCGCCGGCAAGACAGGCACAACAAATGACGCCAAAGATGTTTGGTTCGTGGGCTTTTCCAGCAACATCGTTGCGGGCTGTTATATCGGTTTCGACAACCCAAGGTCCTTGGGCAAACGGGCCTACGGCGCGGGCATGTGTGGCCCAGTGTTCCAGCGTTTTATGAGCGAGGCCATCAAGAAATACGGCGGCGGCGCATTCGAGGTGCCCCCCGGTGGTTCATTCATTAACATCGACCGCTTCACCGGCGCGCGTTTGTCTGACAATGCCAGCGGACCAAACGTAGTGGCCGAGTACTTCCGCGATGGCGAAATGCCGTTGTTCGGGATTACCTTTGACGGTGGCTTTGCGATGGGGGCAGACCTGCCGCTGGTCGAGGAAGCAGGCGGTTCTGGCGCACGTGAAGTCACAACTTCGACGGGCAAGAAGGCTATCGTGGGGCCCAAAGCCAGCTTTGGCACCATCAGTTCAGGCGGGCTATACTAACCTTCGGAATACGCCAAGCGCTTGCTCCTACAGCAAGGCTGGTCTATCTCATACGCGGCCCCGGCATATCGGGGCCGCAATTAATTTAAAGGGCACAAACGATGCGCGCAGAGGCACAAAATACAGCAGATCAGATCAGCAAATCGCTGGATCTGTTGGCACAGCGTTTGAATGTCGAAACCGCACCCTACCGTTTGGAAGAATTTAACGCCCGCGTAGAAGACCCCAACCTTTGGGATGATCCCGATGCCGCGCAAAAACTGATGCGCGAACGGCAGGCGCTGGTCGATTCCATGGCAACCTATGATGGCATCAAGCAAGAGCTGGCTGATAACATCGAATTGATCGAGATGGGCGAGATGGAAGACGATGCCGAAGTCGTCGCCGAAGCTGAGGCCGCCCTGAAAGCGCTGGCTGAGACCGCCGCCCAAAAGGAGCTGGAGGCGTTGCTAAACGGCGAGGCTGATAGCAACGATACATTCTTGGAGATCAACGCCGGGGCAGGCGGTACGGAAAGCTGCGATTGGGCAAACATCCTTGCGCGGATGTATGTCCGCTGGGCCGAGAAAAAGGGCTATAAGGTCGAACTCCAGTCTGAAAGCGCGGGAGAAGAAGCGGGTATCAAATCTGCCACCTATAAGATCAGTGGTTTGAACGCCTATGGCTGGCTAAAGTCTGAATCCGGTGTGCACCGTCTAGTCCGGATCAGTCCCTTTGATTCGGCGGCCAAGCGGCATACGTCATTCAGCTCGATTTGGGTGTATCCGGTGGTAGACGACAATATCGAAATCGAAGTGAACCCCAGCGACATTCGCATCGACACCTACCGGTCGTCTGGCGCGGGCGGTCAGCACGTGAACACGACGGATTCGGCTGTGCGTATCACCCACCATCCCACCGGCATTGTCGTGACCAGTTCCGAAAAATCCCAACACCAGAACCGTGATATCGCCATGAAGGCCCTGAAATCGCGCCTATACCAGATGGAACTTGATCGCCGGAATGCCGCGATCAACGAAGCCCATGAAAACAAGGGGGATGCAGGTTGGGGGAACCAGATCCGTTCCTATGTCTTGCAGCCCTATCAGATGGTCAAAGACCTGCGCACGAATTACGAGACATCGGACACCAAAGGTGTTCTGGACGGTGATCTGGACGGGCTGATGGGCGCTGCACTGGCCTTGGCCGTGTCGGGCAAAAGCCGGGCAGAAGCGCAAGCCAGCTAAGCGTCAGGGCACGCTGCCCCCGCCCAGAGGACCCCGGGATATTTCTTTGGCAAAGAAGACGCGGATAGAATGTGGGGCTTGTTTCTGTCCCCGCTGGCGCGTTTGATGTTGCGAAAGCGGGGGATGGGTTTGGATATTCTAGAAATGGGCGCATTGGCGCAATCTGAGGCTTTGGCTGCGGGTAGTCTGACGGCCGTTGCGTTAATGGAAGCGACCTTGGACCGGATCGAGGCAGTGAATGGCCCGGTCAATGCGATTGTGTCCCTGCGCGATCGTGAGGCGTTGTTGACCGAGGCACGGGACGCGGATGCAGCGCCACGCGTCGGTTGGCTGCATGGCATTCCGATGGCGGTCAAGGATTTGGCCGATGCCAAGGGATTGCCCACATCAATGGGATCACCGCTATTTGCCGGGACAATTGCGCAAAAAGACAGTGTTTTCGTGGAGCGGATGCGGGCTGCGGGGGCAATTATCATTGGTAAAACGAACACGCCGGAATTCGGCCTTGGAAGCCATACTTTCAACCCGGTCCATGGCGCGACATGCAATCCATATGACCTGACGAAATCCGCTGGTGGATCATCTGGGGGCGCTGCGGCGGCTTTGGCCAGTGGGATGGTCAGTGTTGCAGACGGGTCTGACATGATGGGCAGTCTGCGCAACCCCGCCGGATGGAACAATGTGTACGGGATGCGCCCTACTTGGGGAACAGTTCCGGGCGAGCCGGAGGGTGACATGTATTTGCATCAACTGGCGACATCCGGCCCATTGGCGCGGACGCCACGTGATTTGGCAGCTTTGCTCGATACGATGACGGGGGCCGACCCACTACAACCACTGGGCGTCGATCCGGCTGCAACCTTGCCACAGATGGGCAGGCAAGGTCCTGCCGTAAGGATCGGGTGGCTTGGCGATTGGGGCGGCGCATTTCCCTATGCAGATGGAATTCGTGCACTAAGCGAGGCGGCCTTGGGCCAGTTCGCGGATTTGGGGCACTCCGTTTCCAAAGTGACACCGCCGTTTGATGCCGAAAAGATGTGGGACAGTTGGATCACCCTGCGATCCTTCGCGGTTGCGGCCGGACTGAGGGAGGTTTTCGAAGACGCAGGCAAACGCGCGCATCTGAAAGACGCCGCCCAATGGGAAATCAAGCGCGGGCTAGAGATGAGTGCGATGGAGGTTCAGCGCGCCAGCGTCGTCCGTTCCGACTGGTATCGTGCCGCGTCCGCTCTGTTCGATACCGTGGATGTGTTGGTGCTGCCCTCTGCGCAACTTTGGCCGTTTCCTGTAGACGACGTGCACCCTACAGAAATCGCAGGACGCAGGATGGACACCTATCACCGTTGGATGCAGGTGGTCGTGCCTGCCGGACTGATCGGGTTGCCCGTGGTGAATGTGCCAGCAGGTTTTGGTGCAAACGGACTGCCGGGTGGTCTGCAATTGATCGGTCGGCAGGGCAGCGATGCGATGCTGCTGAAATTAGCACAGCATTGGCATGAGGCGACCCGCTGGCCGCAAAAGCGCCCACCGGTTTTCAGCTAAAGCGTGGTTTCGCGACCCATTCTGATCAGGTCGGCCCGAAGGGCGGGCGCGTCGGGATGTCCAAGTTCCAGAGCGTAAACATAGGCTTGGGTCAGATAAAAACCCTTGGCATTCGGTTCATCGGCGACCGCTGCGACTTCGGTATACAGCGCGACCAACGCGGGTTGGTCATAGACCCTATGCGCCGCTAAAAGCCGATCATTCAGATCGTTCATGGCACCGCGCGATGGGCTTCCAGCCTTGATGCGATCCAATCGTGAAACATATGTGTGGGGCCGTCCATCGCGGGTGAAAACCGCCCGCCATCAAACTGAACCCCATGCCGTCCGCGCTGCATGCCTTCGACGACAAAGATGTCTTCTTCGAATACCTGTTTCCATTGATCTGTATTGCGGGCGCGCAGCTCAGGGTCCGTTTCTGCCGCCGCATAGTAAAGATGAACGTTTTCGGTGGTCTTTTCAGGCCCTTCAGGAACAAGAATGATCGCGAATGTATGGTCGCGGTGCACGCCCATCAGCACATTCGGATAGGCGGTTACATACTCGGCAGCCGTGTCCCACTTATCTGACAAATCGGCAAAATCCGGAAATGGCAGACCGTCATCCCCCTTGATCTGGCGGTAGACCAGTGTCCCTTGGCCAGAGTAATGGCCAGCTTGTTCAATGTGATAGTGATCTTCGAGGCGGGAATAGCTGTTCAAGCCCGGGTGTACCCACGGCAAGTGATAGCTCTCGCAATAATTCTCGACGGCCAGCTTCCAATTGCAATTCACGCTGAGTTGAAAGCGGCTGTCGGCCCCCCCGTGATGCAACGGCTTGTCAAATTCAGCCCACCGGGCGATCAAGTCGGCATTGGCCTGTTCAAAGGGCAATGCGGTGCCGGAAATATTGATCCAGATGACATCCATCCAGACATGGCTGCGGATTTCGAAAAGGCCCAGCAGGGCGCGGTCGATCCCTTGGTGCGTGTTTTGCCCCGGCCCTCCGACATGGGGCGTCGACACCAGCCGTCCCTCGGTGCTGTAGCACCAGCTATGGTAAGGGCAGCGGATCGCGCCATCAATCCTGCGCGGGGCATCCACCAAAATCATCCCACGATGGCGACATGTGTTTTGAAACACCCGCACCTGACCTGATCTGTCGCGCACGATCAAAAGGGGCATTCCAAGAAACGTCAGCGGCACCGCATCTCCGATTTCGGGCACGTCAGACGCGGTGGCAAGTCCGGGCCAATTATTGAATAACACTGCTTGGCGTTCTTCTGCAAAAACGGCAGGATCAATGTAGTGGGCATTGGACAGGCCATTTGCCTGTTCTATCGGGCGGCGGACCGTGCTGAGATCGGTAGGGGACATGTTCATAATGCTCTCCTTGCTGGTGCAACAAGGTTAGCGTCAAAGAGACGGCGGCTGCGTTCATTTAACGACCTGTTTTTCACGGCTGCGACATCGTGCAGGTACCGGATCAGGCAAAATCCTGATTGGGACGCAGCAAACGCTGGTGAAAAGGGGCAAGATCCTCGGCAGGATAAAAGCCCTTGCTGCGGGCCGCTGCGAGGATGCTGGACGTGTCTTGGGGTAGGTATTCATAGACCAGCCGCGTCACGCGCGTTCCAGCTGCCGCTTCGGAAATGGTACGGGTGGTATAGCCGACCCAAAAGTTGTTCCCGAATGACGCCGCACGCCCAAGATAGTTGAACGAAGTGGTCATCGCATTTTTGCGCCCCGCGATGATTGCCAGCCCTTCCTCTTGTTGCAACACTACGCCGCGAAACTCGCGGTATTTGGCCATGGTCGGAAGGCTTTGCATGCGCATGGCCTTGGTTGTTTCATAGCCGCGCAGATAGGTCGCATCGCCTTCGCGAAAGACATAGACCAGCCCGATAACGAAAACGGCCCCATCAATGAAACTGCGCCGCGAAAAGCGATAAAAGCCGCTCGGAAAAACACTTTCCGGAATGACGCTGGAGTTTGAAACTAGAAAATCGGTCATATAGTGCCCCAGCGGCGGCGACGGCGGCGGTGCTATCTGGGCCAGAGGTTCAAGCAAAATACGTGCGTCTAGGTCAAAATAGGCACAGATGCGGGCAAGGATATCTGGTCTGGGAAAGCTTTCGCCAGACAAATAACGGTTGAATTGGGTTCGGTTGATGCCAAGTTTGCTGGCCAACACGGTGATCGATGGCTGATCTTGGGACAGAAGCCTTAGGTTCTCTCCAAATACCGACCTGATTTTCGCCGGATTCTCTATTTTGGCCACCCCTACATCCGCAATAACCCTAGATAGTGCCGAATCCAGCGGGTTTGCAAGGGATTGACGCTAATTAGCGTCAGATTTGGGTGCGACCGACACAAATTGGAACTGCAAAAAAATCGACAAACCATTGAAATTTGGCAACTATCCAACCAGTGTTAGTATGAAAGTGGGAGTGTTAAAATATGTACGGTGTAGTGCTTTGGAGCGATGAGTCCGATCAAAAGGCCGTCTTTTGGTGCGAAGATCACGGGGACTTGGCGTTTTTTGCGGGATCACCAAGCTGCCAATCCACAAACTTTGACGCTGGCGACCTTGTTGAATTCGAAGTGACGTCGACCAGCAAACTTAGAACAGCAACAAATCCACGCGTCGTTCAACAAAAGCTGGACGTTGATTTACCGGCCAAGTTAATTGACCAGGCCAAAGTCCTGCCTGCCGTACAACCGTCTGCCAAGATCGTTCAATTTCCCAGCAGACGGCCTCGTTATGTTCAGCAACGTCAGGCCGAAATGGCCTAGTCGCCACGGGGCAGGGCGGCAACGCCAGTCCTTGCCACATCAGACAACCCCAAGGGACGCATCAGGTCAGCGAAAGCATCGATCTTGTCGGGCGCGCCGGTGATCTCGAAGACAAAGGTCTCAAGGGTGCTGTCCACGACGTTTGCGCGAAAGATATCCGCAAGCCGCAGTGCCTCGACGCGCTTGTCACCTGTTCCTGTTACTTTGAACATCGCCAATTCGCGTTCAACCGACGGACCCTCGACTGTCAGGTCATGAACCTCGTGGACGGGAACGATCCGACCAAGCTGCGCTTTTATCTGCTCGATCACTTGGGGTGTGCCTGAGGTGACAATCGTGATCCGGCTGCGGTGACCGGTATGATCCACCTCGGCCACGGTCAGGCTGTCGATGTTATAGCCGCGGCCTGAAAACAGCCCGATGACGCGGGCCAGAACACCGGGTTCGTTTTCGACCAGAACAGCAAGGGTATGTCGTTCGATCACATCCGAAAAGTTCGGGCGCAGGTTGTAGGCGGAATGGCTGGTAGAGCCTTTTTTTAGTTTTAGGGCTGACATCTGACTGTCCTCTTCATCTGATTTAGTCGCCAAAATTTTTCGGAAATTCCGGTCCGTCTTCTTTGTAAGAAAACGCGTTACACTAGGACCGACCCTTTTGCGTCAATCACACCTTGCGTATCACCACCGGCAAGCATCATGTCGTTATGTGCTTTGCCTGACGGGATCATCGGGAAACAGTTCTCGTGCTTTTCAACCAAGCAATCAAAGATGACCGGCCCGTCATAGGTGATCATTTCCATGATGGCGTCATCCAGATCATCAGGGTCAGAACACAAAATGCCCTTGGCACCGAACGCCTCGGCCAGTTTCACGAAATCGGGCAGGGACTCGGACCAGCTTTGCGAATAACGTTCGCCATGCAGCAATTCTTGCCACTGGCGCACCATGCCCAACCGTTCGTTGTTCAAGATGAACTGTTTTACCGGCAGGTTATACTGCATTGCCGTGCCCATCTCCTGCATGTTCATCAGCCATGACGCTTCGCCAGCCACGTTGATTACCAACGCATCTGGATGCGCCATTTGGACGCCAATGGACGCAGGAAAGCCATAACCCATGGTGCCAAGCCCGCCCGAAGTCATCCAGCGGTTCGGATCCTCAAAGTTCAGGTATTGCGCGGCCCACATCTGGTGTTGGCCCACTTCGGTGGTGATATAGCGGTCGTATTTCTTAGTCAGCGCCTCAAGCCGTGCCAGCGCATACTGTGGCTTGATGATCTTGCCTTTTTGCTCGAATTTCAGGCAATCGATGCTGCGCCATTCGTTGATCTTCTTCCACCACTTGGCAACTGCTTCGCTGTTGGTTTTGCGACCACGGGATTTCCAGACCTTCAGCATGTCTTCCAAGACATGGCCAACATCGCCAACAATCGGGATGTCCACTCGGATGATCTTGTTGATGGATGACGGATCGATATCGATATGCGCTTTGGTAGACTTTGGGCTGAACAGATCAACGACACCGGTGATTCGGTCATCAAACCGTGCCCCGATGTTGATCATCAGGTCGCAATCATGCATCGCCATGTTGGCCTCGTACAGGCCGTGCATGCCCAGCATTCCCAACCATTTTTCACCGGACGCAGGATAGCTGCCCAGACCCATCAAGGTCGAGGTGATCGGAAAACCTGTCGCCTCAACCAGTTCGCGCAGCAATTGCGCAGCTGCGGGGCCAGAGTTGATAACACCGCCGCCTGTATAGAAAACAGGGCGTTTTGCCGTTTCCATCGCCGCCACTAGTTCGGTGATCGCTTCCATGTCGCCTTTTACGGGCGGCTGATAATGGGACACTGACGGTTTCTTGGGCTCGTACTGACCGGTCGCAAATTGGACGTCCTTGGGGATGTCGACCAGAACCGGGCCAGGTCGCCCAGAGGTGGCAACGTGGAAGGCTTCGTGCAGAACTGACGCCAGCTTGTCAGTGTCTTTGACCAGCCAGTTATGTTTCGTACAAGGGCGCGTGATGCCAACGGTGTCGGCCTCTTGGAAGGCGTCTGACCCGATCATGAACGTCGGTACCTGACCTGTCAAAACAACCAGCGGGATCGAATCCAGCAATGCATCGGTCAAACCTGTCACTGCATTCGTGGCACCGGGACCGGATGTCACCAGAACAACGCCGGGTTTACCGGTTGAACGTGCATAGCCTTCGGCGGCGTGAACGGCACCTTGTTCATGGCGTACCAAAACGTGTTTGATGCTGTTTTGCTGAAACACCTCGTCATAAATCGGTAGGACAGCGCCGCCGGGATAGCCAAATACGGTATCGACGCCCTGATCGATCAGGGCTTGGACGATCATTTTCGCTCCGGTCATTTTACGTGTCATCTTGGTGCTCCGTAGGGTGGTGTTTAGGGTCGTTGGGTCAGGTTCAAATTTTGTCGTGGCGCATAAAAAAGCCCCCGGTTTTGGCGGGGGCGCATGGTGACGATTATGGTCTGCCGTTACCGGCCCATGCGCGTGTGTCCTACAATGACGACTAGATTAGTCATGGCCAAAGGCTCCCATTTGCGTTGGGGGAGATTATGAGCGGGGCAAAGGGGCGTCAATGGGCAATTTCATGAAAAAGTGTCGCACAGGGCGAAAAATCTTTCCATTTATTGCGCAGTGCTTGAATTTTTTGAAGTTTTGCAAAATCGAATAGATGAATCAGGCAATTTTAAATGCGCACGCCGGTTCCTTGCAGCACCCCGTGTTCCATCGCGTAGCGGGTCAAACCGGCTGTCGATGAAATCCCAAGCTTTCGTTTGATATTCTTTCGGTGGGTTTCGACCGTGCGGACCGAGATATCAAGGATCACAGCAACCTCTTTGTTGGCCTTGCCCTGCGCCAACTGCAAAAGGATCGTTTGTTCCCGTTCAGTCAATGCCTCGCGGGCGGTGTCCTTGGGTTCGAGCGACCCCTGAGCACCAGTACACAGATACCGCTTGCCCAGCATGACCTGATCAATCGCCAGTTTGATTTCGTCAGTTGGCACGTCTTTCAGGATATACCCCATTGCCCCATGACTAAGCGCAGAGGAGATATATTCGGGGTTGTCATGCATAGACAAAATAACGATCCGCATGTCGGGCCGCCGTTCCAGTACGATTTCGGTGGCCGACAAACCGCCAACATCGGGCATGTTCAAGTCCATCAGAATTACGTCGGGATTAAGCGCCTCGAACTGGTCAATCGCGGCACGGCCATTGGACAGGCATCCAACAACCTGAATGTCGTCATAACTTTCGAGAATGGATTGGATGCCTTCGGCGACCATGGGGTGATCGTCAACGATCATGACTTTGACAGGAATTGTCATTGGGTGATTTCCTAAGAATTTGGTACAGGGGCCGAGAGGCTGGATTCCGGCGGCAATAGATGGGTCAGCGGAACAGATGCTTTGATCCGCGTTCCACGCCCTTGCGAGGCCTCCAGCGACAGGGTGCCGCCAAGTTGGTCCATGCGTTCTTGCATATTGCGCAGACCAAGGCCACCGGCGCTTTGTATCCCGCCATAAATGCCGCGCCCGTTATCCCTGATCTCAAGGGTGGCCCCTTGGCGGTGGCCGCGCAGATCGACAATCACTTCGGAGGCACCCGCATGGCGTTCGATATTGGTCAGCGCCTCTTGGGCGATGCGATACATGGCGATCTTGGCGTCATTGTCCAGACGGTTGCGGAACACCACTGTGTTGAAATGGCAGGCAATGCCGGTGCGGGCGGAAAATTCCTCGACCAGCGTTTTCAGGGCCGGGCCCAGACCCAGATCGTCCAACACGCCGGGGCGCAGATCGCGGCTGATGCGCCGCACCTCTGATATGGCCACGCCCAGACTGTCGATGCCTTTTCCCAACGGCTCGGTCGCGCGGGGGTCGCCCCGCTCCAGACGGCGGCGCGCGTTCTCGAGCGCATAGCGAACCCCGACCAATATTTGGCTAATCCCGTCGTGCAATTCTCGCGCCACGCGGCCGCGCTCTTCCTCTTGGGCGTCAAACACGCGTTGGGTCAATTTTTTCAGCTTGGCATCGGCCAAACGTCTTTCGCGCAGGTTCACAAGCATGCCTGTACCGAAAACAAGGAACAAGGCGGCCAAAGTAATCGCACCGATATACAGGAACGTACGTTGAACGCGGGCCAGAACATCGGCGCGTGCAGATGCGACACTGGACAGGACATCGTCGATAAACACTCCCGTGCCTACAGCCCAACGCCAGCTGGGAAAGGAGGTGACATAGGTGATCATTTGCGCCTCGACCCCGGTTGAAGGTTTGGGCCAAAGATAGGTGTGATAGCCACCGCCATCACGGGCAATGCGGATCAGCTCGTCCACCACAGGGGTGCCGGCGCTGTCGGTTTCACCCCGAAAATTCTCATTGATACGGTTGGTTTCCCGCGGGCTGACAAGGGCGGTGCCATCGAAATCATAGACGAAAAACTGCCCTTCCTCGCCATAGATCATCGCCGATAGAATTTGCGCGACTTGCGCCTTGGCATCATCATCCTGCGGCGATGCAGAGCCGTAGACAAAGTAGAATCCGTTGCGAGCTTGGGTAACATAATTGCGCAGCTCAACCTTTTTGGCGTCGATCAATTGGTTTTCCAGCGTGTTGATCTCGCGGTCCGCCAACGCCTTGGCCTGAAGCGCCACAACAATTGCGATCGCGGCCACAGCCAGCACCAGCGGCACAGCGGCAAGCAGTGTCAGCTTTTGGGCATAGGTTGGGGCAAGGCGGTAGGACAGGTGACGCATATGATTCTGGTAAAGGGAATCATTGTCGAATCAAAGGGGCAGTTCTGCTTGCGCCCAAGCTGCCCAACGCATCAAGTCGACATGCTTGCCTAAAATATGGGCACTAATAGGGACATTATCTTGCGGTTGGGGTGGGTCTCTACGCATTAATTGGTATTTCAAACCAGAATGGATCGGTTAGATTACGTGCACTTGCAACGACCCGCGGGCCAAGCAGCCGCGCGGGCATCCTATACTCGGGAGGAGTATCCATATGGACCGTCGTTCATTTCTGAAGACATCCGCACTTGGCGGCACAGCCGCCGCTGCATCCACGCTGGCCGCACCACTGTATGCCCAAGGCAAGCGCACGCTGACCATGGTCACGTCCTGGCCTCGTGGCTTTGCCGTTCTTGATGACGCGGCAACCTACCTGAACAACATGGTTAACGAGATGTCTGACGGCAGCTTGACCATCGAAAAGAAAGCGCCGGGCGAACTGGTTGGTGCGTTCGAAGTGTTTGACGCTGTATCCTCCGGTCAGGCCGACATGTACCACGCGGCTGACTATTATTTCATCGGTCAGCACCCTGGTCTGGCGTATTTCACAGCCGTTCCGTTCGGTGGCACAGCGCAAGAGCTGACAAACTGGTACCTGCACGGTGGCGGTCACGAATTGCACAACCAGATCGGCGAAATCTTCAACATGAAGATGTTCTTGGCCGGTAACTCTGGTTCGCAGTCCGGTGGCTGGTTCCGCAAGGAAATCAACTCCGCCGCAGACTTTAACGGTTTGAAATTCCGCATGCCGGGCCTTGGTGGCAAGGTTCTGGGTAAACTGGGCGCATCCGTTCAGAACATCCCCGGCGGCGAATTGTATCAGGCGCTGTCCTCGGGCGCGCTGGACGGTCTTGAGTGGGTTGGCCCATTCGCGGACGAACGCGCCGGCTTCCAAGAAGTTGCCAAAATCTACTACACCGCTGGCTTCCACGAGCCAGGCTCCGGTTTGACTGCATCTGTTAACCTGGATGTCTTTAACGACCTGACACCAGCACAGCAGAAGATCATCGAATATTCCTGCATGGCGACAACGCACACAGGTCTGGCCGAAACGCTGGCAAACAACGGTGCCGCACTGGCACGTCTGCAGCAGCAGGGTGTTAAAACCATGCAGTTCCCTGACGATGTTTGGGATGCATTCGGTGCCGCGTCCAAAGAAGTTATGGACGAAAATATGGGTGATGCTCTGTTCGCGGAAATCCGTGAAAGCTTTGAGACATCTTTGCAGTCCTCTGCTGAATGGCTGTCCAAGTCTGACGCATACTATGTGAACCAGCGTCAGCGGGTTCTGGGTAAAAGCTAAGGCTTTCGATCGAACTATCAGGGGCCGCCGTTGTGCGGCCCCTGATGCACAACACGACCTTGGGCATCTAACGCCGAGGCAACAAAGAATTTCGCACCAAGCCCTGTTACAATCAGGGCAGGCGAAGGGGGGAGCTAAATGGCAGACGATGTGGTGTGCGACGGATTTTTCCGCGCGGCAGAAGGTGCCAAGATAAGCTGTCTGGACCAGTTCCAAGACAGTAATCTGATCAACTTTTTTTTCGGCAACATCCTTGAAGCGTTTTACAACATTTTCGCCGCTTTGCTTAATCCTGGCATGTGGCTGAATTGGTCAAACAGTGAATCCTTGATGCGGTTCATCTATTACGGCGCATCGGTAGAGCTGTTTTTCGTACTGTTCATCGGGCTGATAATCGTCACCGCCTTTGGATTCTGGAGCAAACGGTTCATGTGGGGCTGTGTGCGCACGCTTGAAGGGTTCGCCAACACGGTGGGCCGCTTTTTTGCATGGGCCGGCCTGCTGATGGTGCTGCAACAAATCATCATCGTCTTCATGCAGCGGATTTTCACGCGCCCCGACATCTCGGTCGGCTTTGGTATTCCGCTTCAGTTCGACATCAGCTGGTTCGCCGAAGAGCTGAAGCTTTTCAATGCCTTGGTCGTCTGTCTTTGTGTATCTTACACATTCGTTCAAGGTGGGCACGTGCGCGTAGACCTGTTTTATGCGGGCGCAAAGTTCCGCACCAAGCGGGTAATCGATATGTTCGGCGCGCTGTTCTTTATGCTGCCGTTTGCGATCGTGACATGGCTTTACGGCTGGTTCTTCTTGTGGCGGCATCTGGTAACACCGAACCCGTCTGCATCTGACCGCTTGGACCTGCTTCTGCGTAAAGCCCGTTTGCTAAAATGGAACGTCGAAACGATTGGCTTTTCACCGAACGGTTTCAATGGCTATTTCCTGTTCAAAGTCTTGCTCTGCGCGTTCTGCGTCATGGTGATTTTGCAGGCGATCTCGACGCTTTACCGCGCCATCCTCGAGTTCCGCGAAGGACCCGAGAGCGAAGATAAATATCTCGACCGCGATACGCTGGGCGAGGGCGAAGAAGCCTTTGAGGGCACACATTAATTTAAGGGGCGTCCCATGCTTTTTGGTCTCGACGGGGTCGAAGTCGGCCTGATTATCGTTTTTGTCTGTCTCTTTGGCGGCATTTTATCCGGCTTTCCGGTGGCTTTTGCCATCGGTGGTGCCGGTGTCATCTCATTCGCGATAATCGCGGCGCTTGATAGCGCAGGGTTGTTGATCCATCAGGCGATCGACCAATCCTCGCAAGCTTACCGTGATCTTGTGAATTCGGGCATCCCAAATGATGCGGTGTCGAAATTCCGATATCCTGATTTGCCCCGCATTGGCGAAAGTGTCTTCCCCGCCGGTTGGGAAGAAGCGATGAACCGCAACGTTTCGTTTATCGTCAACCGGATGAACGAACGTGTTCTGGCCGGTCAGTCGATCGAAACGCTGCTTGCGGTTTTGATGTTTGTTTTGATGGGCATCACCCTAGAGCGGTCCAAGATCGCGAATGACTTGCTGACCACAATGGCGCGCGTCTTTGGCCCGCTGCCAGGTGGTTTGGCCGTATCGATTGTTGTTGTGGGCGCGTTCCTTGCTGCCTCGACCGGGATCGTGGGTGCAACTGTTGTAACGATGGGGTTGCTGGCGTTGCCGACAATGCTGCGCAACGGCTATTCCCCCGAGCTGTCGACCGGTGTCATCGCGGCATCGGGTACTTTGGGGCAGATTATTCCGCCGTCCATTGTGATCGTATTGCTGGGTACATTGGCGGGTGACTTGTATTCCGCCGCCCAAGAGGCCCGCGCGACATCCGCAGGCTGTACTGATGCGTTGACCTATCTGGGCCAACCTGCGGTCGTTTCTGTTGGCACCTTGTTCCAAGCGGCCTTGTTGCCTGGCATCATGCTGGCACTGCTTTACGCGCTTTATGCCTTTGTTTATGCACTGTTTAACCCTGAAAAAGCGCCTGCGGTACCGATGGGATCTACCAACTCCGAACCAATCACCCGTGGGGAAGGGTTCACTTGGTTCCTCGGCGCTCCGATTTTGCTGATTGTCGGCACGATCTTCCTTGGCAACATGGGGATCGTGGGCAGCCAATCTACCGTCGTGTCTAGCTTTAGCGACATTGGCGAGGGTGCCAGCCTGCGTACGAATGTGGGTCCGGAATGTCAGGCCGCGATGATCGATTTGCACGGTCAAGAGGCATGGGATACCGCAATCAGCGAACAGGCTGCAATCGAAGCGGCCGGTGGCCAGCAGGCCAGCAAAAAGCTGTCCGAAGATGCTTTGGCGCAAAAACAGGCCAACAAGATCAACGATGCCGCGCCGATCGGTACGGGCGTTGCAGTCATCCTGATCTTTCTGGCCTTGGTCCTGACAACGGCGCGTGGTGTATCGCCATCGTCGGAAACACGTCCGTTGATTATTGGCGGGATCGGTTTGGTCCTGACCGTGCTGGTGGACATCCTTCTTGTCGGGCCGACCACATCGCCGGGAACAATGGTTGTGCTGATGGCATTACCCTTTGCCGCTGTCATGTACGGGGTTATCTATGGTCTGAAACTATGTGCGGGCAATGAGCTGATCCGCGTGGTGTTCCCGCCACTGGTTCTGATCGTAGCCGTTCTGGGGTCGATCCTTGGTGGTATCACCAACCCGACACCTGCGGCGGCCCTTGGTGCTGGTGGTGCGATTATGTTGGCGGCTTACCGCAAGCTGACCGATCTGGACCGCTCACCCAAGGTGATCATCTGGTCTACGTTGGCAATTCTTGTCTCAATTCTTGTCGGGGTGAACTTTGACCTGCGGATCAATCAGGAAGCCGTCGGGTTCGAGAACTGGATTGCTTTCTTCGTGGCCTACGGTGCCTATCTGTATGCGGTGTTCGGTTTGCTGTTCTCGTGCTGGATTTTGTACACATCCGGGGTTCTTAGCCCGGTTGTCCGCGAAACGGCCAAGGTCACGTCGATGGTGTTCACGATCCTGATCGGCTCACAATTACTGAACCTGGTGGTGATTTCCTTTGGGGGCGAACACTATATCCAGCAATGGCTCAAGAGCTTTGACAACGAGCTGACGGTCTTCCTGATTGTGATGCTGGTGTTGTTCATCCTGGGCTTCGTTCTTGATTTCCTTGAGATCATTTACATCGTGATCCCGATTGTGGGGCCTGTGATTTATGGCGGCACCTTTGATCCTAAGTGGGTGACCATTATGATAGCGGTGAACCTGCAAACGTCATTCCTGACCCCACCGTTCGGCTTTGCCCTGTTCTATCTGCGCGGTGTCGCACCGCCGAGCGTCACAACAGCCCATATCTATCGCGGTATCATCCCATTCGTGTTGATCCAGGTGGGGGCCTTGGCGCTGTTGTGGATGTTCCCGGTGATTGTCACGATCATACCGGATTTGATCCCGAACTAATCGGGGTAAGACAGGTCTAGAAAAATGGAGAGGGCACCCGATTGGGTGCCCTCATTCGTTTCTACCACTGCGACTGAAGGACCCGTTTGCCTGCAGGCAAGTTCCGCTCCTTGGACCTGAATGAGGGGGCCATTTGGCCTCTCAAACTTCCCCGAAGATATTCTAGAGCTAGAGAAGGGTGAAGATCAGCTGCGTTTCGGTGCCAGATCGGGCAAGGCAATGTTGGCCACCTGTTCAGCGATCGGATCCGTGATCAGTGGGTGACTATCCGGATTAAAATCGGACGGGTCTTTCATCTTTTGCCACTTGCCGCCGACATAGACCTCAAGGCCCGAGAACTTGGCCTTGTAGCCCATCTTTTGGCTGCCAGGCACCCAGTAGCCAAGATAGACGTAAGGCAAGCCGGCTGCGCGGGCGATTTCGATGTGATCCAGAATGATGTAATTGCCCAAGCTGTTTTGCGGCAGGTCGGGCGTATAAAATGAATAGACCATGCTGACGCCATCGCCCAAGACATCTGTCAGGCACACACCGATGAGACCTTTTGCGTTAATGTCGGTATATTCGACGACGCGGCTGCGGATCGGGGTTTCCTCAATCATGGCTGCGAATTCGAAAACGTCCATATCGGCCATCCCGCCATCGGCATGCCGGCTGTCCAGATAGCGGCGAAACAGGTCGTACTGATCTTCGGTGGCCCAAGGCGAGGTAGCCCGCCGGGTCACAGTAGCATTGCGCTTCAGCGTCCGCCTTTGGCTTTTGCTAGGGGTGAAATCCGCGACACTGATCCGTGCAGACAGGCACGATGCGCAATCAGCACAGGATGGACGGTACAGCACGTTTTGCGAGCGTCGAAAGCCCTGAGCGGATAAACTGTCGTTCAAAGTAGCTGCGGATTCACCCTGCAGCGCAGTGAACAGCTTACGTTCCGTCCGGCCCTCTAGATAAGGGCAGGGCTGGGGCGCTGTCACATAGAACTGCGGGGCTATGGGTAGGGTATGGCGCATGCTAATCCTATATCGTTCCGGAAAATATACCAAGAGGCCTTCAAATCGCCAAGCCCCAGTTTTCCGAAGGGCTAGATTTCCTTGCGCCTGTTCAGGGCAACTGTGCCCAGAACCATATCGCTAAGCCCTTGGCAACGAGCGCTTGTGCCCATCAAGACGATGGAAATCAACTGCAGCGGCATTATGCCGATGCTGACGGTATAGCCCAATGTGTGCAAGAAGGCGGTACCTGGATCCAGCCGTTCGTCGTTATTTGTCCGCAGCTCCATGCCCAAAAGCCGCATCCCCCACGTGGCCGATCCGCTTGTAAGGGTCGCCACGCGATAGATAAATCCGATCACAAGGATCATCAGCGGAAAGAAGAACACACCCGTAAAGGCCGTGAAAGGCAGCGTGATAAGGCAGGCAAGAAAGATGAAAATCGCATCGACGATCCAGGCAAACAAACGTTTGGTGGCAACACCGTCGTAGAATTCAGGCTGGGTGTCAGGATCTGGGGTCATGCTCATTGCGGTGTCCTTGGGGAATGGGCGGAGTTGCCCCCCGTATGTCGGGGGGCAAGGGGTTTGGTCAAGCTTATGCAGATTGTGCATCTTCGGTTTTCGGGGACCGCTCTGCCATGAACTGGTCAAACTCGGCCTTGTCTTTGGCTTCGCGCAGTCGGGTCAGGAATGCCTCGAAATTGGTTTGTTCTTCTTCGAGACGCGCCAATGTATCGGCTTTGTATGCGTCGAATGCGGCGTTGCCAGTGGACCGGGTGGTCATGTGGCGATGGCTGCTGCGCTTTGCACAAGTGGACGATTTAAACATGCGTTTACTCCAGATCATATAGGCAAGAAGGGCAAGGCCAACCGGCCAGAAGGCGATGAACCCGGCGACTGCTGCGGCAATCCAAGCAACTTTGCCTTTCGAGTCAAGAAAGTCTTCGGCGCGGCCCAACCAACTGCGTTGCGGGGCATAGGCGGGGGAATAAGTCTGTGTCATTAACGTACCTTTCGGTCAGAGTGTGGTGGCCCTGATAACCGCGGGCCTGTTAGTGTGAGGGTGTATGTAAATCCCTTTCACATTATACTAGATTGTGACTGCCGGGCATTTCCGCAAGGGGTAATGTGAATCTTTTTTACATTATTCGAGCGACGACCAACGACCTGATTGATTTAATGGGGAAAAACCAGCCATTGACCGAAACCACCGAAACAGCGAATGCTGGGGCATGACCAGTTTTGCCAGCCAGATCACCCGCGTTCCGCGTATTTTCACTGCCGATCAAGCAATGGACGCGCAGCGCGCCCTGCCGGATCTTGCACCGGAACTATCTGCTTTGGTGGCCGGGGCAGGGTCCGTGTCACCCTATTTGCTTGACCTTATGCAAAAGGAGGCCGCGTGGTGCGAAGCCGCGTTCGCCGACCCTTCAGATGCCGTTCAAACGGTGATCGTGGGCGCGGGCGATGTGCCTGATGACCAGCTTTCCGGCCATTTGCGCAAGGGCAAACGGCGGGTCGCGCTGATGACAGGTCTTGCCGATCTGGCGGGGGCATGGACACTGGAACAGGTGACAGGTGCGCTGACCAGTTTCGCCGATGCTGCGTGTCAAGCCGCGCTTGGGGCCGCGTTGCGCGCGCAGATCAAGCGCGGCAAACTGCCCGGCATGACAATTGATGATGCCGAAACAGGGGCGGGCATCATTGTGCTGGCGATGGGAAAAATGGGCGCGAACGAGCTGAATTACTCCTCGGACATAGACTTGATCTGTTTGTTTGACGAAACCCGGTTCGACGCGGATGATTTCTATGATGCCCGTACCGCTTTCGTACGCGCCACACGCGCCATGAGCGGCACGCTGAATGACCTCACCGGCGACGGCTATGTTTTCCGCACTGATTTGCGGCTGCGACCTGATCCTGCCGTGACCCCCGTATGCATGGCAATGGAAGCGGCAGAACGCTATTACGAGAGCGTGGGCCGGACATGGGAACGTGCAGCCTATATCAAGGCGCGGCCCGCAGCAGGCGACCTGGAGGCCGGAAACCGTTTTCTGTCAGCATTGCGCCCGTTCGTCTGGCGCCGCCATCTGGATTTCGCGGCGATCCAGGATGCCCATGACATGCGTCTTGCGATCCGGGAGCATAAAGGTCTGGGTGGGCCGATCACTTTGCCCGGCCACAATATGAAACTGGGGCGCGGTGGTATCCGCGAGATTGAATTTTTCACCCAGACACGCCAGTTGATTGCAGGGGGGCGCGATGCTGATTTGCGGGTACGGGGTACCTGCGACGGGCTGGGCGTTCTGGCAGAGAAAGACTGGTTGCCTCAAGGTGTCGCGGACACCCTGACCGACCATTACCGTGCGCATCGCACTGTCGAACACCGTGTCCAGATGATCCGCGACGCGCAGACCCATACCTTGCCTACTACAGACAACGGGTTTGAAAGACTGGCCGCCATGATGGATCAGGACGTCAGCGATTTGCAATCCGATCTGCACCGGCGTCTCGCCGAGGTGCACCACCTGACCGAAGGGTTCTTTGCGGGGGCCGACGCACCGAAGCCTGACGCACCCGACGTCCATGTGTTTGACAGTGCCGTTCTGGACCGTTGGTTGACCTATCCTGCAATGCGCAGCGCACGGGGGGCCGATCTGTTTGAAGAGCTGAAACCCGGGCTGTTGGCGCGTCTGGCCGAAGCCGATAAACCGGCCGAGGCATTGCTCGCTTTTGACGGGTTCTTGTCCCGCCTTCCCGCCGGTGTGCAGCTATTTTCGCTGCTCAAGATTAATCCTTCGCTTTCGGAACTGCTGGTCGACATCGTCAGTACATCCCCCGGACTGGCTGAGTATCTGTCGCGTAATGCGGCGGTGCTGGATGCCGTGATCGGGGGCGATTTCTTTAGCGAGTGGCCCGGAGAGGAAGCGTTGCGTAGCGCGCTGGCTGACACTCTGACGGCTGAGGGCGATTATGAGGCGCGTCTGGATGCAACGCGTCGCTGGGCCCGTGAATGGCATTTTAGGGTTGGGGTTCATCATCTGCGCGGCCTGACAGATGCACGCACTGCAGGCGCGCAATATGCTGATCTGGCCCGTGCGGTGTTGCAGGCCCTTTGGCCCGTGGTGGTTGACGAATTTGCCAGCAAACACGGAACCCCACCGGGGCGGGGTGCGATCCTGGTTGGCTTGGGGTCACTGGGTGCGCGGTGCCTGACGGCGGCGTCTGATCTGGATATGATCGTGATCTATGATCCCGCAGATGTCGAGGCGTCTGACGGCAAGCGGCCCCTTGCGGCGCGACTGTATTATGCGCGGCTGACCCAAGCGATGATTACTGCCATGACCGCCCCCATGGCCCAAGGCCGGCTATACGAGGTCGATATGCGCTTGCGACCGTCGGGCAATCAAGGGCCGGTCGCCACCAGCCTTGCCAGTTTTGAAAGCTATCAGATGACGCAAGCTTGGGTTTGGGAGCATTTGGCGCTGACCCGTGCGGATGTAATTGCGGGGCCAAAAGAACTGGCTGACGATTTTGACGCCCTACGGACAAGAGTATTGTCCAAACCACGCGACAAGTCGGAAACCCTGCAAGAAGTCGCTGAGATGCGCGCGCGTCTTGCTGCGGCAAAGGCGGCCGATGGTACTTGGGATGCGAAAAACGGGCCGGGGCGCCTGCAAGATATCGAACTGCTGGCCCAAGCCGGCGCGCTGCTGCAGGGCGGATCCGCCAGCCAGATCAGCAGCGGGCTTGATGCTGCAGCAAAGTCGGGAATTATTAACAGTGCAGATACCCAGACCCTCAAGGAGGCCTATTCTATTTGTTGGTCTTTACAATCCGCGACCCGTCTGTTGTCAGCAAAGGTATTGCGCAGCGACCAATTGGGGCAGGCGGGCAAGGCGTTTCTAACACGCAGCCTGAAATGCGACAGTCTTGACGCCTTGGAAATGCATCTCGTGCAAACCTATCAGGGGGCCGCTCGTGTTATTCGAACCGCATTGCAAGATTATGACGACGTGTCAAAGGCTGCACCAGAAAAGGAGACACCATGAGCAAGGGCGATGCGTTGGACCCCAAAGGTCTTATTTACGAATCCTATCAGATCGACGGCATCACTAAGGCAGAATGTAGAACCATATTTCTGGACTGGGCGCTTAGCCTGCCTTTGGATACAGACACAGGCCCGACCATTCGCTTGATGCTGGAGCGGTATGGTGAAGATGCAGCCCAGCACCCCATGACAGAGGTGATGCGCGAGGGGTTGCAGGGCATGGCCGCGCCGCGCAGGCGGGGGGGATGGAAGAGCCGCCCGCGGCACTAGGATTTCACGCAAAGGTGCAAAAAGACCTTTGTATCGCCACAGGGTGATTACAATTGTGCCCCAAACCTGCCCCAATTTACCGTCAAGCATGCTCCCAACGATAGTTAACAGCCGATATCCATTGGCGGGAGATAACAATGAAACTTTTGACACTCTTTGCAGCGCTGACCTTGGGCACCTTGGTTTCTGGCTGTGCTACTACCGACACGGCGACACGCAACGCGACCAACTATCCGATCGCGCCAAACCTTGCCCTGACCGAGACCGTCCAAGAGGCATTGCCCGCGGCATTCCTGTCAAACTTGAAAATTTCGAAAATTCAGGTTTTCGTACCCCAAAGCCTGAAAGTATCCGAAGCTAACCGTTATTACCCATCCGGTGATATCGTCTGGCGCGGTGACCCCATCGGCAACCGCCACGAGCAGGTCAAAGCGATCTTTGAATCGGCCATCCAGAAAACAGCGCAATCTGTAGAAGGCGAAATTCCAACCCAGGTTGAGATCGAAGTTCTGCGGTTTCACGCTTTGACCGAAAAAGCCCGCTATACCACCGGCGGTGTGCATTCCATCAAATTCCGGATCAGTTTGCGCGATACGCGCACCGGCTTGCTGCTGGCAGAACCACGCGAAGTGAAAGCCGACCTTGATGGTCTGGGCGGTCAACTTGCCCTCGAAGCCGACCGGAGAGGCCAAACCCAAAAGGTACGCATCACCGACCACCTAGCCGAGGTCGTTCGCCAAGAGATTGCCCGCCCCGGCGGACACACAAATGCAAAACTGGGCATGTTTCAGGCTTTGAACGAACTCTGAGCTTTCCCAATCCATCAGAACCGACTAGAGGGGGCGTTATGACAACGCCCCCTTTTGCATCCGCCCCGACCTCCGACCATGACTTGCCAGTAGTTCGACTGCTGCCCAAGGCCAATGCCCGTGCCATTCGTCATGGGTTTCCATGGGTTTACGCCAATGAAATGGTCATAGACCGCCGTACCAAGGGCCTTGCCCCCGGCAGCCTTGCCATTCTCGAGGACGCCGCCCGTCAGGTGATGGGTGTCGTCGCTGTGAACCCTTTGTCAAAAATCTTTTGCCGGATGTTGGATCAGAATTCCGAAGCTGTGATCGATGTGGATTGGTTTGCAGCCCACATTACCCGCGCGCTGCAATTGCGCGAACAGTTGTATGACGCCCCGTTCTACCGTCTGGTCCACGCAGAGGCCGACGGCCTGCCAGGTGTTGTGATCGACCGCTTTGGTGACACGGCTGTGATCCAACCCAACGCAGCATGGGCTGATGTCCACATCGACGCGCTTGTCGCGGCGCTGGTGGCACAAACCGGCATCAAAAATGTGCTGAAAAACGCTGCGGGCCGCACACGGACACTTGAGGGGCTGGACGACGTCAGCACCGTTTTGCTAGGCGAAGCACCGGCCAGCGCGATCCCCGTACCGATGAACGGCGCGATTTATATGGCCGATCTGACTGGCGGTCAGAAGACCGGCATCTTTTATGATCAACGGCCTAACCATGCTTTTGCGGCCAACCTTTCCAAGGGCAAGCGGGTGCTTGACGTTTTCGCCCACGTAGGCGGCTTTGGCCTTGCTGCTTTGGCAAATGGTGCCAGTTCTGTTCTGGCTGTTGACGGGTCCGCACCTGCGCTGGAACTGGCGCAAAAAGGTGCCGAGGCGATGAATGTGGCCGACCGGTTCGCCACACGCCAAGGCGATGCCTTTGACGTTCTGACCGCACTGCGGGCTGAAGGCGCCGAATTTGACGTGGTGATCTGTGATCCGCCCGCTTTTGCACCGGGAAAACCGGCGCTTGACGCCGGATTGCGGGCTTATGAGCGCCTTGCGCGTCTTGCAGCACCATTGGTCGCTGAAAACGGGATTTTGGGGCTGTGTTCGTGTTCACACGCAGCAGACCTGACGCAATTCCGCACCTCATCAATCCGCGGAATTGGTCGGGCAGGGCGGCGTGCCGCAATGCTGCACACCGGATTTGCCGGGCCAGACCACCCGCAACTGCCACAATTGGCTGAAACCGGCTACCTTAAGTCATTGTTCTTCAGACTTTAAATGACGGTGCGGGTCCTGATTGACGCCTGCGTTCTGTACCCCACTGTGATGCGAGAAATCGTGCTGGGGGCCGCGCGCGCAGGCGCATTCACCCCGCTTTGGTCCGCCCGTATCCTTGAGGAATGGGCCCGCGCCGCCATTAAGATCGGACCGACCGGAGAGGCACAAGCCCGCGCCGAGATCGCACTATTGCGGGCTGCGTGGCCAAAGGCAGAGGTCACACCGACGCCTGGCTTGGAACGTCGCCTGTACCTGCCTGACGAGAATGACATTCACGTGCTGGCATCAGCGATTTCTGGCAATGCCGATATGATCATGACCCTGAACGCCAAGGATTTCCCCCGCGGAACATTGTCCGAAGAAGGGATGTTGCGGGTCGATCCGGACAGTTATCTGCACGGGATTTGGTTAGCGAACCCCCTAAAAATCGAAACAGTAGCGAATGCCGTGTTGGATCAGGCGCAGCGTCTTTCGGGGCAAGACTGGGAGATGCGTCCACTGCTTAAAAAAGCCAGATTGCCGCGTCTTGCCAAGGCGCTTGGTTAAGGCGTCCAGCGCATCTGCAGGCGGGTCAGCTCGGCAATGCGGTCCTCGGTCTTGGGGTGGCTCATAAGCCAAGCAGGCGCGGTGCCGTGGTTGCTTTGGGTTAACGCCTCGAGCTTTCTGAACAACGATATCTGGGGCGCGACACCGATACCGGCCTTGGTCAATAGCGCCGCAGCGTAGGCGTCGGCCTCGTATTCATCGGTACGCGACAGGCGCGCGGCCAGCAGGCTAGCCACCATATTTGCGATCCAGACGCCTATGCCGGGGATCAAGCGACCCAAGATCATCCCAAGTGCTGCCCGCATAGCATTCTGACCTGAAAAGTCGATCATGCGGCGGCGTGAATGGCCAAGGGCGACATGGCCCAACTCATGGGCTATCACGCTGGCCAATTCCTCGGCCGAAACCTCGCCCGATCTGAATTTGTTGTAGAACCCGCGTGTGATAAAGATCCGCCCGTCAGGAGCAGCCAAACCATTGACAGGCGCGACTTCGTATATGTGCACCTTGATGCGCGGCAAATCGAGGGCCTGCGCCATCTTCTTGCTCATCTCGGCTAAGGCCGGATCGACGAGTTCGGTTGATTTCTCGTCCAGTTCCTTGGCGGTGCGCCAAGCGGAAAAGCGGTACATCGCAAGCCCGTAAAGCACGGCAAGCAGTATGGGGATGACACGTATCATACTATCAATATGGTCGGTCTGCGCGGAAGGGCAAGCGCAGATGAGTATTTGTGAAAGGGTGAACTGAAGGGCGGGTCACACAGGTCAGCGGGTAAGGGCCCGCATACCGCGGCTGAGACCTTCGAGCGTCATGGGCACCATCGCATCGTCGCCGAAAATTTCCTGAACCATTTTGATGGATTGGGTGTAGGGCCAGTATTTTTCGGGGATCGGATTGATCCACAGGCTGCTTTTCCATTGGTCGCGGGCCCGGCCCAGCCAGACAGAGCCTGCTTCGGGGTTCCAATGTTCGTTTGCCCCGCCAGGATAGGCGATTTCGTAAGGGGACATCGAAGCGTCTCCTACGAAAATACATTTGTAATCAGGGCCATAGGTGCGCAGCACCTCTTGGGTGGATTGCTGCGCGGCCCAGCGACGACGGTTGTCGCGCCATACGCCTTCGTAGAGGCAATTGTGAAAATAGAAGTATTCCAGATGTTTAAACTCGGCCTTGGCCGCGCTAAACAGTTCCTCGACCGTTTTGATGTGCGGATCCATTGAGCCGCCGACATCCAAGAACAGCAGCACTTTGACGGCATTGCGCCGTTCAGGGCGGGTTTTCACGTCAAGATAACCATGTTCGGCAGTGGCCCGGATCGTGCCGCCCAGATCAAGTTCATCAGCAGCCCCGTCTCGCGCCCACCGGCGCAAGCGTTTCAGGGCGACCTTGATGTTGCGGGTGCCAAGTTCGACTGTGTCATCAAGATTTCTAAATTCACGCTTGTCCCAGACCTTGACGGCGCGCTGGTGGCGCGAGCCTTCTTGACCGACGCGCACGCCCTCGGGGTTGTAGCCATAGGCCCCGAACGGCGAAGTGCCTGCCGTTCCAACCCATTTATTGCCCCCTTGATGGCGGCCCTTTTGTTCTTCGAGACGTTTGCGCAAAGTTTCCATCAGCTTGTCAAAGCCACCGGCGGCTTCGATCTCGGCTTTTTCCTCGGCGGTCAAGTGCTTCTCAGCCATCTTTTCCAGCCAGTCCTTGGGAATATCGACCGCTTCAAGAACGTCATCCAACGCGATGTTTTCCAACCCTTTAAACGCAGCCGCGAAGGCTTGGTCGAACTTATCGATGTTGCGTTCGTCCTTCACCATGCTGACGCGGGCAAGGTAGTAGAATGCATCGACATCATAGGTCGCAAGACCCGCTGCCATGCCGTCCAGAAACGCCAAGAACTCGCGCATGGAAACAGGGACTTTGTGGCGGCGCAATTGTTCAAAGAAGGGCAGGAACATCGATTAGACTCCGGAAAGGACTCGGTCGATGACAACCGTAAGGATCATGCCCACGATAATAAAGGCCATGGCATATCCGGCAGCGTATTGCGCCATGTCCTTGCGGTTGCCCTGGCGTTTGCGGGCTGTCATGGCACCCCACACTGCGCCGATCAGCGCGAAAAATATAACGATCATTTCAGCCCGCTTTGCGTGTTATTTGAGCGGGTTCAATGACGCGATTTCGCGCATTTTTGCCCGCACAGCCCAATCAGAGCCAAAGCCGTAACGCGCCCAGCCAAGACTGTCCACCCTGACAAGCTGCGCCTCGGCTACGCGATTTTCCAGCTCAAGAGCTTCGGCGCGCAGTAAAAGAAGGGTGCTGAGGAGGGCCGCGTTTTCGCGACGCCGCGCGGTTTCGACATGTGGGCCAATAAGCCGCAGTGCATCGGCACCATTACCCTTGGCGATGGCATAGGCCCCCAGTTGCGTGGCAACGTAAGCGCGGTGCAAATCGGTGCCAGGGTTGCGGGAATAGAACAGCTCTGCCAACTGGTATTGTTTATGGGCGGCCTCTTGGTCGCCACTTTGCAGAGCACGACCCATGGCATAATGAGCAAAGGCGCGGCGGTGATCTTGCCAGCCTAGGCTTTGCGCGATTTTGATGGCGCTATAGGCGGCATCTTGACGCTGGCCATCGGTCCGACCGGGCCCAAGCGCGCCCTGAACAGCCACATTCCATTCACGTGGGGTACGGGTGACGTAACGGGCCTTGGTCGCTGTGCCGCGCGGGTTAATCCGCGACAGAATGCCGGGCAGCGCGTTCGCAACTTGTCCCCGTGACATACCAGACCGCAAGGCTGGATCATAATAGGCCCGCAGGATCATCATATCAAAGCCGGTCAATACGGTATGCACATTGTCGTCGTTGAAAACGGAGTCCGGCAAACGGTAAAGGTCGTTTAACGGCCCAAGGGCTTGGGCGACTTCTTCGTGCAGGCAATCACGGACCTCTTGGGGGCTGGCATCATTGGGCAGAAAAATGGCGATCCGTTTGCGTGTGGTCATTAGCGACCAATTGGTTTGGGCCGTGCGCCGAACCTTTTTGTATTCGTCGATGTTGCTGACATTGGGCGCAACAAAACAGGCGGCTTGAGGCAGGACCTGCCGGATTTTCGACCGGCTGACCGCCTGGATCGTTATATTCGCATCAGGTGATGTGGTGGGGCTGATATCAATGCGCGCCTCGGACCGCAGCCGCGAGATCAGGCGACTTAGATCGGGCCCAAGCGTGGGAGGCGGTGCCCCGATAACGCGAACCGTTACAGGACCCTCAAAACGGGTCAGAACACGCAGGTCCTTGCCGCTTTCCATGCGGAACGCGAGTTCGATGAAATCCAACGCAAGATCGTTGTTCGACCGGGGGGCCGCTTGGGGATAATGCGAGGTAAAGCTTTTCATCGCAGGCAGGGATGAGATCGAGCTTTCCAGTGCGGCACGAGTGACCACATCTGAATGGGATGCCGGAACACAGGCATTCACCACCAGCATCAGGGGAAACAGAATGCGTCCTCTCATGTGCGGCCACCGATGATATCTGAACGCAATTGCGTCGGGTGGTTCGCCATAATTGCGCGAACTGACGGCACCAACCGTGCGAATATCATATCAGTCATTTGCCTGTTTGCCCTTTTGAGCTGATTACAGGGTCAAAATTGCCCACTAACCCGACCTTTCTAAGGACCAATAATGTCAAAAGAGAGGAATATTTTAATGAATGGGGCAGGCTTGTGGCACGCGTGTCATGCACGCCACAAGTGCATATGGGGTGGAGATACAGCCACCACAAGATTTGGTTAATGTTGCTATTTCTGTGCACGGGCCATGAATGCAAGGCGTTCGAACAGATGCACGTCTTGTTCGTTTTTCAGCAACGCACCGTGCAATTTGGGCAATGAATTCTTGCCGTCTTTCTTAAGATCAGCAGCATCCATATCTTCGGCCAGAAGCAGTTTCAGCCAATCGAGTACTTCGGATGTGGACGGCTTTTTCTTGAGGCCCTGTTGATCGCGAATCTCATAGAATTGTGTCAGTGCGGTGGTCAGCAGGGCTTCTTTGATGCCCGGATGATGCACTTCGACGATTTTGCGCAATGTGTCCATTTCCGGAAACTGGATGTAGTGAAAAAAGCAGCGGCGCAAAAATGCGTCGGGCAGTTCTTTTTCATTGTTCGACGTAATGATCACGATCGGGCGGTTGACAGCCTTGATGGTCTCGCCTGTCTCGTAGACGAAAAACTCCATCTTATCAAGTTCTTGCAAGAGGTCGTTGGGGAATTCGATATCCGCTTTGTCGATCTCGTCAATCAGCAGAACGGTTTTGCCTTCGGCCTCGAAGGCCTGCCACATCTTGCCCTTGCGAATATAGTTTTTCACGTCGTGGACGCGCTCTTCGCCCAATTGGCTATCGCGCAGACGGCTGACCGCATCATATTCGTACAGACCCTGCTGGGCGCGGGTTGTTGACTTGATATTCCATTCAATCATCGGCAGCCCAAGTGCGTTGGATACTTGGCGTGCCAGTTCGGTTTTGCCAGTGCCCGGTTCACCTTTTACCAACAACGGGCGTTCCAGTGTCACAGCCGCATTCACAGCGATTGTCAGGTCATCCGTTGCGACATAGTCATCAGTACCTTGGAATTTCATCTTGTTATCAACCTTCTCTGGCGCGTCATTCTGGGCCCTTAAAGCAATATTCGACTGCATTGTGTAGTGACAATCGCTGAACGCTGCGTTAGATGGCTGCAGCAGGAGCGGAGTCGGGAGACTGACCTCAATTACTAGTTTAAGGACCGCTATGGGGAATACTATGAAACAGGAAGTTTTTCTGGCAGACGGCTATAGCCCTGCCGAAGACGAGCCATTCATGAATGATCGGCAAGTTGAATACTTCAGACGCAAATTGTTGAATTGGAAAGCTGAACTGCTGGCAGGCAGTCGCGACACGATCGAAGGTCTACAGGATGGCACACGCAACATCCCGGACGTGAACGATCGTGCCTCCGAGGAAACAGACCGCGCCTTGGAATTACGTACACGTGACCGTGCACGCAAACTGGTCAGCAAGATTGACGCAGCGTTGCGCCGCATTGACGAAGGTGAATTCGGATATTGTTCGGTGACCGGCGACCCGATTTCGCTGAAGCGTCTGGACGCCCGGCCCATTGCCACAATGAGCCTTGAAGCGCAGGAACGTCACGAGCGCCGCGAAAAAGTACACCGCGACGATTGATATTTTACTAAGTTGATTTGAAAGAGCGTCTGGGTGAAAACCTTGGCGCTTTTTTCTTGGAGAAGCGATATGGCCATCAGCAATGCAATTGTGATCGGCGGCGGGATTGGCGGACTTGCAACGGCGGCGTGCCTGTCGCGACGCGGCATGGCTGTGACCTTGCTGGAACAAGCCCCCAGAATTGCCGAAGTCGGTGCCGGCTTGCAGATCAGTCCGAATGGCATGGCCGTTTTACGGGCGATGGGGCTGGAATCACAATTGAAAACCCGCGGTGCCGTGCGGGGCGAAGCGGTGGTTTTGCAGGACTACAAGGCCGGCAAGAAGGTGGCGCGGATTGACCTCATGCGCGGGCAGGCGGCCTATCCCTATATGTTCATCCACCGTGCCGATCTGATCGATCTGCTTTGGGGGGCAGCCAAGCGGGGAAATGTATCGGTTGAACTGGGCGTGGCGTCCGATCACTGCATGCCGGGGCCGCTGCCGCAGGTCAAATTGGCGGACGCCAGCACCAGACGCGCCAAACTGGTTGTTGACGCCAGCGGTATTCACTCCAAGACGCGGGGAATGTTGAACGCTGCTGACGATCCGCGCTTTAGCGGGCAGGTGGCATGGCGGGCTTTGGTGCCGAACCGGTTCAATCATCCAAATGAGGTGCATGTTACCATGGGCCCCGGTCGCCATCTTGTCAGCTATCCCTTGCGGGGGGGCAAAATGGTAAATCTGGTAGCGGTTGAAGAGCGCACGGACTGGGCACCGGAAGGGTGGGCCTTCGCGGATAATCCGGCAAATTTACGCGCGGCGTTTGACGGGTTTGGTGGGCGCGCGGGTGAAATGATCGCCGCCGTAGAAAGCTGCACCTTGTGGGGGCTGCACCTTCATCCTGTCGCAGAGACTTGGCAGAAAGACGGCGTGGCGCTGGTTGGCGATGCCGCACATCCAACGCTGCCGTTTCTTGCTCAGGGGGCCAATATGGCGTTGGAAGACGCTTGGGTGCTGGCCGATTGCGTGTTGAACGCGCCGGAAGATCAAGCTCTGCAACGCTATCAAAACCGACGTAAGGCCCGCGCCCAGCGGGTAATCAACGCAGCGGCAGGCAACGCCGCCCGCTATCACATGGTACCCGGCATCAAAAGGTTTGCTGCCCATACCGGCCTGCGTGTTGCTAGTAAATTGGTTCCGGGTGCCATGGTTGGTGCGTTCAACTGGCTGTACCATCACGACGTGACCGCAAAGAAATAGACGCTAGCCTGCGCGTTGCAGCATCCCGAAAAGGTCGCGTGGGTCTTCGGGATCGGCCAGCAGATCAAGCGGGTCAAAAAGCCCCGTGGTGGCAATCTGATCGCGGACATAACGTAGCGCCGAGAAATCCTCAATCGCAAAGCCAACGCTGTCAAACAGCGTGATCTGCTTGTCATCGGTACGGCCTTTGGCCTGACCGGTCAGCACCTGCCAGATTTCAGTAACGGGATGATCTTGGTCAAGCTGCTGGATTTCGCCCTCGATCCGGGTCTGTTCTGGGTATTCGACAAAGATCCCCGCACGGTGCAAAATGGCAGGGGCCAATTCAGTTTTGCCGGGACAATCGCCGCCAATCGCATTGATATGGATGCCGCTGCCGACCATGTTGTCGGTTAGGATAGTCGCGTATTGCTTGTCTGCGGTGCAGGTCGTGATGATTTGTGCGCCTAATATAGCATCCTCTGCGGTTTTGCAGGCCACGACCTTGATCCCTTGCCCGGCAAGGTTGGCGGCACATTTTGCGGTCGCGGCAGGGTCGATATCATACAGGCGGACCTCGTCGATGCCGACGATCGCCTTCATCGCCAATGTCTGGAACTCGGATTGCGCGCCGTTGCCGATCATCGCCATGACATGCGCGCCCTTGGGTGCTAGCAACCGTGCAACAATGGCCGAGGTCGCTGCGGTGCGCAGGGCGGTCAATATCGTCATCTCGGACAGCAACACCGGATAGCCATTGTCCACATTGGCCAGCAACCCGAACGCCGTCACCGTCTGCAGCCCATCCGCCGTGTTGGACGGATGCCCATTGACGTATTTGAACCCGTACACATCCCCGTCCGAAGTGGGCATCAATTCGATAACACCCTTTTCGGAATGGCTGGCGACGCGGGGCGTTTTGTCAAACAGCTCCCACCGTTTGAAATCAGCCTCGATATAATCGCCCAAGCCCACCAACATGGGTTCGACACCGATGTGATGGATCAGTTTCATCATATTGTGCACGGAAACAAATGGCACAAGCGCTTTGGCAGATGGGTTCAGATTGGTCATTGCGGACATCCTTTCACGGATCAATAAGCGCGAGTGGGGCGGTCGAATACGCGGCGCCCGAAGGCCGATGCCGCCAGATCAACCATCAGACGCGCTGTGCGGCCACGTTCGTCCAGAAACGGGTTGAGCTCGACCAGATCCAGCGATGTCATCAAACCGCTGTCATGCAATATCTCCATAACCAGATGGCCTTCTCGCACAGTGGCACCGCCCGGAACGGTTGTCCCCACGGCGGGGGCGACGGATGGATCAAGAAAATCCACGTCCAGAGACACATGCAGCATACCGTTAGCTGCCGCGACTTTTTCGAGGAAGGCGTTCAGGGGCGTGGCGATGCCCGTTTCGTCAATCTCGCGCATGTCGACACGCTGGATCGTGGTTTCCTGCAAGGCGGCGCGTTCAGCCGCATCCACGGACCGCAGCCCGATGATGGCGATGTTATCGTGAGGCAGGGAATAGGGCAGCTCGGGGAAGGCACCGAAGCCTTCGCGGCCCGTCACATAGCCCAACGGCGTGCCGTGCAAATTGCCGCTGTCCGTGCTTTCGGGGGTGTGGAAATCGCTATGGGCATCCAACCACAACACAAACAAGGGACGACCCTGCGCCTGCGCAAACCGCATTGCACCCAAGACAGTGCCGGACGCCAGCGCATGATCGCCTCCCATAAAGATCGGGGTGCCGTCGCCGAGGGCCGTTTCGGCCGCATCGGCAAGACTTTGGGTCCAGGCGATCGTTTCCTCAAGCGCGTGCAATTTGGGGTGTTGGCCCGGCGTATAAGGGGCAGGTGGCACATTTCCACGATCTGTCACCACGTGACCCAAATCGGCCAGCGCGCCCGCCAGACCTGCGGTGCGATACGAATCGGGGCCCATAAGGCAGCCGAGACGGCGCTTGCCGCTGTCCATTGGTACGCCCAGAAGAATGCAGTTTTGCTGTGTCATGGAATAGACCCCTTTGAATGTGTTTCAACAGACATAACTGGGTGGTCTGGATCATAACAATGTTATAAAGTGACCAAATTGGAGATTATTTGACCATAGTGGATAATTAAAATGAACAATTCGGACGAAGCCCTTGTGGCGGCCCTGCGCGACGATGCACGTGCGTCACTCTCGGATCTGGCATCACGGCTAGGCATTTCGCGCACCACCTTGCGCGCCCGGCTTGAGCGGCTTCAATCAAGCGGTGAAATATTGGGGTTCACGGTTGTAACGCGGTCAGATGTTCTGGCCGATCCGGTTCGCGGCCTGATGATGATCGAAATCGAAGGGCGCGGCACCGATAAGATCACGCGCACATTGATGGGCATGACGCAGTTGCGCGCGGTGCATTCAACGAACGGACGCTGGGATGTGATCGTTGAAATTGGCACCAAAACCCTTGAGGAATTCGACGAGGTTTTGGCTCGCATCCGCAAACTGGACGGGGTCGTGGCCAGCGAAACCAGCCTGTTGTTGAAAACCCGCAAAACCGGGCAGGGCGCGCGGGTGGGTTAGGCCCGCGTCCGCGCCGCAGCAACCCAAAATGCCAAAAGTACAACGCAAATCACAGCGTTCCAGCCGGCCATGGACAGGCCGAAGAGCTGCCACACGATTTCGTCACACATGACTAATCCGGACGGCGCATCGGTCGACAAAAGATCGCTGCCGCTTAGTGCCCCAAGATCCATACCGCCGCCTGTACAGCTTGATGGACCGGGCCACCATTTCCATTCGACACCAGCGTGATACACACCAATTCCACCTGTAACTGTGACGGCCAACGCTCCCAGCCAGATCAACGCACGGGGCGCACCGAACAGGACGATAATACCGATCGCAATCGCAGCCGCATGGGGCCATCTTTGCCACAGGCACATCTTGCACGGTGCCAACCCGCCCAGGTGTTGAAACCCAAAGGCCCCCAACAGCAGCGCCGCTGATCCAAGGGTCGCGAGTAATACCAACGAGTTACGCGTCATCACAAATACCTCACCGCAAAAAAGCCGCCAAATAGAAGAACGACGGCAAGAGTGAACATAAGTGGCAGCCTGCGTTCAATAAAGTCGCGGATCGAGGCACCAAATTTCCACAACAACGCTGCGACGATAAAGAACCTTAGCGCACGCGCGAGGATCGAGGTGGCGATAAAGGTAGCAAGTGGCATGGCTGTCCAGCCCGACATGATCGTAATCACTTTGTAAGGAAAGGGCGTGACCCCTGCGGTCAAGACGGCCCAGAACCCCATATCATTGAAACGCGTAGAGAATTCGGCCATCGCGTCGGCCTTGCCCAAGCTAGCCAGAATTGGAGCGCCAATCGTATCGAAGGCAAATGCCCCGATGGCATAACCCAGCATCCCACCCAACACCGACGCCACCAAAGCGACGCCTGCAATCAGCCAAGCCCGGTTCGGACGGGCCAAAATCATCGGAATCATCATGATGTCGGGCGGAATCGGAAATACAGAGCTTTCGATAAACGCGATGAATGCCAGCGCCCAAAGTGCTTTTGGGTGATTGGCGAGGCTTAACACCCAGTCATACAGACCTCGGATCATGCGTGGTTCTCCGCTAAAACGACTATGTTTCAAGGCAACACCATGCCTATCGTGCGGGGTCAAGAAAAACCCGTAAATTTACACTTGCCGACCTGTTCGTGGCACGGTATCAGCCCCCCAGTGCCCGAGTGGCGGAATGGTAGACGCAGGGGATTCAAAATCCCCCGCCGCGAGGCGTGCCGGTTCGAGTCCGGCCTTGGGTACCAATGACCTTACACAGGTCATTCCGCATAAAGACTGTGTAAGATACGCAGGTTTTTATGAATTGGACTCGAGTCAGCCATCATTCGATTCGCATCGAATATGGCGGCTCCCACCCGTTTTCAGAAATAATGATGATCGGTTTAATGGGATTGGTTCCCGTTTCAGAAACTCATTGTGTTCATAATGTGGCTTGATCTGGCAGGTTTGGTTGCAAAGCTCAGTGTAGGGTTTGGAAACAATGGGCCCAGTCTATGACCGAGGCTGAAGTGCATTCGGGAGGAATGAGCTGGTTTATTAGGGCAGTCGCATCAGTCAAGATGAGATGAAGGAAACAATGCGGTTCGGATTCGGCTAATAAGTGGCGATCGAGCGGGCTAGCAAATCCAACAAATGCCTGACTGAGCAAATTTTGGTTCTTGTTTTAGCTTTCTGTCAGCATTCCGGACAGGTAAAATCAACAAACTAGGGCAAAGCGCCACATTGCGCCTGATATTTTCAACGACGCCCCATTTTACGAATTATGCTTTTTCGATGCCGATGGCGACACCAAGACCAAGGATGCCAGATTTGACCAACCCTCGTGATGAAATAACTCCTTGCTTTACCACAGGGACCCGGATTGCCACGCCAAAGGGCGAACGCAAGGTCGAGGATTTGCAGATCGGCGATCTTATCGTGACGCGTGACAACGGACTTCGTGAAATTCGCTGGACCGGGGCTCGTCATTTGACCGCTGGTGATTTTGCAACTGCTGCTTATCTGCAACCTGTGATGATCCGGCAGGGGGCATTGGGCCACAATCTGCCAGAGCGTGACATGATGCTTAGCCCGAACCATCGGGTTCTCGTGGCGAATGACAAGACGGCGCTGTATTTCGAGGAGCGCGAGGTGTTGGTCGCAGCCAAACATCTAACGGGTGTAAAGGGCGTAGAGGTAATCGCGGACACGGACACGACATATTACCATTTCATGTTCGACAACCACGAGGTCGTGTTGTCAGACGGTGTATGGACAGAAAGCTTTCAACCCAGTCAGGAAAGTTTGGCAGGCATCGGCAACGCGCAACGAACTGAAATCCAGGAGATTTTTCCTGAGTTGGCAACGCCAGAGGGGGCTAATGCCTATCAGTCTGCCCGCCGTACGCTCGGAAGCGGTGAAGTCGGCATGCTTATCCGCTAGGCAGGTTTCGAACCCGTGCTGCGTTGCGTGCTAGCGGTTAGGATTTTCGGCGCGCCATTTTGCCCAGGCCTCTGGCGTGTCCAGATCGCGGCGCGCGTGTTGACCTGAAAGCGGGACAAGGACGGATCTGTCCTTGGCAGCGACGACAATCTCACGACCACCATTGTCGCCGGTCAACTTAGCGAATTCCGGGAAATGGACGGCACCAAAGATAATGGGGTGACCTGGTTCCCCTTGCTTGGTCGCCCCGCGCCATATCGACTTACTTGACTGCAAATCAACAGATTGGAGGCATTTCTTAAGGTCGTCAATTGTCAGATCTGGCAGATCGGCAAGCAATAACATCGCGGCAGGTGTGTCTGGCGGTAACGCTGAAAATCCGCGCCTTAGCGATGCTGCCATTCCTTCGGCCGCGTCGGGAACGGCAATCCGTGTCACCTCGAGATCCTCGATCACGTCGTAGCGCGGGTGTGGCTTGGACGGTAACGTCACAATAACTGGCCCCGAATTGGCGGCCAAAGCCATCATCGCCTGACGCCGCAGCAACGGTTCGCCGTCAACGACCTCAAGCAGTTTGTCGCGGCCCCGCATGCGGGAAGACTGGCCAGCGGCAAGCAGGATGATCGGGATAACGGTTTTATTCATGCCAAAGCACTAACGTGAATTTGAGGTGGCGTTAAGCCTTAGCCGCGCATGCGGGCACCGTCGACATCAAACAAGGGCGTTGTGATCAGCCGGGCAGGGCACATTTTTCCCAAAATCTCGATCTCTACCATCAGGCCGTCGCGTTTGCGGCCCGTCGGGACAAATCCCAACGCAACGGATTTGCGCGCGAAATGCGAATATCCGCCCGAAGTGCAGAATCCTACGACCTGACCGTCATGCCAAATGGGCTCATGGCCGTGCACATCGGCATCAATGCTATCTACTTCGAACGCGCAAAGTGTGCGATCCGGAACAGCGCTTCGTTCAGCCTCGGCGGCCGTACGTCCAATGAAATCGACATTTTTTTTGAAACTGATGAACCGGTCCAGCCCCGTTTCAGCGGCTGTATAATCGGGGGAGAATTCAGACATCCAGCTGCCAAAAAATTTGTCGAGCCGGAGTGACATCATCGCACGCATCCCGAACGGCACCATGTCAAAGGCGCGCCCCGCTTCCCAAAGCGTGTTCCAAAGGCTTCGTTGATCCATCGGGTCACAGTAAATTTCAAACCCCAGATCACCGGTATAGCTGACACGCTGAACCAAGCAATTCACCATACCGACGGTCATTTCGCGAATTTCCATGAACCGCAACGTGCTGACATCATCACGGGTGCAGGCGGCCAGAACCTTTGCTGCGTTCGGCCCCGCAATCTGGAAGCCAGTGCGTTTGTCGGAAATGTTTTCGATCTGCACATCGCCTTGTAAATGCAGGGTAAACCAGCGCATATGATACGCCTGCGCGCCGTAGGATGCGGTCAGTTGAAAGTTCTTTTCGTCCAGACAGGACATGGTGAAATCACCAATCAGCCTGCCATTTTCCGACAACATCGGAGTCAGCGACATGCGGCCCGGCTGCGGCACGCGCCCGGCCATGATCCGGTCCAGCCAAGTGCGCGCATCGACCCCCGTGACCAGATATTTCCCGAAATTCTGCACCTCGTTGATACCGACACTTCTCCGGACGCCCGCAACTTCACGCGCGATGGCGCTGAACGCGTCAGAACGGCGAAACGATGGTGTCTCGAATGTCGGCTCGTCGCCTTGGGCAAAGTAGTTGGCGACCTCCAGCCCGTATTGCTGGCCCCAAACAGCGCCCAAACCGCTGAAAATATCATACATCGGCGTGGTGCGGTGGGGCCGGGCGGCGGGCAGTTCTTCGTTCGGATAGGAAACGGAGAACCGTCTTTGATAATTCTCGATCACCTTGGGCAAGGTATAGCCGGGGCTAATCCAGTCACCAAAACGCGCCACGTCCATGGCCATAACATCGCGTTCCGGTTCGCCTTCGATCATCCATTGCGCCAAGGTCAGACCGACGCCGCCACCCTGAGAGAACCCCGCCATGACCCCGCAGGCTGACCAGTAGTTCCGCACACCCGGCACAGGGCCGACCAACGGGTTGCCGTCCGGCGCAAAGGTAAACGGCCCGTGAATGACCGATTTCACACCAGCAGTGGCCAAGACTGGAAAGCGTTTATAAGCGAAATCAATGCTTTGCTCGATTTTGTCAAAGTCATCGGGCAGCAGTTCATGGCCAAAGGTCCAAGGCGTGCCATCGACGGCCCAAGGTCGTGCTGATTGTTCGTAGAACCCGATGCACAGCCCGCGCCCTTCTTGGCGCAGATAGCTTTCGCCAGCAGGGTCCATCACATGGGGATGCTCGGCCGCGCGTTCATAAATTTCGGGGATGTCGTCGGTGACGATATACTGATGTTCCATCGGGTGCAGGGGTAGATAGACACCCGCCATCGCCCCAACCTCGCGTGCCCACAGACCGCCTGCGTTAATCAGATGTTCGGTATGGATTGTACCCTTGTCCGTCACAACATCCCAAGTGCCATCAGGCCGCTGGTTGGTTTCACGCACCATGCAATGGGTTTCGATTGTGGCCCCACCCATGCGCGCGGCCTTTGCATAGGCGTGGGTTGTGCCGGACGGGTCCAGATGGCCGTCCAATGGGTCGTATAGGCCACCGATGATGCCATCAAGGTTCGTAATCGGTGCGATCTTGGCAATTTCTTCTGGTCCGACAATCTCGGTATCCAGCCCCATAAAGCGGTGTTTCGCGCGTTCAGCCAGCATCATATCAAAGCGTTCAGGTGTGTCTGCCAACGTTACGCCACCCACATGGTGCAAGCCGCAGGACATGCCGGTAATTTCTTCGAGTTCCTTGTACAGACGGATGGTATAGCCCTGAAGTGCGGCCATATTTGTGTCGCCATTCAAGGTGTGAAACCCGCCCGCAGCGTGCCACGTGCTGCCCGACGTCAGTTCAGACCGTTCCAGCAGCATCACATCTTTCCACCCCAGCTTGGTCAGGTGATACAAAACCGACGCGCCAACGACGCCGCCCCCGATAACAAGCGCGCGGGTGGTGGTTTTCATCGGGGCTCTCCCTTGGGTTGGTGTTAACAGATCGTTGCAAGGGTCCAGACAGGCGGCATGTTGAACAGCGACAAAACATGTCGGGTTTAGGGCATGCGCCGCTGGCAACATGGCAAAGCGTTGCTGGACAAGATGTGCAACCTCATTAGATAAGAGCGCTATGATTATAGAATTCCTGAACCCGTCGACCTTGATCCGCAAAACCCGGCACTACAGCCGACAGCTTTCGGTGCGGGTCGCGATTATGGGCTTGCTTGCCATTGTCGCCGTGGCGTTGAGCTCGCTCATTGAAAACTGGATACCGGAAAAACTGGGCACGACACTTACAGGTGCGGCAGCAGATCGGTTGCTTTCGATTATCGCTAACGCGATGTTGGCGGTAACTACATTTTCGCTCAGCGTCATGGTGTCGGTCTATCGCAGCTCATCGACCCAATGGACCCCGCGCGTGCACCGCCTGATCATTCAGGACCTTACAACACAAAACACGCTGGCCGTGTTTATCGGTGCCTATGTCTATGCGCTGATCGCCATCATTATGCGCGAGTTGGGGGTTTTTGACGACAAACGCGCCTTTGTTTTGTTTATCACCACTGTGCTGGTGCTGGTCCTGATAGTGTTTTATCTGATCCGCTGGGTATTGCATTTGCAAAGCTTTGGCAGCCTGATCGACACATCCCGCCAGGTCGAAAGCGAAACCCGTCAAATGTTCCGCGACCGTTTGGACAATCCGTGCCTCGGGGCCAACCCGCTGGTCGACGACGTTCCGGACGGTGCCGAGGTTATTGGGGCAACCGAAAGCGGATACATTCAACACCTGTTTCCAGAGGGGCTGAATGACGTAGCCAAGGAACACGGTGTCCACATCTATTTTGTGCGGAATATCGGTAACTTCGTGTTTATCAATGAACCTTTGGTGCAAATCGACCGAGTGGGAGACCCAATCGACGACGACCATAACGATGAAACCTTGCGGGACGGGATTCGGCGCAACATCGTTTTGGGCGATGTGCGTACGTTTGACCAAGATCCGCGTTTTGGCTTGATCGTCATGGGCGAGGTCGCGTCCAAGGCACTGTCGCCCGGTGTGAATGACCCTGGCACGGCGATTGATGTGATTAACCGCATTGGTCGTATCCTGACCGACTACGAGGACGAAGTCGCACGGGAGCGTGACGAGGTACTGGCTAATATTTTCGTCAGACCCCTAAATCCGGCAGACTTAATCCAAGACGCGTTTGGGGCCTTGGCACGTGACGGCAAAACGGTTGTCGAAGTGCAGCAATGTCTGCAAACTACCTTGGGGGGACTGATGCGCCACCCGGATGACGGATTGTGCAAGGCTGCCCGTGTCGCCGCCGAACGGCACCTGTTGCGAGCCCTGTCAGGGATAGCTTTTGCACCAGACCGTGATCAATTGTTGGAAAGTGCAACCAAAGAGGTGCACGACCATGTGATTGCCAAACTTGATACCGCCCAAGAGAATTAGGCCAACTTCCATGCCCTGTTCTGATGGCGACGGATGTTGTCGGTTTTAAGCAACCGGAGGGGTGACCATCCCGCCACACTTGAGGCAATGTCACAGGGAACGGGAACCCGAAATATGCGCACTCATGCTCAAGCTGTCGTCATCGGGGGCGGCGTTATCGGCTGTTCCATCCTGTATCATCTGACCAAACTGGGCTGGACGGATGTGGTCTTGCTGGAGCGGTCCGAACTGACGTCGGGCAGCACGTGGCACGCGGCGGCAAACATTCACGGGCTGCATGACAACAACAACATCACCCGCATCCAGAACTACACGATGGATCTGTACAATGCGCTAGAGGCTGAAACAGGCCAGTCTTGCGGCGTGTTTCAACCGGGCAGCCTGTATCTGGCCCAGACAGAGGCGCGCGAACATCAGTTGCGGTTGCAAGCGGCCAAGGCCAAATACTATGGCCTGAATTTTCACGAACTGTCGCGCGACGAGGCGGAACGCCTTCATCCGCTGGTTAACTTCGACGGCATCCGCTGCATCATGTTCGAACCCTCTGGCGGAAATGTTGACCCGTCCGGCGTGACCAACGCCTATGCCACAGGTGCGCGGCAAAACGGGGCTGAAATCATTCGTTTTTGTCCTGTCACCGGCACTGAACAGCAACCCGATGGCAGCTGGATTGTGCGGACTGAAAAGGGCGATATCGCCACCCAGTGGATCGTGAACGCTGCAGGGTTGTGGGGGCGCGAGGTCGCGGCAATGGCGGGGCTGACCCTGCCGCTGCAACCGACTGAACACCAGTACTTTGTAACCGAAACCATCCCCGAGATCGCGGGCCTCGATCGTCGTTTGCCGTCGGTCGCAGATCGTGACGGCGAATATTATCTGCGCCAAGAGGGCAAGGGCCTGCTAGTAGGAGCCTATGAAAAAGACCTGCGGTTCTGGGCCGAGGACGGCACGCCGCAGGGGTTTGGTCACGAACTGTTTGCCGATGATCTGGAGCGCATCGAGCCCAACATGATGCGCGCCATCGACCGTGTGCCCGCCGTGGGCACAGCCGGGATCAAGCGGGTGATTAACGGCCCGATGATCTGGTCGCCCGATGCCAATGTCCTTTTCGGCCCCGTGCCGGAACTGAGCAACTATTTCTGTTGCAACGGCATCATTCCGGGGTTTTCACAATCGGGCGGTATGGGTCTGTTGGCCGCAGATTGGATCGTCACAGGAGAATCCCGTTATGACATGTTTGCATGGGATGTGGCGCGGTATGGCGACTGGGCCGATGCAGCCTTTACCAAGGCGCGGGTGGGGGACCAATATGCCAACCGCTTCAAGATACATTTCCCGAACGAAGAACGCGCCGCTGGCCGGCCTGTGCGCACGCGACCGGTCTTTGATACCCAAAAACAGATGGGTGCAGTGTTCGGACTAAACTATGGATGGGAACATCCCCTTTGGTTTGCGGACACCCCCGGAACTGCAGATACTGACGGGTTCACGCGGCAAAACTGGTGGGGGCCTGTGGGCGACGAATGCCGGATGCTACGGGAACATGCCGGTATCATCGACATTTCGAACTTTGCAAAATACCGCTGTGCGGGGCCAGATGCGGAAAGCTGGTTGAATAGCGTATTCGCGAACACAATGCCCAAAAGCGTGGGACGTTCCTGTTTGACCCCGCTCATCGGGGTGCGTGGCGGGATTGCGGGTGATTTCACCGTCACACGCTTGGGCGACAATGAATTCTGGATCATCGGGTCTGGCATGGCCGAACGCTACCACCAGCGGTTCTTTACTGCGGCACCCATGCCCGAAGGGACAAATTTTGAAAGTAAAACCGTCGATATGTGCGGGTTTAACGTCGCGGGCCCAAAATCCCGAGAATTGCTGCAAAGGCTAACGAATACCTCGCTTGAGACGGTGGATTTCCCGTTTATGCGGTCAAAGTGGATGGAGATTTCCGGCATCCGCGTGCTGGCCCTGCGCGTGTCCTTTACCGGTGATCTAGGCTGGGAACTGCACTGCGATGCTGCCGATCAACTTAAACTTTATCAGGCGTTGATCGAGGCGGGGCGTGATGTCGGTGCAGGTCCCGTTGGCTCGCGCGCACTGATGTCGCTGCGGATCGAAAAGGGCTATGGGTCATGGGGCCGCGAATATAGCCCTGAATACTGGCCCCAAGAAGTCGGCCTTGACCGTTTGTGCAAGATAGACAAAGAGTTCTTGAATAAATCAGCCCTGCTGAAGATGCTGCAAAATCCTGCCCGTGAACGTCTGGTCGTGCTGGCGCTTGATGCCGATGCGACGGATACTTCGAACGCCGATGCGACCGGCGGGGAGCCTATATTTAAGGACGGTCTGGGTGTCGGGCGTGTGACGTCGGGTGCTTATGGCTATACCGTTGGGCAATCGCTTGCGCTTGGATTTGTGAAAGATGTGATGGCGGGCGAGCGGATCGATGTCATGGTGCTGGGTGTGCCCCATGGCGCGGTCGTGCTGGAGCAAGCGCCGTTTGATCCCGCTGGAGCTCGATTGCGAAGTTAGCCCTGATAACCTGCGTGTGAGCGCGAAGTGCAAACCCGTAGCCAAATTGAGGGCCAGCCCTCCGGTCTCTCAGGAACTTTCCAAGCTAGAGAAGGGATCATAAGGGGCGAATTTTGAATTGGGTTATGCGGTTGCCGTCGCGGGCGGTGACTTCAAAGCGGAAACCGTGAAAGACAAAGACCTGACCTGGGGTCGGGATCATCTGCGCCTCGTGGATAACCAGCCCCGCGACCGTGTTTGCCTCGTTATCGGGGAGGTTCCAGTCGGTCGCGCGGTTGATATCGCGGATGGTCATGGCACCATCGACAAAATACTGGCCGTCATCCGCCTTGGTCACGCCCAAGTCGGCATCGGCGTCAAATTCATCCGTAATTTCGCCGACGATTTCTTCGAGGATGTCTTCGAGGGTGATTAGCCCCTGCAAGGAGCCGTATTCGTCGACAACCAGCGCAAAATGGGTGCGGCGGCGCAAGAACTGGCGCATTTGTTCGTCAAGCGTAGAGGTCTCCGGCACGAAATAGGGTTTCATCGCCACATCTGTGATGTTGAAATCCTTGAACGGTTCTGTGTCGCTTTGGGCTTCGGTGATGCGTTTGTACATGGCGCGCAGCAGATCTTTGGCGTGAATGACGCCGACGATGTTTTCAGGGTCATCGCGATAGACGGGCAGGCGGGTGTGATTGGACTCAAGGCATTGCTCAAGAATCTTGGCTGGGTCCAGCCTTGCATCGATCATCTCGATGCCGGAACGGTGAAGCATCACCTCTTCTACAACACGTTCGCGCAGGTCCAACGCGCCCAAGATACGATCACGGTCTTCTTTTTCGACAACCCCTTCGGAATGGCCAAGCTGCAGGGCACCGGCGATTTCTTCGCGCACGGCCAGAATGTTGCTGTCGGGGTCGATTGTTACACCAAACAGGCGCAGCATTCCGCGCACTAGAAACCGGACCGCACTGACCATCGGGCTAAAGACGAGAACCACAATCGAGATCGGGCGCGATACAAGGCCAGCAGCGGTTTCGGCATTGGTAATTGCATAGGTTTTCGGCAACACCTCTGCAAAGATGAGCACAAGCAATGTCATCACCAAAGTCGCCAAAGCCACCCCGGATTCACCAAACAGCCGCGTGAAAAGCGCTGTGGCTAGGGAGGCTGCAAGAATATTCACAAGATTGTTGCCCAGCAGGACGGAGCCGATCAGCCGCTCGTTGTCTTCGGTGATCGCGAGCGCCCGCTGCGCCCCCCTTGACCCCTTGTCAGCTTGGGCACGCAGCTTGCCACGTGACGCGGCAGTCAACGCCGTTTCAGAGCCGGAGAAGAACGCCGAAAGCACCAAAAGAAACAGAATGATACCGATGCTCATCCAGAATGCGCCGTCTAGCATTGCGGGGGCCGTGTCCATTTGAGAATATACCTTATGCGATTGCTGTTACGTTATGGGCGCGCGGGCCGTTTCATTCAAGGGAAGAGCATTGTGAAGCATCAAGATTTAGGTACGCTTTCGGGGCCTGTGCTGCTGTTTGGCGGACCATACTCAAACTTGCAGGCGTTTGAGGCCCTGATGCGCGCGGGACGCGACTTGGGTATTCCGGCCAGCCAAATGATCTGCACAGGCGATGTGGTGGCCTATTGCGGGGACGCTTCGGCGACAAGTGAGGCGGTCAGGCAGGCGGGTGTCCCATTGGTCGCTGGTAATTGTGAAAAGCAACTGGCGGCAGGCGCGCTGGATTGTGGTTGCGGGTTTGATGCGGGCACGACCTGCGATTTGCTGTCTGCAGGATGGTACAGCAATGCGAATCGCCATGTGACCCAAGGCCAGCGCAAATTAATGGCGGGGGCTGCCGATATCATCAGCTTTACCCAAGCTGGCAAACGCTATGCCGTGGTCCACGGAGGGCTCACAGATATCGCACGGTTTATCTGGTCAACATCCAAGCCTGAGGTTTTTGAGGAAGAATGGACAGCCGTCGAAGCCGCGATTGGACCCGTCGGCGGGATTGTCGCGGGCCACAGTGGGATACCATTCACCAAGGACTGCGCAAAAGGGTGCTGGATCAATGCGGGCGTGATCGGCATGCCGCCCCATGACGGCGGGCAGGAAACGCGGTTTGCTGTCCTTGACCAAGGGCAGGTTTCGGTCCGAAAGCTGCCCTATGATGTCGCTGGGGCAATCCAGGCGATGGAAGCAGCAGGTCTAACCCAAGGGTACCACACCGCCTTGCGCACTGGTTACTGGCCGTCCGAGGGCGTGTTACCCGCCGAATTACGGCGCGCAGCCTTGGCCAGCGGGTGATTTTCCAACACCAACTCTGACAGGCGGGCCTCAAGGACATGGGTGTAAATTTCTGTGGTCGCCACATCTGCGTGGCCCAGCATTGTTTGGATCGACCGCAGATCGGCACCGTTGGCTAGCAGATGCGTGGCAAACGCGTGGCGCAACGTGTGCGGTGTAACCTTGGCCGGATCAACACCGCCCGCGACCGAAAATTCCTTGATCATCAGATAGAACCGATGCCGGGTCAGAAAACCGGAAACCCCACGGGACGGGAACAAAAACCGCGAAGGTGGCTGTTTCTTTTCCTGCGCTGTTGCGTCGATCTTGTCACGCTCGACCAGCCAATCGGCCAGGGCCTGACGGGCAGGGGGTGACAGGGGCACCAGCCGTTCTTTGCCGCCTTTGCCCATGATCAACAACAGGCGCGGATCGCCGCGGGTCGCACTGATCGGCAGGCTGACCAACTCGCTCACACGCATGCCTGTGGCGTATAACAGTTCCATGAGGCAGGTGTTTCGCAACTGATCTTGCTGATTTCGGCCAGAATTTCGGGCGGCATCAAGCAAGCGGTCAACTTCGTCTTCGGACAACACCTTGGGCAGCCGTTTTTCCTGACCAGGACCGGAAATCTGGATTGCCGGGTTGTCGGTGCGCAAGCCCTCTTCGAAGGCGAAACGGTAGAGCTGTTTCACAGCAGACAGCCTGCGGGCACGGGTTGATTTGGCAAGCCCCTGCGCATCGCACCACACCAGATAACTTTCCACATCTGCGCGGGCGACGCTGGTGAAATCAAGGTTTCTGCGGGCAAGATAGCTGTCAAAATCCTTGAGATCGCGGCCGTAGGCCAACAGCGTATTTGTTGCGGCACCCAGCTCGGCTGCCTGAGCCTCAAGAAAAGTAGAAATCCAGTGAAACGTCGTGGTCTGCATCAGCCACGCTCCAGCAGCAGCACTTGCAAGGCTGCGCGCCTTGCGATGTCTTCCAGCCCCAAAGCGCGCAAGGTCGATAGGGCATCGCGCAAGGCTGCGGTGTCGCCATTTGCACCGTCTTCAAGCAGCGCGATGGCTTCCAGAATGGACACCCCCAACTTGCCGTTTTGCGCATCATTGATCAGGGCGGTTCGGGGCGATGGTGTGGTAAACGCGCTGGCGATGGCATCGGCCTGACGCATATCCGGAATGCTTTTCGGCGCAGCACCCGTTGCAATGGCTGCCAGAAACGCGGTTTCGGGGTTTGGGGCGTCCACTGACCCGACCGTTTCGTAGAAGGGTGACAAGAGCGAAATTCGGTCACGCAACACGGCGGTGGCCCCCTCGAGCGCGATCGAATGCAAGTCTTCCGCAAACAGGGCGGCGAAATTGACCTCAATCTCGGCCTCTTGCATGGCATCCCATGCAGGGCGCAATGTTTTCGCAACGGCCTCTGCGCTGCGGGTGCGCAAGGCGGTATCGAACCTTTGTAGCGCCTCGACGCGGTCCCAAATCCCGCCGGATGCTGCGGGTTCGCGGTCTGAATAAATGCCCAGAAACCGATTGTCGGGCAGGGCACCAAGGCGCGTCAACCGTTCGGCCGCTTCCAACTGGGCTTTCCATCCCGCCACATCGCGCAGATCCACCACAGCAAAGGCGGGCGGCAGGGATCGTGTCTGGGGCCGTTCGCCAATCGCCTCGAACAGGCGGAACCCCATTGCATCCATCTTGCGCGGCGTGGGGAGGTTTTCATCGCCTTCGAACAGGTCGGGGTTCAAGAAACGGTCCAAAAGCGCCAGACGTTCGGGCGGCAACAATTCGAGGGCCTGAGCTGATCCAAAGGTCAACGCCGCCGTATCCCAATTGCCAGCCCGCGCCGCACAAAGAATGCGCACACTGTAGTCGGTGGTCAGAAATGGCTTTTGCGTCAACAAGGTACAGGCGCGGTCCTCGGTGCCGACCAGCAGGCTGACCTGCATCCACAAGGCGAAATGTTCGGGCGACGTGGCAACACCCGCCTGTTCGATCAGGGACATAGCAGGGTCGACCGCGCCATTTTCGATTAACGCACGAACGCGGGCCAGCGCCAGCGCGTCGCCTTCGGCGGCCCGACCTTCGGGTGCCGTCGCCTCGGCCAACAACAATCGATAGAATAGTGCCCGCGCGGCTGGCAGATGCAGATCCGGCATATGGTCGAACCGCTCGATGATATCGCTTACGCTGCTGCCCGACCACAAATCCTGCGGCAAACCGGTCACTTTGGCGGGCACGAGACCAATCGCGCGCGGGCTGCCTTCGCCCAGCGTGGTCACCGTCACCGGTGGTGCCATGCCGGTCTTGGTGACAGGTGCCTCGGCCGGTTTGACGGGGCGTTTTGGTTTGTGCGGTATGGCTTTGGGTTGCTGGCCAAGCCAGTCGATCACTGACAGCGGGACCTGATCCGCAACGGGTGTCTGCGCCATCGTAATCGCAGGCCAGCACATCAGACAAAGCGCGAAAATTTTCGTGGTCATCGGCGTCATTGCACCGGCAGTTGCACGGGCTCACGCACTTCGATCTGATCTGGCGCGAAATTTGCGCCGAAAAACGGACCAAGGTACGCATAGGCGACAAGCCCGATGAATCCGAAGACCAAAAGGAAAAACAACAACTTGATCAACTTACCCATATACACTGCCTGCTTTCTTTCGAACATTTTGGACATCTATATATGGCCTTTTCACTAAGATCACGTCATTCAAAGACAAATGAACGATTTTGAGCAAACCCCAGCCGATATGGCCCGAAAGCGCCCCCAGTACCGACTGAAAAAGTCGGTGGTTCTGGTCGGTATGATGGGTGCCGGCAAGACAGCCGTGGGGCGCGCGTTGTCGGAAAAGCTGGGCGTGTCGTTTCTGGACAGCGATCACGAAATCGAAACCGCCGCCAACCTGACTGTCCCTGAGATATTCGAGCGGGACGGCGAACCGTTTTTCCGCAAGCGCGAGACCGAGGTGATTGCCCGCCTGCTTGAAGAAGAGCCGAGTATCCTTTCGACAGGCGGCGGCGCGTTTCTGTCAGAGCTTAACCGCGAGAATATCTCGGCCAAAGGGGTGTCGGTTTGGCTGGATGCTGATATCGACCTGATTTGGAACCGCGTCAGATACAAAAACACGCGACCCTTGTTGCGCACCAGCAACCCGCGCCAGACGTTGGAAAAGCTCTTTGATACGCGGGTGCCAATATATAAACTTGCAAATCTTTCAACGACTTCCGCGCCTAACCTGTCAATTGATAAGATGGCCAACCGGGTGATCGACACGCTTTTGTCACGCCCCGATGTACTCGAGAAAATAAATGCGTGAAACCGTACATGTGGCCCTTCCGGGTCGTGAATATGACATCCATATCGGGCCGGGCCTTTTGGCTGAGGCAGGTAATTACGTCGCTCCGTTTCTGCCTCGTCCGCGTGTGGTGGTAATCAGCGACGAAACCGTCGCCGCCTTGCATCTGGACAGTCTGCGGGCAGGGCTGGCGGCAGAAGGTGTCAGCATGGAGGCGCTTAGCCTGCCCCCTGGTGAGGCAACGAAATGCTGGACGCAGCTGACGCATTGCGTGGATTGGCTGTTGGAACAAAAGGTCGAACGCAACGACGTTGTTATCGCCTTGGGTGGCGGAGTAATTGGCGATCTTGTGGGGTTTGCGGCTGCAATCTTGCGTAGGGGTGTAAGGTTTGTCCAAATTCCGACATCGCTGTTAGCACAGGTCGACAGTTCGGTCGGGGGTAAAACTGGCATCAACGTATCGCAAGGCAAAAACCTTGTGGGGGCCTTTCACCAACCCGCGTTGGTCTTGGCCGATACGGATGTTCTGGGCACTCTAAAACCGCGGGATTTCCTCGCGGGGTATGGCGAGGTCGTGAAATACGGGTTGCTTGGCGATGCGGCGTTCTTTGACTGGCTGGAAACCCAAGGGCCGGCGTTGGCGGCAGGGGATATGGCGGCCCGGGTCGAGGCTGTGCGTTGGTCTGTCCAGATGAAAGCCGACATCGTGATGCGAGATGAGTTAGAGCAGGGCGAGCGGGCATTATTGAACCTTGGCCACACATTCTGCCATGCGCTTGAATCCGCGACGCAGTATTCTGACCGGCTTTTGCATGGTGAAGGGGTCGCCATCGGTTGCGCCTTGGCGTTCGAATTGTCGTCGCGCCTTGGGCTATGTTCCCAAGAAGACCCCAGTCGCGTGCGTGCCCATTTGAAGTCCATGGGCATGAAGACCGATCTGCGCGATATCGAGGGCAACTTGCCCGATGCCGATGCGCTGCTTGATCTGATGGGACAGGATAAAAAGGTCGTGCAAGGCGAACTTCGTTTTGTTCTGGCGCGCGGCATCGGTGATGCATTCGTGACCGGCGACGTCCCGCGGGAAACTGTGCGGGGCTTGCTCGCAGAGGCGTTGGCCGAACGGTAGATCCACGTGGATCTTTGAGCCGGAACACAAAAAATGCCGCCAGAAAAGATGGCGGCATTTGAACTATCTTTGAAATATTGGAGGTATTCGGGAGGCTGATTTTCCCCGAATACCGGTTCCTGCCGCGTAGGATCAAATCAAACGCGGCAGAATTGTGGGCTATTAGAACGGGATTTCATCATCCAGATCACGCGAAGGCTGGCCACCGCCGCCACTGCTGCCACCGCCACCGCTGCTGGACGGGCCGGATTCGTATCCGCCACCATAGCCACCGGGATCGGATGGACCACTGTCATAGCCGCCACCGCCTCCACCACCACCGGAACCGCCACCTGATGGACCGTCAAGCATGGTCAATGTGCCGCCAAACCCTTGCAACACGACTTCGGTGCTGTAGCGGTCTGCGCCCGACTGGTCCTGCCATTTACGGGTCTGCAACTGGCCTTCGATGTACACTTTGGAACCCTTCTTCAGGTACTGCTCTGCAATGCGCACAAGCCCTTCCTGAAAGATGGCTACGGTATGCCATTCTGTCTTTTCGCGGCGTTCACCTGTGTTGCGGTCTTTCCAGGTTTCGGAGGTCGCAATGCGCAGGTTGCACACTTTGCCGCCGTTCTGGAAAGAACGCACCTCGGGATCGCGCCCCAGATTGCCAATAAGGATCACTTTATTCACTGAGCCGGCCATGATGCCCCCTGTCTGCTATGCGTTTGAAAGGGCCAAGCGAATCCCGCAAGCCCTTGCTTTGGACGACGTTATAGCAGCGCAGCCTACAAGAAACAGGGCAAAGGATCGGTTTATGCGTAATCACGGTTTCATAAGGCGCGATAAAAGGGTGGCGCAAACCCGTCATTTTGGTATGTTCCGCTAGATTGATGGGCTTTGGGGGTTTCATGATAAAACGGATCGTCACAACACTGTGCTGCGCTGCTTTGCTCGCCAGCCCTGTCGCCGCCGATGTTTTCTCGTCCAAAAGCCGGTCGAAATTGTTTGCCTCGCAGAAAAAGCTGCTCGATACACGCGCGTCCAAGCAATATGCGGCCTCGGTTCGGTTGCAGCCGACCCGTGTGACAACCCCGACAAAATGGGACGTTCCAAAATACAAAGGCAAGTATAGGGGCCAATATCATAGCATGGCCCGCGAAGCGGCCCGCCGCCACGCCATCCCGGAAGATTTATTCTTGCGGCTTGTGCAGCAAGAGAGCGGCTGGAATCCGACAGCAAGATCCCACAAAGGTGCGATGGGACTGGCGCAGTTGATGCCGGAGACTGCGCGGGGCTTGCGGGTTGATCCCTCAGACCCTTATCAAAACCTTGATGGTGGCGCGCGCTATCTGAAACGGCAATTCCGCGCTTTTGGCAACTGGAGGCTGGCCCTTGCCGCCTATAATGCCGGACCCGGTGCCGTAAAGAAATACGGCGGCATTCCCCCGTTCAAAGAAACCAAGAACTATGTCAAAGTTATTGCAGGCCTCTAGATCGCTAATTTGTAGACGTATTTGATTTAAAACAGCCTTTGCAACAATACTTTGCGGATGGGCGGAACCAAGCATCCATGTCCGGTGTTGATCATGCAGAACGCAATTCGGGCTGAAAAGCCCCTGCGTGCAAGCAAGACGATAAGGATTATGAAATGTTTAACTCGGTAAAAAGTATTGTTCTGGCAACTTCGGTTAGCATCGCGGCGCTGTCGACTGCCGCCTACGCCAACGAAGAAATCGCCTTCTCTGAGATCAAAGTCGAAGCGGTTCTCGACGCAGCCGAGAACACAAACGCTCTCGAGGTATTCCCCGAGATCGTGACCGACCTGGAGCAAGCCATCGCAACCCGCGTGAAAACCGGTTCCGACGCTGGCCTACCAACTATCAAAATCGATGTGCGTCAGATTTCGCTGAACGGCAACCCGATGTTGACGTCGATCGAAGGCTTCAACGAAATTTCTGGTGTTGTCGCGATCTCTGACGACAATAACAGCATCGGCGCACAAAGCTTTGCTGTGAATGTTGCGGCTTATCCAGCCGAACAAGTGGTTCCGGAAGGCTATGCGGTCGTCGCACCGTCTGAGGAAGACTTCTACAACGCGATGATTTTGGGTTTTGCTGATGTGGTCGTGCAGCAGATTGAAACTGTCTACCATAACTAAGCAATAGCCGCTTTCAAATGAACGATCCGGGGCGGTCGCTGCATGCGCAGCGGCCGCCCCTAGTTTATTCTGCGGCCACGTTCAGCTCAATCACAGGCTCCATTTCGGCCAATTGTGTGTCGGTCAGATGGCATTTAATCTGATGACCATCCGCCACGCTGCGCAACGCGGGAACAACAGTTTCGCACAAATCACCCGGGACCTGCGATTTCCAGCGACACCGTGTCTGAAACGGGCAGCCGGGCGGCGGGTTCATGGCTGATGGCACATCCCCCTCCAATACAATGTGCTTTTTCTTGACCCGCGTGTCGGCAATCGGGACCGCAGACAAAAGGGCCTCAGTATAGGGGTGATAGGGGGGCGAAAATACCTGATCGGTGGTGCCCAACTCAACCACATGGCCCAGATACATCACCATCACACGATCCGACAAATAACGTACGATGCTCAGATCATGGCTGATGAACAGCAAAGTGGTCTTTTGTTCGCGCTGGATTTCCATCAACAGATCGGTCACCGCCGCCTGAACTGATACGTCAAGGGCTGACACTGGTTCATCGGCAACCACAATGCGAGCATCGCCAGCAAAGGCGCGGGCAATGCCCACGCGCTGCTTTTGCCCACCTGACAATTGGCGCGGCATACGGCCTGCAAATTCGCGCGGTAGTTTAACCAGATCAAGCAGTTCCAACATGCGCTGGCGACGTTCCTTTTCGTTCTTGCCTATCCTGAAAATCTCAAGCGCCCGAATGATCTGGCGCCCAACGGTCATCGACGGGTTCAAGGTATCGAACGGGTTTTGGAACACCATTTGAATGTCCGCCACGTTTTGAGTGGTCCGCTCCTCGATCGGGACACCGCCAATGTCGACACCGTCCAGCAATATCTGACCGGATGTTGCGGTTTCCAACCCCATCAACACCTTGGCAAAGGTGGATTTACCGCAGCCGGATTCGCCCACAATCGCCAACGTTTCAGATTCGCGCGCCTCAAAGCTCAGCTCTTCGTTAGCCTTCACAACCTTCTTGGCCGATCCCCCGAACATCGAATTGGCAGCAACCTCATAGTATTTCTTGAGCTTGTCCATCTTCAGGACAACCTTGCCGATCTCGCCTTTGGTCTTGACCTCAGCCAGTTCCAGCGGCGCTTTCCAGTCGATTTCCTGAAACCTCAGACAGCGCGTGGCGTGGCGCTCGTTGCCCGGCACGTCCTCCATGAATATTGGGCCCTGATCGCAACGCCCGGCCTCGAAATAGTCACAGCGGGGCCCAAAGTTGCAACCCGGTGGCCGCTCATGGGGCAGGGGGAAGTTGCCGGGGATGGCGATCAACGGTCGCGCATTCTTGTCGGCACCGGGCAGGGGGATCGAACGGAACAGCGCCTGCGTATAGGGGTGCTGCATCTCGTCGAACACATCCTCAATCGATCCGCGCTCGACCGCTTCACCTGAATACATCACGCAAATCCGGTCACAAGTTTCCAACACCAGTCCAAGGTTGTGCGAGATAAACAGCATCGAAGTGCCGTATTTCTTGCCTAGATCCTTGACCAACTCGACCACCGCCGCCTCGACGGTCACATCCAGCGCAGTGGTAGGTTCATCCAGGATCAACAACGCGGGTTCCGACATCAGCGCCATGGCGATAACAATCCGCTGCTGCTGCCCTCCAGACAACTGATGCGGATAGGCCTTCAAGATACGCTCGGGGTCGGGCAGTTTCACATCTGTCACCACCTGCAAGGCGCGGGCGCGGGCATCGCTTTCAGACATGCCCGAATGGATCATGGGCACTTCCATCAACTGCCGCCCGATCCGCATGGCAGGGTTCAGCGACGCCATTGGTTCTTGATAAATCATCGCGATCTGGCTGCCACGAATATCGCGCAGCTCTTCATCGCTCATCTTGGCCAGATCACGCCCCTTAAATTTGATTGACCCGCCGACGACCTGCCCGTTGACGCCTAAATCCTGCATCACCCCCAAGGCGACCGTGGATTTCCCACAACCGGATTCTCCGACCAGCCCCACAGCTTCGCCCGGCTTGACCAAAACCGAGAAGTCCATCACCGCAGGAATTTCACGCAACCGCGTGAAGAACGAGATCGACAGCATATCAATCTCCAAGATCGGTCCGTCATAATCCTGCTTCGGCATACTCAACTCTCCCAACTGCAACCAATACGACCTTTGGCCGTTCATTATGCAAATAAACTCCGGGGGTCCGGGGGCTGCCCCCCGGTCCGTCCGTCACATCAATCGCGCAAGCTTTCTTCGCGCAAACCATCCGCCAGCAGGTTCAGCCCCAAAACCAGGCTCAACAACGCTACCGCAGGGGCAATCGCTGCGTGCGGATACAGCGCCAGCAAACGGCGGCCTGCGTTGATCGTGGTGCCCCAATCGGGGCTTTCCGATTCCAGGCCCAAACCAAAGAACCCAAGCGTCCCTAAAAGGATCGTCGTGTACCCGATGCGCAGACAAAAATCGACGATCAATGGCCCGCGCGCGTTTGGCAAGATTTCCCATAGCATGATATACCACGGGCCTTCGCCACGGGTCTGTGCTGCGGCCACATAATCGCGGGTTTTGATGTCCAGCGCCAAGCCGCGTACAATCCGGAACACAGTCGGGGCGTTTACGAATACCACCGACACGAACACCACCAAAACGCCGGGATCAATATCGAACAGATCCATAAATGCGGGCAGGCCGGGCAGGCGGTAGGTCGGCGCATCCACGATCGCTCCGTCTGTGGTCACAAGCGACAGATACAGCCATCCGGCGATCCCCAGCACGATGATTAGCAGCGGGGTGCGCAAGGATGGTTGCGTATAATACCGCGAATTAAGCAGGACCGCCAGAAAAACCAGCGGAAAGATAAACAACACCAGCGCCATATAGTTCGGAATACCGGTCAGTACGATTTCAGGCGTAACGAGCAGGTAAAACAGCAAGATCACTGGAAAGGCGAGGATCAGGTTTGCGAGAAAGCTCAGGAAAACATCCAGCTTGCCACCGTAATACCCCGCAGGCAGGCCCAACGTGATCCCCACCATAAAGGCGAACAAGGTCGCCATTGGCGCGATCTGCACCACAACCCACGACCCTTTGATCAATCGGCTGAACACGTCTCGCGCAAGGTTATCCCCGCCCAGCAAAAACCATTGGTAGTCTTCGGGTTCCGCCCGCGCCAGCGGGGTGCCGGGCAGCTTATTCTTCATGCCGGACACCTGGCTTAGGCTGTCATGAGTGATCAGCATGTCGAACACGCCGCCAAAGACGCCGGTAAAGACCCAGAACATCACCAGACCAAAACCGATCATCCCGACTGTGCTGTCAAACAACTTGCCATACAGGCCCAGCTTGCGCTTGAATGTGATCGACAGCGCAAACATTACCACTAGGGCAATCCAGACAGGCAAAAGCTGCTGCGTCATACCGCCAAAGATACCTGCCGCAGGGCCCATAACGATGCCTGCTAACAAATACACCACCACCAGGGCCAATGCCGCAAGAAACCCATAGGCACCCGCGCGCCCCAATAGGCCTGACACCCCCTGATTTGCAGCGCTAATCCCGCCTGACCCCACCGTGCGCATCCCGGCGCTCGGAACAAGCGACACCAGAATTTGCGCGGCATAGGCGACGACCATTACCCCAACAGCCAATCCCAGAATTGGGTTCAGCCATCCCATCGAGCCTGTCCATGTCAATGCTTCCATGTGCTTGCCCTTTCTTTATGTAATGCGAATGCGCGGGTTCAAGAACACATAGCCGATATCGGAAATCAGCTGTGTGGCCAGTACCACGATGACAGACACGACAGAGACAGCCAGCAACAGCTCAATATCGTTATTGGACGCAGCCTGAACAAGAAGCCAGCCGAAGCCCTTGTAATTGAACAGGGTTTCCACGATGACCACACCGTTCAGCAGCCACGGGATTTGTAGCATGATCACCGTGAACGGGGCGATCAAGGCGTTGCGCAGGGCGTGTTTCAAAACGATGTCGCTGAATTTGACACCCTTCAACCTTGCGGTGCGAATGTACTGTGCGGTCATTACTTCGGTCATCGAGGCCCGCGTCATACGCGCAATATAACCCATGCCATACAAAGAGATCGTCAGCACCGGTAAGAAGAAATTCCAGAACGTCGCGTCTTTCATCGCCGAGGTTGCAGACCCCAGAAACAGGGTTTTCCCATCGATCCAACCCATGTCGGCCAGCCACGGCGATACGCCAAAGCGCGAGGACGCCAAAACCGCGATAAAGATAACGCCGGATACATATTCAGGGGTGGCCGTTGTGGCGATTGAAAAGGTCGACAGCGACCGGTCCAGACGCGACCCTTCGCGCATACCCGCTAGCACACCAACAATTAACGCCGAAGGCACCATCAGCAGCAAAACGCACAGCATCAGCTTGCCGGTCAGCCCAAGGCGGGTCAGGACGGTCGGGCCGACATCTTCTTTGAAAACAGTCGAATATCCCCAGTCACCCTGCAAAATTCCGCAAAAGGTCGGACGGTCATCGACTGGGGTGTCGCTGTTGAAACAACGCCCGGTGACCTTGCCACTTTCAGCTTCGGTGATCCATCCCGGCACGACACCCAGCCATTGGCCGAACTTGATAGGCGTCGGCTGCAAATATCCGCGATTGTCAAGATAGCTGGTAACGGCCTCATCCGACATGCGGAAGTTACCTTGGGTCTTGGCAAGTTTTTCGAGGTTGGGGTAAAGATTGGTTAACCAAAAAACAATGAAGGTCAGGCACAACGCCGTCAAAAGCATCACGCCAAGACGGCGTAGAATGAAAATCCCCATGGAACATCCCTGTTACGCGGCAGACGAGATGCGCCCACCAGATTTTCGGGCCCGTTGGCCCATTGTGATTATTTGCGCAACACACCATCCGGCCTTTGGCCATTCGGGTATGATGCAAGTCTCCCTCGACGCTCATTATACGGATTGTGGAAATCCGCGGCGGCGTCTTGTTGTTCCCCCATGAGGCACGAGTTAGCAGCCAAGGTCAATGTCAGCTTTCGGCGTTTCATGGGATGAATGCGACATCTGGTCATCCCAGATGCGACATTTTCCAAAATGGGGACGTTAAACTTTGGCCATCCGCAACTTGCTCGGCGGCTTTCCGGTATGCTGCTGAATAAACCGCGTGAAATAGGCGGCTGACCCAAACCCGAGGTGACGCGCTATGCTTTGGGCCGAATGCTCTGTTGTGCTCAGCAGTTCGCGGGCCTCATAAACAACCCGCTCTGTCAAAAGATCAGCGGCGGTTTTGCCTGTGGCCGCTTTGACCGCGCGGGTCAGATGGGTGGGGGTCACCTTAAGGGTTTCGGCATAGGAGGCCATAGGAACCCCTGTTGCAAAGCATTCCGAAACCATCCGGCAAAACCGCGCGCTTAGGCGGATGCCAGCACTACGGCCGTCGGGCACATGTTCCTCAAGCATGATCTGGCGACGCAGCCAGACAGATATCAAAGCGGCGTGGGCCTCAAGCGCGTCGTTGAACAAGGGGCGCGTGGTTTGCTGTTCACGTTGTCCGGCCTCGATCAGACCGGTCAGTTCGCTTTGGGCCTGCACATCCCGGATTCGCAAATGCCGTGGCACCTGTGGCAACCGCATTGGCGCGCCATCCGGAATCACCACGGCTTGACCAAAGCCCTGCCGCCCAAGTTCGATTGAAAATAGCGACCGCGCCGGAATGAAAACCGCGTTGTGCGCACCCAGACCCCGACGTTGGCCATCCAGTTGCAGCAATCCTTGACCACGTGTGATCCATATCAGAAGATGTGAGGGCAGGTCGTGCGACAGTGTCATCCGCCAATCCTGTCCTTGGGACAGTTGCGCAAGGGACAATATTTGGACTGCGCCAGAATTCATTTCACAAAGATCATCGTAATAATTACAGCTGACCCTAGTGTTATACACTTATGTAGCGAATAAAAGTTATATAAGTGAAATTAGCGTTTCAGTTACACTGGCCGGTAGTGCAGCCAGTTTAGGGTGTTTTTCCGCAGCCACGTGCGTTGCCGTTTGGCATAACGTCGTGTCGCAATAATGGCACTTTCGCGGGCAGCTTCCAAATCCGTGCGACCATCAAGATAAGCCACCAGTTCAGGTACGCCGATGGCGCGGTGTGCGGGCAGGGTGGGGTCATATGTCGGGCGCACGGCGGCGATCTCGTCCAGCGCGCCCTGATCAAGCATCTGATCAAATCGTTTGATAATCCGGCTGTTCAACCAGTCTTTTTCAGCATCCACAGCGATGGCGGTGCAGGCCGTCAAAGGCAGCATGGGCGGCGGTGTATTCTCCTGCCAGTCGGCCAATCCACGCCCCGTTGCGGTCAGCACTTCCCACGCGCGCTTTACCCGCATCGGGTTGTTCAGGTCCAATCGGGCGGACGTCAGCGGATCAAGCTGCGCGATCAAATCCTCGCGGCTCATTTCATTCCCCGCAGCACGCACAGCATCCGGTGTGGTGGGGATATCGGCCAGCCCTTGGGTCAATGCACCAAAATAAAGCCCCGTACCGCCGACTATGATGGGCCTTAATCCTTGGCACAGGATATCGCCAACTTCGCGCAACCAATGACCGACGGAATAGGCCTGATGCGCAGAAATATGACCATATAACATGTGTTTGGCGCGTGCTTCCTCCTCAATCGAGGGCCGCGCAGAAATCACCCGCCAGCAGTCATAAACCTGACTGGCATCGGCATTAACGATCACGCCCCCTTGGGTTTCGGCCAGCGCCAACGCCAGCGCAGATTTGCCTGATGCAGTCGGCCCCGCGATCAACGCAGGCAATGCCGGATCGACGGATGCAATCACAGCATCGACAGAGGTTAGGGCGGTTAACTGCATTTCTTTGCACGGGCCTTTGACGGAGCATTGAACATTTCTGCTATTTGCGACACTTTGCAGCCCAAAGAAAACCCTTCTCTCACCCTCGAAAGGTGCCCCCATGACAGATGACCTCCCTAAAGTGACATTTAAACGGGTTATGCTCAAGATTTCGGGTGAGGCGTTGATGGGGGATCAGGGGTTCGGCCTACATCCGCCAACAGTCCAGCGCATCGCTCGCGAAGTCAAATCTGTGCATGACCTTGGGGTCGAGATCTGCATGGTCATCGGCGGTGGCAACATCTTTCGCGGCCTTCAGGGCAGCGCCCAAGGGATGGAGCGTACAACAGCCGACTATATGGGGATGCTTGCAACCGTAATGAACGCACTTGCCATGCAATCCGCGCTTGAAGAGTTGGACATCCACACCCGCGTGATTTCAGCGATTACCATGAACGAAGTGGCCGAACCCTATATCCGCCGCCGCGCCGTGCGCCACCTTGAGAAAAAACGCGTCTGCATTTTCGCGGCTGGTACAGGCAATCCGTATTTTACAACCGATACCGCCGCGACCCTGCGCGCCAACGAGATGGCCTGCGAAGCGATCTTTAAAGGCACAAAGGTTGATGGTGTCTATGACAAAGACCCCGCCAAATTCGGCGATGCGAAACGCTATGACACGGTCAGTTATGACGATGTGCTGCAAAAGCGGCTTGGAGTTATGGACGCCTCTGCCATCGCATTGGCGCGCGACAACAACCTGCCAATCATCGTGTTCTCGCTGGACGAGCCGGGCGGTTTCCGCGGCATTCTCGCGGGTCAGGGTACCTATACGCGGGTCCAAGGATAACTCCGCACCAAGGCCGGGCGCTGCTCTCTCTATACAATAGGGGGCTGATGCCGCTATATCGATTGAACTTTTAACAGATACAAAACCACCGGGGACATCATGTCAGACGATTTTATCTTGGATACCGACGATCTGCAGCGGCGCATGGATGGCGCGATTGCTTCCTTGCGCACTGAATTCGCGTCACTGCGCACAGGCCGCGCGTCGGCGTCTATGTTGGAACCGGTCATGGTTGACGCCTATGGCACCAAGACACCAATCAACCAAGTTGGCACCGTGAACGTTCCGGAACCCCGGATGGTCACGATCAACGTTTGGGATAAAGGACTGGTCGGCAAAGTTGAAAAAGCGATCCGCGAATCCGGTTTGGGCATCAATCCACAGCTGAACGGCACGATCATCATGTTGCCGATCCCAGAATTGAACGAAGAACGGCGCACCCAGCTGACCAAGGTTGCCGGCCAGTACAGCGAGCACGCCCGCGTTTCCATTCGCAATATTCGCCGCGACGGCATGGACCAGATCAAAAAAGCCAAAGCTGACGGCATGTCCGAAGATGACCAAAAGTTCTGGGAAAGCGAAGTTCAGGATCTGACGAACAAATATATCGGTATGATCGACGAGCAGCTTGAAACGAAACAAGCCGAGATCATGCAGGTCTAATGCCTTCCGCGTCTCACCCAACGTCCGAGCTGGTTCCAGGGGCGCCGCGCCATGTGGCGATCATTATGGATGGCAATGGCCGTTGGGCGACGCAGCGCGGCAGACCCCGTCTGTTCGGCCATCATGCAGGTGCCAAGCGCGTCCGCGAAATCGTCGAAGCCTGCCCCGATTTCGGGGTGGAATATCTGACGATATTTGCTTTTTCGACCGAAAACTGGAAGCGGACCCAGGTCGAGGTCGCAGGGCTGATGAGCCTGTTTCGACGGTACATCACCAAAGAAACAAGGGCGCTCAAGGCTAAGGGCGTGCGCGTCCGTTTTATCGGCGACCGGGTTAAGCTTGATGACAAACTGATCAAGCTGATGAACGATCTAGAACAAGAAACTGAGCTAAATACCCGCGTTCATCTGACGATCGCGCTGAATTACGGCGGCCGCGACGAGGTGGCCCGTGCTACACAGCGGCTGGCGCATGACGTGGCTGCGGGCCTTTTGGATCCCAATGATGTGGACGAGGAAACCCTGCCGCGGTACCTCGACACACATGTATTGCCGGACCCGGATCTGGTGATCCGCACCAGCGGCGAGGCGCGGATTTCCAATTTTCTGCTGTGGCAGTCGGCCTATGCGGAATATGAATTTATCGACACGCTCTGGCCAGACTTCTCAAAGGCCGAGTTTGGCGAACTTTGCGCTTCTTTCGGATGCAGGGACCGGCGTTTTGGTGCCGTTAAAACATGACCGGTACAAAAGGATGGACCCAATGACTGAACCTTCGGAAAAGTGGTCCGATCTGGCTGCGCGGCTGGGATCTGCGATTGCCATGATCGTTATTGGCCTTGGGGGTATCTTAATGGGAGGCCCTGTCTTTCACGTCTTGGTTGCGGTTGTCTGCGGCCTGATGGCGTGGGAACTTGTCGGCATGTTAAACCCCGACCACCCGCAAACCAAAGTCCAAATGGGTTTGCTTGTCGGCGGTGCCACGCTGGCAGCAATCTATTTGCCGATCGGATTTGCCCTGCCAATCTTGCTGGCCCCTGCGTTGGTAGGGTTTGGACAGCTTGAAAAGCACCGCACGATTTTCATGTGCTTTACCGTCATGATCATGCTTGCGGGCTTTGGGCTGTCGCAAATTCGCGATGGCTATGGCTTTGGCTGGATGATGTGGCTGGTGTTGGTGGTCGTGATCACCGATGTCGTGGGTTATTTTGCGGGGCGCGCCATTGGTGGCCCCAAGTTCTGGCCACGCGTCAGCCCAAAGAAAACATGGTCGGGCACGGCTGCTGGCTGGGTTGGTGCCGCGATTGTCGGATATCTGTTTTCAATCAACACAGGCATCGGCATGCAGCTTATCGGTGTGTCAGTCGCCGTTTCGATGGCTTCCCAAATGGGCGATATAGCCGAATCCGGTATGAAGCGGCGGGTCGGGGCGAAAGACAGCTCGAACCTGATTCCGGGTCATGGCGGCTTGCTCGACAGGTTCGACGGGATGTTGGGCGCGGCATTGTTCTTGCTGATCATCGGCCAATTCCTGACCATTACGCCATCCGTGCACTGATTGGGCATGAAACGGCGGGTAAGTATATTCGGGGCCACCGGCTCTATCGGGCAAAACACCATTGATCTGATCGCGCGGGAACCGGACGACTATGATGTCGTGGCCCTAACTGGTGCCGGCAATATCGCGCAGCTTGCCACTGATGCCAGAAATCTGGGTGCCGACATTGCGATCACCGCCCATGATGATCTGTTGGATGATCTGCGAGCCGCTTTGCAGGGCAGTTGTGTTAAGGCCGCCGCCGGGGCCAATGCCATCCGCGAGGCAGCGACCCGACCTGCAGATTGGGTGATGTCGGCAATCGTTGGTGCTGCCGGGCTGGCCCCGGGCATCGAGGCGCTGAAACAAGGGGCAACCTTGGCGCTGGCCAACAAGGAATCGCTGGTCTGCGCTGGCCGATTAATGCTTGAGACAGCCCTGACCCACGGTGCCGCAATCCTGCCCGTGGACAGCGAACATTCCGCCATATTCCAAGCCCTAATCGGCGAGGATATGGCCGCCGTCGAGCGTATTATCATCACCGCCAGCGGGGGCGCGTTTCGCGATTGGCCGTTAAAAGAACTTGCCGATGCCACGCTGGATCAAGCCTCGAGCCATCCGAACTGGGATATGGGGCAAAGGATCACCATCGATAGCGCATCCATGTTTAACAAAGCGATGGAAGTCATTGAGACTCATGAGTTTTTTGGTGTAAATCCCGCGCAAATCGAGGTTTTAGTGCATCCGCAATCTATGATCCATGCTCTTGTCGGGTTTAACGACGGCGCGCTTATGGCCCATGTTGGCCCACCGGATATGCGTCACGCCATCGGATTTGCGTTGCACCATCCGCACCGCAAGCATTTGCCAGTTGAGCGGTTGGATTTGGCCAAGATCGGCAGCTTTGAATTTAGCTCCCCGGACGAGATCCGTTGGCCAGCGTTGCGATTGGCCCGCGAGGTGATGGAACGTGGCGGTATGTCGGGGGCTGTGTTCAACGCCGCCAAAGAAACCGCGCTGGATGGATTTATCGACGGGCGCTTGCGGTTTCCGGCGATGGCCGAGGTCGTCGAAGAGACTTTGAACCAGCTAAATTCCGATACTAGCCTTATTGATGCCACCATGACCCTTGATAACGTCGCCCAAGTGGACCATCTGGCAAGGCAGACGGCACAGGCCGTGATCAAAAAAAGGGCAGGGTAACGTTTTGGACATTTTCGCACTGATTCCGCAATTTAGCGGGCTTATCTGGACTTTGCTGGCCTTTGTCATCGCGTTGTCGGTGATCGTCGCGATCCATGAATACGGCCACTATATTGTTGGGCGGTGGTCTGGCATTCACGCTGATGTATTCTCGCTTGGGTTCGGCCCGGTTTTGTACAGCCGCGTCGACAAACGTGGCACGGTTTGGCAGATCGCGGCACTGCCCTTTGGCGGCTATGTCAAGTTTGCTGGCGACGCCAATGCCGCGTCGGGCAAGGACGAGGCCGCGATGGAGGCTGCGCAGGTTGATCCTGTCCGTTTACGAAGCACCATGCACGGTGCCCCGCTATGGGCCCGCGCAGCAACGGTTGCTGCCGGTCCTGCGTTCAACTTTGCCATGTCGATTATCATCTTTACCGTGATTGCAGTGCAGGTCGGTGTACCAAAGGAACCGATGACTGTAGGCGAGATGCGCGCGCTGCCCTTTGAAGGCTCAGAATTGCAATCCGGCGATGAAATTCTGTCGGTTGCCGGTATTCCGATCCCGTCTGCCGAAGATGATGAAGTTGCATATTCCGCAGCCTTTGACGCTATCCCGCTATCGCAACCGTTGGACTATGACATATTGCGCGATGGCAAGAAGATGACCGTACCCGGCCCGTACCTGATGCCAACTGTGGTCAAGCAGGTTATGCCACAATCCGCGGCCTATGAGGCGGGGTTGATGGCCGGTGACGTGATAACCGGTGTCGATGGGGCACCAATCTTTGCGTTTAGCCAACTCAAGGAGTTCGTCGAAGCGTCCGATGGCCGCGCGCTGCTGCTGACGGTATGGCGAGACGGCGAGACACTTGAGTTTACCATGCGCCCCAAGGTGATCGACGAGCCCCAGCCAGATGGTGGCTTCAAATCACAGACCCGTATCGGTATCGCGGGTGGCACGGCATTCGACGCTGCCACCACGACCCCCGGCGTTCTTGAGGCGCTTTGGGGTGGGGTGGCCAACACGGGCCGCATCATCCAAGGTTCGATTTCCGGCCTTAAACACATGATTGTGGGTAATATCAGCACTTGTAATTTGTCTGGTCCGGTTGGAATCGCGCAGACATCCGGTGCGATGGCATCGCAAGGGGCGCAATCGTTCATCTACTTCATTGCGGTTCTTTCAACGGCCGTAGGGTTGCTGAACCTGTTCCCAATCCCTGCTTTGGATGGGGGCCACCTTGTATTCTATGCCTACGAGGCTGTGACCGGCAAACCGCCAAGCGATGGTGCATTGCGCATATTGATGACAATTGGACTGACCCTGGTTTTGGGCCTGATGGTATTCGCCCTTGGGAATGACCTTTTCTGCCCATAAGGGCAGAAATTAACACTTCGCCCAATTCTTGCCACAATTCGCCAAACCAATGACATATTCAAAAGGTAAACCTTTGATGAACAAGCGAAGGAATATGTCATGCAAACGATCAAAACCAGCTATCGTGGACTTAGCCTGTTGATGGATCTGAACTGGGATCGGGTCCTATATCTTGGCACACTGGCATTCGCGCTGGCGGCCGGTGCGTTCCTCGGATCGCTTTAAATCACTCCCCTTTCTACCTCATGATGACGTCTAAAGCCGTTTTATCCCCGTATATAGGGGGTTCAACGGCTTCTTGCTTTTGACAAGAGACATTAATTTCTCTAGTCAGGAACAAAATAGATTTAAAAAACAGGTGTGAAATATGGGGCATAAAGACAGGCAGAACGTTTTCGTTCGGAATTCAGCATCAGTGCCATTCGCTAGATCACTGCGCGGCGCTTCATTTTGCGTAATGTTGTCAGTGGCTTGGCTGATCCCAGGATCTGTAGCTGAAGCGCAAGACTATCGTTTCAACACAATCGAGATCGAAGGCAACAGCCGGATCGGCGACAGCGCCGTTCTTAGCCGAGCAGGAATCGCACGCGGAAGTGTTGTGTCGGGCGGTCAGTTGAATGACGCATATCAAGCTTTGCAGGCCAGTGGGCTGTTTGAATCCGTCGCGATTGAACCACGGGGCAATACCCTTGTTATTAAAGTTGTCGAATACCCCACAATCAATCGCATCAGCTTTGAGGGTAACGCCCGCATCAAGGACGATGCATTGTCCGCCGTAATCGATTCTGATGCGCGCCGCGTATTTAACCCGACGCAGGCAGAAAAAGACGCCAATTCGATTGCAGAAGCCTATAGCAACGATGGCCGCATTTCAGCACGGGTTCAGCCAAAGGTAATTCGCCGTAGCCAAAACCGCGTCGATCTGGTGTTCGAAATCTTCGAAGGTGACAATGTCGAAATCGAACGCCTGAGCTTTGTTGGCAACCGTGTTTATTCCGACCGTCGCTTGCGCCGCGTTTTGGGCACCAAGCAGGCCGGACTTTTCCGGTTTTTGGTGAAACGTGACACCTTTGTTGCCGAACGCACAGATGCCGACCAACAGATGCTGCGCGATTTCTATACCTCGCGTGGGTATGTTGATATGCGCGTTTCTGCTGTGAACGCCCAGCTTACCGAAGAACGCGACGGGTATTTCGTCCAGTTCAACGTGCAGGAAGGGCAGCAGTTCAAATTCGGAAACATGACAGTGACGTCGACCATCGAAGGCGTCGATCCTGCGTTCTACCGCAACATCATCAAATCTAGACCGGGTGCCGTCTATTCCCCGACATTGGTTGAAACCGATATAGCGCGGATGGAACGTCAGGCGATCCGGGACGGTGTTGACTTTATGCGCATCGAACCAGTGGTCACCCGCAATGACCGCGAGCTGACGCTGGATATTGAATACCGCATCACCCGTGGGCCGCGCGTGTTTGTCGAACGGATTGATATCGAAGGCAACACCACGACGATGGATCGTGTTGTACGCCAGCAGTTCGACAGCGTCGAAGGTGACCCGTTTAATCCACGCGAAATTCGCGCGAGCGCCGAACGCATCCGCGCACTTGGCTTTTTTGAAACGTCCGAGGTTAATGCCCGCGAAGGATCAAGCCCAGAGCAGGTCGTGATTGACGTCAATGTCGAGGAAAAGCCAACAGGATCGTTGAATTTTGGTGGGTCGTTCTCTTCCACCGACGGTGTTGGCGTTGCGGTCAGCTTTGCCGAGGAAAACTTCCTTGGGCGGGGTCAAAAATTGTCCCTGACAGTGAGCACCGCAGAAGATGCACAGCGCTATGGCTTTAGCTTTGTTGAGCCCAGCTTGCTGGGCCGCAATGTGGCGTTCGGTTTGAATCTGGATTACGCGGAAACGAACTCGTCCTTTGCGACATTCGATTCCAAGCGGTTCAACTTCAGCCCGAGCCTGTCGTTCCCGGTTAGCGAAAACGGCCGCCTTCAGTTGCGCTATTCCTACGAGGATTACGAGATGCTTGCCCGTGGTACAGCCGTGAACGGCCCCGTTATTGGCAATGATATCGCCGTTGGTTCGCAGATCGCATCATCTTTGGGCTATACTTTCAGCTATGACACGCGTCGTGCCGGCATCGACCCGACCTCGGGTGTGTTGTTGCAATTTGGTCAGGATTTTGCTGGCTTGGGCGGTGACGCCAAGTTCGTAAAATCTAATGCCAAGGCTGTCGCCGAAAAGAAAATTCTGAACGAGGAAGTGACACTGCGTGCGACCCTTGAGGGTGGCGCAGTGGCCTGGAGCAGTGGCGCCAACCGTGTGGTTGACCGCTTTGTGATTGGCCCGTCGATCATGCGCGGTTTTGAATCCGGCGGCATCGGTCCACGCGACCAAAGCGCAGGCTTTGATGATGCGCTTGGCGGTAACCTGTATGTGGTTGCCAAGTTCGAGGCTGAATTCCCCGTCGGTCTGCCCGAAGAATACGGGATTTCTGGCGGCGTGTTCTATGACGTCGGCAACCTTTGGGATTTGTCGGATGTGAACACAACAGGCGGCACGATCGTGGGCGAAGACGGGTCATTCCGTCACGTGATCGGCGTGTCATTGTTCTGGGAAACACCGGTTGGGCCTTTGCAGTTCAACGTTTCCAAGGCCCTGAAAAAGGAAGACTTCGACAAGGAACAAAAGTTCGAAGTTACGCTTAGAACCGATTTCTAATCGTCAGATGCGTCTGAACAGGTTTATAATATGCTTGATCTCGGCTTTGTCATTTTTGACAGGGCCGGGATTTTCGCAACAAGCCGATGCGCCTGTGGCCCGCACCTTGGTCCAAAGTCCGATTTTAACAATCGATTCCGACCGCGTTTTCAACGAAAGCGCCTTTGGTCTGCGCGTTGCCGCCGAGATCGAGGCAAAGAGTGCAGAACTGTCCGCTGAAAACCGCAAAATCGAAAGCGATCTTGAGGTGGAAGAGGAAAAGCTGACAGTGCAGCGCAAAGTTATGACTGCCGAAGCGTTCAGCGAACTTGCTGATGCCTTTGACGAAAAGGTTCAGCAGACCCGCCGTGAACAGTCAACCAAAGGGCGTGCGCTGAACGATCTGGTCGATCAGGAGCGCGAAGTGTTCTTGAACGCTGCTGGCCCGGTCCTGGAAGAACTGATGCGTGATACGGGTGCTGCCGTGATCCTTGAACGCAGATCCGTCTTTGTCAGCGCCAACGCCATCGACATCACAAACGAAGCCATCGCGCGCCTCGACGCGTCGGTAGGCAGCGGTGAAAACTAGCGCTCCTGCTTGCTCAAGCGCGCCAATATTGCTAGCCAGAAATAGTATTTTATAAGACAGGACCCGGAATGACTGACACCCTGCCAAGCGCTGATATCCAGATGATCCAGCGGATCATTCCCCATCGCTATCCATTTTTGCTGGTTGATAAAGTTGTCGATATCCAAGGCACAGAAAGCGCCGTGGGCGTTAAGAACGTCACGATGAACGAACCGCATTTTCAGGGGCATTTCCCCGGTCTGCCGATCATGCCCGGCGTCACCATCGTAGAAGCGATGGCGCAAACGGCGGCCGTGATGGTTGGTGTCACACTCGAGATGGCCGACAAGGAAATGAAGGTCTATTTCATGGCCATCGACAAATGCAAATTCCGTCGCAAGGTCATTCCCGGCGACGTGCTGCGGATGGAATTGAAGACCCTGCGCGGCAAACCTGGCGGCAAGGTCTGGCGCTTTGGTGGTGTCGCCTCGGTCGAGGGCGAGATGGCCGCCGAGGTCGAATTCACCGCTATGATGGACATGTCCTGATGGGAAGCATCCATCCCAGTGCTGTTATCGAAGACGGTGCCCAAATCGATCCATCAGCCAGTATCGGCCCATTTTGCATGGTCGGCCCAAAGGTCGTCATTCACGCAGATGTTGTTTTGAAATCACACGCGGTTGTCACGGGTCTGACCGAAGTCGGCGCAGGCACAGTGATTTTCCCCTTCGCTGTAATTGGCGAAATCCCTCAAGATCTCAAGTTCAAGGGCGAAGCCAGCCGACTGGTGATTGGCAAGCGCAACCGCATCCGTGAACATGTGACCATGAACTGCGGCACCGAAGGGGGCGGCGGTTTGACATCGGTCGGGGATGACGGATTGTTTATGGCCGGTTGTCACGTTGCCCACGATGCCATTCTGGGTGACCGCGTTATCATGGCAAACAGCAGTGCCGTCGCGGGCCATTGTATCATCGAAGACGATGTCATCATCGGGGGCCTTTCGGGTATTCATCAATTCGTTCGCATTGGGCACGGGGCAATCGTCGGTGCCGTGACCATGGTTACGAATGATGTGATCCCTTACGGATTGGTCCAAGCGCCACGTGGCGCGCTGGATGGTCTGAACCTTGTTGGCTTGAAACGTCGTGGGGTCGCGCGCAGTGACATCACCGCATTGCGGGCCGCTTTTCAAATGCTGGCACAGGGCGAGGGAACCTTTCATGATCGCGCCCAACGGTTGGGTGACGAAACCGAAAGCGATTACGTCCGCGAGATCGTCGATTTTGTTATGGCCGATACTGGCCGCCATTTCCTGACGCCGGGCTGATGCTGGCGTTGATCGCAGGGGGCGGCGGATTGCCCCTAAGGGTGGCTGCGTCGCAGGTGGATGCGCCGCTGGTTTGCGCCTATGAAGGCGTGCCGCTGCAAGGCTTGAACCCTACATTGACGTTTAGGCTGGAAACGCTGGGCAGTTTGCTTAAGTCGCTGAAAGGTCACAGTGTTACCCACGTTTGTTTTTGCGGCAGTGTCCCACGGCCAAATTTTGACCCATCAAAGCTCGACGCCGAAACGTTGCCCTTGGTGCCGATGTTCCAAAAGGCATTGGCAGCCGGGGACGACGGCGCTTTGCGCGTCTTGATCGAGATATTTGAACAAGCGGGCATGACTGTCGTCGCAGCTCATGAACTGGCCCCCGATTTGTTGGCAGAACCTGGTGTTCTGGGCAAACATGCCCCTGACGCTGCTATGACGCATGACGCCGCGCGCGCCGCAAAAGTGGTTGCCACCTTGGCACCGCTGGACGTCGGGCAGTGCTGTGTTGTTGGTGGTGGTCAGGTGTTCGGGATCGAGGCGATTGGCGGCACCGACCATCTGTTGGGGACGTTGCCAGAGCGGGTGAAAACGTCCCGAGCCATCCTGTTCAAAGGTCCGAAACCAGGCCAAAGCCGTCTGATCGACATGCCCACCATCGGCCCCGCGACGTTAGAGGCCGCCCACAAAGCGGGCTTGGCGGGCGTGGTGATAGCTGCCGGCGGGGTGATTGTTCTTGAGCCAAAGCGCTGTGTGACCTTGGCCGATGATTTGGGCTTGGTCCTTTGGGCGTGGGCGCCGGAATGAAAGTGTTTATCGTCGCGGGGGAACCTTCCGGGGATCGCTTGGGCGGTGCCTTGATGGCCGGATTGAAATCTTTGCGTTCTGATGTGACCTTTGAGGGGATTGGCGGCAGCGATATGACGGCCGAAGGGCTCCAAAGTCGTTTCGACATGTCAGAGCTTTCGGTCATGGGGATTGCCGAAATCCTCCCCAAATACCGCGCGCTGATGGCCCGGATCGACGAAACCGCAAAGGCGGTGATTGCAGCACAACCAGACGTGATGATCACAATCGACAGTCCCGATTTCTCGCTGCGCGTGGCAAAGCGGGTCAAGGCGGGGTCAAATATTCGGACAGTCCATTATGTTGCCCCAACCGTTTGGGCATGGCGCCCGGGTCGTGCCAAAAAGATGGCGCGTTATATTGATCATGTGCTGGCGCTATTTCCGTTCGAGCCACCCTTGATGCAAGCCGAGGGGATGGATTGCGACTTCGTCGGACATCCTGTCGTGGCAGAACCAAGTGCGACAGAGGCGCAAGCGCAAGCGTTTCGTGCAGAGGCAGGGATTGGCGACGCACCGCTGTTGATGGTCCTGCCAGGGTCTCGACGTTCAGAGGTGGCAAAGCTGTCAGGTGTTTTCGGCGATGCCGTGGCGCAGTTTGCCAAGGGTGTGCCTGATTTACGTGTTGTCATCCCTGCAGCGGGCCCCGTCGCAGATGCCGTGATTGAAGCCTGCCGTGACTGGGCCGTTACCCCTGTTATTCTTGATCCACGAGAGTTGAGCCGTGAGGCCGCGCAAGCGCGCAAGCTGGCTGCGTTTCGGGCAGCCGATTTGGCCTTGGCGGCGTCCGGCACGGTGTCGTTGGAGCTGGCTGCCGCCGCAACACCGATGGTTATCGCCTATCGCATGCATTGGCTAAGCTTTCGTCTGATCAAGGCGATGGCGTTGGTTGATACAGTCACGCTGGTTAATCTGGTGTCAGACACTCGGGTGGTACCCGAATTTCTGGGGCCTGACTGCGAAGCTGAAAAGATCGCAAAGGGGTTGGACGCCGTGTTCAGGGCACCTGGAGCCCAGCTAGGTGCAATGGCGCTGACAATGGAACGATTGGGGCAGGGTGGCGAGGCACCCGGTCTGCGCGCTGCACGGGCGGTTTTGGAGCGGATGGTTTTAGTTTCAGAGGAGGGATGAGGGGGCTGCCCCTCAAACTCCCCCGGATTTTAGACAATTTGGAAGCAGACTAGCCTTAGTTTACCCTTTGTGGATCCATCCACCGCCAAATATCCTCGAGCTATCGGGATCATAGAACACACAAGCCTGACCCGGAGAAATGCCTTCCTCGGGGACGAGCAGTTCGACCTCGGCTGTGGTGTCACTGATCGGGCGCAGGATTGCATCAATCGGTGGACGGGTTGAGCGCACTTTCACAGCAATGGGCCACTCTGATTTGGACATCATAGAGGCGTCGCCCAGCCAGTTGATCTCGCGCAGGGGGACTGTGCGGGTGGCAAGCATGGATTTGGGGCCGACAACGACCTGCGCCTTGTCAGCATCCAGACGGACGACGTAAAGCGGATCGGCGAGGCCACCAATGCCAAGTCCGCGGCGCTGGCCGATGGTATAGTTGATCACCCCGTCATGGCGCGCCAGAACATTGCCTTCTGAATCAACGATATCGCCAGGGTTTGCGGCCTCGGGGCGCAGTTTGCGGATGACGGCTGCGTAATCGCCATTGGGAACAAAGCAAATGTCTTGGCTGTCGGGTTTGTCCGCGACGCTGAGCCCGTATTTTTCCGCCAGCGCGCGTGTGTCATTCTTGGACGGTAGGTGCCCCAATGGAAAGCGCAGGTAATCCAGTTGATCCTTTGTGGTGGAAAACAGGAAATAGCTTTGATCGCGGTTCGCATCGGCTGCGCAATGCAATTCGGCACCGTTTTCACCCATCTTGCGTTGAATATAGTGCCCCGTCGCCATGCAATCCGCATCCAGATCCTTGGCAGTTTCAAGCAGATCTTTGAATTTCACACGCTCATTGCAACGGATACACGGCACTGGCGTCGCACCGCCCAGATAGCTATCGGCGAATTCGTCAATAACCGCGTCTTTGAACACGTTTTCATAATCAAGCACATAGTGCGGGAAACCCATGTCTTCGGCCACGCGGCGGGCATCGTGAATATCGATACCTGCGCAGCACGCACCCTTCTTCGCCAAAGCCGCGCCGTGGTCATAAAGCTGCAGTGTGACACCCACCACATCATACCCTTCCTCGGCCAGCATTGCGGCGACGACTGAACTGTCAACGCCGCCTGACATTGCCACGACAACGCGTGTGTCGGCCGGGGCTTTGGCAAAGCCCAATGAGTTCAACGGCGGTGTGCGATCGAGAGGCATAACAATTCTCCGGGAGGTTTAAGGCGATATATAGGAAAATGCGTCGTATTCTCAAGGGGGCACTTCATTTGTCCTTAAGGCGGCGAATTCACAATCACAATCATTGCTAAGTTGATGAGTGGTGGTGAGTGTTATGTATTTGAAAAAAGTCGATGGACCGCGTGCGGTAACTTTGCCGGATGGGTCTACGTTTAGTCAGGCCGATCTGCCGGATCGAAAAACCCGACGCTGGGTCGCGTCGCGCAAAGCAGCGGTGGTGCGGGGTGTGGTTTACGGCCTGATTAGTCAGTCAGATGTATTCGATCGGTATAATATCAGCGAGGAAGAATTTCTGGAGTGGGTCCGCGCCGTGTCAGAGCACGGCGAGGCTGCTTTACGTGCAACTGCATTGCAAAAGTACAGACAACTTTAGGTTGTTAAATATAAACTGATATGCCATTAACGTGTAGTTAATTGTTTTTGTTCACGTTACAGCCGTGAGCACAATGTAATAAAAAGCGGAGAAGCTGAATGCGCGTATTGCTGGTAGAAGATGATCCCACAACCTCGAAAAGCATTGAAATGATGCTGACCCATGCGAATTTGAATACCTATGCTACAGACTTGGGAGAGGAAGGCATCGATCTGGCAAAGCTGTACGACTATGACCTTATTCTGTTGGATCTTGATTTGCCTGATATGAACGGGCACGAGGTTTTGCGCCAGCTTAGACTAAGTCGGATCGAAACACCGTGCATTGATGCTAAAAGGGCAGATAGAAGCGGTCGGTACAGGGGGAGGTTTGGTAGAAACAATATATCGGCATCTGCGTGGCGAGCTAATCGGCAACCCCCTTTTAAAGAAACTAACTCCCGCGTTTGTAGTGCGTTGCCGCGACCAAAACAGCCTTTGGGCGGAGATGAAGGCCGTTCATGAAGGGGGTGGTGCGTATGCTGCTAGGCGACTTTTTCTAAACAAAGAATTTGCACCGCTTCTTGAGTATCTTGAAACTGGTGGCAGTGCGGCTGACGCCGCTATCACCGATGGACTCACCGACTATAATGCTCCCGCTGTACAGGCGGTCTGGTCAAAGGCTCTTGAGCGTAGATCGTCGGACCCCGAAGGCGCAGTAACCGCCGCTTGCACTTTGCTCGAAGAAGTCTGTAAGCACATCATCGAAGACAGTGGGAGGGCATGGCAGGACAAGTGGAACATACCAAAGCTGTATGGTGAAGCCGCCAACGCATTGAACCTTGCGCCTAGCCAACATCAAGGCGAGGTGTTCAAGACTATCCTTGGTAGTTGCCAAAGCATAGTGCAGGGAATTGGGTCGCTTCGGAACAAGGGCAGTGATGCCCATGCCGGGGGTCGGAGTAGGGTACCCCTCAAACCACGCCACGCGGCGCTCACAGTCAATCTAGCGGGGTCTATGGACCTATTTCTTATTGAGACATGGCAGGCGAGATCAGGGGGCGATTGACGCTTATCTGCAACTTCGGCAGTACGGCTTAGAATGGCCATTCAAGGCTGGCTAAGTACATTCTTCCGAAACTACTAAACTTGAATTCAATTCTCAGAGGTTCCACAAGGTGGGGCGGACACATTGGTGGTACACAGCCCTTGTCATTGGAGCGCAACAACCTTAACAAAACAACAGCTTAGAAAAATACTGCAAGAGTTCGAGTCCCTTCACCCGCACCATAAAAACAATACAAGATATTGATTTTAATCATAATATTTTAAATTACTGAAATTCAATCCACCCCGCAGTCCACCTTGGTGTCGTGACTTTTTTAGCTCGAGTGGTCGGTGCCGCCACGCATTGGTGATGACGAATATTCACTACTAACGCTGATGCTACGATTATTCAGGCTTTCGCTAAGCGTTGTGCCAGGGGATGGCAGGCACGTGGTGCAGGTGAAAACGCCAGTGAAATACTGTACCACGTGAGCGGCGAGATTGTCTTGTCGCAGATGGGCTGATTGACCTGTCCTGTTGCGTGCCCTGAGCGCGGGAGGCCACAATGCGTCATGATCCCGCCAGCGGTGCCATCATTATCATGCTGCGCAGCCTCAAGATGCACGGAATGGCGCAAGCCGTGACAGACCTCATGGAACAAGGGGTACCGGCCTTTGACGCTGCGGTTCCGGTGCTCGCCCAATTGCTGAAGGCTGAAACTGGCCGAGCGGGAGGTGCGCTCCATTGCCTATCACATGAAGGCCGCCCGCTTCCCAGCCTACAAGGACCTGTCTGGCTTCGACTTCGTCGCCAGTGAGATCAACGAGGCCACAGTGCGTCAACTTCATCGCGGCGAGTTCATGGACGGCGCGCAGAACGTTGTCCTGATCGGTGGCCCCGGCACTGGTAAAACTCATATTGCCACCGCATTCGGGGTGCAGGCAGTCGAGCATCATCGCCGTAAGGTCCGCTTCTACTCCACCATCGAACTCGTCAACGCCCTTGAGCAGGAGAAGACCATTGGCAAGGCCGGGAAGATTGCCGAAAGCCTCCCCCGTCCTGACCTCGTTATCTTGGATGATCTTGGCTACCTGCCGTTCAGCGCCTCGGGTGGCGCACTGCTCTTCCACCTGTTGAGCAAGCTGTATGAGCGGACCAGCGTCCTCATCACCACGAACTTGAGCTTCAGCGAATGGGCGACGGTCTTCGGTGATCCAAAAATGACGACTGCGCTCCTCGACCGCCTGACCCACCGCTGCCACATCTTGGAGACCGGAAACGATAGCTTCCGCTTCAAGGCAAGTTCAGCCGCCGCGGCGCAGAAAAAGAATGAAGACAATCATGGATTGACCAAAGCCTGAAACCCGAAACATGATCTAAAGGTGGGTCAGTTCTCGATGAAAAAACCCGGGTCACTTCTGAGTGGAAATCAACAGGCACTCCACCGGAACAAAACGGTTTCTACTGGGTTGAGGTGTTTGATGTGTCTCGCAGTATAGGTTTTCAAATGAAGTCGAGAGTTATTTTAGTGATAGAAGATGAGGCACTTATTCTGATGGATATTGAGAACGTGCTGATCGAAGTGGGCTTTGATGTCATCACTGCAAACAATGGGTCGCGAGCCATGGAAGCTTTCGATGCTGATCCGTCGCGCATTGACGGAGTTGTAACGGACATAAACCTTGGTAAGGGTCCGCGCGGATGGGATGTTGCTCATCATATCAGGCAAGAAATTCCTGCGATGCCGATGGTCTATATGAGTGGTGATAGCTCTCACGAGTGGGAAGCGCTCGGCGTGCCAAATAGCGTCCTAGTGGCGAAGCCTTTCGTGCATGCGCAGCTCATAACGGCACTAGAAAATCTAATGAGCCATTCTAGTTAAATTAAAGGTAGGATTAGCTCAGTCGAGATACAATATGCTGAAACGTGGCGTTTAATATCCCCCTATGCTCAAATATGTGAGTTGTTCTCCATCCTATCTATTACTAGTGATAACTTCGCTCAGATTTCTCTCTCTATTCCGAGTGATATTTCTAACCTAAGCCAATTTTATATTTGGCCCCACTCGCCTCTACCGAGTCACACAAGTGCGGTACCTCGCACTTGGCAGTGTGTATTTAAATGACTCTGGCCGCTACCCACGAGCTTGGATAATATGGCAAATTCGTTAATCCCTAACCAATAGGGAAGTCGGTGGAGAATATTGTGCCGCCATCAAACGTGTATGTATGCGATCCATCAAGCTGCATTACCATACCCTTGATAATCTTGGTGCCCATCCCGGTACGACCGTTTGTCAGATCGAACCCGGGACCGTTATCTGCAATGACAAGTCTGGCCACGCCCTCCGTAAGGAGCTTGAGGCTTATGGAAATCGTAGGATCGGGGTTGTATGAGACAGCATATTTTAAAGCGTTGGTGACGACTTCGTTGATCAGCATCGCCAACGACGTTGCCTTTTCGTGGCTGATCGCCAATTGGTTGATGTCGAGGTTTAATCTGACCGACGAACCATATGCTTCGAAAATTGTTTCCGTAACTGAAGATATGAAAGCCGGAGCATCGAGGTCCGCATATGCATCGTGGTTGTACATATGCTCGTGGACAGCAGACATTGCCGCCAGCCGTAACTGAAAGTTGGTTTTTACGGCTTCAGGAAGATTCTGCATTTTGACGAGCGCTTGCATTGACTGCATGTTGTTCTTTACCCGGTGATGGATCTCGCGAAACAACATCGTATTTGTTGCCAGCGCTTCTTCCAGTTTTTTATGACGATGGACATCCCGCTTTAAGAGTTGGATGATCCAAAACGCGCACAGAGCCAGCGCAAGGGTGGTCGGAATTACTATCGCTAAGAATATCCAAACCCGTCGCCAGAACCGACCCATCGTCTCGGCGGCACCGACTGAAGCTATGGCGACAAGCTCAGTTCCCGGAACACTTTGGTAGCCTACGAATCTTCTTAATCCATCTACAGGAGACTTGCCTGTGTAGACACCAGCGTTTGAATTGGGGAGCAGTTCTTTAAACAGAACGTACTGGCTGAGGTCTAGAGGATCATCTGTCAGCGGGTAACGAGCAACCAGCATTCCATCTGAGCGCAGTATGCTCAAGGTTGATCCTTCTCCTAAGTCAATGGAATCATGCAATTTTCCCAAAAGATCTGCATCGAACGAAATAATTGCCACCCCAATGAACACACCACCGCGATCAAGGCGCTGGCTAAAGGTGAAGATCTGACTGCCATCAATGCGACTGGTTAGAAGCGAAGATGTGTAGAAATGTTTGCCCTCAGCGGGGACAGAAAAATATTCTCGGTCGCGAATGTCGATGTCCACAACGTTGGGATCGGTCGTATAGAGCGTTTGGCCATCAGCAGCGACGATGTATGCCTTGGCGCTGGCGGGAAGCCCTTCGAGAGCGTCCCGGATGCTAATTAAAGTCGAAGCATTATTTGGTTCAACTTCTTTTCCAAGAGCCGAGTCCATTCGTCGCAGCGCTTGTGAAGCCACCTCAACAATCCATTCGGTATTAATCTTTACCGTCTTAGCAGCTGCCGTTGCCGACGCCTCGGCACGACCTACTGAATCATTGAAGCCATTATAAATCAGCGAGCCGATGAAAACTAAATAGATTAGAAACGTTGCTATAATAAATGTAATAGCTGTACGTGCTGAACGCGCAATAGCTTTGGTGACCATTCGGAACCTCTATAAAGCAGACCCACCATAACGAACAGCAAGCAAGCGTTTTCTCATACATAGCCGCATTGCTCGCGACGTCCATACCCAGACGGAGCATATTATTCCGGGTTTGGGTTAAGGTGTGAGTAGGCCGTCGTTCAAGAATTCTGTCCACAGCGAATGGAGCATAGCTCAGGGGACGACCCAAGAGTTTAGATTTCAATAGCCTCCGCAATCGCCAGGGCATCCTCGGGCGCTGTCAGAGCAAAATCGGTTGAGGCGGGCAGGGCGAGCAATTAGCGTCGCAGGATGACAAAACGCAGCCCCTTTCGCTACTTCAACACGAGCCCAGAGATCATCCGCCTGGCCGTAATGATGTACATTCGTTTCCCGCTTTCGCTTCGGAACGTGGAGGATCTTCTGAATGAACGCGGTATCGACATCAGCCACGAAACGGTTCGATTTTGGTGGAACAGATTTGGCACGCTGTTTGCCGCAAAGATCCACAAGAAAAGGGTTGATCGAATGCGGTCGGGGACACACTGGCAGTGGCACCTGGACGAGGTGTTCGTGAAGATCAACGGCGAGATGCACTACCTCTGGCGGGCTGTGGATCAAGAAGGGGAAGTCCTGGAAAGCTTTGTCACGAAGCGCTGTGATCGCAAGGCAGCATTGAAATTCTTAAAGAAATCAATGAAGCGCCACGGCCGCCCTCATATTTTGGTAACCGACAAACTCCGATCCTACGGCGCGGCAATGAAGGAAGTCGGA
>RCMY010000079.1_pt1 | contig 83204 bp, 75 predicted proteins | sample 2041341 | NCBI WGS metagenome assembly RCMY01 (sample SAMN09708234, study PRJNA481090) | Marine sediment metagenome, whole genome shotgun sequencing project. | reverse complement strand
CGCGACGCCGGCGAGCCCGGCGATCGCCGGTCCGGCGAGCAGCGCGGGGCGACGTGAGCGACCGTGGACGAGCGCGGCCACCGCGAAGCCGACCATCCCCGCGACGAGCAGCAGCTGCAGCGCGGCGTCGACGATCTCGCTCTGCTCGCGACCCAGTCGCCCGGCGAGCTCCGGGACGGACGCGATGAGGACCCCCATCGGCCACGCGGTGGCGACGCCCGCAAGGCCGAAGGCGATGTAGCCACGGCGGCCGGCGCCACCAGACAGCACGTCCCGCAGGCGAACTCGGTCCGTCGCGCCGGTGACTCCGAGGGCAGCGCGACCCGCCGCGCGAAGGCGCAGGCGTTCGTCAGCGACCGTCTCGGTGGATACGTCGTCGTCCGGCGCCGGGGATCGGCCGTTCGCGGAGCTCATCGGGTCACCGGAAGTTCGCGGAGGGGCCGGTGTAGCTGAAGCACCTGCACGCTTGGTCGTGCGCGACCGGGCGCCACGTCTGTCCACCGTCGTGTCGCCCCGGCCCGAAGGCCGTCGTCAGCGCCGTGGCGGAGGCGAACTTCGTTCCCGACTGCTCGACCCGGGTCGCCCAGTTCTGCACGCCGAGCTTGTCACCGAGGCCTTGAGCTCCGCGGTAGAGCAGCAGCATCGCCTCGCAGTACGCGAGCCCGGACTGGGCGTTGAGGCGGGCCTCGAACGTGTGCCCCTCGAGCGCCATGATGTCGAGGCACTTCTGCTCGATGCCGTCGGGGCGCGGGAAGGCGAACTTGTCGTCGTAGACGTCGTTGACGGGGTTGAACCCGATGCCGACGGCGTCCTTCATCTGGTTCGGCGTGGTGCCGCGCGCCGTGTGCCGAGGGGCGTCCAGCGTCGTGACGCCGTATCGCGGGAAGTACCCGGCGCTGTCCGCGTTCAGGTAGAAGAACGGCGCGAGCGGCGAGCCGCCGATGAAGACGATGCGGTTGACGCCCTCTGCCTGGAAGCGGGTGACCGCGTTGCCGAGGCCGGTCTGGATGGTGCCCACCGAGGAGCCGTCGACGCCCTGCGTCACGACGGTCGCGAGGTCGACCCCGGCCGCCTGCAGCGCCGGCTTGAGGTCGGTTTCGAGCACGCGGAGCGCGGAGGTCTCGTCCCAGTGCAGGATGCCCAGGCGCGTGGCGGTCTCGCCGCGCGTCGCCATCGGATCGAAGTACTTGGCGGCCGACAGCGCCGGGACCAGCGTCTTCACGACCCGCGAGTAGTTCGGGTAGCTCGGCGACCAGTAGTACGGCGCGTTCTCGTTGTAGAGATCGTCGTCGAAGACGAACGGCGAGGGATCGAAGGTGAGGACCTTCTTCTTCGCGTAGCACGCCCGCGTGGAGGCGTAGATCTGGCCCTGGAGCACGACCGCGAAGACGTTGTTGTCGTCCGCGAGCGCGTTGCAGATCTGGTTCTCCTCCTCAGGGGTGGCCTCCTCCTGCGTGTACTCGCGGATGAACACCTTGACGTTGCGGCCGGCGATGCCGCCGTTGGCGTTGATCCAGTTCGCGACGGCGTTGATCTGGCCGTCGACGTCGCCGGTCTCCGAGGCCGTGAAGCCGAGCGACGCGGACAGCGCGCGGAACGAACCGAGCTTCACGAAGCCGACGTTGATCTCGGTTGCGGTGACCCCGCGCTGCGGGCCTGGTGCAGGGAGGTCAGGGTTGGCGTTCGGGTTCGCGGTCGCTGACGGAGCGGACGACGGTGATCCGGTCGCCGGGGATGTCGGCGAGGTCGAGGGGCCGGACGACGGGGTCGTGGGTGACGAGGGCGACGACGGCGACGACAGGCTCCCAGGGGTCGAGGCCGGCGGGGCCGAGCCCGTCCCGCCTCCGTCCGTTCCCGGGTCGACCGATGCGTCCGGGCTCTCGGGCGAGTCGATCTCCGGGTCCGTCGTCCCGAAGCCGTTGGAGGGGTCGGGTTCACCGGTGATCGGTGCCGCCACGACCGGCCCGCCGACCTGCGCGTCGTCGATGGCGAACATGTCGCGGTGGGCGGTCGAACCGCAAGCAGACGCCAGCACGGCCATCGCGCCGAACGCCGCGACGGATCGCATCCGCCGCGAAGTCGTCTGGGACGTGCTCGTGGTCATCTGCATCTCGACTCCCTGAACCTGCGTTCCGCTTGGCGGAACACTGTCACGAATAAGGCTATCGGCGGCGGCAGGCAGCGTCAACGAGACGCCGGCTCGCTCAGACCGCTCCGACACAGAACGTTCAGGGAAGCGGATCAGTTCGCCCAGCGGTCACCGCGGGACATCTGTCCCGGAAGGTCGAGGAGATCCGTCACCTCGGACCACGCAGCACGCGGGATCTTGTGCGCAGCGCCCGATCCGAGGATCTCCGCGTACACCTGCTCCGCCGCGCGCACCTGTGCGAGGAGCGCGGACACGGGGTGGATCATGAGCCGAACGCCCGCCGCGGCGAGCGTGGAGCGGTCCGGGAGCGGCTGCTCCCCCGCCGCTTCGGACCGGTTCACGAGCACCGGAACGGTGAAGCCTCCAGATCGGATGGTGGCCGCGTCGTCGACGGACTCGATGAACACGAGGTCCGCGCCCGCGTCGGCGTAGCGACGTGCTCGCGCAATCGCGGCGTCCACGCCGTCGATGCTTGCGGCGTCCGTGCGCGCGATGATCAGGATCTCGCCAGCAGCCGCGGCGACGGCAGCCTCGATCTTGCGCGCTCCGTCGTCTTCGCTGACCACCTGCTTGCCGGCCTGGTGTCCGCACCGCTTCGGGGCCACCTGATCCTCGAGGTGCAGCGCCGCGATGCCGGCCTCGCGGTAGCGACGCACCGTGTCCATCACGCCGACCTCGTTGCCGAACCCGGTGTCCGCGTCGACGACGATGGGCAGGTCGTCGACCGCGCGACGCAGGCGCGCGACGACCGCGAGCACGTCGGACGCGGCGAGGAAGCCGAGGTCCGGTCTGGCGAGCTCGACGGCCGAGGCAACCGCCCCGGAGAGGTAGAGCACCTCGGCACCAGCACGCCTCGCGAGCAGCGCTCCGACGGGATCCACGACGCCGAGCGCATCGACGACGACGTCCCCCGAGATCAGCCCCCGCAGCGTCTCGACGTGGCTCATGCCGAGACCGCCCCGTACGGCGCTGCCAACCGCAGCGCGGCGAACAGCAGCGCACCCTGGTTCGCGACGTTCGACAGCTCCTCGATCCACTGCAACGCGATCGTCTGCTCGTCGAGCGTTCCGAGGTAGCCGAGCCCGAGCGTGAGGATGAGGTGCGCGAGGAGCGCCACGAACGACGTCGTGTCCTGGCTTGCCCGCGCCCACCGGATCAGCGCGGCGATCGTCACGAGGCTCGTCACGACCACGATCGGCAGGAGGATCCCGACCGCGTCCTCGAAGGGCGACGACGCCATCATCACGCGCACCCCGACGGCGATCGTCACCACGACGGGCAGCGCAACGCGCTCGACCCGGCGCACCGCGATGTCGGAGTCGACCCAGATGGGTTCCCAGACCTTGCGCGCCACGAGCGTCGCCGCCAAGATCGTGAACCCCGTCGCGAGGAACGGGAAGAGCAGATCGTCGACGCCCGTCAGGTCCGTCGCCGACGACGCGATCACGAGCTTCCAGCCGGCCTTGCAGAGCCCCCCGAGCGCGATCAGCATCGCGCCCACGATGGTGACGGCGCGCAGCCGCGAACCGGCCGGCGAGATCGCTCGCGCAACGACGAACCATGCCGTGCCCGCGAGGATCACGGGCACGAAGTCCACCATCGCCAAGGGCACGGTGTAGACGATCTCACCGACCAGCAACGGCGTCACGGCCTCAGGCCTCGTGCGGGCGCGGCAGCGAGCGGTGCTCGCCCCAGAGTCCGCCGATGAGCCGCTCGACCATCTCCTCACCGAAGATGCTCACCGCGAGCTCGTTGGCGGGGTCGCGCTGGGCGATCAGGCGACGGACGGTCTGGTCGCGCTCGGCCAGGGCTGCACGCTCCTCCAGCGGGACCGGCTCGGCCTCGTCGATCCAGGTCAACCACATGTCGACCATGCGGTGGGCGAGGTCGGCGATCATCGTGAGCTGGTCCTCGTTGCCCTCGCAGGAGAAGCAGAAGCTGGTCTCGCTGATCGTCTGGCGGACGTAGAGCGCCTTGGACACGAACGGGTCGAGGTCCTCGCGCGCGCGCATCTCGAGCCACTCGTCGTTCAGCGGCTCGTAGTAGCGGTCCAGCGAGTCGACGTCGACGCTGAGGTCGGTCCGCGGCTGGAAGTCGATGTAGCACCACAGACGCGGGAGCGTCCCGAACGCGAAGCCGAGGTGCGGGACCTTGATGTGCGGTCCGAGCCACGCGGTGACGTGGACGTTCGTGAAGGAGTTCTTCGGGTCGCCCATCCAGGAGTGGACGAACCAGTCGAGCTCGTCGCCGACGTGCGGGTGCAGCTCGCCCCCGGGGGTGCCGTCGCCGCCGTAGGTGTCGAGGTCCGCATAGGCGGGGTCACGCTCATAGGTGAAGCGCGCGTCGATCTTGGCGCGGAGCTCCTTCGACAGCGCCCAGAGCCGGTCGTAGATCTCGGTGACGTCGACCGAGGGCGACTCGGTGACCATCTCGAGGACGGACTTGACGGTCTCTGCCATGACGGCTCCTTCGGCGACGAAGCTCAGCGACGAGCTTCAGCTGACACGGGTGATCGGATCGAGCAGGTTCCACGGGCGCGAGTCGACGACGTCGGTGTCCTTCGTGAGGACCCGTGCCGCGGCGCGCTCGGGGTGGACGACGTCGACGATGGCCTCCTTGGCGGAGGTCTTCACGACGCGCGGGTAGTTGATGGTCCCGTCGAACTCGCGGTCCGAACGGATGGCCCAGAGCTGCATCTCGGCGTGGAGGTCCGCGACCAGCGCAGCCCCGTGCTCCGTCGGGCGCGATGCGGCGATGAGCGGGATGCGGTTCTCGGCGCAGCGCTCGATCAGTCCGGTCTGCAGCTCCCACGCCTCCGTGATGTGCAGCGGGACGGCGAGGATGTCGGCGTCGGCCAGCGCGGACAGCCGCACCGCCTCGGGCTGGAGCGCGTCGTCGCCGACGACGACGGAGATCGCCCCGAACTCCTGCGTCTGCGCGATCCGGACCGCGTCGCCGAGGTCGGTGACCCACGTGTGGGTGGCGTTCGCGTGCAGCTGCGGCTGGCGCAGGATGACGCCGTCCGCGCCGACGACGACGCCGACGTGGCGTGTCGCGACGACGCGCGTGGCGATCTCCGTCGGGAGGTCGGCACCTTCGTCGAAGAGCGGCGGCTCCCCGTCGTCTCCCCCGAGCGCGACGAGAACCTCGATCTCCTCGACCTCCACCTCGACGATCGACGTGACGACCAGGCTGCGCGCCTGTTCCTTGGCGATCATCTTGCTGAGCGCCTCGATGAACTCCAGGTCGTTGCTCCCGGTGACGTCCGGCGCTGTGCGGTCCGCATGGGCGGCGAGCTCCGGCAGGACGACCAGCGTCGGGTCGTTGGTGGTGCTGAGCAGCGCGTGCACGTGCCGGAAGGCGGCTGCGTGCGCGAACGGCAGCGCAGCGACGGCAGCGTCGTACGGGCCGGGTGTGCGCTGGCGACCGCGGGGTGCCTCGGCGAGCGGGGCGTAGATCGCGGGGCGGCGGACGGCGATGACGTCGGTGCCGTCGGGACGCCGCTTGTCGTCGGCGTCGTCAGGATCGATGTCCGCGAACACGACGGCCTCGCCGGTCGCCGGCCCCATCGCGAGGACGGAGCCGTCGGGCGCGACGATCTGGCTCTCACCCGCGCCGTGCAGCGCCTCGGGAGGGATGCCCATGTGCGTGGCCACGTTCGCCAGCGCATCGGCGGGGATGAGGGGGCCGACCTTGTTCGCCGCGACCACGAAGACACGGTTCTCGGCGGCGCGCACGGGGATGTGCAGCGTCGCCTCGTCGTCGGCGAAGGAGTTGAGGCTGTTCAGCAGGACCTGACCGCCCTGCAGGGCCAGGCAGCGGGGCGTCTCGTTGATGACGCCGTCCATGCACGAGTACAGACCGACACGACCGAGCCGGGTCTCGAGGATCTCGGTCTCGAGCTCGCCCAGCGACAGGTGGTCGCGCTCGGCGCCCATGAGCACCTGCTTCTCGCTGACGAGGACCTGCTGGCCCTCGGAGTCGAAGAGGATGTTCGAGCCGGTGATGCGACCCTCGCCCCGATGCAAGGTGACGTTGACCATGACCCAGACGCCTCGGTCGCACGCGGCCATGGCCACGGCGCTCAGGAAGTCGTCGCCGAGCTCGCAGGCGACGCTGACCGCGTGGTCGTGGTCGTCGTACCAGGACGGGTGATTCGCGAACTCCGGCGTCACGATGATCTCGGCGCCGCCGTCGGCCGCCTGGTGGATCATGCGCAGCGTCGTGGCGAGGTTCTCCCCCACGTCGGTACCGGCGGCGTACTGCACCGCGGCCACTCGCATCTGTGCCATGACATCTGCTCCTGCGGACGACCCTGCCCGTCCGTTCCGCTGAACGGTACAGTGTTCCAGTCCGGACGACCAGCGTCACAGGAGCGTGACATGTCACCGACCCCGATGCCCGATCGCCGAGTGGAGATCGTGGAGGTCTCGCCGCGCGACGGACTCCAGAACGAATCGACCCTCGTTTCCACCGATGACAAGGTCCTGCTGATCGAGCGGGCCATCGCCGCCGGTGCCCGCCGCATCGAGGCGACGTCGTTCGTGAACCCGAAGCGCGTCCCCCAGATGGCGGACGCCGCTGACGTGATGGCCGGCGTCCCGCGCCGCGACGACGTCACCTACATCGGGCTGGTGCTGAACGACCGCGGCTTCGACCGCGCCGTCGACGCAGGCTGCGACGAGATCAACGCCGTCGTCGTCGCGACCGACACCTTCAACCAGCGCAACCAAGGCGTCGCGACGTACGACTCGATCGCCGCGTGGGAGCGCATGGCAGGCCGAGCCGCCGACGCAGGCGTCTCGACCGCCGTCACGATCGCCGCGTCCTTCGGCTGCCCGTTCGAGGGCGAGGTGTCCGTGTCGCGCCTGGTGGACGTCGCTTCCCGGATCGTCGAGGCCGCACGCCCCGGCCATCTCGCGATCGCCGACACGATCGGCGTCGGAACGCCTCGGGACGTCCACGAGCGCGTGGCCGCGGTCCGCGACGTCGTCGGCGATCTCCCGCTGCGCATCCACCTCCACGACACCCGCCACACCGGAATCGCCAACGCCTGGGCAGCGGTCGAGGCTGGCGTCGACCTCATCGACGCCTCGATCGGCGGCATCGGCGGCTGCCCGTTCGCGCCCGCAGCCACCGGCAACATCGCCACCGAGGACCTCATCTATCTGCTCGACCGATCCGGCATCGCTCACGGCTTCGATCTCGCCAAGGTCATCGACGTCGTCGGCTGGATCGAGCAGATCCTGGGCAAGCGCGCCGAGGGCGCCATCGCCCGCGCCGGCACCTTCCCCGCATGAGAAACGCCTGCCGCGCACACCGACAGGACTGTGCTGTACCTGTAGCGCGAACGCAGGCTTGCTGTACCTGTAAGATGCAAGCCGAACCGCCGTACAGGTAACACGATCGACGTCCGCACTGCCCTGAACAACCCCTTCGTCCCCGGCAGCGACCGCGTGCCGGAGGTCTGGGCTGGTCGTGCTGACGAGCTGGCTGACTGGGATCGCAAGCTCAGGCCGCGACGTCGCCAAGGGCTCTACGAGCGCGGCCGCATGCTGCTCGGTCCGCCCGGCGTCGGCAAGTCCGTGCTGGCCAACCGCATCGCGGAGACCGCCCGGGCTGCCGGCGACATCGTGCTGCCGAACGTCCGCGTCGCCGACGACAGCGACGCGATCGCGCTCGTTGCGCGAGCCCTGACCACGACGGTCGACGACCTGCTGCCCCTGTCCTCGCTCGGCCGGAAGGCGCAGGACCTGGTCGGGAGGGTCCGTCGGCTCTCGCAGCCGCTCGTCGGGGGCATCGACATCGCACCTGCCGCCGAGCCCAACCCGTACCTGGCCATCGGCGAGCTGCTCAGCGAGCTCGGCCGCGTCGCCTGGCCAGATCGCGTGGTCGTCGTACGGATCGACGAGCTGCAGAACGCCAGCCCGACGGACCTCTCGCAGCTCCTCACCGTGCTCAGCGACGTCCTCGCCGAAGAGCACGCGATCACGGACGCAGCCGGAACCCCGCACACGGCCTTGCTCCCCGTCGCGGTCATCCTGTCCGGCCTCCCCGAGCTGACCGATGCGGCGGAAGCCGTCCGCGCCACGTTCGCGAGACGCTTCGATGTGGTGCACCTCGGACCGCTGACGCACGACGAGATCCGCGAAGCGCTCGCCAGCTTCGTCACCGGCTGGGACCTGTTCGGACCCGACGGCCCACGAACGGTCTCCATGGAGGCCGGCGCGATCGACCGGATCATCGAGGGCGCGGGCGGCGACCCGTACCTCTTCCAGCTCATCGGCGAAGCCGCCTGGAACGTCGGTACGGGCGAGCTGATCACCGACGCCGAAGCCCGGACCGCGGTGAAGCTGACAGCGCGAACTGCACGCGAGCACGTCGAGCGGATCGTCGAGCGACTCCCCGCGGCCGAGCGCGAGGTTCTTGACGCCATCATCGCGCTGGCCCCCGATGAGCGGACCGCCACGCGCGTCGCCCGCTCGCTCGACCGTCAGCAGAGCCAGATCGCCCCCGTGCTCCGCCGACTCGACATCGACCGCCAGATCATCCGGCGCGGCTCACCGATCGCCGTGATGTCGACCGCCGTCGAGGGCCTGCTTGCCGGCACGTGGCCACCTTCCGGCTGACCGTGCCCGTCTGCGGTGTACTTGGGCCAAGATGCCCTCTCAACCAACAGCGGAGCCCGGAAGATGACCGTCACGTTTCCCGACCTGAGCAGCCGCGACCTCAACCGTCGTGACGTCCGCCTGCCCCAGGACTTCACCTCGGCCGTGACGCTGCTCGCCATCGCGTGGGTTCGACAGGACCAGCGCGCCGTCGACACCTGGCTGCCCACGTTCGCGGCGATCGAGGCCGAGCACGACGACGTCGACCACGTCGAGCTGCCGGTCGTGGGCGACATGGGACGGGTCCGCCGCACGATGCTCGACAACGTCATGCGGGGCGGGATCACCGATCCCAGCACGCGGGCCCGGACGATCACGCTGTACGTCGACACGGCCGCGTTCCGGTCAGCGCTGGAGATCGAGGACCCGGACCAGATCGTCGTGATGGCGCTCGACGCGAATCACGTGGTGCGGTGGCGGCACGCCGGAGCCTGCACGCCCGAGGCCGCGACCAGCCTCCGCGAGGCCGTCGCCGAGATGCTCATCTGATCACGAGCCGTCGCGCTCAGCCACCCAGGGCGGCGAGGAGCGCGGCGGCGGCGTCGGCGTCGACGTGCTCGGCGATGTGGCTGATGCGGCCCTCGGTGATGGTGACCTGCCACCGCGCCGGGACCGCGATCGGGCCGTCAGCCGACGTCGTGGCGCACGTGACCGCCGTCATCTGGAAGCCCTCGGCGTCGGCGGTGACGACGACGTCGCGGTGTTCGAGGTCCGGGAGCACCTCGCGCAGGCGCGCACCGGACGGAGGCTCGTGCAGCGTGATGGTGGTGTCGGTGGTCGATCTCCACACGGTGACGGCATCGGCGTACAGCCAGTCGGGTGCACGGTGGAAGGACTGGAACGCATCGGCGTAGACCGCTCCCAGCACACGGTGAGCAGTGGTGCGCCAGCCTCCGTCCGGGGGTTGGCGCCCGGCGTCGAGGACGAGGCTCCGGGCGATCGCCCGGAGCCAGCGCTGCGCCATGTCCTCGTCGAAGGCCACGAGAAGGATCTCGGCCACGTCGGTCGCCGAGGCGCGGATCGCCGCGACCGAGATCTCCGCCGCGACGTCCTTGGGGACCCCGTAGACGCCGGTCGAGATCGCCGGGAAGGCGACGGACCGCGCGCCGATCTCGTCGGCGACCTCGAGGCATCGACGGTGGCTGCTCGCGAGGAGCGCCCGCTCGTCCTGCGCCCCGCCGTTCCAGACGGGCCCGACGGTGTGGATCACCCATCGAGCGGGCAGCGCGTGTCCACCGCTCGGCTTCGCGTCACCGGTCTCGCACCCGCCGAGGCGTCGGCACTCCGCCAGGAGCCCCGGTCCGGCGGCGCGATGGATCGCCCCGTCCACCCCACCGCCGCCGAGCAGCGAGGTGTTGGCCGCGTTGACGATCGCATCGACCTCCAGGGTCGTGATGTCCGCGACGACGACGTCGATCCGCAGGGCCGTCACTGCCCGGGCTCCGAGGTCCCGGGATACGCGCTGCCGGACCCGCCGACCGCCCCGGGGCGAAAGGCCGCCGGCAGGTTGATGCTGTGCGTCTGGAGGTAGGCCGACACCCCGGCGTCGGCGTACTCGCGCCCGTAGCCGGACTGGCGCCAGCCGCCGAACGGGGCGTCGAGCGACATGCCGGTGCGGTTGTGGGTGTTGATGAACGTCACCCCGCACTGCAGCCGTCGGGCGACCTCGAAGGCGCGCTCCTCGTCGGCCGACCAGACGCTCGACCCGAGGCCGACGTCGGAGCTGTTGGCGCGGCTGACGACCTCGTCGACGTCGTCGAACGGCAGGATCGCGATGATCGGGCCGAACTGCTCCTCACGGACGATCGGGGCGCTGTCGACGATGTTCGTGACGAGCGTCGGCCGGACGAACCAGCCCGCGTCGAAGGTCGCCTGATCGGCGATGGTGCCGAGCGGGGTGACGGTCGCATGCCGAGCACGGGCGTCGGCCAGCATCGCGTTGACGCCGTCGCGTTGCTCGGGCGTCGCCACCGGACCGAGGTTGACGCGTTCGTCGCGCGGGTCGCCGACGACAAGATGTTCGGCGGCAAGCGCGACGTAGCGGGCAACGAACTCGTCGATGCGCGAACGATGGACGTAGACGCGCTTGGCCGCCATGCACACCTGGCCGGAGGTGAGGAACGTCGCCATCATCGCCCGCAGGATCGCGGCGTCGTCCAGTTCGGCGTCGTCGAGGATGATCATCGGGTCGTTGCCGCCGAGCTCCAGGATCACCGGCACGATGCGCTCGGCTGCGACCGCGGCGATACGCGCGCCGGTCGGGATGCCGCCGGTGAACCCGATCTTGCGGATGCGTCGATCGGTCGTGAGCGCGCGCCCTGCCTCGGCCCCGCCATGGACGACGTTCAGCACGCCGTCCGGGAGCCCGGAGGCCATCAGCCCGAGCACCCGCGTCACGGCGAGCGGCGCGAGCGGCGAGGGCTTGAGCACCATCGTGTTGCCCGTGACGAGCGCCGGCGCGACCTTCAGCATGGCGAGGATGATCGGGGCGTTCCACGGCGTCACGGCGGCGACGGGCCCGTACGGCTCCTTGTGGATCTCGAGCCGTCCACGTTCGTTGTCGATGACCTCGGTGGCGCACAGCGCCGGCGCCCGCGCGACGAGGTCGGCGAGCACCATGCCGGAGAACGCGATCTCGCCCCGACCGTCCGGCAGCGCCTTGCCCATCTCCCGGGTCATCACCAACCCGAGCGCCTCGATCTCGGGAACGACCCGCTCCCAGGCGGCGAGCATCAGCGCGGCACGGTCTTCGACCGCCCGTGCCGCCCACGGCCCGAAGGCCCGGTCAGCGGCGTCGACCGCGAGCCCGACCTCAAGCGCCGACGCCTCCGCGACCCGCCCGACGATCTCCGTCGGCACCGACGGATTGCGTCGCTCGATCCACCGCCCCGTCGTCACGTTGACGCCACCGTCGATGACGAGCCCCAGCTCGATCACGTCGTCCATGTCCGCCCCGCTCCGTCCCGCAGCCGTCGTCCGAGGCTACTCAGCCGCCCCGCGCGCCGATGGCACCCGGCCTCCAACGCAACCGGCCGGTTTGCCACCCACATACGGGGCGCGGCGCGACCGGTTGCGCTGGCGACCACGGCGAGCGAGACCAGCGAGACGAGCGATCATTCGTCCGTCACGTCTGAGCCCGGACTCCACAACGACGGGATCGGGCATGCCCACAGGCGATCGCCGAGATCGTGCGCAAGCGATCCTGCATGGAGGACGACGCCGGCGACGAAGCGATCGCCGAGCTCGTCGCGCAGCCAGGCCAGATGCCGTGCGTCGCCCGTCGTCGCGTGGTCGGCGGCCTTCACCTCGACCCCGATGATGCGGCCGTCGGGGCGCTCGATGACGAGATCGACCTCGCGAGCTCCCTTGTCGGTCCGGAGGTGGTGCAGCGTCGGGACCGTCGGGAGGACCGCGAGCTGCGCACGGATCTCCGCGGCCACGAACGACTGGACCATCCCGCCGAGCATCGGGTCGAGCAGCAGGCCCGCGACGTCACGCCCGAGCAGCCTCGCGCCGAGCGCTGGCACCGAGAGCTGCCACTGCGGAGACTTCGTCAGCCGCTTGATGGCGTTGCTCGACCAGGCAGGGACGGCGTGGATCACCCACAGGTCCGACAAGATCGCGAGCCACGAGGTCAGCGTGCGCGCGTTGACGTCGGCGGCCTGACGCAACGTCTCCTTGGCGACTGCCGATCCGGCCGTGGCCGTCAGCGCCGCGAGCAGACGACGAAGGCCCGCGATGTCGCGCACCTCGCCGGCCATCGACACGTCCCGGGTCAGCAGGTTGCGGAGGTAGGCGTCGTGGTAGATCGCCGCCTGTTCCTCCGTCACGTCCGGGCGGGCGAGCACGTCGGGGAACCCGCCGAGCAGCAACCTGTCGAGGATGGCTCCCAGCCCTTCGCTCGACGTCACCAGCGGAGGCGCGCCGACGAGCAGCCCATCGAGGAACGACGTCCCGGTCTCCTCGACCTCGGCCTGCGCGATCGGATGGAGATCGAGCACGCCGAGACGGCCCGTCCCCGGCCACACGAGACCTGCACGCTCCACGCGCACGCTTCCTGTCAGCAGGAACTGCCCGTTGCCCGATCGCCCGTCGACGATCCGCTTGACGGCTCCGAGGACGCCGGGATGGGCCTGCCATTCGTCGAGCAGCACCGGCGCTTCGAGTCGCCGCAGCACCGCGTCGGGGTTGTCGGCAAGGATCGCGTGCTCCGGCGCATCGACCCGGACGATCGTCGCCGCCCGCTCGGTCGCGAGCGTGGTCTTGCCGATGGCCCGAGGCCCCGCGACCAAGACCGCGGGCAGCGCCCCGAGCAGCCCGTCCAGTCGCGAAGACGCGAGGCGCGGGATCCTGCGATCGATCGGTGCGTTCACGGGATCCTCCTCGGGACGTCCGCCCACGACGAGGCTACTACATGATTTCAGACACCACTACTGCATCTTTTCGGAAGTCTCGGGTACATGTTTCCCGATGCCTCTCATCCCGGCTCGAGCCAGCAGGTGGCGCGGGCAGACGGAAGCATGGTCGCGCCCAGCAGGTACTCGGCGGCGAGCGCCGGGTCGGCGGCGGTGGCGCGGAGGTGGTCCTGACGCTCGGCGCGCTTGGCCGGGTCGGTCTCGGACAGCTCGGCGAGGTTGCGGCGGGAGGCTCGATCGACGACCTCGAGCGCGACGTCACGTCGCAGACGCGCGTAGTCGTCGAGCAGCGAGTCCGGACCGGTGCCGTCGATGACGAGGGCGAGCCGCTTGCAGAGCGCGAAGGCGTCCTGGATCCCGGAGTTCATCCCCATCCCGCCGAGCGGGTTGTTGAGGTGTGCAGCGTCGCCGGCGAGCAGCACCCGACCGTGGCGGAATGTCGACGCGACCCGCTGGTGGATCCGGTACGCGGACGAGCCGAGGACGTCGAGGTCGTGGCCGGGATCGTGCAGCGACTTCAGGCGCTGCTGGATGCGCCCGCGTCCCGCCTCGGTCGCATCGTCGAACGCGTCGAGGTCGTCGCCCTCGACGGGGAACAGGACGCGCCAGTGGTCGGGCGTGCGGAGCAGGACGACCCACTCGTCGGGGTCGGAGATGTAGTTGACGAAGGCGAGCCCCTCGAACACGTCCTCGTAGGCGAAAGGCGTCGAGACGACGAGGAACCGCTGGTCGTAGGTCAGCCCTTCGAACTCGACGGGCAACGACTTGCGGACCATCGAGGATGCGCCGTCAGCGCCGATCGCCCAGTCGCCGGTGAACGTCTCGCCACCCTCGATCTCGACGGTGACCGCGAGGTCGGTCTGCGTCGTGGAGACCACGCGCTTGCCGGTCAACAACGTCGCGTTCGGCTCGTCCGCGAGCAGCTCCGCCATGAGCGTGCAGAACTTGTCCTGCTCGAGCTGGATGCGGAACGGGTAGCGCGTCTGGTCGGAGAGGACCTCGAGGTCGAACTCGGCGACGAGCCCGTCGCGGCGGTCGCGGTGCTGGAACGTCGCCGCGCGCAGACCCCGCTCGATCACCAGCGCCGTGACGCCGAGCTCGTCGAGGAGCTCGAGCGTCGGCGGGTGGAACGTCGATGCGCGCGACGCAGAGCCGGGTCCGTCCGACGCCTCTATCACCGTGACGGTGACACCCCGCCGTGCGAGGAACAGCGCGGAGACGAGGCCGACCGGGCCGGCTCCGGCGATGACGACGCTGGACATGGAGTGCTCCCTTGATGGTGGCGCGTCAGTGCTCGCGCAGCAGGCGGGTTGCGTCGTCGATCGTGTCGTCGATGCCGAGGTGACGCAGCGCATGCCACAGCGTGGCGGCGTTGATGGCGATGACGGGCTTGCCGAGGCGGTGCTCGAGCGTGTCAGCCAGCTCGATGAACTTCAGGTTCGTGCCGACCTGCACGATCGCGTCGACGTCCCCGCCCTCGAGCACGCGGACGACGTCGAGCAGCTGGTCATCGCCGACCTCGGCGATCGACGTCGCCGTCGGGCAGCGCAGCCCCGTGATCGCGGTCACGTGGAAACCGGCCTCGGAGAAGTAGGTCCCGACCTGCTCGTCGGCGATCGGCTGGTACGGCGAGAACACCGCGATCCGCTCCGCACCGAAGGCCTGCAGCGCTCGACGGGTCGCCGTGGCCCCGGTCGAGACATCGACGCCGGCCTGCTCGCGGATCCGGTCCTCGAACGCGACGTTGCCGGCGAGCCCGCCCCAGAACGTCTCCGCCGACATCCCCATCAGCAGGTGGTCGGGCTGGCAGGTCATCGCGTCGCGCACGGCGACGGTGATCGACTCGCGGATCTGGCCGATCAGCGCCTGGAAGTCCTCGTCGGAGCCCATGGCGGGGTCACCGATGTACATGCGCCCCGCGTGGAACGTGACCCCGTCGACCTGCCGGCCGAGACGGGCGAGGTCGTGATCGACGACGGTGTTCGTCGACGGCGCGATCACGCCGATCCGTGCGCGTGGCCCGATGGGACGGCTGACGTCGACGGGGGCGTGCACCCGCTCCACCGAAACGCTTGCTTCGGGGGCACGCGTCGGGGCTGGCGGGAACGACCGCATCAGATCGTGCCCGCCGCACGCATCGCGTCCAGGCCGTTGGCGTCGAGACCGAGCAGCTCCGTCCAGACCTCGTCGTTGTGCTCGCCGAGCGTCGGGCCGACGTGGCGGACGCGGCCCGGAGTCTCGCTCAGCTTCGGCACGACGTTCTGCATCGGGAAGTCCCCGAACGTCGGGTGCTGCAGCGTGACGATCGCCTCACGTGCGGCGAAGTGCGGATCGGCGAGCATCTCGGGCGCGCGGTAGATCGGCCCGTGCGGAACGGCGTGCTCGTCGAGCAACGTCCCGAGGTCAGCCGAGGACATCGTCCGCGTCCACGCGGCGATGATCCCGTCGAGCTCCATCTGGTGCGCGCCGCGGGCGGAGTGCGTGGCGTAGCGCTCGTCGGCGGCGAGGTCGTCGCGGTCCATCGCGGTGGCGAGCCGGGTGAACACGGTGTCCTGGTTCGCGGCGATCAGGTGCGTGCCGTCGGTCACCGGGTAGGCGTTGGACGGCGCGACGTTCGGCAGGATCGCGCCGGTGCGCTCACGGACATAGCCGCCGATCGCGTACTCGGGGATCAGCGACTCCATCACGCCGAGGACCGCCTCGTAGAGCGCGGAGTCGACCATCTGCCCGCGGCCGGTCTCGTGACGGGAATGCACGGCGACGAGCGTGCCGAGCGCGGCGAACGTCGCGGCGAGGGTGTCGCCGATCGAGATGCCGGTGCGGCTCGGGGCGCGGTCCGGCTCGCCGACGACGTGTCGGAGCCCGCCGAGCGCCTCACCGATCGCGCCGTACCCGGGCTTCGACGAGTAGGGCCCGTCCTGTCCGTAGCCGGTGACGCGCGTGAGGATGAGTCCGGGGTTGGTCTCACGCAGGACGTCGTAGCCGAGGTTCCACTTCTCGAGCGTTCCCGGCCGGAAGTTCTCGACGAGGATGTCGGCGGTGTCGATGAGCTCGCGCGCGATGCGCTGTCCCTCTTCGGTGCGGAGGTTCAGCGTGACCGACTTCTTGCCGCGACCGACGACCGGGAACCAGAGCGACTGACCGTGGGGCTTCTCGCGCCCCCACTCGCGCATCGGGTCACCGGTGCCGGGCATCTCGATCTTGATGACCTCGGCGCCGAAGTCGGCGAGGAGCTGGCCGCAGAACGGTCCGGCGAGCAGGACGCCCATCTCGACGACGCGGAGGTTCGCGAGCGGCATGCCCTCGCGGGCATCGGCGACGGCGCGCGAGAGACGGTCGGGCTCGACGGACATGCTTCACCTCGCTGCGGAAAACCCCAAGTGACATGGTGTCTGATGTCAGTTACATTATCGGAACGCTGTTCCACTGTCGAGAACAGCACCCGCGAACCCAAGGTTCTCCGGGGCAGGACACGGGAGCGCGGAATGGTGGACGCGGAGGCCTTCAAGCAGGTCATGGGTCGCTGGCCGAGCGGCGTGACGGTCGTCACGACGGTCCTTGACGGCACCCCGTTCGGGATGACCGCGTCGTCGTTCTCCTCCGTCTCGCTCGACCCGCCGCTGATCTCTGTGTGCGTGGCGAAGTCAGCCTTCTCGCACGACAAGATCGCCGACGCCGGCGTCTTCGGGGTGAACATCCTCGGCGCTGACCAGGTGGACCACGGCAAGCGCTTCGCCGGGATGCTCGGCGTCGACGACCGCTTCGCCGGCGTCACCGTCGAGACCGCAGAGACCGGCTGCGCGCTGCTCCCCGGAGCGGTCGGCTGGGTCGACTGCACGATGTGGCAGGCGGTCGACGCCGGCGATCACTCGATCTTCATCGGCGAGGTCAAGGCCGCGAAGGTCAACCCCGCAACCGCCCCCCTCCTCTACCACTCCCGCTCATGGGGCAAGTTCGCCGACATGCTGCCGGAGTCCGCCGTCGTCACGACGCGCACGGGCGATCTCATCACCGTGGCGCTCAGCCCCGAGGACGCCGGCGACGGCTGCGTCGACCTCGACGCCGCCGCGGAGCTCGCCACCGCAGCGCGCTCCGAAGGCCGCGACGTCCACGTCCTCGCCCGCAACGCCTTCGGCTCCCGCGCAGACACACCAGCACGTCCCGAGGACGTCGTCGGCTGCATCGCGCACCTGCTTCGCCTCGAGCCGGACGTCTTGATCCTCGGCGACGAGGCCGGCGCCGCCGACCCGCTGCTCGTGCGGCGCGTCCTGCAGGTCGCCGGCTCGCTCGCCGGACGCACCCCGATCGGGGTCGCGTTCTCGAGCGCCGACGGGATGGGCCACGCCAACCTGTTGACGGCGTTCAAGTCCGGCGTCCGCCACGTCCTCACCGACGATGACGGTCCGTTGCTCAGCGACGCCGCCGTCCGCATGCTCATGGATCGCATGGAGATCCCGGTCGCCTGACCGCTCAACCCGAAGGAACGCTGATGCTCACCCACGTCGTCATGATGAAGCTGCACGACCCCGCCACCGCCGACGAGCTGGCTGGTCTGCTCAACGGGCTCAACGGCCAGATCCCTGGCCTCGTCTCGATGTCCGCGGGCCCGGACGTCCTCAAGTCCGAGCGTTCATGGGACCTCGCGCTCGTCAGCGTGTTCGACGACATGGACGCGATGCAGGGCTACCAGACACACCCGGCGCACGTCGCCGTCACGGGGCGCATCCGTGAATGCGCATCCGCGCTTGCCGCCGTCGACTTCACCTCCTGACCTCCACCGCTGAGAGCCCCACGATGAACGACCTGACCGCCGGCATCCTCCTCGAGGACATGACCGACGCCGAGCGCCCCCGCATGGAGCGCATCGAGTCCGTCCTTCCCACGCTGCGCGAGCACGCGACCGAGGTCGACCTCACCGCGACGTTCCGTCGTGAGCACATCACGGAGTTCTCCGAGGCTGGGCTCCTCGGGCTCATCATCCCGGAGGAGTACGGCGGTCTCGGCGGAGGCCTGCGTGACCTCACCGCCGCGACGTTCGCGATCGGCACGGCGTGCCCGTCGACGTCGCTCGCGTTCTTCTTCCACTGCTCATCCGCCTCACGTGGGCTCCTCGCGCTCGAGGCGATCGACGCCGGGCTCTTCACCGACGAGGAGGTCCCGGTCGTCAGGGCCTTCGCCGAGAAGGTGCTGAACCACATGGGCCGCGAAGGCCTCTGGCTCGCGAACTTCGCGTCCGAGTCGGTCAAGTCCTCGAAGGCCAAGATCTCGATCGCGACGACGGCGACGCGCGTCGACGGTGGCTGGTCGATCAGCGGCGTCAAGGCCTTCGGCTGCGCCACCGGCGTCGCCGACCGCTACCTCGTCACCGCCGCCCGCGACGACGTCGAGGGCGCCGACGGGCTCAGCGTCTTCCTCGTCGACCGCGACAACCCGGGCGTCGCCGAGCGCGCGGCCTGGGACGCCGTCGGCATGCGCGGCACCGCCACGCACGGGATCGTCCTGACCGACGCCTTCGTCCCGGACGCCGACGCGCTCGTCGTGCCCGGCTCGTTCGTCCGCATGATGCAGATGAGCCGCGGCTCGTTCGTCGGCAACCAGGTCGCCGGGACCGCCGTCTACGCCGGTGCCGCGCTCACCTCGTACCGCGAGGCGATCAAGATCCTGCAGACCCGCAAGTTCGCGGACACCGGCGAGCCCCTCGGCTCGACGCCGTTCCACCAGCAGCTCATCGGCGAGATGACCAACGACGTCGAGACGGCGATGATGTGGCTGCGACGCCAGGTCACCCTCGAGACCGCCAACCCGCCGCTCATCTCCAAGGACGACGTCATCAAGACGTGGCGCCTCACCAAGGGCAACTGCGCAGAGGCCGCCCACCGCGTCGCGATCACCGCGATCAAGGCGTGCGGCACCTCGGCGACCGGCAACACCGGCGTCCTCGCCCGCAACGCCCGCGACTGCATGATGGGGCTCGTCCAGGCCTTCCCGGCCGAGCGTGGCCGCCTCGAGGCCGCGAACATGGCGTTCACCGGTTCCGAGGAGACGCAGTTCGCGTCGGCCAAGGGATGACGTCGCCAGCTGAGACCCACGCGTCCTTGCACCCCGAGACCGTGCTCGGACCGTCCGCGTCGGTGACGCGGACGCTGCTCGCGATGCGCGGCACATGGCACGACCGCCTCGACGCGTTCCGCCCCGACGGCACCCCGATGGACGTCGACGACGTCGGCAACGTCCTCGGCGCGTACCCCTACGACAACATCGTCTACGTCGACTTCGACGGCGTGCTCTACACCCAGACCAACGTGACCTTCCGGGGCCGCGCGCCCCACGTCCGCACGTTCACCGCGTCCGTCCGCGAGGGCGTCCTCGTCTTCGACCGCCTCGGCCCCGAGGCGCCCGAGCACATTGGCGTCTCGCTCGGCGAAGGCCGCGTCGCGTTCCTCGGACGCGACCTCGGTGCTCCCGGGCTGCAGCGCTACTCGGAGCCCGACTTCGTCGAGGTCAATGACGCCACGCGTCTTCGCCTCACGACGCTCTACCGCGACGGCGCGTGCGTCCGCACGCTGCGCGCAAGCGGCACTCGCCTGTCCCCCGACGCGAGCCATCGCGTCGCGTTCGACCCACGTGGCGCAGACGGCCCCGTGCACGACGACCGTTCCTCGACCCAAGCCTTCACCGGAGGCCACGATGACTGACGCCCGCAACGCGACCGTCCCCGCCGTCCGCAGCTACATCGCCGGCGAGTTCGTCGACACCGTGGCCACCGACGTCTGGCTCGAGGACCCGTCCACGGGTGAGCGCATCCAGCAGATGCGCCGGACAGGTGACGACGACGTCGAGCGTGCGCTCGCTGCCGCCTGGGAAGCCCACCAGTCCGGAGTGTGGTCGTCGACGACGGTCGCCGAACGCGCCGCGAAGCTCCGCGAGATGCAGGCGGCGCTCGAGCCGATGGCGATGGAGGCCGCACGCCTCGAGTCGCTCACGACCGGCGTGACGATCTCGCTGACCGGGATGCTGTCGGTGATCTTCCACGGCGCCTTCGGCCTCGCCGCCGACGCGATCGAGTCCGGGATCCTCCGCGCCGACTCGCAGGGCATGGCCGGTCAGGACGTCGAGGTCCACCGTCTCCCGCTCGGACCTGCGCTCAACCTCGTCCCGTGGAACGCGCCGGCCCCGATGGCCGCGCACAAGATCGCGTCGTCGCTCGCCGCCGGCGCCCCGACCATCCTCAAGCCCACCGAGTACGCGCCCAACGCCTGCGGCCTCATCGCCGAGGCAGCCCACGCTGTCGGGCTCCCGGCCGGTGTGCTCCAGATCGTCCACGGTGGTCCCGACGTCGGTGGACGACTCGTCAACGACGACCGCATCGCCGCGGTCTCCTTCACGGGTGGCCTCGGTGGCGGTCGCGCGATCGGCACCGCGTGCGCCGACCAGTTCAAGCCCGCGCAGCTCGAGCTCGGCGGGAACAACCCGCTGCTGATCATGCCGGACGCCGACGCGAACAATGTCGCGATGCACGTCGTGAACCTCATGACCCAGCTCAACGGCCAGTGGTGCCGCGCCCTCGGCCGCCTCGTCCTCCCGGCAGCGCGCGCCGACGAGATCCTCGAGGTCGTCCTCGCCGCGCTGGCCAAGGTCCAGCTCGGCGACGCGCTCTCGACGGACTCGCAGATGGGCCCGCTGATCCACTCGAACCACCTCGCCACGGTGAAGGGCCAGCTCGACGCGCTCGTCGCCGCCGGCGGCACGGTCCACGCGCCCGCGACCCTGCCCGACGGCGGCGGCAACTTCATGTCGCCGACGCTCGTCACGGGCATCACGTCCGCGGACATGCAGGACGAGATCTTCGGCCCCGTCGCCGCGGTCCTCACCTACGACACCGTCGCCGAAGGCATCGCGCTCGCGAACGATGTGCCCCACGGCCTCGAGGCCTACGTCTGCGGTGCGGATGTCCCTGCCGCGCTCGAGGCTGCCCGCAAGGTCCGCGCCGGTGAGGTCAAGGTCAACGGCTCGACGGTGCTGAGCCTCTCGATGATGACGCCGCGTCCCGCGTGGGGCGTCAGCGGCACCGGCGTCGAGGGCACCAACGAGACGATCGAGTTCTTCACGGGACTGCAGGTCGTCGGCGTCGAGGTCCTCCCCGACTTCATGCTCCAGGGCTGAGAGAAAGAGATCACCACCATGCAGAACAACATCTCCTGGGACGCGCCCGCCGGCCACACCGGCGACGCCCTCGGCTGGCGCGCGAAGTTCGGCGTCATCGCCCCGTCGACGAACACCATCGTCGAGCCGGAGTTCGGTGCGATGTCCGTGCCGGGCGTCACGTCGCACTTCTCACGCATCCACATCCGCGACATGAACATGGCGGATGACGACGGCATGCAGAAGCTGCTCGACCAGATCCGCGACGAGACCGCCGCGTCCGTCGAGCGCGTGATGACCGCCGAGCCCGACTACATGGTCATGGGCATGTCGGCCGAGACCTTCTGGGGCGGCAAGCAGGGCAACATCGAGTTCATCGAGCTCATCACCGGGCTCTCCGGGCTGGGCGTCGCGACCGGAGCCGAGGCCTGCGAGAAGGCGCTCGGGCTGTTCGGCGCGAAGAAGATCGGCATCGTCACGCCGTACCAGCCGATCGGCGACGAGAACGTCATCAAGTTCTTCAACGAGATCGGCTTCGAGGTGCCGAAGCTCAAGGGCCTCAAGTGCCCGACGGCGGTCGCGATCGCCGAGGTCTCCGAGCGGACGCTCCGCGACGCGATCCTCGAGGTCAACACCGACGACGTCGACGCGATCGTGCAGTGCGGGACGAACCTCTCGATGGTCCGTCTCGCCGACGAGGCCGAGCGCTGGATCGGCAAGCCCGTCATCGCGATCAACGCCGCCACCTGGTGGATGGCGCTGCGCGAGAACGGCATCAACGACAAGGTCGGCGGCGCCGGCCGTCTCCTCCGCGAGTTCTGACGCTCGCCGCAGGACGCTCGGGCCTCGGAGTCCACACCACGCGGGCCCGGCCGACTCCGGGACACACGAAGGGCCAGCCCACATGACCGTCTCCGTCATCACCGGATCCACCAAGGGCATCGGTCTCGGCCTCGCGCGTGAGATGGCACGACGCACCTCGCGGGTCGTCATCTCGTCGCGCTCGCAGGCCGACGTCGACCGCGTCGTCGGTGAGATCAACGAGACGTGTGGACCGGGGCGGGCGACCGGCATCGCGTGTGACGTCGGTGACGCCGACGCCGTGCAGGGGCTCTGGGACCACGCGGTCGCCGAGTTCGGGCGCGTCGACATCTGGGTGAACAACGCCGGGCTCACGACGATCCCCGTCCCGCTCCCCGAGGTCGACGCCGACGCCGTCGACCGGGTCATCCGCACCAACCTCACCGGCACCCTGATCTGCTGCTCGATCGCGATCACCGGCATGAAGGAGCAGGACGGCGGCGGATTCATCTACAACGTCGAGGGCCTCGGCTCGAAGGGCGAGGTCCAGCAGGGGCTCACCCCGTACGGCACCTCGAAGGCCGGCGTCGGCTACCTGATGAAGGCGCTGCGCAAGGACCTTGACGAAGCCGGCATCGACCACGTCCGCATCTGCGCCGTCCGACCCGGAATCAACGTCACCGAACACCTGCTCACCGGCCGCGAGGTCCTCGGTGAGAAGCGCTGGGAGCAGACCAAGAAGATCATGAACATCCTCGGCGACCACCCGTCGACGACCACCCCCTGGCTCGCCGAGCAGATCCTCGCGAACACCAAGGACGGTGCCCGCATCGCCTGGCTCCCCTCATCGAAGATCGCCAAGCGCTTCGCCCTCGCGCCGTTCACCAAGCGCGACCTCTTCGCCGAGTTCGAAGACGCCACGAGCTGACCGGGGACGACGACAACGCAGGATCGTCGACCACACCGGTTCGGGCACACAGTTGTCGCCGAAACCGCACCCCGCTCGGGAAGCACGACAACCCAGCCCGACGGCCGGTCCGATCAGTGCCGGCGGAAGAAGTCTCCGAGCCGGGTTCGCGTGACGCGACGCCTCGACGGGTCGACGAACGGGTCGGTCTCGATGCGCTTGGCGTGCACCGACCGGAGCTGCGTGACGCCCTCCATCAGCAGCCGCGAGGCGGCCTCGTTTGCCGCCTCCGCGGCCTCGACGTGAATCCCACCGTCGAGTCGCGGCCGGAAGGCTGCCGCACCGATGATCGTCTCGTCCGACTCCCGACGAACGGCGATGAGCGGGAACCCGCCGGCACCCGGGAGCTGCCGCGCGACGACGGAACGGTGGCGCGGAGCAACCTGTGCGACGGCCCGGTCACCTTCCTGCGCGAGCACGGGCGGCCGGGCGCCGTCGGGCACCGGCCAGATCACCGAGAAGTGCTGGAACCACGCCGGGAGATCCCAGCTGAACGTCGCGCCGACCGCCGGCAGCGTCTGCTTCCAGTAGCGCTCGTGCCCGCCACGCCAGGACTCGACGGTGCGGTCGCCCTCGCCCTCGTCCCACGCGAATGCCGGCGTCACGTCACCGACCGCCTGCTGGACGAGCGACGTCGTTCGCAGCGCCGCGTAGGGGGCCCCCGACCGGTCATGGACGAAGCTCACGTCGCCGACGACGGGCGGCTGCTCGCCGTACCACTCCGCGTCCTGGACGAGGCCGACGGTGGCACGCTTCGTACCGCGCCGGAGGTACCCGGCGAGCTGGTCGACGATGTCGGGGAGATCGCCGCCGAACGCGAAGGACTCGGTCGGAGCGGGCTCACCGGTCTGCTCCGAGAAGGCTTCCTGCGCTGACGCGAGACGACCAGCGTCCACATCAACCATGCGCTCCCCTTCAGCCTTCGATGGGAGCGAGCAGCTCGGCCGCGCGCTCCATGTCCACGACCTCAGCGTACTTGGCCTGCAGGTCGAAGAGGTTCGCTTCCTGGACCGCCGCGTCGCGGTCGCCGCAGGCGTCGCGGACGACGAACGGGACGAAGCCGTGGCAGAGGGCGTCGAGCGTCGTGGCGCGGACGCAGCCGGACGTCGAGTAGCCGGTGACGAGCACCGTGTCGACGCCGCGCGCGTGCAGCGTCGATGCGAGCGAGGTCCCGAAGAAGGCCGACGGGTACTGCTTGTCGACGACGAGGTCGTCGGGGCCGGGCTGCAGCTCTGCCGGGAAGGCGCGCAGCGGCGAGCCCTCCTCGAACGCGGTCAGCGACGGGACCTTGCGGAAGAACACGCCACCGTCGGCGCCACCCGGCTGGTACTTCACGGTCGTGAAGATGACCGGGACCCCAGCCTCGTGCGCGAGCGCGACGAGCCGGACGTTGGCGGCCAGCTCGTCCTCGACTCCCGCGTAGAGCGGTGAGTCCGGGTCGAGGTAGGCCATGCAGACGTCGACCACGATCAGCGCGGGCGAGCTGCCCGGCTGGAGCGTCCCGCCGAACCCTGCCGCTGCGTAGTCGTCGAGCCGGTCGGAGCCAGCCTGCTCGCTCACAGGAAGCCGCCGCCCGTGTAGTCCTTGATGATCGACTTCGCGATGATCATCCGCTGGATGTCGTTGGTGCCCTCGCCGATCGACATGAGCGGAGCGTCGCGGTAGAGCCGCGCCACGGGGTACTCCTCGGAGTAGCCGTAGCCGCCGAGGACGCGCATCGCCTCCATCGAGTTCTTGATGGCGGTCTCGGACGCGAAGTACTTCGCCATGCCCGCCTCCATGTCGGCGCGCTCGCCCGAGTCGACCTTCGCGGCCGCCCAGTAGGTGAGCAGGCGCGCGGCCTGGACGTCCGTCGCCATGTCGGCGATCTTCAGCTGGATCGCCTGGAAGTCCGAGATCGGCTGGCCGAAGGCCTCGCGCTCACGCGAGTAGGAGACGGCGACGTCGAACGCTTCCTGCGCGATGCCGACGGAGCGGGCGGCGATGTTGATGCGCCCGATCTCGAGGCCGCCGATCGCCTGCTTGAAACCGATGCCCTCGACGCCTCCGAGCAGCCGCGACGACGGGACCCGGACGTTGTCGAGCACGATCTCGCAGGACTCGGTGCCCTTGTAGCCGAGCTTCGGGAGGTCCTTCGAGACCACGTAGCCCTCGGAGTCTGCGTCGATCAGCAGCATCGACGTGCCCCGGTGACGGGGACGCGCGTCCGGGTCGGTGACGACGAGGACCGGCAACGGCGAGGCGTAGCGCGCGTTGGTGATCCAGGTCTTGGTGCCGGTCACGATGTAGTCGTCACCGTCCTTGACCGCGCGGCACGTGATGCCCTGTAGGTCGCTGCCGGCGCCCGGCTCGGTGAGGCCGATCCCGGTTCGCAGCTCACCTGTGGCGAAGCGCGGCAGGAACTCCTGCTTCTGCTCCTCGGTCCCGTGGATCGCGATCATCCGACAGGCGAGCGAGTGCGAGCCGATGATGCCGGCGACGCCCATCCATCCGCGCGCGATCTCCTCGAACACGATGGCCATCGTGATCGTGTCGACGCCGAGGCCGCCGTACTCCTCGGGCGTCGTGAGCCCGAAGAGGCCCATGGCCTTCATGTGCTCGACGATCTCGGTCGGGTAGCGGCCCGAGCGCTCGTACTCGTTCGCGACGGGTCGGATCTCCTTGTCGACGAAGTCGCGCATCGTGTCGCGAAACGCGAGGTGATCGTCGGAGAGCGTGAAGTCCATGGTCAGCGGTCCTGTTCTGGGGCGGGCCGGGTGAAGAGCGGAAGGTTGCGGCCGTCGTCGATGCGCGCCCACGTGAGGACGACGTCGTCGTCGATCCCCCAGCCGTCGCCGCCGACGAGCTGGGTCATGATCTGCGGGCCCTCGGCGAGGCGCACGAGCGCGACGACGTAGGGCGTGTCGAGGCCGGGTGCCGGGCTGCGGTGCACCTCGGTGAACGTCGCGACGTTCGCCTGCCCGGAGGCCGGCGTCCACGTCGTCGGCTCGCGTCGGCCACAGGTGTGGCAGACCTCGCGAGGCGGGTGCTGCACGGCGTCACAGCCGGAGCAGGTCTGCAGCAGGAAGGTGTGCTCGCGCGTGCCCCCCCACCACGGGGCAGTGAGCGTGTCGGGCTCGGGCACCTCGACCGGCCAGAGGACGTCCGGGTCGTGGTTCATGGGATCGTCGCTCATCGGTCGGCCCCGAGGATCAGGGTGGCGTGATGGCTGAAGATGCCGCCGGTCCCGTGACAGAGCGCGACCTCGGCACCGTCGACCTGACGTCCCCCATCGGCGACGGTCCTGCTGTCCGCGACCCCGCGGAGCTGGCGGACCGCCTCGACGACGAGCAGGATCCCGAGCTGTCCGGGGTGGCAGTAGCTGAGCCCTCCGCCGGTCGTGTTGACGTTCAGCCCGCCCGGGGCGATGCCGCCGTCGGCGACGAGGTCCGCTTCCTCTCCGGGCGCGCACAGCCCGACGGCGGGCAGCGTCAGCAGGGCCGTGATCGTGAAGGAGTCGTAGAGCTCGAAGACGTCGACGTCGGCCGCCGTGAGACCCGCAGCGCCGTAGGCCTGCTGCGCCGCGACGAGCGTGCCGTTGCGGATCGGTGAGTCCATCGACGCCATCGCGTCGTGCGTCGTCGCCTCCCCGAAGCCGAGGAGCTGCACGGGCTCGACGTCGAGGTCGGCGGCGCGGGCGCGCGAGGTCAGCACGACCGCACCACCGCCGTCGGTCACCAGGCAGCAGTCCGCCGCGGTGATCGGCGTCGAGAGCGGTCGCGCCCCGAGGACGTCGTCGCGCGTCAACGGGCCGGCGCCGTGGCGGTACGCGGCGGGGTTGCGCAGCGCCCACTCGCGGGCGGCGACCGCGACGTCGGCCATCGCGGTGCGGTTCTGGCCGAACTCGTGCATCCATCGCCGGGCCAGCATCGCGTAGGCCGAGATCGGGTAGAGCGGGGCGTAGGGCGACTCGAACCACGCCTGGGGCAGGTGCCCGTCGATCGCGCCGCCGATCTTGCGCGAGCGGGCCGAGCGCTGGTTCGAGCCGTACGTGACGACCGCGACCTCACACCAGCCTGCCTCGATCGCCTGGGCGGCGCGCGCCACGTAGGCGACGAACGACGAGCCGCCGACGAACGACGAGTCGACCCACGTGGGGCGCACGCCGAGCTGGTCCGCGAGCGCGGTGGTCGAGAACCGGCCGACCGCGTTGGTGGCGAGCCCGTCGACGTCCGCGAGCGTCAGCCCGGCGTCGTCGAGCGCGGCCAGCACTCCGAGGGTGTTGAGCTCGACGATGCCACGGTCGGTCACGCCGAGCGGGCACTCGGCCACGCCGACGATCACGGCCTCCCGCGACGCACCCATCAGGACGCGTCCTCGGTGGTCAGCAGCACGGTGCACGCCGCACCGCGGATCGCGATGCGGTCGCCGTCGTCGCCCGTGGCATGGATCTCCTGGTCGACGACGATGCGCATGCCCTCGGCGACCTCCTCGACGGAGGTGATCGTGCCGTGGACGGTGACGGTGTCGCCGGCGAACACCATCGCGGCGAACCGGAACGACACCTCCTCGACGAAGACACGGACGACGCCCGGTACCGCGACCAGCGCGTCCTGGACCTGCTCGACGAGCAGCGCCCCGAACATCTGCCCGTCGACGACGGGTGCGGGGAGGCCCAGCGCGCGGACCCGCTCGGCGTCGTAGTGCAGACGGTGCCAGTCCCAGGTGGCGCCGGCGTAGGCGACCAGGTCGGAGATCTCGTAGGTCCGGCGGATCGGCAGGAGGTCGAGCCCGACGGCGGGATGCAGGACGTGGGTCATGCTGCTCCCTCCAGCGGCTGGTAGATCAGCGTGTCGACGTTGGTCGCGAGATGGTCGTCGTTGGCGTCGGTGAAGACGACCTGCGAGGTGACGATCAGCATCGGCCCCCGTCGCGACTCCTTCTCGATGATCTCGGTGATCTGCCATGTCGCCGTCACGACGTCCTCCGGGTGCACAGCGCGCGAGAACGTGTAGTGATGGCCGCCACGGATCTGGCGGACAGCGATCAGGCCGAGGTCCCACTGGTGGCCGAGGTAGCCGTCCTCGTCGGGCCGTCCCTGCATGTACTGGTTCGACTCGCAGACGAGCGTCGGCGGGGCGATCACGTCGGCGTAGCCGGCCGCTCGTGCCGCCTCGACGTCGGTGTACAGCGGGTTGTCGTCCCCGACCGCGAGCGCGAAGTACCGCAGCGATGCCCGGCCGATCGGCTCTGGTGCCGTGTAGGCGACCTCACGACCGACGAAGTCGTCGCGGAGCTGCTCGACGTTCCAGGGGTGGCCGCTCACGGGAGCACCGCCATCGGGTCGACCTCGATCAAGAACTCGGGGCGCAGCAGCCCGGAGCAGACGACGCCGGTCGCCGCGGGCTTCGCGTCGCCGAACAGCTCACGTCGCACCTCCGCGACGCCGCCGTAGTCGTCGAGCCCGTCGGGGCAGACGTACTCGACGGTGCGCACGAGGTGCTCCGGTCCCCCGCCGGCCGCGGCCAAGACCTTGAGGATGTTGCGGTAGGTGTAGTCCGCCTGCGCCACGATGTCGCCGGGCAGCACGGCCTCCTCGGTCTCGACGTCGAGCGCCGCCTGGCCGCTCATCACGAACAGCTTCCCGACCTTCAGGCCGGGGTTGTAGGTGAGGCGGCTGTAGCGCTCCCAGCCACAGTCGACAGCCTCTCGCGGGTGCGTGGATGCGAGGAAGTCGACCTGCATCAGCGCGTCCGGGTGAGCGAGGCGATCCATGACGATCCCGGTTCCGCCGCCGTACGGAGCCTCGAGGTGAGCACGTCGGATGAAGCCGGTCCGCGGGTACGTCGCGCGCACCTCCGGCCGGACCATCTCGACGGTCTTGACGACGTCGCCGACCGTCATCCCGAACGGCGCGAGCGCGCGAGCCGCGTTGCGGTAGATCTGCTCGGTCTGGCGCGAGAGGTCGTCGAGGTGGGCGACGTTGCCGTCTCGATCGATCGGAAGCATCGTGGAGAGGTGCACGAATCCGTCCGCGGCCCGGGCCGGCGCATGGCCGAGCTCACCAGTCGACGCGACGTTGATCGGCTCGGCATCCGTGCTGACCGTGAGCTCGATCTCGACGAGCGCCTCCGGGCGGACGAGCTGCTGCACGGCGATGGTGTTGACGGCCGGGCGCGCGTCGGCACCGAGGACCTCGGCGCGGACGTCGACGAGCTGGTCGTGCTGGTCCAGGCCAGCGAAGCTCACGTACTCGACGACGCGGATGACGTCGTTCGCGGTCCAGCCGCCGGCCTCGAGGACCTCGAAGCACTTCGCCCAGGCGTCACGCGCCTGCGCCTTCATGCCCTCGCGGTAGGTGATCTGCTTCGCGACCGGGTCCCAGTTCGCGCCGGTGTGACCGGACAGGAACGCGGTGGACCCCACGACCTGGGCCAGGGCGAACGTCCACTTCGGGTGGGTCCATTCGAGCTGCGGGTTGACGACGGTGGGAAGCATCGGGGTCTCTCAGATCGGCGCGACGACGTCGCGCAGGGCTTCGGTGAGGCTGGGGGCATCGGCGAGCGCCAGCAGGCGTTCGGCGAGCTCGGCCGCGTCGGGGCGCGCGACGTTCGCGGTGAACTTCGCGACGAGCTGCTCGTCGCTGAGCGGGAACATGGCGGACCCCGCCGACTGGTCGACGTGGCCGTGCACGACCCGGCCGGCGAGGTGCAGCTCGACGTCTCCGGGGGCATCGGCGGCGGGGATCCCGGGGTCGGTGACCGCGACCTCGACGAGCTCGGCGATGGCCACGAGCTCCGGGCGGTGTCGGAGATCGGGCGTGAACGCGTCGAGGCCCAGACGGCGGTCGAGGATGAGCGTCGCGATGCCCCACTGCACCGAGAACCGCGCCTCGTACTCCGAGCGTGGGCGGATCTTGTCGGGACCGAACGCGACGATCTCGGCAGCCTCGCGCGGGAGGACGATGCGGATCCGCTCCAGCTCCGCGAGCCGCACCCACTCGGTGCTGTGGATCTCGCCGATCGCGTCGAGCGTCGCGTGCGACAGCTGACAGACGGGGTAGGGCTTGATCGTCATCGCATCGACCTGCCAGACCTCACCGAGCCCCCAGGTGAGGTCGTCGACGTTCACGTCGGCGTTGGCGTGCGTCCGGAAGATCCCGCGGTCGCCTTCGAGGATGCTGTCCGGCCCGGCGGCGCCGGCGCCGGCCAGCTGTGCTGCGACCACCCCGGCGTGCGACGCGAAGCCCGGGTGCAGGACCTTCGTGTTGTCGCCGGTCGCGAGGAACTCGAGCGAGCCCGCGGCCATCGAGCCGGCAATGCCGAGCGCGTTCACGGTCTGGTCCTCGTCGAGCCCGGACAACAGGCTCGCGACGAGCGCGGACGAGAACGCACCAACGACGGCCGTCGCGTGCAGGCCGCGGGCGTGGAACCCGTGGCTGACGGCGGATCCGATCCTCGTCGCGATCTCGTAGCCGGCGACCGCGGCGCGGATGACGTCCGCGCCGGACGCCCCGTGCTCCTCGCCGACCGCGAAGGCGGCAGGCAGGACGACGGAGGTCGCGTGCACGAGCGAACCCGCGTGGGTGTCGTCGAAGTCGAGCCCGTGGACGAGCATGCCGTTGACCTGTGCGGCGGTCGCGGTCGGCCGCCGGAGGCCCGTACCGATGACGCCGGCGCGCTCCGGCGCGGTGGTGGCGTCGAGCAGCGCTCGCGTCGCTGGGACCGCGTCGAGGCGGATCGCAGCGATGGCGTTGCCGACGCCGTCGAGCAGGTGGCGCGCCGCTGCGTGGCGCGCGCTCGCGGAGATGTCCTCGAGCGTGAGAGAGCGCGCCCAACGGGTCAGCATGCGCGTCGCGGTCAGCTCAGACATCCGATGCCCCGAACGCCCCACGGCTGGCGAGATCATCCCGCCGGGCGGTGTCGTACCCCAGGACGTCACCGAGCAGGTGGTCCGCGTCCTCGTTGCGGCGCGGCGCGCGACGGTGGCCGTGTCCGTCTGCCCCGATCGGCCCGACGCGGACCGGCGACGCCATCTGACGGACCGTGCCGAACGTCTCGTGCTCCGTCTCGACGATCATCTCGCGTGCGTCGAGGTGATGGTCGCGCAGCGCCTGCGGGACGTCGTTGATCGGCGCGCACGGGATGCCGGCAGCACCGAGCTTCTCGAGCCAGACCGTCGTCGTCTCGGCGCGCAGCGCGTCGTCGAGGAGCTGCACGACGAGCCCGCGGTTCACCCGACGTGCCTCGAACGTCGCGAGCCGCTCGTCGTCCTGCCACTCAGGATGTCCGAGGGCGTCGGCGATCCGTCCCCAGAACTTCTCCTTCGCGGCCGCGACGACGATCCAGCCGTCGGCGGTCGGGAAGTTCTGGAACGGCACGAGGCTCGGGTGGGCAGACCGTGACAGTCGCTCGGGCTCCCAGCCCTCGTTGAGGTGCCACGTCGCGGGGTAGGTCAGCATCGACATCGCGGTGTCGTAGAGGCTCACGTCGCAGTCCGTGCCGACGCCGTCACGACGGGCCTGGATGATCCCGGACAGCATCGCGATCGCGCCGACGAACCCGCCGCAGTAGTCGACCAGAGACAGGCCGGACTTCGTCGGGACGCCGCCGGGCTCACCGGTCAGCGACATCCAGCCGGCGATCCCTTGCAGGAGGTAGTCGTAGCCGGGCTCACCTCGACGTGGCCCCGTCATCCCGAACCCGGAGAGCGAGCAGCAGACGATCGCGGGGTTCAGGTGCTTGAGGTCGTCGTAGGTCAGCTTGAGACGCTGTGGGACGTCGCCACGTAGGTTCGACCAGACCGCGTCGGCGCCGCGCACCAGATCCTCGAAGACCTCACGGCCCGCCTCGGTCGAGATGTCCAGTGACAGCGAGCGCTTGTTGCGGTTGAACGTCTCGAAGAACAGCGAGTCCTCGCCGCTCGCGAACGGTGGTACGTATCGGCCGACGTCGCCGTTGGTCCGGGGGTCCTCGATCTTGATGACCTCGGCGCCGAGGTCTGCGAGGTGGACGGACCCGAAGGGGCCGGCGCCGTACTGCTCGACCGCGACGATGCGGACCCCGGAGAGCGGCTTCATGTGCTGATCCGGTTGGCGAGTGCGCGCAACGTGTCCTCCCGGACCGCGTCGAGATGGATGGCCATGGCGGCCTCTGCACGAGCAGGGTCGGCCGAGGCGATCGCGTCCGCCACCGCCACGTGCTCCGCGGACGCGCAGACGTCGACCTGCCCCAGCATGCCATCCAGCACGCGCATCAGCGCGCGGGACTGGACGTCGAGCAGCGGGTTCGCCGCGGCCGTGACGACCGCGAGGTGGAAGGCGCGGTCGGCCGCGGCGTCGCCTTCAGGGAGCCGACCTGCGACGAGCCACGGCGACAGCGCCTCGAGGTCTCGTGGCAGGCGGCGAGCCGCGGCGAGCCCAGCGGCGTGGACCTGGGTGAGCCGCTGCACGTCGAGGATGTGTTCGGCGGAGACCTGACCGGCGTGGACGAGCATCGCCATGCCCTGGGTGAGCCCGGCCGCGAGGTCGTCGATCTCCGGGACGGCGACGAACGTGCCGCCGTGCAGCCCGCGCTGCGTCGTGACGAGGTGGGCGCTCGCAAGGGTCCTGAGCGCCTCGCGGACGGTCGAGCGGGACACGCCGAACTGCAGGGCGAGGTCGGCCTCCGACGGCAGCCGGGTCCCGGCCACGTGCGTGCCGTCGACGATCTGGTCCCGGAGATGGTCGGCGACGGCCTCATAGGCCGGGGGGCTCGACGGTCCGGTGGCCACTTCGGTCTCTCCACGACGTCAGGAACGTTCGCCGGATCCGCACCGACGCTTGCCGCAATGATGTCCGATCTTTACACTGCCGTCAAGAACAGCGTTCCGCCAAGCGGAACAGAACAACTCGGCGGGTGTGAGCAGCATGAACGAGACAGACGGCACGACGACGGCCTCCGGGATCGGTTCGGGACGCCACTTCGAGGACTTCGAGGTCGGACAGCTGCTCGAGCACCCGCTCGGGCGCACGATCACGGATGCGGACAACGCGTGGTTCACGCTGCTCACGATGAACACGAACCAGCTGCACTTCAACGACCACTACAGCGAGACCTCCCCGTTCGGCAAGCCGCTGGTGAACTCCACGCTGTCGCTGTCGATCGTCGTCGGGCTGTCCGTCTCCGACGTCTCCCAGCACGCGATGGCGAACCTCGCGTGGAAGAACATCGAGCTGACTCACCCGCTCTTCGTCGGCGACACGCTCTACGCCCGGTCACTCGTGCTCGGGCTGCGCGAGTCCGCGTCACGCCCGTACGCCGGGATCGTGACGACGCGCACGCAGGGTCTCAACCAGCACGGCGACGTCATCATGACGTTCGAGCGGTCGGTGATGGTCCACAAGCGTGACAGCGACCAGCTGCCCCGGAGCTTCCCGGTCGCGAAGGCGGACATCCGCGCCGACATCGACGTGCGTTCCTGATGGCGGCCACCGCGCTCCCCCGCGTCGGCCTCGCCGCCTGGGGCGAAGACCTCGGAGAGATGCTCGACGCCGGACGCGCCGCAGATGCCGGTGGGTTCGACGCGGTCTGGACCTCCGAGCTCCACCGCTCGCCGCTGGTCCCGCTCGCAGCGCTCGCCACGAGCACGACGAGGATCGGCCTCGGCACGGCGATCGCGCTCGCGTTCGTCCGCTCCCCCCTGTCGCTCGCGCTGTCCGCGCTTGACCTCGACGAGCTCTCGGGCGGCCGGGTGCGCCTCGGGCTCGGCGCCGGCGTCAAGCGACTCAACGAGGACTGGCACTCCGCGGAGTTCGACCGTCCGGCCCTCCGGCTGCGCGAGACGATCCAGGCGGTGCGCACCTTCGTCGCGCAGGCACACCTCGGTGAGCCGATCGACGTCGAGGGTGAGCTGGTCACGGCGCGGATCCGTGGCTACCAACGCCCGTACCCGCCCGTCCGCACGGCGATCCCGATCCACGTCGCCGCGGTCGGCCCGCTCATGACGCGCATGGCCGGCGAGATCGGCGACGGCTGGATCAGCCACGAGCTGACCTCGCCGAAGTTCCTCGCGGAGCGCGCGACCCCGTGGCTGCACGAGGGCCTCGACCGCGGCGGCCGCGACCGCAACCAGATCGAGCTCGTCGCGTCGCAGTGCTGCGTGATCGACGCCGACGGCGCAGCAGCGCGTCGCAGCGCGGCGCACACCGTGGCGTTCTACGCGAGCGTGAAGAGCTACGACGACTTCTTCGCCTTCCACGGGTTCGGAGAGGAAGCAGCCTCCGTCCGCACCGCGTTCGCCGCCGGCGACACGACCGCGATGGTCGACGCCGTCACCGACGAGATGGTCCGCGCGTTCACGCTCGCCGGGACAGCCGACGACGTGCGTGGCAGGCTCGCGGAGCTGGGCGAGCACGTCGACACCGTCAAGGTGTCCCCGCCGACCTACTTCCAGGACGCCGAGGCCACGCGCGCAGCGCAGGCCGCGATCCTCGAGCACCTGTCCGCCTGAGCCGCCGCAACGCAGAGACGAGCAACGACGATGACGATCTTCCGGGGCGGCGCGCCGCTGAACATGGCCAACGGGGTCCGCGAGTTCGCGGTCGCCCAGCCGGGCTCCGTCGCGGTCATCGACGGGGACCGATCGCTCACCTGTGCTGAGCTGGACGCGCGTTCCTCCCAGCTCGCCAACGCGCTCGTCTCCGGCGGACTCTCCTCCGGCGATCGCGTCGCCGTTCTGCTCGGCAACCGGCTCGAGTACTGCGAGATCGCCGCGGCCGTCGCGAAGGCCGGTCTCGTCATGGTCCCGGTGAACCCGCGGCTCACCGCGCCGGAGGCGACGTTCGTGCTGGGTCACTCCGGCGCGTCGGCGCTGATCTCCGACGCCGCCCTGCTCGAGATCGCCGAGCCCGGGATCGCGGAGCACGCCGTTGCCCGCGTGATCACGATCGACGGTGACTACGAGGACGTGCTCACCGCTGCCGACGCCACAGACCCTGCCGTGATGGTCGACGAGGACGACCCGTTCTGCATCGCCTACACGTCCGGCACGACCGGCCGCCCGAAGGGCGTGCTGATCAGCCATCGCTCGCGCGTCCTGACGATGGTCGCCACGGCGCTCGAGTGGAACCTCGGACCCGGCAGCACGACGATCGCGGTCGCCCCGATGTACCACGGTGCCGGGTTCGCCTTCGCCTACGCCGCCGTCCACACCGGCGGCACCGTGGCGATGCTGCGTAGGTGGGATCCGGCCGCGCTGCTCGCGATGGTCGCCGACGTCCGGCCGAACTCGGTCTTCCTCGTCCCGGCGCACGCCCAGATGCTCCGTGCGCTCGGCGACGACGCGATCTCCGCGGCGGACACCTCATCGCTCGACACCGTCTACTTCAACGCGGCACCGCTGCCCCAGGAGCTGAAGCTCTGGTTCATGGACGCATTCCCGCACGTCGCGTGCCATGAGCTCTACGGCTCGACGGAGGCCGGCATCGTCGCGAACCTGCGCCCCGCAGACATGCGTCGCAAGGACGCGTGCGTCGGGCCGCCCTGGTTCATGACCGAGGTGAAGCTCATCGACGAGGACGGCGACGTCGTCGGCGGCGCCGGTCGCGGCGAGCTGTTCAGCCGCTCGCCGTACCTGATGAACGGCTATCTCGACGACGACGCGGCCACCGAGGCCTGCACGGACGCGGACGGCTTCCTCAGCTCCGGCGACATCGTGGTGCGCGACGAGGAGGGCTACCTCCACATCGTGGACCGCACCAAGGATCTCGTGATCTCCGGCGGCGTGAACGTCTACCCGCGCGAGGTCGAGGAGGTCCTCGCCACGCACCCGCAGGTCCGGGAGGTCGCCGTGATCGGGACGAAGGACGAGAAGTGGGGCGAGGCGGTCTGCGCGATCGTCGTCCCGGCGAGCGATGACCTCGACGTCGCCGCCATCGAGGCGTTCGCTCGTGACGGGCTCGCGGGATTCAAGGTCCCCCGACGCTGGGAGACGGTCGACGTGCTCCCCCGCAACGCTGCCGGGAAGGTCCTCAAGACCGACCTCCGCGCACGCTTCTCCTGACCACACAAGGCAACCGACGATGACCGTGCACCAAGGGCTCCTGCTCGCCCACCTCCTCCTCTTCGGGGTGTGGCTCGGCAGCGACGCTGCGACCTTCCTGTCATCGCGCTTCGTGATGAAGGAGGAGCTGCCGATCCCGACGCGGATCACGATCGCGAAGCTGATGCTGCTGTTCGACCTCGGCCCGCGCATCGCGCTCGTGCTGATGCTGCCGCTCGGCCTGAGCCTGTCGGACAGCTCCGGGCTCGTGTCGATCCCCACCGCCGGCATCGCGGCGGTCTGGGTCCTGTCCCTCGCGTGGCTCGCGTCGGTCCTGACGATCCACTTTCGCGAGGGCACGCCGCTCGCCGAGCGGCTTCGCACGATCGATCTCGGCCTCCGCGGCGCGATCGTGATCACGCTGGTCGCGTCCGGGGCTGTCTCGCTCGGCGGTGACGGGCCGTTCCGTGGTGACTGGCTGGCGATCAAGGTCCTGCTCTTCGGGCTGATCATCGCCTGCGGGATCGCGATCCGGTTCGCTCTGCGGCCGTTCTCGGAGAGCTTCGGCGACCTCGTCGCGAACGGCTCGACGCCAGCACGAGAGCTGCAGCTCCGCACCGACCTGATCCGCACCTACCCGTGGGTGTTCGCGATCTGGACGATGGTGCTGGTGATCGGTGGTCTGGCCGTCGTGAAGCCGTGACATCCAGAGCCTCCGCACGTCCGAACCGCAGGTGTCCATCGAGAACCTGAGGTCCCGTCGTGCTCCGCCATCCCCGCCCCGATCCCGTGGGTCCCGGTCAGGAGTCGGTGTGGGACTACCCACGTCCGCCGGCGCTCGACGAGGTCGATCAGCACATCATGGTGTTCACCGGGGACATCATCGTGGCGCAGACCCACACGGCCTTCCGGGTCCTCGAGACGAGCCACCCACCGACCTACTACCTCCCGCGGGTCGCGTTCGCCCCGGGCGTGCTCGTCGCCAGCAGCCGGACAAGCTTCTGCGAGTTCAAGGGCGTGGCCAGCTGGTTCGACCTCGTCGTCGGCGACCGCGTCGAGCGTGACGCAGCGTGGACCTACCGGGACCCGAGCCCGGCGTTCACCCGGCTCGCCGGAGCGATCTCGCTCTACCCGCAGCGCGTGAGCCGCATCACCGTCGACGGCGAGGTGGTCCGCGCCGTCCAGGGTGACTTCTACGGCGGCTGGGCGACGTCGAAGATCGTCGGACCGTTCAAGGGCCAGGTCGCCGGCTCCGCGTCGTGGTGAGATGAGCTGGTGAGATCGGCTGCTGACCGTCAGCCGCGGAACAACGCGCGGTTCCCGGGCTCGGCACCGAACACCAGCCCGACGATGCCCGGCGTCAACGGGTCGACGGGCGCAGCGGCTCCCGGCAGCCCCGGGAAGTCCATCAGCTCGACGCGGATCGGTGACTGCTCGTCGTCGGCGAGCAGGTTCATGCGCAGGCCAATGTCTTCCGAGGGCAGCCCCATGACCCGGCAGACCGCGGGCAGCGCGATCGGGAAGAGGTGGTGCTGCGCGAGCCCCTGGGCTTCCCAGCCGGGCGTCGCATCCTCGATCTTCTCGACCCCCCAGATCACCGAGTGAACCTCTGAGTGCTGGGCCTTCTGGTCGTGGTCGAGCAGCGACGGACGACGGCGATCGGACTCGACGAACACGAGCGACCAGCCGTCCGGCGCCGTGATGTGGAGCTGACGCATGCTGATCGGCCCCATCTCGATGAGCTCGACCTCGCGGCAGTCCTGGCCGGCAGCCACCGCGCGGGCACGCGTGGCGTCGGCGTCGCGCGTGTAGACATCGACCGCGATGCCGCCGTGGTCGAAGTGACCGCGGCGGTGCACGGGACGGTCGGAGTCCATGATCAGGAATCCACCGATCGCGGTTCCGGGCTGACGCATCGTGACCGAGCCGACGGTGCCGGATCGCCCGAAGACGCCGCCGGGGACGTCGTCGCGCGCGACCTCGACGAAGCCGTGCACGTTGAGGAACGCGATCGTGGCGGCGACATCCGTCGCGGCGATCATGACCTCGGTCGGGGCGTTCCCCACGGCTGCACCTCTCGCTACCTTCAACTGGAACGACGTTCCGGAAATCGAAGGTAGCCGCCCCGGCCACCCCAGCCGGCGCCGTGTCCAAGGATCGCCGATGACGACCGTCCGTGCCCTCTTCACCGCGGCGGCCTGCCCGACCGCGACCGCCCCGTTCGACACGCTCGCGATCAAGATCGCCTACCCGGCCGCTCCGACGGGCTCCGACGTCGAGCGGCTCTCCGGGGTCGTCCCCGTCGACGCGGCTGCGGGCCAGCTCCCCCTCGTCGTCATCGCCAACGGCATCAACGTCTCCCCCGAGGCCTACACCTGGCTCGCGACCCGCATCGCCAGCGCAGGCTTCGCCGTCGCGACGTACACCTGGGTCGGCGAGCTCTTCGCCGGCCAGTACGGCCTCACGCCGGGAGTGGACCTCACCGCCGTCACGCCGGACGCCTTCGGCTCGAAGCCGAGCTGGAACGGGCTGCAGGTCGTCCTGGACGCCATCGCTGCGCTGCCGGAGACGCAGCCGCTGCACGGCAAGGTCGACCTCGACCGCATCGCGGTGGTCGGGCACTCCGCCGGTGGCACCATGTGCTTCCAGTCCGCACGGACGTCGTGGTTCCCGGGGCTGCGCGCCGCGGTCACCTTCGCCGCGCACAACGGGGGCGCGACCGCGCTCGGCTGGCCGGAGGGCACGATCCTCGACGTCGAGCCGGACGTGCCGTTCCTCGTGATGGGCGGCGCGCACGACGGCGTCATCCAGCGCAGCGCCGACCGCTACGGCCCCGAAGGTCACGCACGCGACCCGATCACCCGGACCTTCCACGAGCACATGTCGCGCGACCAGGGCGACACGCACCTCGCGATCCTCCGCGACGCGAACCACTTCTCCGTCGGCTGGCCCGAGGACCCGACGGTCGCGCGCGGATTCCTCGACGGGGCCGCGACGAACGACGAGGAGAACCGCGCGCTCATCGGCGACCTGATCAGCGCGTTCCTGCGCCGCGAGGTCCGCGGCGAGATCGACGCGGCCGCCGACGTCACGCGGCTGCTCGCCAGCGAGCGGATCGCGACGACCGCGACCCGGTGACCGTCAGGCGACGCCGCGGTGACCGAGGCGGCGCGAGGTCGCGCGGGTGACGTCGAGCAGGTGGCGGGCGCACTCATCGACCTCGGCGCTGAACCGCTGGACCGGGCCGCAGACCGAGATGACGCTGACGACCGCGCCGGTGTGATCGAAGACCGGGGCGGCGACGGAGCCGGCGCCGGCCTGCCGCTCGCCGAGCGAGACGGCGTAGCCGCGGGTGCGGATCTCGGCGAGCTCCTCCTCGACGGCCTTGCGTGAGCTCAGCGTGTCGCTGGTGAGCTTCTCGAGCCGGCCCTGTGCGAAGTAGGCATCACGCAGCTCCGGGGAGAGGTAGGCGAGCAACGCCTTCGAAGACGCGCCGGCGTGCAACGGGAAGGCCGCTCCGAGCTGGACGACCATCTTGATGTCGCGCTGCGGCGTCACCTGCGCGACGTACACGCGCTGCCAACCGGCACGGACCGACTGCGTCGCGGTCTCGTCGGTCAGCGCGACCAGCTCGTGGAGGGCGCTGCGTCCGACGTCCTGCGCGTCGACGGACTCGAGGAAGCTCAGGCCCAGCGTGAGGATCTTGTTGCCGAGGCGGTACCGCCGCGTCTCCTCGTCGACCTCGACGTAGTCCTTGACGCGGAACGAGCTGAGGATGCGGTGCACGACCGCCTTGCTCAGGTCGAGCCGCTCGGCGATCTCCGTGACGCCGAGCTCGGCGCTGCCCGGCTCCGCGAAGAGCGACAACACGTCGAGGGCGCGCTCGACGCCGGCGATCGTCTGGGTCTGCTCGGTCATGAGAACCTCCATCCAGTCAGTGGAACAGTGTCACAGATCAACGAGCGTGAGCAACCAACCTGCCACGGCCGTCGGGTCGGTCAGCGGGGCGTCGTGGTCGGCGTCGATCACATCCACGGCGGTCCCGGCGGCGTCAAGGCGGGCTCGGGTGGCGGCGCAGGGGTACGTCGCGGGGGTCTGGGTGCAGAACAGGAAGCGCTGCTCGAGGCCGAGCGCGGCGGGGTCGTCGAGCACGAGCGGATCGAGACCGACGTTGCTCCACTCGGGGCGCAGTCGCTCGGCGGTCCAGGGATCCGGGTGGGCCCAGGGCGCGATCCGGAGATCACGCGGCGGCGCCGGCGCGTCGGGGTGCAGCGACGACATCAGGTCGAACGCGGTCTCGCCGGGAGCGGGGACGGCGGCGTCGATCATGGCGAGCATCCGAAGCCGCGGGGCGAGGTGCTGGCTCGCCGCGCGGGCGATCATGCCGCCCTGCGAGTGGCCGGCGAGGATCACGTCGGTCAGGTCGTGCATCTCGACGAACGTGACGAGGTCTGCGACGAGATCGCCCAGACCCAGCCGTGCGTCGTCGTCGCCGGAGCGCTCCCCCGCGCCCCGCAGCGACGGGGCGAGTACGACGTGGCCCTCCGCCGCGAGCAACGGTGCGACACGCGACCACGACCATCCCCCGCGGAAGGCGCCGTGGATCAGGAGGAACGTCGACCCGGTCACGACGGACCGCGATCGTCGAGGACGACGTCCATGAACTCGCGGGCGTAGGTGCCCTCGTAGCGGGCCATGTCGACGTGCTCGGTGAGCCCGCCGATCAGGTCGGCGTAGACGGGTATCTGCACCATCGCCTCGTAGTCCGCGATCGTCGCGAAGACGCGGAGGTTGGTGAAGTGCGTCGGGTCGTCGATCCCGCGGATCAGCGACCGCGAGACGAAGCCCGGCTGGGCGCGGAGGAAGGCCTCCATGTCCGCGGACTTCGCGATGTAGGCGTCGGCGTGCGCGCCAGCGTCGATGGTCCAGGCCTGGCTGACCACGATCTGCACGGCGTTCTCCCTGATCGGTTGACGTGCCCGTCCGGAGCGGGTTCCCTCCAACGGAACGACGTTCCACTAATGAAGTGTGCACCATGGAGTCCAGTTCCGCAGGCCTGCAGACCAAGACCATCACGGACTTCGTCGCCGAGGCCCCGAACGAGGACGTCATGGCCCTGTGGGAGGCGTTCTGGGGAATCCTGACGGAGATCAAGGACCGCGTCACGGCGATCATGCCCGTCGATCCGCACCCCTCGAGCGCCGCGTGGAGCGACTACGTCGTCGGCGACGGCGCGTACGAAGGCTCGCTGAACACCTACACCGGCGAGCAGATGGAGTGGTTCGTCCACTCCTGGATCGGCAACCGCAAGGCGTCGATCCTGGACATGAACATCAACATCTGGCTCGGCCCGCACATCGACGTGCCGCACCTGTGCCTCGTGTTCGGGACCATCCCGCGCCCGTTCCACTACTCCGACTTCATCGCGCGCAAGGACCTCGTCGCGAACGCCGACTACCTGGAGCGCTACTACGAGGACGAGAACGCCCACTCGCTCGAGTTCGGCTCGGACGAACGCTTCACCTGGTCGGTCTCACACGGGGCCTACATGCGCGCCGTCGCCTCGCCGGTCGCGTACTCGTACTGGACCGAGCGCGACGACGCCGAGATCATCGACGTCCTGCGCGAGCGCGTCATGGGTCGCTTCGAGCGCTGGCTGCAGCTCGTCGACCGCGCCGAGGAGGTCCCGGAGCCCGAGCGCGCCGCCCTGAGCGCGCGCGATCACTACGTCCGCGAGAACTGCTACCGGCGCGACCCGATGAACGCGCTGAGCGCGAAGTTCATCGGCCAGGAGATGGTCGACCAGCTGGTCGATCTCCGCCTCGGCAAGCAGCAGATGGAAGAGTCTGCGCGACGTTGACCGCTTGATGTCTGACAGATACAGTTTTTTCGGTACGGCGTTCCACTGAACGGAACATGCAATCGTGAGCGGGCCCCTCCAAGGACTCAAGGTCATCGACGCTTCGAGCGTCCTGGCCGGGCCGCTGTGCGCGCAGATCCTCGGGGACTTCGGCGCCGACGTCATCAAGATCGAGCACCCGCAGAAGGGCGACTCCTTTCGCACGCACGGCGCCGTCAAGGACGGCGTCGGGCTGTGGTGGAAGATGCTCGCGCGCAACAAGCGCTGCCTCGGCCTCTACCTCGGTGACCCTGACGGCGCGGCGATCTTCCGCGAGCTCTGCGCGGACGCCGACGTGCTGATCGAGAACTTCCGGCCGGGCACGTTGGAGCGCTGGGGCGTCGGCCCCGAGGTCCTGCACGCCGACAACCCCGGCCTCGTCATCACCCGGGTCACCGGCTTCGGTCAGACCGGCCCCTATGCGAGCCGACCCGGCTTCGGGACGCTCATCGAGTCGATGTCGGGCTTCGCGCACGCGACCGGTGAGGCCGATGGCCCCCCGACGCTGCCGCCGCTCGGCCTCGCGGACTCCATCGCCGGGATCACCGCCGCCAACGCGACGATGATGGCGCTCTACCACCGCGACGCCGAGACGGATGCCGACGGTTCCGGCATGGGGCACGGCCAGGTCGTCGACGTCTCGATCCTCGAGCCCCTGACGACCGTGATGGGCCCGCACCTGATCACGTACGACCAGACCGGGATCATCCAGCAGCGCACCGGCAACCGCTCGCAGAACAACGCCCCGCGCAACACCTACAAGACCAGCGACGACCGCTGGGTCGCGGTGTCCGCCTCGGCCAACTCGATCGCCGAGCGCGTCATGCGTCTGGTCGGACGACCCGAGATCGCCGAGGCCGAGTGGTTCCAGTCCGGCGCCGAGCGGGCCCGCAACGCCGACGTGATCGACGAGGCCGTCGGCTCGTGGATCGCGAAGCACGACCGCGCCGAGGTCATGCGCGCGTTCGCCGAGGCGGACGCCGCCGTGTCACCGATCTACGACGCGTCGGAGCTGATCGAGGACGAGCACGTCGTCGCGCGCGGCATCGTCACGAGCGTCCCCGACCCGGACTTCGGCGAGGTCCGGATGCAGAACGTCCTCTTCGGCCTGTCCGAGACGCCGGGCGAGATCCGCTGGACCGGACGCGCCCTCGGGGCCGACACCGACGAGATCCTCGACGCCGCCGGCATCGCGCCGGACCGCGTCGCGGACCTGCGCGCGCGGGGGGTGATCGCATGACCACGCCCCTGCTGCGCAGCCACCTCTACGCGCCCGGCTCCAACGAGCGCATCCTGGCGAAGGTCCTCGACGCCGGCGCCGACGCCGTGATCCTCGACCTCGAAGACGGCGTCGCAGCGTCCGCCAAGAACGCCGCCCGCGACAACGTCGCCGCCCTGATCGCCGAGCGTTCCGGCGACGCGGCCTGCGAGCTGCACGTCCGCGTCAACCGCCACGGCGACGGTTGGAGCCGCACGGACCTCGAGGCCGTCGTGCAGCCGGGCCTCTCGTCGCTGCGCCTGCCGAAGTCCGAGTCCGCCAGCGCCATCGCCGAGGTCGCCGCGCTGATCTCCGAGCTCGAGGCCGCCGCTGGCATGACCGTCGGCACCGTCCGGCTCGGGGCGCTCGTCGAGAGCGCGCTCGGCGCGGTCCGGATCCCGGAGCTCGTGTCGGCCCCCCGCGTCGCCCAGCTCTCGTTCGGCTCCGTCGACTTCCTCGCCGACCTCGGCGCACGGGGCGGCGGCCACGGTCTCGCCACCGCGACGACGCGCGGGATCATGGTCCTGCACAGCCGCGCCGCCGGGATCGCCGCACCGGTCGACAACGTGCACACCCGCCTCGACGACCTCGACGAGCTGCGCGCCGAGTGCGTCCGCGGCCGCGACCTCGGCTTCTTCGGCAAGGGCGCGATCCACCCGAAGCAGCTCGACGTCATCCACGAGGTCTTCGCGCCGACGGCTGAGGAGCTCGAGTGGGCGCACCGCGTCAACGACGCGTTCCTCGCCGCCGAGGCCGAGGGCATCGCCTCCATCACCGTCGACGGCGAGTTCGTCGACCCCGCGGTCGTGGCACGTGCCACCGGCCTCCTCGCCCTCGCCGACCGCTGAGACCATGAACGGAGCCGCCGTGTCCGACCACGTCGCTGCCCTGACGAGCAACGCCCTCCTCGACGCGCTCGCGTCCGGGCTGCAGGTCCACGATCTCGCGCGCCCGTACCTGCCCGGCATGCCGCAGTCCCCGAACCATCCGGAGTTCCGGATGACGATGCCGCGCCGCCACGGCGACGCGTATCGCGCCGACGGCACCTCGGCCGCCAACGACCTGCTCGTCACCGGCACCCACGTCGGCACCCACATCGACGCGCTCGGTCACCTCTCGCTGCAGGACGAGCTGTACGGCGGCTCCAGCGCGCTGGAGGCCCAGCGTGGCGGGCGCCTCGCGACCCACGGGATCGACGCGGTCGACCCGATCGTCGCCCGTGGTGTCATGCTCGACATCCCGAAGCTGCACGGCGTCGACGCGCTGTCCGGCGGCACCGAGATCACCGTCGAGGACCTCGAGGGTGCGGTCGCGGCGCAGGGCACCGAGATCCGTCCCGGCGACGTCGTCATCGTACGCTCGGGCTGGGGCGTCCACTGGAGCGACCGTGTCACCTACCAGGGTGGAGAGGTCGGGGTCCCGGGCGTGTCCGAGGCCGGCGCCACCTGGCTCGCCAACCACGAGGTCCGCGCTGCGGGCGCCGACACGATCGCGTTCGAGATGCTGCCCGCAGGAGCCGGCCATGCGCTCCTCCCCGCGCACCGCGTCCTGCTCGTCGAGCGCGGCATCAACATCATCGAGACGCTTGCGCTCGAGGACTTCGCGCCGCTCGGGATCCACGAGTTCCTGTTCGTCGCCTCGCCGCTGAACCTCGTCGGTGCAACCGGCTCGCCCGTGCGTCCGCTCGCCATCGTCGAATCCTGACGCCGCGGGGTTCGCCCTCGTGCCCGACCGCAGCCGGACCTTCACATGACCGACCGCACGCTCGTCCAGACGCTGGCCGCGTTCGCCGCCGCCCACGCCGAGCACGACGCGCTGCCCACGTCGGTCGCCGTGTCCACCCGCCAGCGGATCCTCGACGTCGTCGGGCTCTGCGTCGCGTCGGTCCCGTTCGACACGTCGAAGGCCGCGCTCGACCTGATCGAGGTCATGGGCGGGGTCGGCAGCGCGTCGGTGATCGGCTCGGCGCAGAAGGTCCCGGCCGCGTCGGCCGCGTTCGTCAACGGCGTCCTCGCGCACAGCCTCGACTACGACGACACCCACCTCCCCTCGATCCTGCACCCGTCCGCCTCGATCGTCCCCGCCGCGCTCGCCGCCGGCGAGGACGCAGGCGCGACCGGCGGCCAGGTTGTCGCCGCGACCGCCGTCGGCATCGAGATCTGTGTCCGCCTCGGCATGGCCGGCTACGACCGCGAGACCAACAACTCGCTGTTCTTCGAGTACGGCCAGCACGCCACCTCGATCTGTGGCGGGCTCGCATCAGCCGCCACCGCGGCGCTGCTGTACGGGGTCGGTGCTGACGGGGTCGCGAACGCGATGGGCGTGGCGGCGTCGATGTCGTCGGGGATCATCGAGGCGAACCGCACCGGCGGCACCGTGAAGCGGCTGCACTGCGGCTGGGCGGCGCACGCCGGGATCATGGCTGCGCAGCTCGTCGCCCGCGGGTTCACCGGGCCGCCGACGGTCCTTGAAGGCGAGTTCGGGTTCTACCAGGCGTGGATCAACGGGCGCTTCGACGCATCCGCGATCACCAACGGGATCGCCGATGACGGCTCGATCGCCGCGGACCTTCCCGAGGTCGACGGCGGCTGGTCGGTCCCGGGCATCTTCTTCAAGCCCTACCCGGCGAACCACTTCACCCATGGCGCCGTCGACGTCGCCCTCGAGCTCCGCGCAGCCGGAGTCACGCTCGCCGACGTCGCGCACGTCCGCATCGGCGCAGCCGCGAAGACCGTCCGCACCATGGGCCGTCCGATCGAGCAGAAGCGCAACCCCGAGTCCGGCTACCACGCCAAGTTCTCCGGCCCGTACGTCTTCGCCGCAGCGCTCGCAGGCGGCGGCGGCCTCGGCCTCGGCCTCGACGACTTCTCCGACGACGCGGCCCTGCGGCCGGACGTCCGCGACCTGATGCAGCGCATCGACGTCGAGGACGACGACCGCGCCGAGGCGATCTTCCCGCACCAGTTCCCGATGTGGGTCACCACCACGCTGCACGACGGCACGGTCCACGAGCACGAGGTCCTCGCCAACCGCGGCGGCCCCGGCAACCCGCTCACCGACGACGAGCTCGCCGCGAAGTTCGCCGACAACGCCGCCGTGATGCTCGACGCCGACGAGGCCTCGGCTCTCCGCGCGCGCATCGAATCGATCGCCGACGCCGCAGACGTGCGCGACCTCCTCACCCCGGCCGCCCGGCCGGTCTGAGCCCACGAACCCGGGGCGATGCTCCGGTTCACTGGGTCGCCACCTCACGGACGGCTCCTCCATCCGACGCTCGACGCTCCGACGCACGACCAGCCTGCTCGCGACGCTCGCGGTCGCCACGACCGCGTGCGCCTCCGACACCGAGACGGCCTCGTTCTGCGACGACCTGGTCCTGCTCGCCGAGCAGCCTGCGACCGACACCCCCGAGGCTGCGGCCCGGGTCCGTCCGATCCTCGACCGGCTCGTCGCCAACGCCCCGGACACCGACGACGGACGAGCCGCAGCTCTGCAGATGTCGGTGCTCGCTGACCTCCTCGAGCTGACGTCGTCGCCGCCGGGGACGCCGGACGAGACGAAGGTCTACGTCGCGCGCCTCGACGGGATCATGGCCCGCGCCGAAGGGCTCGACACCGACGCGATCGCGCGCGTGTCCGAGGACTGCGGGATCGCCCCGCCCGATCTCGGCGCCACCAGCGAGCGTGTGCCCGGCTGAGCGTCAGCGCTTGGTGCCCGTCGCCAGCAGGTACGGCATGTCCAAGGCGAAGGTGCCGTCGGTCGCGACGTTGCTCGCCTCCGCGAGGCGCTTGGCCTCCGCGGTGGCCTCGTCGAGCACGCCCTGCTCGCGGAGGACCTCGCGGCTGAGGACCCACGGCCCGGACGCGGAGAACAGGAAGTCGAAGAACCCATCCACATCCGGGAAGCTCCAGCGCAGGTTGCGCTCCTCGGTCTGCAGGTCGACGCCGTGGGCTGCGAACCGCTCCTCGATGTAGCCGGGCTCGCCCCAGGCCATCGGGCTGTCGACGCCGCCCGGCGGCGACGGGAGGTACGGCAGGAACGCCCCGAAGACCGACGCCCCACGCGTGATCCAGGCGCTGACGGCGAGCCGTCCCCCAGGCTTCAGCACCCGGGCCATCTCGGCGGCGACGACGTCGTGGCGGGGCGCGAAGATGTGCGCGAAGCTCGAGGTCACGACGTCGAACGCGTCATCACCGAACGGCAGGTCTTCGGCGTCGGCGCGCCACAGCTCGACCTCGACGCCCGCGGCGTCGGCAGCCGCCCGGGCCACGTCGAACCACGCGTCGGTCTGGTCGATCCCGGTCACGTCCGCGCCCGTCATCGCGGCGGGGATCGTCACCCCTCCCGCGCCCGCGCCCACGTCGAGCACGGCGTCGCCGGGTCCACAGCCCGACGCCGCGACCACCTCGAGCGCGACCGGCGCCAGGCGCTGCCCGACCTGCGGGTAGTCACCGGTGGACCAGGTTGCGTGCAGCCCCGCCCGCACCTGGTCGAGCGTCGTTGCGTCCATGAGCCGCGTTCCTCCGTGGTTCAGCTACGACGACGTCGAACGCCGGACGCCGCGACGAGCAGCATCAGGCCACCGGCTGCAAGGCCACCACCGGTGGACGGCAGCGGGGCGCCACCGCCGACCGGAGCAGCGCTGACCGTCACGACCTGCGTCGCGACTGACGTGTTGCCGTCCGGGTCGGCCACCTGCAGCGTGACGGTGTAGTCACCGACCGCCGCGTAGCTGTGCTGGACCGTCTCACCGGTCGCGGTGGCCGTGCTGTCGCCGAAGTCCCATGCGTAGGTGAGCGTCTGGTCATCGGCTGAGGTCGATCCGTCGAACGTGATGGTCTGCCCGACCGTCGCAGCCGCCGGGCGGATGCTCATCCTGGCGACCGGGTCAGCGCCGACGGGCTCGGCCTGGCCGGCCGCGTCGAACTCCGCGCAGCCCGCGTTGGCGGTGAACTTCACCGTCGCGGTCAGGTCGACCGCGCGCTCGATCGTGTCCTCGCCGGACATCGACAGCACCTCGAGGTCGAGGCAGTCGTAGTCGAAGGTCCAGCGCCCGTCGATCCCCTCGGGGTCGTCGAAGTTCTCGAGCCACGGCGTCGCCGCCGCGTCGGAGAAGGTGTTGCGCCCGGCCTCGTCGGTGAACGCCGAGTTGTCACACGCGGCCGTGTCGCACTGCGCGCCGGCCACCGGAGAGGAGTCGAGGTAGTGCTGGGCGGGGTGCACCGCCGTGCCGTTGTTGCCGTAGCCGTGTGCCTCGTCCGTGTACTCGATCAGCAGACCCGGCTCCCACGTGATGGTGCCGCGGTCGGACTGGCCGTAGCCGTCGAGGTCGAAGCCGGCGCGGTCGCGCAGCTCGACGTAGTAGCCGTGGTCCGCCTCGTTCGGCAGGCCCGCGGCGACACGCTTCCACCCGCGCGTGCAGATGGCGGCCGTGCCGGGCTTGCCACAGCCTCCGGGGTACCAGCGGAACTCGTCCGGGTCGGACTCGATGTCGTCGGACCAGATGACCTCACCGTCGACGATCAGCTCCACGTCGTCGATGAACCAGGCCGGACGCTCGAAGGCCGGGTCGGTGCTGTAGGAGAACCGCACGGTCGTCGTCTCACCGGCGTAGTCCGACAGGTCGTAGCTGTCCTTCAGGAACGGCGTCGCGTTGTCGTAGCCGCCGAGCGCGGAGCGGTCGAGCTCCTGCGTGCCGGCATCCCACGATCCGGACTGGCCGGTGAGCGCGTTGTCGGTCTCCGCGTGGCACTGGTTGGAGTTCGGGTTGAACGACGAGCTCGTCGTGTAGCCGTTCTGTGACGGGAGGGACGTGTAGCTGTGCCCGTTGGTCGTCGCGAGCGTGAACGCGTAGTCGAAGTCCCACTCGATGTCCCACGAGCTGGAGAACCGCAGCTCGATGTCCGCGCCGGGCGCGATGTCGGCGAGCTCCGGCAGGTGCAGGTCGAGGTTGCTGGCACCGGTCGGCGAGCAGCCGAAGTCCGAGCCCGCCGTTGACCACCAGACCCAGTCACCGGACGCGCCCTCGGAGAGCGCGTCCTCACCGATCAGGATGCGCTTCGGCAGCTTGACCGCGACGGAGTCGGCGTTGTGGACGTTCTGGTCGCCGTTGGCTGCGCTCAGCGTGTACGGCGTCCCGTCCGGCTGCACCCAGCTGATCTCGCCGGTGTCGACCCTGATCTCGGTCATGTCCGTGACGGTCAGCTCTTCGCCCGGCTGCAAGAAGGTCGGAACCACCCAGCCCATGTCCTGCTTGCTGAAGACGGTGAAGTTCTGCGAGTAGTCCGACGCCATCAGGTTGAAGGTCCGGTAGGTGTCGTAGTCGCTGCCGGAGTTGTAGAAGTCCGGCAGACCGAGGTGGTGGCCGTACTCGTGGCTGATCACCGACGCCGCCTCGAAGACGGTCTCGGGGTTGACGTTGTACGGGCCGACGCGGACCGGGACGGGGATCGCGTCGTCACCCGTCCCGCCGTTCGCGGCGCAGTCGTCGAAGCCGATGCGCAACGCGCTCGTGTAGCACTGCGGGACCTCGGTCACGCTGCGCAGCTGGTCGAAGCTGATGTAGCCACGCAGGCCGGTCTCGGCGTCGGTGTACTGCGCCTCGAGCGACGAGGAGTGCGGCCAGATGTTGTCATAGGGCTCGGCCGGGTACTCGCACAGCACGATCGGGACCTGCGAGCCGCCGTTGCCGCCGCAGCCGACGAACACCAGCATGAAGAAGTCGACGACGCCGTCACGGTCCGAGTCGAAGTCGTTGTAGTCGATGTCCGGGTCGGCGGCGCTGGCCGCGTCGTACACGCCCTTGCCGAGCTGCCCGCAGGCGGAGTCGATCGACGACGCGGTGCCGAGGTCGAACACGGGGTAGTCGCCGCCGTAGTACTCGGTCGTCCCGGGCAGCTGGTACCAGCCGTTGCGGATCCGCTGGTCGAACGCCGGCGAGCCGATCGCGCCGGGAAGGTCGGCGAGCGTGCCGCCGCGACAGGTGCCGCTGTTGGACGCGACGCCCGACGTCCAGCGCATGTCCTCCTCGACCTCGGAGTAGGACGCGGACGCGATGCCGGCCGAAGGGATCGACCCGATCGGGTAGAGCTGACCGAACGACATCTCCTGGTAGAGGTTGATCATCGAGCCCTCGAAGTCCGGGCTGTTGATGATCTCGTCCAGCAGAGCCGGGTCGTTCTTGGCCTGTGGGAGACGGTCGACCCAGTTCACGGGGATGATCGGGAACGGCTTGTCACCGAAGCGCGAGGTCTCGAAGTCCCCGCTGGGCGGGATGACCTTCGGACCGTGGGACTCCGAGGTGAGCGCGTCGCCGACGTAGCCGGTGTAGGTCATCGTCGCGGTCGCGGAGAGGTCCTTCCAGACGACGCGCGGGTCCTGGCCCGTCGAGTCGACCTGCCCCGTGCCCACGAGCGTGTGGATCGCCGGGCCGGACTCGCCAGCAGCGGCGACCGAGGGGATCGTCCACGTGATCGTGTCGGCGTTGCGCGCGATCGTGCCGACGTCGCCGAGCGAGACGGCGTCGGTCCAGCTGACGCTCGGCGCGCTCGGAAGTGTGACCTCGACGTTCTGTCCGGGCAGAGCCGTGTGGTTCTCGACGAAGACGCGGAAGGTGTAGCTGTCGCCGGGCTTGACCCAGCCGGTCGAGGACGCGAAGGAGTTGTGCACGATCAGGGTGGTGGTCGGGTCGACGACGGTGGCTGCTGCGCGCGCGACCTCGCCCTGTGACTGCCCGGCGTGGACGACGTCGGTGAGCGCGACGGCGTAGGTGCCTGCGTCGAGGCCCGTCGTCGCGAGCGCGGGCAGCGTCTGGCTGAACGTCCCGTCGGAGCCAGCGCTGAACGGCCCGAACGCGCTCACGGTCGCGCCGCTGGGCGCGATGAGCGAGAGGTTGAACGTGACAGGGACGCCCTGGATGTCCAGACCGGCGAGCTGCCCGATGGTGCCGGACGCGGTGAGCGCGTCGCCGGCACGGAAGCCGTGCTGGCCCGGCACGTCGTTGATCGTCATCACCGCACCGAAGGGCACGCCAGCGTGGTCGACCAGAATCTGCTCAGGCGTGGGCATCGCGCCCTGCTGAGCGAGCGCGGACATCCCGGGCGCGGCGAAGAGCGCCGCGGAGGTCAGGACGATGATGGCAGGACGAAGTCGGCGCATTGCGTGCTCCGGGGTGACGCTGGTACGGGCGTGCGGAGGATGGGCCCCGGACACGATGTCCCGCACGGGAACACCCTGACCCTAGGCGTTCACGCGTGCGCCGACGAGGTGGCCGGCACAGATGCGCGGCCTCGGCGCACGCGTGTCAGCTCGGACGACGCTGGTACGCGCCGATCGGGTCGCCGGCGACCGCGCCGTCGGCGAGGATCTGCTGGCCGCGGAGCCAGACGTCGTCGATGCGGCCGACCAGCGTGTGGCCCTCGAACGGCGTGTACTCCTGGGTCGAGAGCGAGTCCTCGGCACGGACGGTGAACTCGAGGGTCTCGTCGATCAGGACGATGTCGGCGTCGAACCCGACGGCGAGCTGGCCCTTGCTGTTCAGGCCGTAGCGCTCGGCGGGGTTCTTCGCGACCAGGTCGGCGATGCGCCCGAGCGGGACGTCGTTGGCGAGCGCGCCGGTGACCATGCCGCTCAGCAGGTACTCGGTCCCTCCGAAGCCGGACTTCGCGAGGAAGACGTCATCGGGGTGCTCGGCGTCGAACTTCATCTCCTCGCGGCAGCACGCGTGGTCGCTGACGACCCAGTCGATGTCGCCGTCGCGGACGGCCTGCCAGAGGCGCTGACGGTCCGACTCGGCGCGCAGCGGCGGGTTCACCTTGCCGCCGGGAGTCGCCGTCTCGTAGGTCGCGAGCAGATGGCCGATCGTGACCTCACGACGGAAGTCGACGTGCGGGAACGTGGCCCGCATGAGCAGCGCGGCCTCGATCGCAGCGGCGGACGTGAGGTGCAGGAGGTTGATCTTGGGCAGGCCCGTCGCGTGGGCGAGGTAGGACGCGATCGTGATCGCGAGGCCCTCGGAGTGCGGCGGACGCGACGCCGAGTACGCCTCGAGCCCGGTGAGCGTGCCTTCGTCCTCGACGAGCTTCGTGTAGGCGCGCATGATCTCGGCGGTCTCGCAGTGCAGCGACAGCGACAGCTGCTCGGCGATCTCCGGGCGTTCCTCGCGGACCTTCTGCAGACCGCGCATCACGAACTCGAAGTGGGCGAAGTCATAGGACTCACCCTCCGGCGTCATCAGGAACGAGGACTGGTCGGTGGACCGACCGTGCAGGCCGTGGCTGCCGTAGAACATGAAGATCTTGAACGAGGCGATGCCGAAGTCGTCCACGATCGAGCCCAGCTCATCGATGTGGGCGTTGGACATCGGCGCGACGTGGAATGCGTAGTCGACGTGGCTGCGGCCCTCGGTGAGCGCGAAGACCTTCGGCATGAACTCCGCGTAGGGACCGCCCTGGTTCAGGTAGTACTGGCCGGTGCGGATGTAGTTGATCGCGGTGGTGACGCCGCCCTGGGCGCTCGCCTGCGACTCCGTCGCGGTGTCGATGTCGAGCGGGTTGTAGATCCCCCAGTGCTGGTGCGCGTCGACGCAGCCCGGGAAGGCGAGGCGACCGCGGCCGTCGACGGTCGTCGTACCGTCCGGGGCGGAGATCCCCGCGCGGACCTCAGCGATCACGCCGTCGGAGACCAGGATGTCGACGGACTGCGGGTCGTCCTGACCAGGCAGCACGGCGCGGATGTTGGTGAACAGCGTGGACGTCATCGTCGCTCCCGGCGCGCTCGCGGCGCGACCTCCGTCACGCCTGCACGCAGGGTACGCGCCAGTCCGCTCAGCGCAACGCCGTTCCGCTCAAGGGAACGGCATCCCGTCCCGGCCGATGGTCGCGACGAGCGACGCGAGCAGCGCGACGCGCGGCACGATGCTGTCGAGGTCGAGCCACTCCGAGGGCGCGTGGTCATCGCCGCCGATCGGTCCGAGCCCGTCGATGGTGGGCACCCCGATCGAGGCCGTGGTGTTCGCGTCAGCCGCTCCCCCGGTGGCGGCGTCGGTGACCTCGAAGCCCATCGCGGCCGCGTCGGCGACGACGCGCTCGACGAGCGCGGCGACGACCGGCGTGCGCTCCATGGGCGGCGAGGACGAGATCGTCCGGACCACCACCTCGACGCCCGCCACGTACGCGGTCGTCGCGACCCGGGTGACCTCCGCCAACGCCTCGTCGAACACCTCGCCCGTCCACGCACGCAGATCGACCTCGACACGCCCCGCGTCCGGGATGATGTTCGGCCGACGACCGGCGGACACGACCCCGCAGTTGACGGTCACACCGTCCCACCGACCGTTCAGCGCTTGCAGCTCGACGATCGTGTGCGCAGCCTGCAGCGCGGCATGGATGCCCCGCTCCGGCTCGATCCCGGCATGTGCCGCGCGGCCCGTGATCGCGATCTCGAGATCGGCCGCGCCCTTGCGGGCCGAGACGATGTCCCCGTTGGCGCGTGCGGCCTCCAGGCACAGCGCGACGTCGCAGCTGCGGGCGATCTCGGCGAGGGCCTCGCGCGACGATGGCGAGCCGATCTCCTCGTCGGGGGTGCAGACGAGGACCAGCTCAGCGATCCCGTCGAGACCGATCTCCTGCAGCGCATCGCCGGCGATGATGGCAGCGGCGATCCCGGACTTGTCATCGCAGACGCCGGGGCCATGGGCGATCGTGCCCTCGATCGAGAACGGTCGGCGCGCAGCTTCCCCCGTGTCGAAGACGGTGTCGAGGTGGGCCATCATCAGCACCGTCGGCCCAGACGGGTCGCGACCCGCGATGCGCGCTTCGAGCAGCGGGCCCACCGCGTCGACGTCGACCGGCGCGAGGTCGTGCAGCGTCACGTCCCAGCCGCGGGCGTCGAGGATCGCCGAGACGTGGTCCGCGAGGCGACGCACGCCGACGGCGTTGTGCGAGCCGGAGTCGATCGCGACCATCGCCGACAGCAGGCCGATGTAGTCGTCGCGGCGGGCTGCCACGAGCTCGCGGAGCTGCGGGGCGAGGGAGGTCGAGGTCGTCACAGAGGTTCCGTCAGCGGTGCTGGAAGCCGCGGTCGAGCAGCATCTGGGCCATGGTGGCGTAGTGCGTGTGCGTTGCGAAGGCGAAGGCGTCGCCCGGCCGACAGCGCGCGATGATCGCGTCGAGCGCCGTGGGCTCGTCGTCGTGGATCGCGGCCTCCGCGGCGCCGCCAGCGGCGACGCCCGCACGGAGCAGCTGCATCAGCTCATCCGCGTCGCGGTCGCGGAGGTACTTCTCCTTGTGGCAGAGGTGCACCTCGTCAGCGTGGGTTGCGGCGATCACGCCCATCGCACGGATGAGCTCCTCGGTGCGGTCGCCGAGCGAGCCGATCGAGGTGATCAGCCGACCGCCCGCACCGACCTGCAGACGTCCGACCTCCAGGAGCGCGACGAGCGAGTCCTCGTTGTGGGCGAGGTCGGCGATGACGGTCACCCCGTCGCGGACGAAGACGTTCATGCGGCCGGGGTTGTGCTCGGGGCGTGTGCCGAACGTGCGGAGCCCGGCGATGACCGCGTCGAGGGGCAGACCGATGGCGAGGCCGCCCAGCGTCGCGGCCAGCGCGTTCGCGAGCATCGGCTCGGACGTGCCACGGACGGTCAACGGGACGTCGTCGACCGCGATGATCGGCGTCGTCCGACCATCCGGCTCCATGACCACGATCGCGCGGCCCACCACCGTCGCGACCCGACCGCCTGCAGCGAGGATCTCCGCGACCATGCGGTGCCTCGGGTCGAGCGAGAACGCCCAGCACGCCGCAGACGTCTTCCACCGCATCTCGAGGCAGAGCGCGTCCTCGGCGTTGAGGACGGTGACGCCGGCGTCTCGCGTGACGCTCACGACGGTGGACTTGACCGCTGCCAGGTCCTCGAGCGTGTGCACGCCGGACAGCCCGAGGTGATCCGCGCTGACGTTGGTGACCAGGGTGACGTCGGCATGCGCGAAGCCGAGGCCGCGGCGGAGGATCCCGCCGCGCGCGGCTTCGAGGACCGCGAGCTCGACGCCATCGACGTCAAGGACGTGCTGCGCCCCTCCGAAGCCGGCCCAGTCACCCTCGTCGACGAGCTCACCGTCGACGAAGATGCCGTCGGTCGAGTTCCAGGCCACACGGCGCCCCGCCTGCCGGCCCATGTGCCCCAGCAGCCTCGTCGTCGTCGTCTTGCCGTTCGTCCCGGTGACGGCGATCGTCGGCACGTTCGGCTCGACGACCTCCGGCGCGTCGCCGTCGGGCTCGGCGAGCAGCCTCGTCCGTCCGAGCGCGATGGTCGTGGCGAGGTCGTCCACGCCGATGTCGTCGATGACGTGGCCGACCCAGTCCCCGAGCAGCTCTGCCGGTCCCAGGCGACGCCACCCGAACAGCACCATCCGCTCGCTGTCGTCGTGGCCGTCCACCACCGACACGTCGAGATCGGGGACGCCGGCCTCGGCGGCCAGCCGCCGGGTGATGGCGACCAGCAGGCCGTCGATCCACACCGACCGCGCACCTGACCCGGGTGCGTCCGGCCCGCCGCCGACCGCGCCGATGACCTGCGCGGCGTCCTGGAGCACCTCAGCCTCGACGGCCCGCAGGCCTCGCACGTCGACGCGGACCTCGACCGTCGGCCGGCGCGCATGACGGTTCGGCCCGTCGAGCGCGCGGACCTCGACGACGGCGTCGGACGCCATCAGCTCACCCGCCGAGCGCGACGAACGGCCGCGACCCCTCGCGTGCCGCACGGAACTCCTGCACCGCGTTCCACGCCCCGTCGACGTCGTCGGAACAGAACACCACCACGTCGTGACGGTTGGCCCGCTCCATCGCCGCGCGCGTCGCGTCGAGCTCGTCGAGCATGATCTCGACCTTCTCGCAGCGTGCGCCGGAAGCACCGGCCTCCCGCATCGCCGTCGCGAGGATCTCCGCGACCTCGCCCTCCGCGCGGCCACGCTTGTGCTCGTCCTCGCGGATGATGACCTCGTCGAAGTACTTCGCGGTCTCGGTCGCGAACTCGATCAGGTCCTCGTCGCGACGGTCGCCGGGAACGGCGGCCACGCAGATGCGGCGACCCTGCTCGGACTCGGGGCGGTCCTCGACCACGCGCTCGACGAAGTCGCCGAGGAAGCGCATGCCGTGCGCGTTGTGGCAGTAGTCGACGATCGCGTGGAAGCCGGCGACCTCCATCACGTTCAGACGGCCCGGCGCGAACGCGTACGAGGTCGTGAACGAGCGCAGCCCCTGACGAACGTCCTGCAGGTGGACGCCGTGAACGATCGCCGCGGCCGCCGCGGCCATCGCGTTCGCGACGTTCATCCGTGCGCGTCCCCCGAAGGTCGACGGGAGCAGGTGTGCGTGGACGATGTCCATGGTCCGACGACCGTGCTTCCACACGATCATCTCGCCGAGGTCGCGCTGCTCGAGCGTGATGACGCGACCACCTCGGCGGGCGTGACGCTCGACGTGCTCGTTGTCCGGGTCGAGCGAGAAGAAGACGATCTCGCCGCGGCATTCGTGGCGCATCCCGGCGACCAGCTCGTCGTCGGCGTTGAGGACCGCGAAGCCGTCGCGCGGGATGGCCTCGACGACGATCTGCTTGACCTTCGCGAGGTCCTCGAGCGTGTTGACGCCGTTGCGGCCGAGATGGTCCGACGCGACGTTCGTGACGATGCCGACGTCGTTGCGCTCGTAGCCGAGGCCCTCGCGCAGCAGCCCGCCGCGAGCAACCTCGAGCACGGCGTGCTCGACGACCGGGTTCTGCAGGACCATGCGAGCGGACCTCGGGCCCGACGCGTCGGCCTTCATGACGAGGCGCTCGTCGATGACGATCCCGTTGGTCGACGTCATGCCGACCTTCGTCCCGACGTTCTTCAGGATGTGGGCGAGCATCCGCGACGTCGTGGTCTTGCCGTTGGTACCGGTCACCGCGGTGATCGGGATGCGGGCGGTGGTCTGGGTCGGGAAGAGCATGTCGAGGACCGGCTTCGCGACGAACTGCGGCTCACCGATGGTCGGATGGGTGTGCATCCGGAACCCGGGGGCAGCGTTGACCTCGCAGATCGCTCCGCCGGCCTCGCGGACCGGCTTGGAGATGTCCGGAGCGATGAAGTCGATGCCGGCGATGTCGAGGCCGACGACGCGGGCGGCCTGCTCGGCGATCTCGACGTTGTCCGGGTGCGCCTCCATCGTGCGGTCGATCGAGATGCCGCCGGTCGACATGTTCGCGGTCTGCGCGAGCAGGACGCGCTCGCCCTCCTCGACGACGGCGTCGAACCCGCTGTACCCCTGCTCGCGGACGAGCTCCTCGGCGGCCTCGTCCATGCGGATGCGGGTCAGGACCTTTTCGTGCCCGATGCCACGCCGCGGGTCGCGGTTGGTCTCCTCGACGAGCTCACGCACCGTCTGGGTGCCGTCGCCGATGACGTGGGCAGGAGTGCGCTCGGCGCAGGCGACGAGGCGGCCGTCGACGACCAGGAAGCGGTAGTCGTTGCCGGGGACGTAGCGCTCAACCACGACGTAGCCGTTGCGCGACTCGGACTTGGCGACGTCGTAGGCCTCCTCGAACTCCTGCGGGTTCTGGAGGTTCAGCCCGACCCCGCGGCCGTGGTTGCCGTCGAGCGGCTTCACGACGACGGGCCATCCGAGCCGCTCCGCGTACCGCAGGGCACCGCGCAGAATGCTGAACGCCTCGGTCGACGGGACGGGGAGGCCAGCCGCCGCGAGCAGCTGCGCGGTCAGCTCCTTGTCCGAGGCGACGTCCACGGCGAGCGCGGAGGTGTTCGAGGTCATCGTGGCGCGGATGCGCTTGGCGTGGACGCCCTGGCCGAGCTGGACCAGCGAGTGCTCGTCGAGGCGCATGAAGGGGATGTCTCGGCTGGCCGCCTCGTCGAGGATCGCCTGGGTGGAGGGGCCGAACGCCGCGCGCTGAGCGAGGCGGATCAAGCGGTTGACCTCCTCGTCCGGGTCGATGTCAGCGGCCTCGACGAGGTGGTTGACGAGCTGGACCGCGAGCCGTCCGGCCTCGCGCCCGACGGTCTCGTCCTTGTAGTCGAAGATGACCTGGTAGCGGCCGGCCTCGTCCGTGGACCTGGTCTTTCCGCGGCTGACGTCATGTCCGCACAGCGACTGCAGCTCGATGGCGATGTGCTCGGCGACATGTCCGAGCCAGGTGCCGCGCTGGACACGCTCGAAGAACCCGCCGCGCTCGCCCGATCCACAGGTGTGCTCGACCATGTCCGGGAACATCTCCGCGAGCCGGTCAGCGAAGCCATCGATGTCGCTCGTGGGCCAGGCCTCGGCGGAGTGGAGGTCGACGAGCATGCGGATGCACGGGCCGTAGGCCCAGAAGTTGGGCCCCCGGTAGGTGCGCTGCTCGATGATCTCGACCTCGGCGCGCAGGTCAGGACGTTCGGTGGCGGTCATGTCAGCTCCCTCGAAGCCGTGCGTGACGGCCCAGACAAACGCACGTCCCCCGTGGATGCACGCCGGATCGCGATCATGGCGGTACTGAGCGCACAGCGCCAAGTGGAGTTCGCTGGACGCCCGGACCGGAAGTTCCGATCTGTCCGGCCGACAGCACCCCATGACGTCGCGCGACCACCTAGAGTCGACCGTTGACGCCGATGGCCCCGGGGCGGGGCCTGTTCTTGCCCATGAGATCCGTGATGCCGTTGCCCGACGGCCCGGACCACCTCCGCACCACAAGGCACGTCTTGATGCGCTCGCGCTCCGCCCGCACACCCCGCCGATCCGCCGCCCGCAGCGGCGCGGTCATGCTCGCCGCGGCACTCATCCTGTCCCCGGTGACCGCAATCGCCCAGGAGGCGACCGAGGAGCCCACCGAGGAGCCCACCGAAGAGCCCACCGAGGAGCCCACCGAGGAGCCCACCGAGGAGCCCACCCCGGAGTGGGAGCGCGTCGTCGACATCACGTTCCCCACGACGCCTGACTCGACCTTCCACAACGGCTACCGCGACTGCCGGAGCGGATGCAGCCGCCGTCATCAGGCGACCGACGTCATGAACGACAAGATGACGCCGCTCTACGCCACCGTCGACGGCAAGATCTGCTCGATCGACCTCGGGTCGGAGTCCCTCTACGGCCGCTCGCTCACGATCTGCGGAGACGACGGGAACCGGTACCGCTACCTGCACATCAACAACGACACGCCGGGAACCGACGACGGAGCGGCCCCGCTCCACCAGGTCTACGGCCCCGGGATCGACTCCGGCTCACGCGTCGTTCGCGGACAGCTCGTCGCGTACATGGGTGACTCCGGCAACGCCGAGGGGACCCCGCCGCACCTGCACTTCGACATCTACTTCCCCGGCATGTCCAACCCGTGGGGCGAGGAGCGGGCCAACCCGTACCCGTCGCTCCTGGACGCGTTGGCTCGCGGCGACATCGCCGACGGCGGGACGACGGGCGGGACGCCGTCGCGTCGCGTCGCCGGCGACACTCGGGTCGAGACCGCGATCGCCTTGTCGCAGGAGTCCTTCGACGAAGCCGCGCACGTCGTGATCGCCTCGGCGTCCACCCCGCAGGACGCGCTGGTCGCGGGACCACTCGCCTCGGTCCTCGGGGGACCGGTGCTCATCACGCCGGACAGCAACGTGCCGTTCTCGATCATCGAGGAGCTGATCCGCCTCGGCGCGGATGACGTGACCGTCGTCGGCGGCACGCTCCCGACGCCGGAGGCGCGGGAGGACCTCGTCTCGCTGCTCGGAGCCACCCACGTCCATCAGCTCGGCGCCGGCGATCCGCTGGCCACCTCGGCGGTCGTCGCCGAGGACATCTTCGACCTGACCAACGCCCTCGGGGCGAACGGTCCCGACGAGGTCGTCTTCGAGGATCTCCACGACGACGCCGAGCCGTCGATCGCGGTGTCGCTCTCCCCTGACCGCAGCAACGCCGGTGCGCTCCAGGACGCGGTCGTGCCGTTCTCCGGCCGCTGGCTGCACGTCTTCGCGGAAGGCCTCGACCCGAACGACGTCAGCCGGGTCCGCTTCCTCGTCGACGGCGAGGGCCCGGTGAACATCGATCGCACGTGGCCCTACGACCTCGGCGGCACGCGCGGCAACGGCAGCAACCGCGGCATCAGGGCCGACGCGCTGGAGGTCGGGGAGCACTCGGTCACCGCGCTGGTGAGCCTGCTCGACGACACGACGCGCGAGATCACCGCCACGTTCACCGTCACCGACGTCGGCACGCCCCGTCGCGCCGTCCTCGCTCTCGGGGTGGCCGACGACGCCGACCGCGCGTGGCCCGACGCGCTCGCAGCGTCGTGGTACGGGTCCGTTCGCCGGCTCCCGGTCCTGCTGACCGCCGCCGACGCCTCCCCCACCCAGGTCCTCGACGTCATCGCGAGCCTCGACGAGCTGATCGTCGCCGGCGGGCCCGCTGCGATCTCCGACGCACACCTCGAAACGCTCGCCGAGGAGGTCCCGGACCTCGGGCGCCTCGCCGGGGAGAGCCGGTACTCCACCGCCGCCGAGTTCGCCTTCGACCTCGTCGAGCGAGAGCTCGTCGCGCCCACGGTCGCCTTCATCGCGACCGGCCAGAGCTGGCCGGACGCCACGGCGTCGGGCGCCGCGATCGCCGCGCAGGGCGGCGTGCTGCTGCTCGTCGACGGTGAACGCGCGACCAACACCGACGCCCGCCACGCCATGTCACAGCTCGCCGACACCATCGACGAGCTCGTCGCCCTCGGCGGCCCGGCCGCCATCTCTGACGCCGCGCTGCGCCGCATCGCCTGGTGGACGAGCTGACCCCGACAGATCAGCGACGGCGGGAGCGCCGCTTGTCCGCACGCATGAGCTCGCGGTCGTCGGCCGCGTCGAGGTCCGTCCGTCGGAGCTTGCGCCCGTCGATGGTCGCCTTGGCGTAGTCCTGCGCGGGGTCGGTGACGGGGTGGGTGTCCCCGTCGATCTCCGCCACCAGCCTGCGCGCCTCGAGGTCGAAGCGCTGACCTTCGGGAAGCTGGTGCACGATCGCGCCGGAGATGACCAGCGGATCGGAACGCGACGCGTCGTAGGCGTCGGTGTAGATGTGCTGTCCGTCCACGATGATGACGACGCCCTTGCCGATCACCTCACCGACCTGTTCGTCGGTCACCACGAGCGCGGTGTCCTCGTCGATGCCGATGCCGAGGTGGCTCGGCGACTGCGCGACGAGCGTCATCAGCCGGCCCATGCGGTTGCGCTGGGAGAAGTGCTGGTCGACGATCGTGCCCGGGAGCAGCCCGAAGCCGGCCGACATCTGCACCATGCGCTGCTTCGCGACGTCGCCCGGGTTGCCGAGGAACACCATGTGCGACGCCATCACCGAGGCACCGGCGCTGGTGCCGGCAATCGGCTTTCCGTCGGAGTAGGACTGCCCGATCGCTTCGTGCAACCGCGTCCCGCCGACGATCGCCGACAGCTTCGCCTGGTTGCCGCCGGTCATGAAGATGCCGGTCGCGCGCTCCACGAGATCCACCCCGTCATCGCTGTCCGCACCGTTGCGGGTCTCCGGATCGAGCGCTCGGACGCGGTGTGCGCCGAGGTCGTAGAAGGTCTTGGCGTAGACCTCCGCGACCTCATCGCCGATCGATGACGCGATCGGGAGGACCAGGATCTTCGCGTCGCGACCGCCGGCCGCTTCGAGGAACCCCTTCAGGATCCGTCGGTCACCGACCTTGTCCTCGGCGCCGCCGATGATGTGGAGCTGTCGCACGCAGCACCTCGGTGCGGTCGATGGGGCTCGGGTCGCGGACCCTAGCGGGGCTGTCCCGCGATCAGATGACGCTGGTCTCGGTGTAGGCACCGAACACGTCCATCATGGCGTAGGAGATCTCGCCGACGGTGGCCTCGGCGCGGACCGCGTCCATGATCAGCGGGACGAGGTTCTCGTCCGTCGCGGCAGCCGCGGTCAGACGCGCGATCGCGTCGGCGTGAGCGGCATCGTCACGCGCTGCACGAACGGCGGCGAGCGCCGCGGACTGCTTCGTCCCGACCTCGTTGGAGATCTTCAGCAGCTCGAGCTTCTCGTCATCGTCCTCGCGGAACTTGTTGACGCCGACCATGACCCGGTCGCCCTTGTCGAAGCGGTTCTGGAAGTCGAAGGCGGCGTCCGCGATCTCGGAGGAGAAGTAGCCCGTCTCGACGCCCTTGAGCATGCCGCCCATGATCGTGTCGTCCGGGGACATCTCGAGGATCGCCGCGAAGTACTCCTCGGCCTGCCGCTCGATCTCGTCGGTGAGCCACTCGACGTACCACGAGCCGCCGAGCGGGTCGATGACGTTCGTGACGCCGGTCTCCTCCATGATCACCTGCTGCGTGCGCATCGCGACCTTGGCGGCGTGGTCCGACGGCAGCGCGAGCACCTCGTCGAGCGCGTTGGTGTGCAGCGACTGGGTGCCGCCGAGCACGCCCGCGAGCGCCTCGATGGCGGTGCGGACGATGTTGTTGTCGGGCTGCTCGGCGGTGAGCGAGACGCCGGCGGTCTGCGTGTGAGTACGCATCAGCATCGCCTTCTCGGCCGTGGCGCCGTAGCGATCACGCATCCAGCGCGCCCAGATGCGACGGCCTGCACGGAACTTCGCGATCTCCTCGAAGAAGTCGATGTGCGCGTCGAAGAAGAAGCTGAACCGCGGGACGAAGTCGTCGGGGTGGAGTCCACGCTCGATGCCGAGCTCCGTGTAGGCGAACCCGTCGGCGAGGGTGAACGCGAGCTCCTGGACCGCCGTCGCCCCGGCTTCGCGGATGTGATATCCGGAGATCGAGATCGGGTGATAGCGAGGCGTGTGCTCGGTGCAGTACTCGATCAGGTCACCGATGAGCCGGATGTGCGGCTGCGGCGGGTACAGCCACTCCTTCTGCGCGATGTACTCCTTGAGCATGTCCGCCTGGAGCGTCCCGCCGAGCTGGTCCTGGCTGAAGCCCTGACGTTCGGCCGCGACCGCGTACATGCAGAACAGCACGACCGCCGGGGCGTTGATCGTCATCGACGTCGTCAGCTCGCCGAGCGGCAGGCCGTTGAACAGGCGGTCCATGTCGTGGACGGAGTCGATCGCGACGCCGCAGTGACCGACCTCACCGAGCGAGCGCGCGTCGTCGGAGTCCAGCCCCATCAGGGTCGGCATGTCGAAGGCGACCGAGAGCCCACCGCCGCCGGCCTTGACGAGATCGTGGTAGCGGCGGTTGGTCTCGTCTGGGTCGGCGAAGCCCGCGAACTGGCGGATCGTCCACGGCCGCGTCCGGTACATGGAGGCGTAGACGCCGCGGGTGTACGGGAAGACGCCGGGGTGGCCGATCCGGTCGAGGTCGACCTCGACGTTGTGCGGCCCGTACAGCGGCTCGAGCGGGATGCCGGACAACGTCGTGAACTCCGCCTCGCGCTCTCCCGCGGCGGAGTACCGGGCCTGCCACGCGGCGTACTGCTCGGACCACGAGCTGGAGGATGACGGCTGGTCGGTCACGACGACTCCGGTGAGAGGGCGTTGGAGGGACAACGTGCCCCGACAGCATGCCCGAACCCGCGAACCCCGTCATCAAGGGGGCGGGCGCCGCATCTGCCGGCGTCACCCGAAGTAGGGTGTCCGACGTCGCGGGGGAACGACCGCCGGGGCCAGGAGACCGTCATGCGTTCCTTCGCACCCCCGCGCCGCGCCGTCGGCGCGGTCGCAGCAGCCGCCCTCGTCCTCGCCGGATGCGGCAGCGACGACCCGCTGGCGAGCTGCGACACGCTCCCGGACGCGGCGATCCAGCTGCTCAAGGACATGGTCGCGGCGTCGGACGATCTGACCCCGGCAGATCTCTCCGGGGACGAGGCACCGGCCGGCTTCGCGGCGCTCGTGGAACGGGGCGAGGAGCTCTCGAAGGCCGGCGAGGACCTCAACTGCGACGAGGACACCTTCAACCAGGCCGTCGAGGCCCGCATCGACGAGGTGGAGGTCGAGCCGGGCTCGATCGGCGCGGTGCTGGTCGAGAGCCTCAAGAACGCCGGGTTCGGCTGAGCACGTCGCCGTCGATCGAGGCCAGGAGCGCATCGGCTGCGGCGTAGGGGTCGAGCTCGCGCAGCAGGACACGCTCGGTCAGCTCGGACACCACGGCGTGTTCCGCCTCGGTGCGGTGGAACCTCGTGCGCACCTGCTCGAGAGCGATCTCGCGGATCAGGTGGCGCGCGCGAGCACGCCGACGCTCGTCACCGGCGCCGGTGGACGCCAGATGCTCGCGGTGGCCGGCGATCTCCGCGGCGAGCTCGTCGATGCCGTCTCCCCGCACCGCGACCGTGCGCACGATCGGCGGCCACCAGGCGCCGTCGGAGCCGACGGCGTGACCCATCTCGAGCATCCCGCGCAGCTCGGCTGCCAGCTTGCCCGACCCGCTGGCGTCGGCCTTGTTGATGACGAAGATGTCGGCGACCTCGAGGATGCCGGCCTTCGCGGCCTGCACGCCGTCGCCCATCCCCGGCGCCAGCGCGACCAGCACCGTGTCGGCCGTCGCCGCCACCTCCACCTCGGACTGCCCGACACCGACCGTCTCGATGATGATCACGTCGAAGCCGGCAGCGTCGAGCACCATCACGGCCTGCGGCGTCGCGAGCGAGAGCCCACCGAGGTGCCCGCGCGTCGCCATCGAGCGGATGAAGACGCCGTCGTCGGCGTGGTGGCCCTGCATCCGGACTCGGTCGCCCAGCAACGCCCCGCCGGAGAACGGTGACGACGGATCCACCGCCAGGACGGCGACGGTGCGGCCGGCCGCGCGGAGCGCACCGGTGAGCGCGTTGGTCAACGTCGACTTGCCCACGCCCGGCGACCCCGTGATGCCGATGACCTCCGCGCGCCCACCATGTGGGTGCAGCTCGGCGACGACCTCACGCAGGACCGTCGGGTTGCCGTCCTCGACGACGCTCAGCAGACGCGCAACGGCGCGCCGCTGCCCGGCGAGGGCAGCGGCGACGAGGTCCGTGTGGGCCGAGATCAGGCGTACGCCTCGATGATGAGGGCGTCGCCCTGCCCGCCACCGCCGCAGAGCGCCGCAGCGCCCATGCCGCCACCGCGACGACGCAGCTCGTTGATCAGCGTCACGGTGATCCGAGCACCGGTGCACCCGAGCGGGTGGCCCATGGCGACGGCGCCTCCGTTGACGTTGACCTTGTCCTGCGAGATCCCGAGGTCATCGGTCCCTGCCATCGCCACGGACGCGAACGCCTCGTTCAGCTCGTACAGGTCGAACGACGACGGGTCGAGGTCGACCTTCGCAGCCGCGTTGCGGATGGCGTTGGACGGCTGCGGGAGCAGCGAGAGCGGGCCGGCGACCGCGCCCCAGGCAACGATCTTGGCGAGCGGCTTGAGCCCGAGCTCCTCCGCCTTGGCCGCGGACATGAGCACGACGGCGGCGCCGCCGTCCGAGATCTGCGAAGCGTTTCCTGCGGTGATCGTGCCGGTCTTGGTGAAGGCCGGACGGAGACCGCCGAGCGACTCCGCGGTGGTGCCGGGGCGCATGCCCTCGTCGGTGTCGACGACGATCGGGTCACCCTTGCGCTGTGGGACGGAGACCGGGATGACCTCGTCAGCGAAGGCCCCGTCCTTCCACGCGTTGGCCGCGCGCTCGTGCGAGCGGGCGGACCACTCGTCCTGCGCCTCACGGGTGTAGGAGTGCGACTCCTGCTGGTACTCGTCGGTGGCCAGGCCCATCGCCTTGTTGTCGAAGGCGCAGGTGAGGCCGTCGAACATCAGGGAGTCCTTGATCGTGCCGTCTCCGAGGCGGTAGCCGGTCCGGGCCTTGTCGAGGATGTACGGGGCGTTGGACATGGACTCCATGCCACCGGCGACGACGACGTCGAACTCGCCGAGCGCGATCAGCGACGCGGCACGAGCGATCGAGGTCATGCCGGACGGGCAGACCTTGTTCATGGTCTCGGCCGGCACGGTCAGCGGGATCCCGGCGTGCTGGGCTGCCTGACGGGCGGTGATCTGGCCCAGCCCCGCCTGAAGGACATGGCCCATCACGACGTACTCGACCTGGTCCGGGGAGACGCCCGCGCGCTCGAGGGCCCCTTCGATCGCGAACCCACCGAGCTGCATGGCGGTGAAGGAGCTGAGACCGCCACCGAACTTGCCGATGGGGGTGCGTGCATAGCCGACGACAACGGTGTCCTGCATGGCCTGACCTTCTCGCGAGGTTCGAATTCGATGTGGCGTGAGCCTACGGCCGTCTCCCCCGCCCTCACCAACCGCAGACCACTCCCGGCCAACCCTCCCGCGCCCGGCTGTGCGCTCACGCAAGAGCGAAGCGCGGGACGCGGGCCGGGCGAGACAGACAGCCAAGATGACTGCCACCCCACCTTCCTGTCGGTGTTGGGTCCGCTGTCACGCAGTCCCATCGCCTGTCCGTGAGCTTCTGTGCCTCGAAAGACCTCCATGCGACAGCCACATGCCCTCGTCCTGGCACTCCTGATCGCCGTGCCGGCGCTCGTTGGCGTGAGTGGCCCCAGCGGGGCCCCGATCACGTTCGGATCCTCCGTCGGCGGCGCGGGCCGCGAGGCGTTCTCCGAGACGGTCGCGATCGAGCAGTCCATCGGACGCCGGCTCGACAGCGTCCGGGTCTTCAAGCTCACCACGGACATCTTCCCGAACAAGCTGGACACGTTCCTCGCCGAAGGCGATCGCAGCTTGGTCGTGTCGATCAAGCCCAAGGAGCAGAACGGCGACGTGATCGCCTGGAGCGAGTACGCCGACGCCGTCCCCGGTGACGCCCGCTACGAAGAGATCGCCGAGATGGCGCGCGCCTTCGGTCGCCTCGGCAGCGTGAAGAGCCTCGCCTTCCACCACGAGCCCGACGCCACCGACGGCGCCTTCGGCACGCCGGCCGAGTTCATCGCGGCGTACCGCAACGTCGTCTCGATCATGCGTGCCCACGGGCCCGCGGACCTCGAGTTCGCCTGGATCCTGACCGCCTACTCCTTCGGACGCCCACCCTCTGACCCCTTCCACGCCGGCGCCTTCTACCCGGGCGACGACGTCGTCGACATCATCGGGCTCGATGGTTACAACTGGGCCGGCTGCCGAGCCGGCATGAACACCAGCTGGGCCTCACCGACGGAGATCTTCGGAGCTGCACGCGACTTCGCGGCGCTCCACCCGTTCAAGGACGTCATGATCGCGGAGGTTGCCACCGACGAGGACCCGAGCGACGGCAACCGCAAGACCCAGTGGATCGAGGACCTCCAGACGATGCTGCTCTCCCCGGCCTACAGCCAGTTCACGTCGGTGCTCTGGTTCCACGCCCCGGATCCTGTCAGCACCGACTGCGAGTGGTGGATCGACTCGTCCGCCCCGTCCCTCGCCGCCGTCCACGCGATGGCGCAGGCGCCGGCCTTCGGTGGCGCGAACGTCGCCCCCGAGGCTGAGGTCGACGTCGCGATGCTCGTGGTCAACCCCGACCGCCTGCTCTCGAACGAGAGGCTGATGCTGCGCTACCTGCTCAACCAGGACTTCACCGTCCGCGTCGTGGACCAGAGCGCCGGTCACCTCTCGGTCACCGGCGCCGGCGCGGTCCTCGTGCTGCCGCAGGTTCGTGGCCGCGCCGTCCCGGACGCGATGGCCCGCATCCCGCAGGGCATGGTCATCGCTCGCCAGGACCTCATCAACCCGATGAGGGCCTCGCTCTCCGGCGGCGCCTCGAGCACCACCATGACCATCGCCACCTCAGCGTCCACCCACCCGGCGATCGACGGCTACGACGGCCGGGCGGACCTGCGCATCGGGCAGAAGGAGACCCCGATCTTCACGGGGAGCCCCAGCGGTGACGCCGAGGTGCTCGCGTCACTCGACGGTGAACCGCTCATGTGGGTCTACGAAGCGGGAGATCGCCTCACGGACTTCCGCGTCGCGCCCAGCTGCCGCATCGTGTCCGGGGCGATCCGGACCAGCCCGAACAACATGAGCCGTGCGAGTCGCGACATCCTCGTCACCTCGCTGCGGTACGCGATGTCCTGCTGACCCCGCTCCATCACGACGACGCGCGACGGGCTCCCGTCGCGCGTCGTCGTTTCGCACGACCCACGGTGAACCGGCACGATGACCGCCGAACGACAACGGAGCCTCCTCGTGGACGTCACCCGCATCGACCAGATCGCCATCGCCGTCGAGGACCTCGACGCAAGCCTCGCGTTCTACGAGCGCGCCTTCGGCCTGACGCCCGAGTACCGGGAGCGCGTCGACTCCGACGGGGTCGAGGAGGCCATGATCAACGTCGGGGGCGTGTTCATCCAGCTGCTCCAGGCCACCCGCGACGACTCCCCGATCGCCAAGTACCTCGCGAAGAACGGGCCAGGGCTGCATCACCTCGGCTTCGGCGTCACGAGCGTCCAGGAATCGCTGGATCACCTCCGCGAGGAGGGCGTTCGCCTCATCGACGAAGCGCCGCGTCCGGGCGGCGGTGGACACACGGTCGCGTTCGTGCACCCGAAGGGAACCGGCGGGCTCCTCGTGGAGCTGGTCGAGGACGGCCACTGATCGGTCGGATCGCTGCCGCCGCGGTGGGCTAGCCTCGCGACCAGTCACCAAGACCTCCAGGAGACGTCGTTGGGCTTCGTTGACCGCGTCCGCGCCTGGCTGAAGGGCGAGGGCAAGAAGGCCGCCCCCAGCAAGTCCGTCGCGCCCGCGAACAAGGAAGCGGTCCGCGAGATCGAAGCGTTCGTGAAGTCCCGCACCGGCGTCGAAGCGTTCCTCGAGCCCAAGACGACGATCTACTCGATGACGCTGCTCCTGGTCGCCGCCGACGGCGAGTACCTCCGTCGGCCGATCAAGGACCGTCCGCACGCGAAGCAGCTCAGCGACAAGCTGGGGATGCCGCTCTACGACGCAGCCAAGGTCGGCTACCCCCGGCGCATGCGGGACTACGACCGCGGGATCAAACGCTCCACGGTGAGCCTGGACGAGCTCCCGCCATGGCCGGGCGACGACGCCGAGCCGCAGCGCCCCAACGACGAGCGCTGACCCGTGTGCAACGCAACGACCCCGCGCTGAGCGCGGGGTCGTCGATGTCCGGGTCGATCAGCTCTCGGTGATCACGACCGACTCGATGGTGACGTCCTCGACGGGACGGTCGCCACGAGCGGTCTTCGTCGTCGCGATCGCGTCGATCACGTCGAAGCCGTCGGTTGCCTTGCCGAAGACGGCGTACTGCGGCGGAAGGCCGTAGTCCTTGTGCATGATGAAGAACTGCGAGCCGTTGGTGTTCGGGCCTGAGTTCGCCATCGCGAGGGTGCCGCGGGCGTAGCGGTGCTCGCTCGCCGCCTCGAGCTCGTCACGGAACCGGTAGCCCGGGCCGCCGGTCCCGGTGCCGGTCGGGTCGCCGCCCTGGAGCATGAAGCCTTCGATGACGCGGTGGAAGATCACCCCGTCGTAGAAGCCCTCCTTGGCGAGGAAGACGAAGTTGTTCACGGTCATCGGGCTCTTGCCGGCGAACAGGTCGACGTTGATCGTCCCGTGGTTCGTCGTGATCGTCGCCGAGTACGACTTGGAGGTGTCGATCGTGAGTTCGGGGGGGCTGCTCCACTGCATGCGTGCGATGCCTGACGTGTGGTTCGGGGATGGACGGCAACCGTATGCCGTGGGGGTCGCCGGATGCACGCCCGCATCGTCGGATGGCTCGCAGCATCGCGCGCTGGGCATCGATCGATGCGCCCGATCCCCTCTCACGGAGCGCACCGTGCTCGCCCTCCTCTCCCCCGTCGGCCCCCGGACCCAGTGGCTCGTCGACCTGCTGACCGGACCGTTCTCCGCGCAGCCGGCCCCCGCCCCGTCCTCGATCGGCGGCGACGCTCGCGACGACCTCGACCTGCACCGCGCGATGCTGACCGCCCACGAGCTGTCCTACGGGGGCGTTGCCGCCGTCGATGACCGGTTCGAGCACCACCCGGCGCTGATCGCGGCGGTCAACGCCTGGGAGGCGGAGCTGCTCGACGCTGTCAGGGCCGAGCTGGGCGATCCCGATGACGTTCCGATCGAGACGTTCTTTCGCGCGCTGCTCTCCGGTGACGGGGCGTCGATGTCGGGCTGGATGCTCGAGCACGCGACGATGGGCCATCTCCGCGAGGAGGCGGCACACCGCTCGATCTACCAGCGCCAGGAAGCCGACCCACACACGTTCGGCATCCCCCGGCTTCGCGGTGACGCCAAGGCCGCGCTCGTGACCATCCAGGCCGACGAGTACGGCGAGGGCGTCACCGCTGACATGCACTGCGAGCTCTTCGGGCACACGCTGCGCGGACTCGGCCTCGACGCGACGCCGCACGCGTGGGCGGAGCACGTCGGGGCACGGACCCTCGCCACGGTCAACCTCGTGCGCGCCTTCGGCCGCAGCCGTCGTCACCGCGGTGCGCTCGTCGGACACCTCGCCCTGTTCGAGCTGGCCTCGGTGCCCGTCATGAGCGCGCTGTCACGAACCTACGCCCGGCTCGGCTGCAACTCGTGGTCGCGCCTGTTCTTCGACGTCCACGTGGTCGCCGACGCCGCCCACCAGAACGTCGCGCTGCACGATCTCGTGATCCCGCTGCTCGAGGCGGAGCCGGACCTCGACGCTGACGTCCGGTTCGGCGCCAGGGCGCTCGCGCACCTCGAGGGCCGCCTGACCGAGCACGTGCTCGCCCGCTGGGAAGCGGGCGAGTCCTCGCTCGAGCAGCCGCTCCCGGAACCAACAGGCCCGTTGTCAGCGCTCGGCGACGTCACGGTCGGCACCGATCCGCGGCAGGTCGGGTCAGCGTGGCAGAGGACGGCCTGACCGGAGGCGCGGGTCAGCCCTCGGTGACCTGGACGCTGACGATCCGGACCGGGTCGATCGCCTGGTCGCCGGCGACGGCGACGAGCGAGATCTTGTCGACGATGTCCTGGCCTTCCAGCACCCGTCCGAAGATCACGTACTGCGGCGGCAGGGCGTAGTCGCCGTCCATGATGAAGAACTGGGAGCCGTTGGTGTTGGCCCCCGCGTTCGCCATGGCCAACGTGCCCTGCGGGTACTGGTTGCCGTTCTCCGCGTGGTACTGCGCGGTGAACTCGAGCTCGTCGTCGAACGTGTACCCGGGGAAGCCCTCGGCGCCACCTGAGCCGGTCCCGGAGGGGTCGCCGCCCTGGATCATGAAGCCGTCGATGACGCGGTGGTACGGCGCACCGTCGTAGTAGCCCTCGCCGGCGAGGAAGATGAAGTTGTTGACCGCGGCCGGCGAGCCCTCAGCGAACAGCTCGACCGTGATGTCACCGCAGGTCGTGGCGATCGTGGCGGTGTAGGTGGCGGCCTCGTCGATCGTCATCTCCGGCGCTGCCGGGTACGTCGTCGCGGTGGAGACCGGCGCCTCGGCGACCGCCGGGGTGCAGGGGCCCTCGGCAGCGACCGGCTGGGTCGGGTCGGTGGTCGGGTCGGTCAGGTCCGTCGTGGTCGAGGTGACGGGATCGGTGGCGTCCGCGCCGGAGTCCCGGCTGGCGAGCGCCACGCCGAACGCGGTCACGGCCAGCAGCCCCACGAGCACCAGCGCGATCATCCGGTTGCGGTCCATTCCCCCGGACGTCGTCGCGCCCGGGCTGCCGCTCCCGCTGCCACCGCCCGCGTCGCGGTTGGCGCGCGCGCGCTCGAGGTTGCGCTGGTGGGTCTTGTTCTTGGCCACGGATGGTCCTCTTCTGGCTTCGGCAGGGCGACAACGTAGGCGGCGGCGGTGTGGTTCCACGCCATGCGGACACCGTCCGGACGGCTCAGCGCCCGCGACGGGCGAACAGACGCCAGCAGTGGCGGTGCCAGTGGCGCCGCCCGTCGAGGTCGTGATCCTCCCACGCGACGACGTGGGACTCACGCACGGCGATCGAACCACCGCACTGCGGACACGTGTAGTCCTTGCGAGCCTGCACCGGCGGGACCGGGTGCACGACCCACCCCTCGACGGGTACCGGCAGCAGGGACACGAGGACCTCAGGCGTAGGTGTAGAACCCGCGGCCGGCCTTCTTGCCGAGGAAGCCGGCGTTGACCAGGTGGCGCAGGAGCGGTGCCGGGGCGAAGGACGGCTCGCGGAACTCGTGGTGCAGCCGCTCGATGATCGCGAGCGTGACGTCGAGGCCCACGATGTCCATCAGCGCGAACGGGCCCATCGGGTGGCCGCAACCGAGCTTCATCGCGGTGTCGATCTCCTCGGCCGTCGCGTAGTGCGAGGCGAGCATCTTGACCGCGTCGTTCAGGTAGGGGAAGAGCAGCGCGTTGACGATGAAGCCGGCGCGGTCACCGCAGAGCACCTCGACCTTGCCGACCTTCTTCGTGAACGCTCGCGCCTGCATGAGCACCGCGTCGTCCGTGCGGACGGTCGGGACGATCTCGACGAGCTTCATGATCGCGGCCGGGTTGAAGAAGTGCAGGCCGACGACGCGGTCGGGGCGGTCCGTCGCCATCGCGCAGTCGATGACCGGCAGCGACGACGTGGTCGTCGACAGCACGGCCTCCGGCTTCAGGATGGGCGCGAGCTCCGTGAAGAGGCCGCGCTTGATCTCGAGATCCTCAGCCACCGCCTCGATGACGATGTCGCACTCGGCGAAGTCGCTCATCTGCTCGGTCGGCTTGAAGCGCGCGAGGGTGGAGACCATGTCCTCCTCGGTCATGCGGCCCTTGTCGACCATGCGCTGCAGCGACTTGGCGACCTTGGCCACCACCGCCTCCGCCTTCGCCTGGGAGCGACCCCGGACGACGACGTCGAAGCCGGCCTTGGCGCTGACCTCGGCGATGCCCGAGGCCATCGTTCCGGTGCCGAGCACGCCGACCGTGGTCCACGACGCGATGGAGTCGAGATCCGCGGGCGGGCGGGCGGCGCCGTCGTCGGTGAGCTTCGAGGAGCCCGGCGTCTCGTAGGTGTAGAAGCCACGCCCCGCCTTGCGGCCGGTCATCCCCGCCGTGTTGAGCTGGTTCAGGACGGGACGCGGCGCGAACCGGGTGTCGTCGAACTGCTCGTGGATGGCGTCCATGATCCCGACCATCGTGTCCAGACCGACGAGGTCAGCCAGCATGATCGGACCCATCGGGTGCCCGGTGCCGAAGCGCATGGCGGCGTCGACGTCCTCCTTGGTGGCGTAGCCGTCCTCAACCATGCCGATGGCCTGGTTGATGTACGGGAACAGCAGCTGGTTCGCGATGAAGCCGCGACGGTCGCCGACGACGACCGGGCTCTTGCCGATGGACTCCGCGAAGCCGCGCGCTGCCTCGACGACGGCCTCGTCGGTGACAAACGTCCGGACGAGCTCGATGAGCTTCATGACGGGCGCCGGGTTGAAGAAGTGGAAGCCGATGACTCGGTTCGGACGGCGGGTGTGCACCGCGATGTCGATGACCGGGAGCGAGGAGGTGTTGGTCGCGATGATCGCGTCCTCCCGGGCTGCGGCGTCGATCTTGGCGAACGTGGCCTGCTTGGCTGCGAGGATCTCTGGAACCGCCTCCACGATGAGGTCACGGTCGCCGAGGTCGCTGAAGTCGCTCGACCCGCTGATCCGACCGATGATGGCATCGCGCTCGTCGGACTCGAGCTTCCCGCGCTGGACCTGACGGTCCAGGGACGCGGCGATGCGGGCGTTGCCCCGGCTGACGGCATCGGCGTCGACCTCCACGAAGACCACGTCGAGCCCCTTGCGGGCGCAGAGCTCGGCGATGCCGGAGCCCATGGTGCCGCAGCCGACGATCCCGATCCGGTCGATGGTGCGCTCGTTCGTCATCAGGAGTCCTCGGGTCGGAGCGCTCGCGCTCGGTCCAGCCGCCGACGGGAGGTGCCGGCACGAGGCCGCAGGTTAGGAGCGGCGAAGGCGGTGGACCCAACCAGCCCGACCGCGGCGCAGCGCGACCCCCACCCCAACCTCAACAGAACCTCTCCGCCCTCCCTGATTCACCTCGCTCCGAGTTGCTAGGATCACTGACAGTCGTGGCTGAGCGTTCCTGTGGCGGAGCGCCTCGATCATCACGTCTGCCAGGCCAGCAATGCCAGACCCTGATTCTCCCACCCAGAAGACCCGCGCCGACGAGATCCGCGTGCTCCTCGTCGAGGACGAGCTCGACTTCGCGCTTGCGGTCACACGCATGGTGACTTCCGTTTCGTCCGAGTCGATGCACGTCCAGCACGTGCGCACGTTGCAGGGCGCGCTGGCGGTCCTCGACGCCGACGGGTCGATCGACTGCGTCCTCCTGGACCTGTTCCTCCCGGACTCCAGCGGAGTCGACGGGATCGAGACCCTCCTGGACCACGAGTCACATCCGGCGTTGATCGTGCTGACCGGCTACGACGAGCCGGACATCGCGGCCGAGGCGTTGCGCGCCGGCGCGCAGGACTTCCTCACGAAGCACGCCTTGCACCCCGAGGGGCTGACCGGACGCATCCGTCTCGCCATCGACCGGCACCAGCGCTTGAGCCGGCTGACCAAGCGTCAGCAGGCCTTGGCGCGAAGCGGCGGACAGATCAGCAACACCGTCCCCTCTCCCCAGTCGGCGCTCCGCGCCGTCTCCCAGGCGTTGCTGTCCCAGATCCCGCTCATCGACGAGATCGCGGACGGGCATGAGCATGCTGACCGGCTCGCCCAGCTCGCCGCAGACGTCGCGGCAGCTGCCGTCGCCCTCGACTCGGTGGCCGGGACCGCAGGTGTCCGCGGTGCCGCAGCCGGCCGGCAACAGGTCGACCTCGACATGATGCTCGACCGCGCCTCGCTCCATCGCCCGGCGACGGATGCCCCCGCGATCTCACGGGTCAGGCATCGCGACCTCGGCGTGGCCTGGACCGACCCCGGAGTCCTCGTCACCGTGCTCGATGATCTGGCTAAGGACGAGGGCGGCGGGGTCGACGACGTGTGGACCCTGACGCGGCGCGACGAGCACGCCACCGTCGTCCTCACCCTGGACGGCGGACGTCACCGCGCCTCTGCACCGTCCGGCCTTCGGATGGCGCTGGTCCGCGATGCGATGGAGCGCTCGGGGGGCAGCGCCCGGATCGAACGACGTGCGGATCGCTTCGTCGTCGAGCTCCTGCTGCGCGAGCGGTTCGCGACCCGATGACCGCTGGCGGGGCGGGTCACCAGCTGCGCCTGCTACGGATCGGGTGTGTCTCCGACCCCGAGCACTGGCCGGCCGCGCTCCGTGATGACGACGCGATCCTGGTGACCAGCCGGGACCTGTCGGCCGAGGGCGATGCCGAGATCCGCGTCGCGACGAGCGGTCCGGAGCCCTACGACGTCGTTCTGCTCGATCTCCCGGACGACGATGACCTGCTGGACCTCGTCGCGGACATCGCGCGGAACGCGCCCCGCGCCGCGGTGGTCGTCGTGACCAGCGGACCCGACACCACGGTCGCCAGCGCCGCAGCCCGGCTCGGCGTCGACGGCTGCATCCTGCGGGACGTCTCGCAGCCGGCCAGCGTCCCCCATGAGATCAGGATGGCCGTCGCCCGACGGAGCCAGCTGCTCGCGCTCGCCGACGAGGCTGCGCGCCTCATGGGGGAAGCCACCTCGATGCGCAGGTTCGCGCAGACGGTCGCGCACGACCTGCGTGGACCGATGTCCACCCTGCGTCTGCAGGTCATGGAGATGTCCGCTGAGGGCACTGCAACCTCTCGGGACATCGCGCTGGTCCTCGCCTCGGTCGAGCGATCGTGCACGTACGTGCACGATCTCCTTGCGGCGGTCACGCCGGGCGCAGAGGTGACGCGCGAGCTCGTCGACATCAGCGTCGAGCTGATCCAGGCGGCCGCGGCCGCGGGGGCGGAGTCTGACATGATCCTTGAAGGCGACGGTGACCTCGGCTCGATCATCGGCCCGCCCGTCCTCATCCGTCAAGCCATCGTCAACATCGTGACGAACGCGGTTCGCCACGCCAACCTTCCCGACCGCCCCCTCATGATCCGCGTCCGCCGTGAGCCGCATCCGGCGGATCCCTCGATCGTGGACATCTGCATCGAGGACAACGGTCCCGGCATCCTCCCGGCCCTTCGCGAGGCGAGCCTGCGCGGAGTCAGCGCCACGACCCAGCGAACGGTCAACGGCCTCGGCCTGCGGATCACCCGCTCGGCCCTGACCCGGCAGGGCGGAGAGCTCCGCCTCGAGAGCGCGCCGGACGGTGGCCTGCTCGTCCGCCTCCGGTTCGCCGGGCAGTGACGTTCAGCCCAGCGCGATGGCGATCTGGACCACGTTGAAGGCCGAGTGCGCCACCAAGGGCACGAGCAGGGATCCCGAACGGTGCATCGACCATGCGAGCCACAGGCCGAACGCGAAGAGCCCGAGCAGCAGCACCGGGTCCCCGTAGAGCTCTGCGTGGACGCCCGTCCACAGGGCGGACGAGACGACCATCCCGGGGACGAGGCCAAGGCGGCGGCGCACCGACTGGAACACGACGCCGCGGAAGATGACCTCCTCCGCGAGCGGACCGACGCCGCCCACGACGAGGACCGACAGCACCGCCGCGGTCCGGCCCGTCCGCGCCTGGTCCAGCACGTCCTGCGTCCCGACATCCGTGACGCCGAAGACCGTCAGCAGGAGCAGCAACAACCCGGTGACGCCGAGCCAGCCGACGACTCCCCAGACGAGCCCCTGCCCCACATGGCCGACTCTCGGGCGCACCGGCCCGAGCAGCCGCCAGGAGAACGCGGCCCGGGCGCGGAGATAGCCCGCAACGCCGACGAGGGTGACGACGTAGATCACGAGCACGGTGACGAGACCGGCCACCGGACGACCCGTCAGCTCTGCGCCTGCACCCAGCAGCGGGACGAGCACGAGGAACTGGGCGATGATCGTCCAGCCGACAAGCGCCAGACCGTCCAGCGGCCCGAAGGGCACCGGGAAGGCGAGCGGCGGATCCGGGAAGTCGTGTCGCCAGCCGTCCGGGCGTTTCGGCCACGGCGGATCACCGGGCGCGACGGCGTGCATCCGGGCGGGGTCGAGCGGGTTCGGGCGGCTCATGCAGACACCAGCCGGCGACGTCGATCTCCCCACGCGCCACCGGCCAGCGCGCCGAGCAGCGCTCCTGCGGCACCGGCTGCGGGGACGCGCAGGTCGGGGCGTTCCGTCGCGCGGTCCGTGAGCAGGCTCTCACCGGGCCCTGAAGCGACCGGCGCAGCGATCGTGAGCGACGCGGCGACACCGCCGACGACGTCGACCTCGTCGAGCGCGACGAGACGGACCTCGTAGTCGCCGGCAGAGAGCGGGATGCCGGCGTCGTCGTCGAGGTCCCACCGCGTGGTCACGGCACCACCCTCGGGATGCCCGAGGCGACGATCGACGCGCACCGTGCCGTCAGCGTCGACGACCTCGAGCCGCAGCTCGATCTGCTTGTTCGACGTGGCGGTGAGCTCGACGATCCCCAGCGTGCTCACCACGGGCCTCGCTGCGATCGTCGGGGTCATCACCAGCGCGGCACCGTACCCACCGGGCGCGAGCACGATCAGCTGGTCGCCGTCGGCGCGCACCACGTAGGTCCCGAACCCTCGCGCGGTCACGAGCGCCCCGTCGGCCTCCACCCGCATGCTCGCGTCCGGGGTGATCTCGACGGCGTCGACCGAGCCCACCCCGACCCGCATCCGCGACGGGGTGTCGGGACGGACTGAAGGCAGGAGCCCCCCGTAGTAGGCCGCGAGGATCTCGTCGTGCTGCTGTCCGGCCTGAGCGCGCCCCCACGCCCCGTACTGGCTCATCCCCACCCCGTGACCCCACCCGGCACCGTCGATGATCACCTCGTCGTCGGTGACCGTGATGGCGTAGCGGCTCGACGGCAGCGTGGTCGGGAGGCGACGCGTGCCGACGCTGCGCTGCGACGGGTACTCCCCCGGCCAGCGAGACGGCGCGACGTCCGACACGAACCGCCGGAACGCGACGGCTCCGACGCGCACCTCACGTCCATCCACCCCGGTCACGACGACCTCCGACGGGAAGCCGTCGCTCGCCGGGATCGTCCGGATGCTGGCCATGGGCGACACGGCTGACAACGTCTTCCCGACCGCGAGGAGCTCGTCGAACCGGGCTCGGCTGAACCGGACGGTCCACTCGTGCAGCGGCGACACCGCGTCGAACGGGTCATCGACCCCACGCAGGTAGGTCCGGTCCCCGCTGGACGGGTAGACGAGGGCGTTGTCGCGGGTCAGCCCGCCGGACGTCGAGTGGTAGCGCGCGAGGATCGGGGCGCCCGCAGCATCCACGAGGACCTCGCCCGCGGTCGTCGCGACGGCCTCGCGCCACCGTTCCCCGACCAGCGCCGTCTCGACCACGCGGTGGCCGTCGTAGACCTGACACGCCGTCGACGCGCAGATGTCGTAGGGCAGGCCACGCCGTTCGTAGGTGCGCTGCTCCTTCTGCCACCACGCGTAGGTCCTGGCTGCAACCGCCTGGGCGCGCAGCGCCTCGAGATCCCATCGCGCCGGCATCTCCGCGATGCCGGCCACGTAGTCCTCCAGGGTCACGTCGCTCACGACGAGGACCTTCCCGTCCACGGCGTGCATCCGCACCGTGTCGAGGAGGCGCCTGCCGCTGCCGAGCTGGACGACGCCGCCGGGCTCGACGCTGACGACGACCGACCCGGTCGTGATCGCGATCTCAACGAGATCGTCCGCGGCTGCCACCCCGGGCAGCATGGTGACCAGCACCGCGACGACCGCTGCGACGACCACCCGAGCGCGTTCGCTCACCCTGCGGACGCGGGGATCTCGGAGCCGTCGGCGCGGCGCCGGCGGATCGCTCCACCCAGCCCGCGCACGATGTCCTCGAAGCCGTCGTACCCGCGGTCGATGTGATGCACGTCGCGGACGATGGTCTCACCGGACGCGAGGAGCCCGGCCATCACACCCGCTGCACCAGCCCGCACGTCGAGCGCGTCGAGGGTCGCGCCGCGGAGCAGGCTGCGGCCGCGGATGATCGCGTGGTGGCCGTCGATCTCGATGTCGGCGCCCATCCGCTGCAGCCCCTCGACGAACGTGTAGCGGGTCTCGAAGACGTTCTCGGTGCACATCGACGTGCCGGCTGCCTGGGTGAGCATCACCATCATCTGCGGCTGGAGGTCGGTCGGGAAGCCGGGGAACGGCAGGGTGACGAACTCGGTCGACCGCAGACCGTCAGCGTGGACCCGCATGGCGCGCTCGCCGACCGGCTCGCATGTGACGCCGGCGGCGGCGAGCTTCATCAGCGGCAGGGTGAGCGCGGCCACGTCGATCCCGTGCAGGAGCACCTCGCCACCCGTGGCGGCAACCATCATCATCCACGTTCCGGCGACGATGCGGTCAGGGACGGTCGCATGGTCGACGGCCCGCAGCGAGTCGACGCCCCGCACCGTCAGCGTCGATCCACCGATCCCGGTGATGTCCGCGCCCATCTCGACGAGCAGGTTGCAGAGATCCTGGATCTCGGGTTCACGCGCCGCTGCGTCGATCCTCGTCACCCCGTCCGCGAGCACCGCGGCCATGACGAGGTTCTCCGTGGCCCCGACGGACGGGAAGTCGAGGGTGATGTCCGCGCCGTGGAGCTTCTCAGCGCGCACCTCGACGACGCCGCCGGCCACGTCGATCTCGCAGCCCATGGCGGCGAGCCCACGCAGGTGCAGGTCGATGGCGCGCGCGCCGATCTTGTCGCCGCCCGGGAGCGCGAGCCGAGCGCGGCGCACCCTCCCGACGAGGGGGCCGAGCATCGAGATCGAGGCCCGGATGCGCTGCACGGCATCGTCGGGCGCTCGCCAGTCGACCTCGTCGACGTCGACGGTCACGACGGTGCCGTCGATGGACACCTCGCAGCCGACGCCCCGCAGGATGTCGGCCATGACCGGCACGTCGGCGATCCCCGGCACGTTGCGGATCACGTGCCGACCGGACGCGAGGACGGTCGCTCCGAGGAGCTTGAGCGCGGAGTTCTTCGCGCCCTGGACGGTGACCTCGCCTCGGAGCGCAGCACCGCCCGACACGACGTACTGATCGTCGGATCGCGGTTCCGTCACGGACGGATCGGAGGGGAGGGCAGCCATGCCCGCACGCTACCGGTGAGCACGGGGACACCCGCGAACCCGGCCGCGCCCGATCGGTCACGGTCAAGACGTTGGCCGGACACCGGTGTGCACTCACCGTCCATCGATGCGATCTGGTCTCAAGGTATTGGCGCCATCACGGCGGTGACGGAACGCTGCATCCGCCCACCGGAAACGTCTGATCGGTGACGATCCGTGACGGCGCCCCTCGCGAACGGCCATCCGGAGGAGTCTGGCTGGTCACCTCCGGCCCCGTCGCGTCGACAGGGGACGCAACGCCGACCCCAGACAGCGAGCACGCAGATGTCCTTCTTCACCACGATCCCCGACGTGGCTGCACCGGCGGGAGCGACAGCCCGGGCTGCCCCACGCATCGGCATCCTCACCGGCGACGTCGACCTCGCTGGGCGCCTGCACGCCGCGTTGGGAACCGACCGCACCGCAGCATGGTGGGCGGGCCAGGTCGCTGACGTCTTCAGCCACGAACGGCTCATCGACATCGACCTCGTCATCGTGGGCCCCGGCGTCCTCCCGGTCTACGACGAGGGAGGCTGCGACCCTGACGTGGTCGCGGTCACCCAGGTGCTGAGCTCGGTCGCCGTTCCGGTCATGACCTTCGGGATGAACCTCGACACGACGACACATGAGGCGCTCGTCGCGCGTGGCCTCGCCGCCGACATCGCCGACGTGGACACCCTTGCACGCCGGATCACCGAGGTGCTTTCGCACGAAGCCCACATCGGCGGATGGCGCTCCGTCGCCGCCGACCGAGCCGAACGTGTCACCGACATGGAGCGCGCCGTCGCCCAGGTGCTCCATGACGTCCGGTCTCCCCTGTCGTCGGTCGCCGCCGCGATCCAGCTCGCCACCGACGAGCGCGTCCCGGCCGAGGAACGGCGACTGCTGTCCGTCAACCTCGCGGACACCGTCATGAACATCATCGACGACGCGGACGAGTTCCTCCAGGTCGCCGGATCCGGCGAGGAGGAGCGCGACCTGCTCGACGTCGTGGCGCTGCTCACCGAAATCGGCGAGATCAACGAGCTGACCGTCACCCACCGGGGGGTCAGTCACATCCACGTGCCGGTCAGGATCGTCCGGCACGTCCTCATGAACCTCGCCTCGAACGCCCGCCGCCACGGCGGCGCCGACATCTCACGGCTCGACGTCGTCGTCACCAGCACCGACGACGGGCTGTCGATCACGATCGACGACGATGGCATCGGCATCTCGGGCGACCCCGAACGCCTCTTCGCGGGCCGCACCCCGACCGGCCGACTTCACCGCGGGCTCCCATGGACGCGCATGATGGCACGACGTCACGGTGGCGACGTCACGGCAGGCTGCGCGCCTGACGGAGGCGCCCGCTTCGTGGTCTGGCTGGCACCGACGCTGCCGCCCATCCCGTCCTCGCACCGCTGAGCGGCAACACCCTGGGAACATGACGACGGCCGCACCCCGAGGGGTGCGGCCGTTGTCGTGTGTCGTTGTCGGTCAGAGGGTGCCGACCGAGATGCGCACCTTCTGACGACGGATCGAGGCCTGGACCGTCGCGTCCTCCGCACCGCCGCGGTCGAGCTCGGCCTGTCGCTCGTCAAGCCGTGCCTGGGCCCGCGCCATGTCGATGTCCGAGGACAGCTCGGCGAGATCCGCCAGCACGACCAGGTGGTTGTCCTGGAAGTACAGGAATCCGTTGTGCACCGCCACGTGCTCCGCCCCGCCACCGGCGAGCGCGATGCGTACCGGAGCGTCCTGGAGCGCGATGAGCAGGGGCTGGTGGCCCGGCAGGATCCCGAGCTCACCCTCGAGCGAGCGAGCGCTCACCTGCGAGGCCTCGACGGAGAGCAGCTTGCGCTCCGCGGAGACGATCTCACACTGGATGGTTGCCATGCTTCGGTCCTTGCGTGCGTCGAACGTGGGGTGAGGATGCGGCTCAGCTGTTGAGCTTCGCCGCTGCCTTCAGCACGTCCTCGGCGCCACCGACGTAGGAGAACGCCTGCTCCGGAATGTGGTCGAACTCGCCGCTCGCGAGCGCCTTGAACGACTGGATCGTGTCCGCGATCGGGACGTAGACGCCCTTCTGACCGGTGAACTGCTCGGCGACGTTGAAGTTCTGCGAGAAGAACTGACGTGCCTTGCGAGCGCGTGCGACCGTGATCTTGTCGTCCTCGGACAGCTCGTCGATGCCGAGGATGGCGATGATGTCCTGCAGGTCCTTGTAGCGCTGCAGGATCTGCTGGATCTGGGTCGCCACGTTGTAGTGCTCGTGGCCGACGACCTGCGGGTCGAGGATGCGCGACGTGGAGTCGAGCGGGTCGACCGCCGGGTAGATGCCGAGCGACGCGATCTCACGCGAGAGCACGGTCTGGGCGTCGAGGTGAGCGAAGGTCGTGTGCGGGGCGGGGTCGGTGATGTCGTCTGCAGGGACGTAGACGGCCTGCAGCGAGGTGATCGACTTGCCTCGCGTCGAGGTGATCCGCTCCTGGAGCTGACCCATCTCGTTCGACAGGGTCGGCTGGTATCCAACGGCGGACGGCATGCGGCCGAGCAGCGTGGAGACCTCGGAGCCGGCCTGGACGAAGCGGAAGACGTTGTCGACGAAGAGCAGCACGTCCTGACGCATCTCGTCGCGGAAGTACTCCGCCATCGTCAGCGCGGACAGGGCGACGCGGAGGCGGACGCCCGGCGGCTCATCCATCTGGCCGAAGACCAGCGCGGTCTTGGCGAGGACGCCGGCCTCGGCCATCTCACCGAAGAGGTCGTTGCCCTCACGGGTGCGCTCGCCGACGCCGGCGAACACCGACACACCACCGTGGTTCTCGGCGACGCGCGAGATCATCTCCTGGATGACGACGGTCTTGCCGACGCCAGCACCACCGAACATGCCGATCTTGCCACCCTCGACGTAGG